>Ga0207433_10001649_pt1 | contig 47333 bp, 41 predicted proteins | sample YelNatPaOPGAMG01_FD_187559 | JGI IMG/M metagenome (GOLD analysis project Ga0207433, IMG submission 187559) | Hot spring thermophilic microbial communities from Obsidian Pool, Yellowstone National Park, USA - OP-RAMG-01 (SPAdes) (version 3) | ecosystem: Environmental > Aquatic > Thermal springs...
CGCGGAGGGGCGGGCTCCGCACGCCCGGAAGGAAGGCATCACGCCAAACCCAAATGTTGCCCCGTTTCGGCCACGGGCCGATCCTACACGCACCCGGCGGGAATGCAATATCTTGGCACTCCCACGACCTCTCAATGCGGACGCGCAGAGCGGGTCCCTCGGAGAGACGAACCCCCAATGACCTCTGGGCCTTGGCTTCCCGTCGACTTTCCAGTCCAGACTCCCTGGCCACACAGGCCCGAGGAGGACGGCAGGCGTATGGCCTGGAATTTGTGTTGACACCTCAATTCCCAGAGGGTATAAAACCACCTGGATTTCCCGGGACATAGTGGATTGGGTTTTTCCCTGAGAGTGTACTCAGGGAAGAGCAAAGGAGGTGAAGGCCATGGCGGAGGCGGTTCAAGTTCCTCTGCGTGAGACGGAGCCCAATTGGGATGAGTATCTCAAGGCCTATTACAGCAAGCCCTCGAGCACCAAGACTTGGTCCGGCTACGAGGTGAAGGAGTTCTATACCCCCCAGGATCTGGCAGGCAAGGATTACGAGGAGCATATCGGAGATCCCGGCTCGTTCCCCTTCACCAGGGGGATCCACAGGAACATGTTCAGGGGCCGCTATTGGACCAGGAGAGAGGTCATAGGGATGGGATCCCCAGCGGATACCCACGAACGGGTGAGGCTCCTATTGGAGCATGGAAGCTCGGGCCTCAACACCATAGCGGACATCACTTACGAGATGGGCCTGGACCCGGACCATCCGTGGGCCCAGAACGAAGTGGGACTCACGGGCGTGAACATAGCCCATATAAGGGACATGGAGGTCCTCACAAAAGGGGTTCCCCTGGACAAGGTGAGCTGGTCATTGATCACAGCCTCGCCCGTTGCAGCCGTCACCATGGCCCAATATGTGGCCGTGGCCGAGAAAAGGGGCTATGACATCTCCCAACTGAGGGGGTCCATACAGAACGACCCCATTCACTTCCGCTATTGTGGTTTCAAGCCTGCATGCCCCATTGACCTGTCCATTCGCCTGGGATGCGACGTGATGGAGTTTTGCACCCGGAGGATGCCCAAGTGGTACTACACGACCGTGAACATGTACGATCTCAGGGAGCAGGGGCTCACAGCCCCCCAGGAGGTCGCGTTCGGCTTCGGTATCGCCATGATCTACATCGACGAGCTCATAAGAAGGGGGCTCAAAATCGACGAGTTCGCCCCAAGGTTCACCTTCTATGTCTCTTGCCACATAGACATATTCGAGGAGGTGGCGAAGATAAGAGCAGCCAGGAGGCTCTGGGCCCGTCTCATGAAGGAGAAGTACGGAGCCAAGGACCCGAGATCCATGCAGTTCAGGTTCGCTGTTCACACAGCCGGGTGCTCCCTGGTTCCCCAGCAGCCCCTCAATAACCTGGTGCGGATAGCGTATGAAGCCTTGGCCGCTGTTTTGGCTGGAGTGCAATCCCTGCATTGCTGCTCCTATGACGAGCCCATCTGCCTCCCCACGGAGAAGGGCCATCTTCAGGCGCTGCGCACCCAGCAGATCCTCGCATACGAGACGGGCGTGTGCAATGTGGCGGATCCCCTCGGGGGCTCCTATTACGTGGAGAGCCTCACGGACAAACTCGAAGAGGAGATCCTCAAGATCCTGGAAGAGGTGGAGTCCTTGGGGGGAATGGAGCAGGCCATAAGGAGCGAGTGGTTCGACAGGAAGCTCGAACAAGAGGCCGTAGAGAGGCAAAAGGAGATAGAGAGGGGAGAGAGGCTCGTTGTGGGAGTCAATATCTTCACGAGCGAGCCGGAAAAGCAGACCCCCCTTGGCGTCCAAAGGATAGCTCCAGAGTCGGCCAAGGCCCAGATAAAGGAGACCATGGAGCTCAAGGCCTCGAGGGACAAGGCCAAGCTCAGGGAGGCCATAGAGAGATTGAGAAGGGACACGGTGGAGGGCAGAAACCTCCTTCCAGCCATGATAGAGGCAACGAAGGCTTACGCAACAACAGGGGAGATCATGGGGACAGTGAGAGAGGCCATGGGCTACCCCTACGATCCCATGGAGATACTGGAGAATCCATTCAAATGACAGGCCCTGGGGAGCGAAGCAGGAAGATCAAGGTGATCATCTCCAAGGTGGGCTTGGACGGCCATGACAGGGGGGCCAAGGTCGTGGCCCATCTCTTGAGGGAAGCTGGGATGGAGGTTGTGTACCTGGGCATGTACCAGATGCCAGAGGCAATAGTGCAGGCGGCCTTGGAGGAGGATGCGGATGTCATAGGGGTGAGCTATTTATCTGGGGAGCACCTGGTCTACACGCCAATTCTGGTGGAGGAGATGAGAAAGAAGGGCCTGCACGATGTGCTTCTCATCGCAGGTGGGGTCATACCGCCAGAGGACATCCCCACTTTGAAGGAGATGGGGGTGGATGAGGTGTTCGTTGCCGGAACTTTGAGCCAGAAGATAGTGGAATACATAGAAAGACATGCGAGAAGGCTCGGAGCAGATAATGCTTCGTCCCAAAGTCTGAGGGAAACAGGAGGTCGATGCCAATGAGGGCCATAGACGTCCATGTCCACCCGAGCACTGCGCCTTTTTCGTACGAGAGGAGATGGGGAAAGGAGGTCGCCGATTTTCTGCCCAAGTACTATCGGATCCAGGAGAGGATAAGAAGCGATGAGGAGATGGCGGAGGAGTTCCGCACTCTGGGAATAAAGGCCCTCCTTGTGGCGTGGGATGCGCAGGCCCAAAGCGGATATGACACTTCTACCCTCAACGATGAGGTAGCGAAGCTCATTCGGAAATTTCCCGATGTGTTCATAGGTGGATGGGCCATGATAGATCCCTGGAAGGGCAAGTGGGCCATAAGGGAGCTCGAGAGGTGCGTGAAGGAGCTCGGCCTTACAGGGTTGAAGTTTCAGCCTCCTGCTCAAGGCTTCTTTCCCAACGACAAGAGGTTCTACCCCCTTTACGAGAAGTGCGTGGAACTGCGTATCCCTGTGAGCTTTCACACGGGCACTACGGGTCTCGGAGCTGGAATGCCCGGAGGACATGGCTACAGGCTCAAATTCGGAAGGCCCATTTATCTAGACGATGTGGCAGCTGATTTTCCCGAGCTCACCATCGTCATGATCCATCCTGCCTGGCCGTGGGTGGATGAGCAGATAGCTATTCTCCTCCACAAGGCCAATGTCTTCGCTGACTTGTCTGGATGGGCCCCCAAATACTTTCCCGAAACCCTGAAGAGGGAAATCAACGGGAGGCTCCAGGACAAGTTCATGTATGGCTCGGACTATCCCGAGATTCCTCCCAAAAGGTGGCTCGAGGAATTCCAGGCTGGGGGTTACAAAGAGGAGGTAGTGGAAAAGGTCCTCTGGAAAAATGCCCAGAGGATCCTCAAGCTGGAGGTCTGACATCCCCCATCGGGCCTAGTCCTCGAAGGGTTCGCGAAACCAAGGCTGGGCAACTCCATGGATCGGCTCAAAGGAAGGATGCGCAGGAGGTAGCGGGGATGGAGTTCTTGACGGAAGAGCAACGCCTGATCCAAGAGACCGTCCGGAGGATATCCAGGGAGAAGATAGCGCCCCATGTTGATGAGGCTTACGAGAAAGGAAAGGCAAGCAGGGAGATCCTCAAGGCCTTGGCGGAAAATGGCCTCTTGATAATCTCCTTGCCGAGGGAGTTTGGAGGCATAGAGGCAAATGCAACAACAAGGGCACTCGTCATAGAGGAGTTGGCCAAGGTGGACGGCTCAACTTCCATGTATGTATTCACCAGCCAGACCTTGCCTGCATTCCTCTTGGCCTATGGGACACATGAACAGAAGGAGAGGTTTTTTGGATTCCTGAGCTCTGGGGACAAGATATGCTCTTTTTGCCTCACTGAGCCCAACCACGGTTCAGATGCCCGTTCCATAAAGACCACAGCAACCCTCGATGGGGACCATTACAAGCTAAACGGAACCAAGAGCTTCATCTCCTCTGGCACTCTAGCGAGCCTTTACCTGGTGTTTGCTCGCACCAAGGAGGGAATAAGTTCTTTCATAGTGGAGAGGGACACACCTGGTTTCACTAGGGGGGCTCCGGAGAAGAAGTTCGGATTTCGAAGCTCGGAGATGTGCCAGCTATTTTTCGAGGATGCCACAGTTCCCAAGGAAAATCTCCTCGGCCACGAGGGTGCAGGCTGGAGTCAGCTTCAGGATTGCGGAGCTGCACTCAGGGCCTGGGGAGCTGGAGCTCAAGCCCTGGGAATAGCCCAGGGAGCCATGGAATATGCCCTCAAATATGCCAAGGAGAGGGTCCAGTTCGGGGTGCCCATAATCAAGCACCAGGGGCTTCAGTTCATGCTCGCTGACATGGCCATTCAAATAGAGGCGGCCCGCTCTCTGGTTTACAGGACAACGAGGATGTTGGATGCGGGCTACAAGGTCATCCCCATCATGACCTCTGCGGCCAAGTGCTTCGCATCGGATGTGGCCATGAAAGTCACGACGGATGCCGTGCAGGTCTTGGGAGGCTACGGGATAATGGAGGACTATGCTGTCCACAGGATGATGAGGGATGCCAAAGCAACCCAGATATTCGACGGCACAAATCAGATCCAGCGGAGGATAATCGGAAGGAAGCTCATGGAGAGGTGAATCTCGGGAAGGAGGGTTTGGAGGAATCTCGGGAAAGGAGGTGGCCATGGAGAGAGGAGTTGTGGGAGTTGTAGGGGTCGGGACCATGGGAAGCGGCATTGCCCAGCTAATTGCCCAGGCCGGCTTCCAGGTAAGAGTGGTCGAAGTGGACCAGGCTTCCCTGGAGAGGGGGATGTCGAGGATAAAGGATGGCTTGGAGAGGATTCTTAAGAAAGGCAAAATCCTGAGGGAAGATATGGAGAAAACCCTTTCCCTCATATCCGGCAGGACACAAATCCGGGGGTGGTTGGAGGATTGCTTCCTGATCGTGGAGGCTGTACCAGAGGATGCGGAGCTCAAAAAGGCCGTATTTCGGGAACTCGATTCCGTATGCAGGCCGGATGCGATCCTCGCGAGCAACACATCCACCATCTGGATAACCTCCCTTGCAGGCTCAACCAGGAGGCCCGAGAGGGTCATAGGGACCCATTTCCTCTATCCAGCTCCTGCCATCCCCCTGGTGGAGGTGATCCGGGCGCAGCAGACCTCGGAGGAGACCCTCAATAGGACCCTCGAATTCTTGAAGGCATGTGGGAAGGACGTGGTGGTGGTGAACGATTCTCCCGGGTTTGCCATAAATAGGCTCTTCATCCCTTTCATAAACGAGGCCTTCCTGGCCTTGCAGGAGGGGGTCGCCACAGCCGAGGAGATAGACAAGGCATGCAAGATAGGCCTCGCTCATCCTTCGGGGCCTCTCACTGCGGCTGATGCCTTTGGATTGGATGTGGTCTTGGCCGTGATGAGGGTGCTCCACAGGGAGCTCGGTGAGAAGTACAGACCTGCCCCCCTTTTGGTCAAACTGGTGGAGGCGGGGAGACTGGGAAGGAAGACGGGACGAGGGGTTTACGATTACAGCCGGCAATGAAAGGAGGTAGCCATGTTGGATTTCACCCTCACGGAGGAGCAGCTTGCAATCCAAAAACTGGCCAGGGACTTCACCAACAAGGAGATCAAGCCCGTTGCCCTTGATTTCGAAAAGGACAAGGAAGGCAAGCTCGCAGAGGAGATATTCAGGAAGGCAGCCCAGGTGGGAATATTGCAGTTGCCCATCCCTGTGGAATACGGGGGTAGCGAGGGCTCCAATGTCGAGTGCGCGATAGTTTTGGAGGAGCTGGCTGTGGGCTGCGGTGGGATCGCGACGGCCATAGGAGCGAGTTGGTTCGGCCAAACACCGATGATGATAGCAGCGACAAAGGCCCAGAGGGATCGCTGGTTCCCCGAGCTAGCCGTGAAGCACGAGGCCAGGCTCGTTTGCATGGCCATGACGGAGCCAGCTGGGGGAACGGACATAGAGAACCCCCACATGCACTCGAGGACCATAAGGACGATCATCAGGGAAGATGGTGACTACTGGGTGGTCAATGGAACGAAGATCTGGCCAAGCAATTCGGGAAACTCCTACCTGTATTCGGTGGTATGCACTGTGGATCCCAAACTGGGGGATGAGGGCTCGTGCCTCCTTGTCGTGCCCGCCGGCTCACCTGGCCTCTCTTTCGGGAAGCCCATAGAGAAGATGGGGATGCATGCGGACAGAAACAGCGAGATCATCTTCGAGGACGTCCGAGTGCCCAAAGAAAACCTTTTGGGAAAGGTGGGCGATGGCGCAAGGATCCTCCAGAGGACCCTCATCTACAATAGAGCTGGGGCTGGGGCGATATCCGTCGGCATAGCGAGAGGCGCATTCGAGATCGCGTTGAGGTGGGCCCGCGAGAGGATAACAGCGGGCATCCCCCTCATTCAACACGAGATAATATCCGCAATGTTCGCTGACATGGCGACGGAGATAGAGGCGGCAAGGCTTCTCTACTTGCGAGCAGCGTGGCTCAATTCCCAAAGGGGAAAGGCTAGCATGAAGTGGTCAACCATGGCCAAGGTTTACGCGAGCGATATGGCAATGAGGGTGACAACCAACTGCGTTCAAGTGATGGGCTCCTATGGGTATTCCAAGGAGTATGGGGTCGAGAAATACATGAGGGATGCCAAGATCATCCAGATCTACATAGGTGCCAACGAGTTCACGAGGCAGGTGATAACGGAGGAGCTGGACTGAGGAGGAGCGGGATTCGATCCAGGGCTCGGGGAGGTCTCCAAACGGGCCGAGGGTCCCATGGGAAAGACAGCCTCGAGCAAGGATGCGAGGCCAGGGAAGAAAAGGGGGGATCGTGGAAGGATACCAATTGAAAGTCGCTCCAGAGCTTTGCACTGGCTGCTTGAGATGTGAGCTTGCTTGCTCGGAGACTTACGAGGGGGTCTTCTCTCCCTCCAAGGCGAGAATCCGAGTACTCGTGGGGAGCTCAACCTGGGAGATTCGCTTCGAGGAGGATTGCACTGGCTGCGGAGCTTGCGCGGACAATTGCCTTTATGGGGCCATAAGCCGCAGTCCTTGATTGCAGGGGAATAATCAGTCCTGGTTGTGGGATGGGGCAAGGGGCCCAATGGTATGGCCGCGATGAATGGTCCTGAGGAAAGGAGACAAGATGATGGGCTCGGGGGGCTTTGCTGGAAGGATTCTCTTTGTTGACCTCTCCACTCAAGAGGTTCGCAGGGAACCCCTGGATCAAGGGATGGCTTCCGAGTTCCTGGGGGGTCTGGGGGTGAATTTGCGCCTGGCATGGAGCCTTGTGGAACCAGGCATAGATCCCTTAGGGGAGCGAAACCCGATCATATTGGGCGCAGGACCCTTTGTGGGCACTGACATTCCAGCCTCCTCCAGGGTCTATGGTGTGAGCAAGCTTCCAGCCAATGGAGCGGTGGGATGGTGCGGTGGCGGAGGGATGAGCTTTGGCTGCCAGCTCAAATACGCTGGATTCGACCATCTTGTCATAACTGGCAGGGCACAGAGGCCTTCTCTTCTCAGGATAGCTGACCAGGAGGTCCAGATTATGGAGGCATCGGATCTTTGGGGCAGAGGGGTGAGGGAGACCTGCCAGATCCTGTGGGATAGATTCGGAAGGCCAGGGGGCATAATCTCCATAGGTCAAGGTGGGGAGAATCTCGTGAGGTTCTCCATGGCCTATATAGACGGGTTTTCCACCTTGGGAAGGGGAGGCTTTGGAGCTGTGATGGGCTCCAAGAATTTGAAGGCCATCTTGGTCCAGGGAAGGGGAGAGGTGACGGTATCCGATAAGGAGGCCTACAGGGAGCTCACGGGCAAGCTCCTCGAGAGCATGAGGAGCTACCCCTATCTGAAGGAATGGCAGGAATTGGGGCTCATGAAATCCATAGAGGCGGCCCCAGTCGATCTTTACAGGAGGAGCAAGAAGAGGCGCGTTGCGTGCGTTTCTTGCCCCCTAGGGGACAAGGACATCTTGGAGATCCCCGAAGGACCCCACAAGGGCGAGGTGATCTGGTCCACATCAGCTGTGAACCTGTTCACCCCGCTCGCTCTCGGCCTCAAGGATCCATGGGAGGCTTGCAAATGTGTGGCCTTGCTCGATGAGCTGGGCCTGGACATGTTCGAGTTCTTCTCGGTCTTGAGCTTCGCAAAAAGGCTTGTCCATGCCGCGGTCATACCCGAGGATCCCTCTGAACCCGAGATAGAGTTGAGCTCCCTTTCCTCCCTGGAGACTTGGGCGAGGAGAATAAGCGCGAGGGAGGGCCTCGGAAGGGTCTTAGCCAATGGCGTCCGGGGATTGTTGGAGGAATTCGGGGAGAAGGCCATGGAACACTGCCCTCCCCTGGTCAAGGGGATGGTCCCTTACGTGGGGCCAGAGGCCCCTCTCAAATGGAACCTCTTCGGCACTATGGAGCTAGGCCAACTGCTCGACCCCAGAGGCCCCCATGTGGCCACAAGCGGCTCACCCACTTATTTTGCCAAGAGGCCCCTCGAGGTGTTCCCCAAGCACTTGAAGAGGATGGGGGTTCCGGATAGCGCTCTCCGAGCCATACTCCCAGGCCTGGGCACAGAGGAAGCTGGGATTCGAGTGGGAAGGCTGCTCAAGCATTCCCACAGGTGGTTCACCATCCTAGCTTGTCTGGGAATATGTGCCAGGGCTCAGGTAAACCGCTTTTACAACGCCGAACTTTGCGCGAAGCTCTATAGCGCTGTCACAGGGTGGGATATGAGCCTGGATGAGCTCAGGCTCAGGGCTGACAGGGTCTGGACCCTCCTTCGATTGCTCAATGTGAGGGAGGGTCTCACCAGGGCAAAGGATTCTCCCCCCAGGGGATGGTTCGGCCCGGATGGATTCAGGGATTATCTTTCGGACAGACCGCTCAAGCCAGAGGAAGTGGAGGCCATGGTGGAGGATTATTACTCGGAGCAGGGTTGGGATCCCGAGACCGGAGTCCCTACCAGGGAGACCCTCACGAGATTAGGTCTGGGGGACCTTTGAGGAGGATCTGTGGCAGGTGAATTGGACGGTGTAAGGGTTCTCGACTTCTCCCGCTACGTTGCGGGGCCCTATGGGGGCATGATCCTGGCTGACTTGGGTGCAGAGGTCATAAGGGTTGAGCCACCAGGAGGCAGCGAGGACAGATCCCTGGGGCCCTTCCTCCCGGATGGAGAGTCAATACCCTATGGCCTGATCCTCGCCAGGAACAAAAAGAGCATAACCCTGGACCTCGGGCGACAAAGGGGGAGGGAGATCCTCGACCTCCTCATCTCCAAGGGAGATATCCTCATTCACAACTTCCCCCCATCCTCGATGGAGGCCTCCCTCCTGGACTACGGAAGGCTCGAGAAGATAAACCCTGGAATCGTAGTGGTATGGATCTCGGGATTCGGCCCCCAGGGACCCAGGAGCTCCGAGCCATGTTTCGACTCCATAGCCCAGGCCCTCTCGGGTGCCATGAGCTACTGCGGTTTTCCAGGGAATCCTCCTACCCGATCGGCCGTTCCATATGTGGATCTTGCCTCAGGGGTATTCGCAGCACTGGGGGCAATGGTGGCCCTCCGCCACAGGGAAAGGACGGGAAAGGGCCAATTGGTGGACGTGGCCCTTTTGGATACGGCCCTGTCCTTCGTTGCAGCTATGGGAGTTTTCGCCGAATGGGAGGTTCTAGGTTTCGAGAGGGAGGCCATAGGCAATTACAGCTTCCACACCTACGCCAATGCCTTCCAGGTCAAAGATGGCTGGGTGATGGTGAATGTCATAGGGAATGGGTGCTGGCGGAGATTCACGAAAGCAGTGGGGATGGAAGATGTGGCATCGGATCCCAGGTTTTCCGACGACGAGACCAGGTTCCGCAATAGGGAACTCATAACAGCCATTGTGGCTCAGTGGATGGCCCAGAGGAGTGCCCAAGAGGTACTGGAGGTCCTCAAGGGGGCGAGGGTCCCCTGTGCCCAAGTGATGAGGGTATCTCAAGTGATGAGGGACCCACACCTCAGGGAGAGAAAGACAATTGCCGAGGTGGAGCACGGAAGATGGGGAAAAGTTCCTGTGCCAGGGCCAATTCCAAGATTCTCCAGGATCCAAGAGAGAAGAGCCAACCCAGGGCCTTCTCCGGGCCAGCATAACCGTGAGATTTACGGGGAGGTTCTGGGCCTTTCCGCCGAGGAGATGGAGGTTTTGAGAAGAGAGGGCGTAATATGAGGGATCATCTTGTATTTCCGCATGTTCTCTTGGCCTTTCAGGCTTGGGAAGAGGAGTGAGGCATGGATGAGAGGAGGATTCCTGTACCAGGTTGGTCTACAGCAATAACCCAGGTGGGCTTCCACAAGATTCTCGTCAGGGGATATCCGCTAGAGGAGCTGATCCGTAACCTCTCCTTCCCAGAGGTCGTCTTTCTCACCATAAGAGGGGAGCTCCCCACAAAGGAGCAGGCAAGGGTTCTGGATGCTGCCCTCTGCGCCATAGTGGATCATGGCTTTTTCGCGCCCACAATAGTTGCAGCGAGAGTTGTGGCATCTGCCAATCCCCAGAGCATAGTTCCAGCAATGGCCAGCGGGATCCTCACAGTGGGCTCGGTGACCGTCTCCCCCCAGGAGACGGCTGAGCTCATACTGGAGGCCTCGAAGCTCATGAGGGAGGAGGGCCTCTCCATGGAGGAGACGGCGAGGAGGGTTGTAGAAGAGCTCAGGTCCAAGGGAAGGAGGATCCCTGGCCTCGGGCATCCCCTTCACCCTGATGAGGACCCGAGGGCCTCGGCCTTGAAGGAGGTGGCTGTGAAGAATGGCCTTTGGGGCCAGAGCTCCATGCTCTATGAGGAGATTCACAAGGCGTTCGTGGAGATATCGGGGAGATTTCTCCCCATCAACATAGATGGAATGCTGGGCTGTGTGCTCACGGAACTCGGCTTCGAGCCCAAGGAGATGGCTGGAATTGCAGCCATATCCTTCATGCCTGGCATAATAGCCCATGCTGTGGAAGAAAGCCGGGACATAAAGCTCCGAGTGGTCGAGGGCGATTATACGGGAGTGAGCGAGAGACACTTGCCCCCGGATTTCATCCGGAGATGATTCCCTTTCTTTGGAGGGCTCCCATGAAATATTACGAGGACTTCGAAGTGGGAGATAGGATCGCCACGCGAGCCAGGACAGTCACCGAGGCAGACATAGTCTTCTTCGCCTCTTTGAGTGGGGACTGGTATCCCCTCCACACCGATATCGAATATGCCAAAAAAAGCCCCTTTGGGGAGAGAATTGCCCATGGATTTCTGGTCCTGTCCATTGCATCGGGCCTCATTCCCCTCTCGGAGATGGCCATAGTGGCATTCTATGGCATGGATGGGGTGAGGTTCCTGAGACCGACAAAGATAGGGGACACCATCAAGGTGGAGTTGGAAGTTGTGGAAAAGAGGGAAAGGGACGAGAAAACCGGGATCGTGGCCTTCAAGGAGACCATAAGGAACCAGAGGGAGGAGGAGGTTGCGGTGGGAGTTATGAGGCTCGTCCTGTCCCGAAAGGAGTAGAGGGTCCGAGCCTGAAAGGTGAATCTGGGGAAGATCCCTGTAAAGCCGCTTCTCAGAGGGCCCTCTCTTGCCTGTAGTACCACTGGAGTTGTCCGGGGGTGCTCTCCTCGTCTACATTTTCCTGGGCCACGAGCTCTTTTCCCTTTGCCGGTGGAAGGACTTCCTTTAGTTTCCATGTACGATCGAGCCTCCCAAATGTCCAGTACTCCTCGAAAGGGGTGACATAGGCCTCTTGGCTTATGACCTTTTCCCCCTTTCGAACTATCCTCTGAGCGTGAGCATCTATGCGGACAGTGAAATCGTCCTTGGAGGAGTCCCGGAAGTTTCTCACCAAGAGGAGGGTCACCTTGCGCACACAGAGGTTTCGCATCTCGAGGGTGAGCCCCTGAGCCCTCCACTTTTCCATCTGCTCCCTCAGATCTCGGGCTAGGTCCGGGAACAGGTCTCCTTCGGGCAATCTTGCAGGATCTCCGGATTCTCTTGCCAGATAAAGGGCCATGAAGACCTCTCTCGCCCTCTGGAGCAATTTGTCTTTATCCCAAAGGGGATCCGTCCGGGCGAGGAAATTGAGAAGCCTCTCGGTGCGGGTTGCCTTCAGGGCCTGCTTTCCGGGCATCCATGGCCCAACTGTTCCTTCCTTTGCCTCTTCACCGTAGATTCGCTGCAAGGTGTCTTGGGTGAAGGCCTCCACGAAGTTCTCGTCCTTGAGGATATCGGATTCTCCCGCCTGCTCTATCTCGCTCAGGACCCACTGGGAGTCCTGGAGGCGGAAGGTCCAGAACTCCTGGAATCTGGCTGGAGCCATGTCCCCTCTCAGAAACTTCCCTGTTCTGTCATCCACATAGTAGTCCTTGGCTTTGGCTGTGATGAGGGCTGTGAAGGATCGTTGGGACGGATCGTCAGTATAGTGGAGGTGAACGAGATCCACTTTTTCCACTTGCAGGTCCTCGATGCAGTTTATCTCGTGGTTTCTCTCCATGGACTTCAACTGTGCCACATGCTGATCGTAGAGAGCAGGGGCCATGAGGGGCTTCATGGGCCCATAATCCCTCGCCTCCCAACACCTCTGGAGCTGGACGAAGGTGGAGCGGGCCCTCTCGGCTAGCTCTCCAGGGGCCAAGGTGGGATCCTGTCTTGCGAGGAATTCCATGAGCTTCTCGGTCTTTGCTGCCTTCTTGTCAATTTCCGATCGACTATACAGATAGTCGAGGTTTTCGGATTTGGACCTCTTTGCCAGACGAGAGACCACTATGGCGAGGATCACAAGCGCGATGAAGATCACAAAAGGGATCCATGGGGGCTCTTCAGGTGACGAAGAACCCCGAGGATAAGAAGAACGGGATGAGGAACTTCCGAAGCTTCTCGACCCCCCGAAGGATCCTCCGCCTTTGTTGTGGACTAGAATGCCCCCAGCGAAGAAGGTATGGGGGAGATCCGTTCTGAGGTGAAAGACCTCTGAAGGTCCCCTTATCCTCCTCGTGGATAGGATCTTCTGGGGCCTCAATTCCCTTCCGTCCCAGGCCCATATGGTCTCTCCTGGACGGAGAAGGCCTGCGCTCCTGAACTTTCCCCCTCCCACAAAGAGAGGATGATCTGGGGTGACTTCCAAGGTCCCCTCCTCTGTCCTCACCTCCAGGTGCTCCTCCACATCTCTCTTGAGGACCTCCGCGACTCGTGTCCTCACAAGCCCCATCTCGGGGTCGAAAGCCAGAAGCTCATCTCCTGGCCTGACTCGGGATATCTTTTCCTGTGTGCCGTCTGACCTGAGAACAGGGGTATCAGGGAGGAAACAGCCCTTGTTATGGGTGAGGATGGAGTTGGAGGCGAAGGTCCCACCCGGCAAGACGAGGAGATTGTACACAGGACCATCCCAGTCCTTCACGGTTATCTCCCTTATGCGACGGGATCTCACTTTCCCTTCCCTGAGTACCAGGACCCTTTTCCCAGGTGCGAGACTCTCCGCCCTCCGATACTCCCCTGGGCCAGTCATGACCAGGTGTTCCCTGGTGAGGGAGAGGGCCCCTTCCCTCGTCCTTATGGTGAGAAGGCTCCTCCCTTGGCTCACAAAGACCCCTTCCACTGACCCTGGCTCAGAGGCTCCCAGATTCCAAGTCCAAACCCGATCACCCACTTTGAGCTTCTCCACGGGCACAGGACCGTTTGGGGTTGCCACCATGGCATCCGGGGATATGCATCCACCCCCTCCCCTGGCCCACAGAGGAGAGCAATGGACGGTGGCCAAAAGGAAGATTGCCACCCCTGTCCACTTTCTCTCAGATCTTGGAGAGGCCACTTTTCTTCCCCCACACCCAGGGGTTCAGTGGAGGGCTGCCATTATACCCCCCAAGACCGCTGCCGCAACAACGATGCTCACACCTATTATGGCAGCGGCCACAAGTCTACCAAAGTATTCCGCTACAGCCATATTTCCTCTGGCTATCTCCCTTTGCTCGTCCATGCGAGGCGTGAGCCTATCCACCACCCTGGGCACGAGAACAGCTGCCCAGAGCACCAGGATCATGCCCACCAATCCTCCCAATAGACAAAAGATCACAGCCCACCCCATATTCTGCACTGTCTCGAGCATGGGAATCCTCCTTTGGCTCAGAACTTGACCTGGGGTACTGCCCTCTCCTCCCCTGGAGCCTCGAGCTGAAAGAAGGCCTCGGGCTTGAAATTGAATATCCCGGCTATCAAGTTACCCGGGAAGGTCTCTATCTTGTTCTTGTAGCGCATGGCGGCATCGTTGTAGTACTGCCGGGCAAAGCCTATCCTGTTTTCCGTTGCGGCGAGTTCCTTCTGGAGCTCCATGAAGTTCTCATTGGCCTTGAGGGCGGGATACGCTTCCGCCAACGCGAAAAGTTGCCTCAATGACTGTGTAAGGGCATTCTCCGCCTTCTCCCTCTCTTCAATGGAGCCCTTGGCGGCAACAGCCTGATTGCGAGCCTGGACAACAGCTTCCAGTGTCTGCCTTTCGTGGCCAGCGTAGCCTTTCACGGTCTCGACGAGATTGGGAACGAGATCGTGCCTCCTCTTCAACTGGACATCTATGGAGCTCCAGGCACTGTGAACCTCGTTCCTTCCCCTAACAAGACCGTTGTACAAGGCGACGCCCCAGAAAAAAAGCCCAAACAGGATCGCAAGAAAGATGAGAGACCCCATTTCTCGACCTCCTCGTATCGTCTTGGGGAAAAGCCCTTGGCTCGAGAGGATATCACTTGGAGCAACCCTTTTCCACCTTCCCTTGAGTGGGCCAAAGGCTTCCAGGACCTCCTGGCTCGAGGGAAAACGGAACGGATACGGCCTTTAGCCAAGATCCCCCTTATCGCAACCTCTTTTCTATCTCCTCGGCCTCCTGAAGGATCCGCCTGAAGAGCTCTCTCACTGGAAGCACTTCCTTCACTAGCCCAGCTGCCTGACCGCAGGGAAAGACCCCTCCATCCACATCCCCCCTCTCGTATGCGGCCTTGCCCCTCAAGCCCGAGAGTTTCGGAAGAAGCTCCTCGAGAGATGCCCCTTTGGCCTCCATTTCCAAGATCTCCAAGGCTGCTCTGTTTCTGAGAGCCCGCATTGGGGCTCCTTGGGATCTCAGAAGGAGAACGGTCGAGGAGATGTCTGCCTCCACAACAGCCCTCTTGAAGGCGTCGTGTATGGGGCATTCCTCGGTGGCGAGAAGGCGTGTTCCCATCACCACCCCTTCTGCCCCGAGGCAAAGGGCGGCCATGAATCCCCGTCCATCTGCTATTCCGCCTCCAGCTATGACGGGTATCTTGACAGAGTCCACGGTCTTGGGAAGGAGGACAAAGGTACTAACCTCCTCTGCACTGGGATGACCTCCGCACTCGCATCCCACGACCGTCACAATGTCTACCCCTAGCCTCTCTGCCTTCATGGCATCCCTGACCCTCGCGCATTTGTGCATCAAGATGGTGTCTCCTTCCTTGAGCCTCTCCATATAGGGCTCCGGGCTACGGCCAGAGGTCTCGAGAACCCTCACTCCTTCCTCGTGGACCACATGGATCACTTCCTCTATGGGAAGGGGCCTCATGGTGGGGAAGAGGTTTATGTTCACGGCGAAGGGACGATCCGTCATCTCCCTGACAGTCCTTATCTCCCGTCTCAACTCCTCGGGCGATGAAAAGGTGGCCGAAGCTAGCACCCCAAGCCCGCCTGCGTTGGACACTGCAGCCACAAGAGGCGCCCTGGAAAGCCACTGGAGGGCCCCGCCAATTATGGGCACATCTATCCCCAGAAGTTCCGTGACTCTGGTCTTCCACATTTTCTCCCCCTCGGAAACGAGTTTGCCCCATCGGGTCTTCGAGGAGATGAATTCTATCACAGTGGCCGGTCCTGCCAACCCGAGGTTATAATGGCCCTTGACGAGAGGAACGATGCCGAGGCTCGGGGCCCATATGTCCATTGCTGGAGGACTCCATCAGGCCTTCGAGAGATTGAGGAAGGTGAGGGGGGAGGCTCTCCAGATATTTCTTTTCAACCAGAGACAATGGAGGGTCCCTGAGCTGACCCAAGACCAGGTGAGCAGGTTTCTTCGTGCTTGGGAGGAAGGGGGTTTTGTACCAGTTGCCGCCCACGACAGCTACCTCATAAACCTCGCCTCCCCGGATGACGAGCTCCGCAACCGCTCCATAGATTCTTTCGCAGAGGAGCTCAGGAGGTGCAAGCTCCTGGGCATCCGGTATCTCGTGGCTCACCCGGGAGCCCACTGCGGAATGGGGAGGGAAGCGGGAATCGAGAGGTTCGTTCTCGGGCTTGACAAGGCCATGGAAATGGCGGAAGGGGAGGGGGTGAGGGTGCTCATAGAGACCACGGCTGGCCAGGGGACATCATTGGGAGGATCCCTCGAGGAGATAAGCGCCATACTCCAGGGCTCCCGTTTCGGCGAGCTCCTGGGGGTCTGCATTGACACCTGTCATCTGTTCGCGGCTGGATTCGATCTCGGAAAGCGAGATGGTTACAATGCCACCATTGATGCCCTCCAGGAGACAATAGGCCTCCACAGGATCCTTTGGTTCCACCTCAATGACTCCAAGGGAGAGCTGGGCTCCAGGATAGACAGGCATGCCCACATAGGGAAGGGGAAGATGGGCCTCGAGGCCTTCAGGCACCTTCTCAACGATCCCCGCTTCAAGGATCATCCAATGGTGCTCGAGACACCCAAGGGCAAAGATCTCAAGGAGGATAGGCGAAACTTGCGGGTTCTTCGCTCCTTGCTCAACGCATGAGCCTATTGGGGAGGAAGAGGGCTATCTGGGGAAATGCGAACAGAAGCGCAGCGCACACCACGAGGCTCAGCAAGAAGGGCAGGACCCCTCTGTATATCACGGTGAAGGGAGCCTTTGTTATGGCCTTGACAACGAAGACATTTATCGCCACGGGGGGAATCACCACCCCAATCATGACTGTTATCGCTATGATCATGCCGAACCATACGGGGTCATAACCCAATTTCACGATTACCGGGTAGAAGATGGGGGTAGCGAGCACCATGAAGGCGAGATCGTCTATGAAGGATCCTCCGATGAGATATATGAAGCCGATGAGGACCATTATCACGTGGGGATGCAATGGCAGTCCCACTATCCAGTCTGCTGCGTACATGGGGATCCTCGTCACAGCGAGAAAGTGTCCCAGAATGGTGGATCCAGCAATGAGCATGAGGACCATGCAGGCCGTCCTGAGGGATTCGGTCACGGATTTGACGAAGCCCGAGAACCCCATGTCCCCTCTCAGGACCGCGTACGCTAGCACTGCGAAGGATCCCACGCTTCCAGCCTCTGTGGGTGTGAAAAAGCCTTTCATAAGCCCGCCTATGACAAGGAGGAAGATGATCAAGATCCAGAAGATCTCGGGCAGGGCCGCTAGCCTCTCTTTCCAGGTGGACCTCTCTCCCGCAGGCCCCAGGGAGGGCTCGAGCCGACACCATCCGAGGATTATGACGACGAAGAAAAAGGCCACTATGAGCCCTGGAATTATCCCAGCGAGAAAGAGCCTTCCTATGGATTGTTCCGTTATTATGCCGAAGACTATGAGGGTCACACTCGGCGGTATCAGGATGCCGAGGGTTCCAACCGTTGCGACTATTCCAGTGGAAAGCCTCCGGTCGTATCCATACCTGTCCATCTCGGGCACAGCGACACTGGCGAAAGTGGCGGCAGTAGCTGGGGAGGAGCCACATATGGCCTTGAAGATAGTGGCTCCGACAACGGTTGCCATTGCTAGCCCACCCGGGATGTGCCCCACGAACCTGTAAGCAGCGTCATAGAGTCTCTTGGCTATACCGGCATTGAAGGCGATCTGCCCCATCAGGACAAAAAGGGGTATGACCGTGAACCCGTACGAGGAGAAGACATCGAAGATGTCCTTGGCCAAGAGATTGAGGGCAGCGCTCGTCGACCTTATGGCAGCGAATCCCACAAATCCCACGATGGCCATGGCGAAACCGAGCTCTATGCCCGTAAGGAACAGGAATAGGACCACAGCCAAGCCCAATATCCCTATGGAGACATCACTCATACTTTCCCCCCAGGATCTTCACCACATGGCAGATGAGCACGAGGCACTGAAGAAAGCAAACCACTCCCAACCCGTAAGCCACAGGGTAAAAGGGCAGCTCCAATGTAGGGGATACTTCCCCTGACCTCTGATAGTCCGAGGCTATGCGAAAGAGATTCCAACCGAGAAGACCGAACAGACCAATGGACATGAGCCTGGTCAAGAGATGCACCCCGCCCCTTGGCACTTTGGGCAACTTCTCCACGAAGAAATCCACGAATATTTGAGCCCTATCCCAAGAAGTGAGGGGGATTGCGAAGCCGATCACCACAGCTCCTGCAAACCCAACCAGTTCATAGGTTCCCACTATGGGCTTTCTGAAAAGGCGCAAGATCACATCCAGAACCGTTATGCCCATGATGAAAGTGAGACTCAGCCCAGCCAACGTATTGGCCCATTTGCTGAGCCTTCTCACGGATCCGAGAAACCTTTCCATCTTCATCTCCCGAAAAGGCCCCCCTGGCCTAAACCAGAGGGGCCGGAACGCGGATCACTGGAGCTTCTTGAGCTCTTCCAGGCAGAATTTCAGGGCTTCCTCTCCAGGTAGGCCCTTCTCCTTCATGGCCTTCACGTAATCGTCCAGAACTGGCCTCACAGCCTTGACCCATCTTTCGTCCTCTTCCTTGGTGAGGGCGATTATCGCATTTCCCCTCTTCTTCACGAACTCCATCCCGGACTGATCTATCTCATCCCAACCCTTTCCGGTCTTCTCGATCCACTCCTCGCTCACCTCCTCGAACACCTTCTGAATATCCGGAGGCAGGGAGTTCCATTTCTCCTTGTTCATGACAACGAAGAAGGCAATGGTGTAGGCAGAGCCGTAATTCAACGTGGTGCTGCTCACGACTTCTCCCAGCTTCCATCCCTCGAGGGCCTCTATGGGGCACATCACCCCTTCGGCAATTCCCTTCTGCAGGGCATCATATGTCTCGGGCATCGGCATTGCGACGGGAGCTGCACCGAGCGCGCTCACGATCTTGGCCACAGTCCCCGTTGACCTTATCTTCATGCCCTTGAGATCCTCCAAGCTCTTTACAGGCTTCTTGGTATGGAGGATGCCCGGACCATGAGCATGGAGGTAGAGGACCTTTGTGTCATCGAATTCCTTTGGCTTGAACTTCTTGTAATAGGCATTTATGAGTTTGGTTGCGGCAAGCCCGTTCTTGTATCCGAGGGGGAGGTCTATCACCTCAGTCAAGGGAAATCGGCCCCTCGTATAGGAGACGACTGACATGCCTATATCGGAAAGTCCTTTAACCACGCCATCGTAACATTTGTCCGCTGGGGTGAGGGTCCCACCGGGAAACATGGTTATCTTCACCCGGCCATTTGTCCTCTTGTTTATCTCCTCAGCCCACTGGGTTGCCAAGACAGTGTTTTTGTGAGGAGCTGGGAAGAAGATGGAGTAGGTCAACTCTATGGGTTTTGTTTGAGCCAGGACAGAACCGCTCGAGGTGAAGGCACACAAGGTCACCAGACCCAAAATGGAAAAAAAGATCTTTCTCTTCATGGGTTCCTCCTCTCTTCAATGCAAGTGAGTCAAAGCCGGCATGCTCGAATGCGGAAAAACTCCCCTCTTCACCCCCTTTCCCCGGCCGAGACCCCCTGGGGAGGTTCCTCCGGCTGGTTTTTGGCTCTTCTCTCCATGAGGCTTGTGTCGAGAACCTTTATAACGTTTTTAACATGGTGTCAAGACAGTAGCTTCCCAGCTATCCCTTTTTCAGCCCATATCCCAGGGCCTTGGAGACCTCGTTGGCGGAGATGAGCAACTCTCCAATGACCTGTTCCTCGCCGAGCTCCCTCAGTTGAAACTCCATGAGGGCCACTCCCAAGGCCGCTACCACATCGCCGGAGAAATCCCTCACGGGGGCTCCTATGCCCACAACCCCTTCTATTACCTCGCCCCTTTCCATGAAATATCCTAGTTCCCTGACCTTGTTGAGCCTTGAAAGGATCTCCTCTTGGTCAATAGGGCTGGCTGTGGTGATCTTCTGGGGTGGGTATGCCTTGAGGAGCCTGGCCCTCTCTTCCGGGTCCATGAAGGCGAGAAGCACGGTCCCCAACATCCCATAATGAGGGGGCCTTTTGAGACCCATGTAGGACGATACCTTTATGAGGCTGTGAGTCTCCCTCTTGTCAATATAGAGAAGATGATCCTCCCTTATTATCCCGAGGAGGACAGTCGCCTTTAATCTCTCTGAGAGCCTGTTCATTTCAGGGGATGCTGCTTTCCGGAGGGACAGGGATTCGTAGACCAATCCCCCAAGCTCCAAGAGCTTGAGGCCCAGACTGTAAGAGGAAACCTCTGGATCGTACGCGAGGAATCCCGCCCTCTCCAGGGTCTTGACTATTCGGAAGGCCGTTGGTTTGGGAAGGCCGGTCTCGAGGGAAATTTGGTCCAGGGAGAGCCTCTCCTTCCCAGGCGAGAAGAGTTCCAATATCCTTATTGCCTTCTCCAGGACCTTTATGGTCGGCCTTTCCTGGCCTGAGGATCCCTTTTGGGGTCTCGTGGCCTTTGGACCCTTTCCTCCCAAGGGAGGGTCTCCTTTGAAATCTCGCTCAAGGGAAGCTTCTGGAAAAAAAGCGCTTCAGATCCCCAAATTCCATGCACCTTGCTGGGCACACTGAAACGCAAGCTGGTCTTTCACCCTTCTCGGTCCTTTGAAAGCACAGGTCACATTTCTCGGCCACGCCTTTCTCCGCATCGAAGCCCATAGCTCCAAAGGGACAAGCCTCCATGCAGGCCTTGCATCCTATGCATTTCTCTTTGTCGAGAAAGACGATCCCCTTCTCCCTCTTTATGGCTCCGGTGGGGCAAGACTCCAGACAGGGAGGTCTGAAGCAATGCCTGCAATATATTGGTTCGAATCTGGGAGTTCTCTCTAGGATTCTTATCCTGTCCGCGCCAGGAGGAAGATCGTGCTCCTGCTTGCATGCCACCTCACAAGCGTGGCAGCCCACACAGTCCCCTTCTCGTATCCTGAGGCCCAAGATCATGGCTTCAATCTCCTTCCTCGCACTTCTCTATATTGCAGATCAGTACTCTCAAGTTGGTCGCCCCCATTGGCTTGTCATAGTGGGCTGGGTCGTTGTCCGTGAGGATGTTCACGTTGGATACGTCAAAGCCGTAGCCGGGGGCTTCCATTTCGGGATACCACCAGCCGTGCTCAGCAGCGATTACCCTCGGATCCACAATGTCCGTGACCTTTGCCCTCTGTTTTATCCTTCCTCTCGGGCTCGAAATCCAGACCCAGTCGCCGTTCTTGATGCCGTGGCGGGAGGCTGTATCGGGATGGATCTCGCATATGGGTTCCGGCCTTATCTCTCTCAACCAGGGGATTTGTCGGTTCGCCGAGTGGAAAAACACAGGAATCCTCTGGCCAGTAGTGAGAATGTAAGGATACTTGTCCATGAGCTCCGGGGTCGAATATGGGCTTTCGGGGATTTCCCTGTATGTGGGTAGGGGATCGTATCCCCATTTCTCGAATGTGGTGCAATAGAGCTCGACTTTGCCCGTGGGGGTGGAAAATCCCTTGGTAAGATACTTCTGGTACTCCATCTTCCCTTTCAGATAACCCATCTCCTTGAAATCGCTCCATTTGAGGCCCGATGGTTCCAACATGTAATCTAGCGCCTCTTCCATGGTGTTCCACCACTGCGTCTGACCCATCCTCTTTCCCAGGAGCATGAATATCTCATGGTCTTGCTTGCATTCTCCCACAGTAATGCACTTTCTCCTCGCCACAACGTAACCGTGCCTCTTCCAGAAATCCCCCACGTAATCTTGCTCTATCCAGGTAGCTGCTGGGAGGAAGACATGGCCGAGTTCAGCCGTGGGCGTTAGGAAGAAGTCTATTGTTGCCAGGAACTCCACCTGGGAGAGGGCCTCGTAAACTTCCCGGGAGTTTGCCCTCGTTACAACGGGATTCGTGCCACAGAGGAGCATCCCTCTGACCTTGTAAGGCTTCCCCTTGAGAATCGCATCCCACACGTGCTTGGGGCTTACCAAGGCGACCCTGGCCGCGAGCTTGTTTTCGTCCGCTCCCAGCATTTTTTCCTTCTTCTCCTTAGGGAGGGCCTTATGGAGGGCAACCTCTGTCACTGTTCTTACAGGAGGAGGGACGAAGAACACGTTTCCTCCTTTGACATCCAGGTTTCCAGTGACCGCCATTAGGGCCACGAGGAGCCTATTGCTATCTGTGCAATTCAGTGTCTGCTCGATGGGGACCCCCCATTGGATGCAAGCCGGCTTTGTCTTGGCGTAGAGCCTAGCTGCCGAGACTATTTTTTCCCTCGGGATCCAGGTTATGGCTTCGACTTTATCCAAAGGCCACTGAGCCACTCTTGCCCGGAACTCCTCCCACCCATGAACGTACGAAGAGACGAATTCCTCGTCGTAAAGCCTCTCTTCCAAAATCACATGGAGCATTCCCAGAGCTAGGGCAGCATCCGTCCCAGGCCGTAACTGCAGGTGAATGTCAGCCCGCTCCGCCAAATACACTCTTCTGGGGTCCACGGTTATGAGCTTCGCTCCCTTCTGGAGGGTCTTGAGAAGCTTGACACCTTTGTATTCATCCGGGTTGGTCCAAGGAGCATTGTTCCCCCACACCATTACTAGGGCTGGTTCTCCATCATAGTCGCACACAGGAAGGTTCCCGCAGGTAACCAAGCAAGCACCGATCCTCGACACGTAACACATGTGTCCTGCGGTTATGACGTTGGGAGTGCCGAGGAGATTGGCAAATCTGTAAAGGAAGCTTTCGTAATCCCTTCCTGTGCCTTGGCCTATGCAGATGGCCTCAGGACCACTTTCCTCTATTATCCTCTTGAACTTTTCCGTTATGGTATCCAAGGCTTCATCCCAGCTCACCTTGGCCCATTTCCCGTCCACTTTTTTCAACGGGGATGTGATCCTTTTGGGATGGTAGACCAGCTGTTTTATGGCCAGGGCTTTGGAGCAAAGGGTCCCCTCGCTTATGGGGGAGTCGGGGTCAGGCTCCACTTTGAGGAGCCTTCCGTCCTTCACATGGGCAATGACTCCACATCCTCCGTGACAGCTACGGCACGCTGTCCTTATCTTCTGAACTTCCTCCATCTGGCACCTCCGTAACGGGAGTCAAAAAATCCAGGATCCTGAGGAAGGCCAGGATCACCTCTGCGTTCCTTCTCACAGAGGGGCATCCGCGAGCCAGATCTATGAGTCGCAGAGCACTCCCTTTCATCTCCTCTATTTCCTCCCTCATTTCTAGCAAGCTCATTGCTTCTCCCGCAGGTCCTTGAATCGCCTAGCTTTTAACGTATATCTGGGGAGGGTCCCCCTTGGGACGATATCCACCTGGAATGTAAGGTTGGTCTTGACCTTGATCCTCGTGGAAAGACTCTGTGCCAGCTCGGCTGCCTTTTCCTTTCCCAATTCCGCGACGGGCTCTGCCCTCAAAACAACATGGTCCATTGCTCCGGGACGACTCACCACGATCTCATACTCTCCTATTTCGGGAAACTCGGCCCTGAGGAGTTCCTCTATGCTTTTGGGAGAGAAGAGAACACCCTTTATCTTTCTCAGATCATCTGCTCTACCCACCACCTCCAAGATCTTCTGCGAGGTCCTCCCACAGGAGCACGACTCAGGACCTTTCACCACCAAGTCGTTGGTGTTGAATCTTATGGCCGGGAAAGACTCTCTTCCGAGGGGAGTTACCACCGCAAGGCCAGTCTCTCCTACGCTCACTTCTCTCAGTGGATCATTGGGGTCGAGGATCTCCACTAGGAAAAAGGGCTCTACGATGTGGAGGCCCTTTTTTTCCGAGCACATCCCCGCCCAGCCACATACCTCTGTGCCGCCTATGTGATCGAAGACTTCGCAGCCATAGGCTCCCTCCAACATCTTCCTTGTCGCTTCGGGCATGGGCTCCCCCGCACAGAGGATCCTCTCGAGCCCCAGCTCTTTGGGATCTACCCCCATGGCCTTTGCCTCCTCGGCCATATGGAGGCCGTAGGTGGGGGTGCACATCATAGCATTGGCTTTCACTTCCTGTATCTTCTGGATCCTCCCTCTGGTGTCCAAGGCGCCACCAGGCACCACCTCACACCCTAGTTTCTCAGCTGCATAGTGGGCCTCCCAGAACGCGACATACACGTTGTACCCAAAGGGCAGGAACACTCTGTGACGCTCCCTGAAGCCTGCCATATAAAGAATGTGACACCAGACCTCGACCCTCCACTGCCAGCTCTCATAAGTTTCGGGAACGTATACAGGCCTTCCGGTGGTGCCGCTCGTCTGCCTGAAGGTGGTGACTTTGGCCATATCCACAGCCAAGATGCCACCATAGGGATGGGGCCCAATTTCCTGAAATGCCCTGAGGTCTTCTTTGGTTGTTAGGGGAATGGCCTTGAGATCCTCCCTGGAGTTGATGCTTCGTGGATCGATGTCGGATAGCTTCTCCCTGTATAGGGCGCAGTGGGACCTGGCAAAGGCCAAAAGTTCTCTGAATCTGGCGAGTTCCACCATCTCTAACTGAACCCTGGAAAGGGTCTCGAGATGGGGGCTCCAGAACTCCTGGCTCACGTTTCACCATGTGAAATTGGATTTCGCATTATCGTAAGTTGTCTTGGTGTTTTTGTCAAGAAAAAAAGTGCCCGAACACCTTGCAAAGCGCCCATGGCCCACCCCGTCACTTGAGAACAAAAGAGGGAGACCCGTGGAATCTTATCGAATCGAGAAGCCTCTGTATTTTCCCGGGCCTTGGACCCAGTTGGAAACCGACGGAGAAGGTCGCATTATGATTCTCCAGATCTGGGCCGAGGGTATATAATCACTGGTTGGGGGATTGAGGGTGAAGATGATCAGGACCCTGTCGGCTTTGCTTTTGGTCTCATGGTTTGTGGTTCCCTCGTGGAGCTGGGCCATGAGGTGTCAGGGAAGGGTGGTATCCGTGGGAGACAAGAGTTACGAGGTTCTCGCCAAGTGCGGGCCACCCTCTTACGTGGAACGCCGCTACGAGGATCGGCTCGAGGTATCAAGCGGCGGGCTGTACATATACGATCCAGTGGAGAGGCGCTATAGCAGGCCGTGGGTCGTGGAGCACGTCCTCATAGAGGAGTGGACCTACAACTTTGGGCCTCATGACCTCCTGTACCATCTCAAGTTCGAAAACGGGGTTCTCGAGACGATCCGTACCGGGCCTCACGGTTTTTGAATGGTCGGTCAAGCGATCGGCTGACGCGAGGGAGTGCGAAGGCGCGAGTCCCAAAGGCGCGGCCCCACCATCTGTCACGGGCAACAGTTTCCCGGGGCGCAGAAGGAAGACGTCCTTGCCGAGGCAAGCCACAAGATTACGCAAGTGGTGGTTTTCTCCGAGGCACGCAGGAATCTCCTCTGAAAGGGAGGGAAGTACGCGCGACAGGAGATGTCGCAACCGCCTGGGGTCGCATCGGTAGTAGCGGCCAATATGAGAAGATCCCTATGGGGAGCCCAGGCCCATCCTCCCGGGCGTGCCGAGCCCGCCCCTCCGCGACGAGGCCAAGCCCAGCGCGGGACGCCTAACGGGGAAGGCCCGGATACGACGCGAGAAGTGATTTTCTCGGAGGGGCGCGGTCTCCGCGCCCGTGTGGCAAGGCCGTACGCTAGCCCGTGCATGGCATGACCAGCGAGGAGTAGGCGAAAGGCCGGTGGCCTAGCGGGGGCATACCCGGGTGAAGCCTAGCGCGTCATTGCGGGCGTGCGGAGCCCGCCCCTCCGCGGGGAGGCCAGGCGCAGCGCCGGTCGCCTAGCGGAAAAGCCCCCAGATGACGCGAAAGGCGGTCTTCTCGGAGGGGCGCACTCTGTGCGCCCGCATTGCGAGGCCATGCGTATACCCATACGTCCCATTACCCGAGGTGACCAGGCGGCTGGCCCGTGACCTGATGGGGAGATGGCTCGGTCAAGCCTTTGCCATCTTGAGGGGCGTGCGGAGCCCGCCCCTCCCAGGGGTGGACAACCCAAGGCTAAGATGGCCTAGCGGGGAAACGCCCGAGATGGCGCGGACGGCCGTTTTCTCGGAGGGATGCGCTCTGCGCGTCCGCGTGGTAAGCCCGGAGGAAAGCCAAGGCATGAGATAATCATCGACGGGCAAACGAACACCTGGTGGCCTAATGGACACATGCCCCGAGTCGAGCGCAAGTCTTCCTCCCGGGCGTGCGGAGCCCGCCCCTCCGCGGGGTGGGCTATGCGAGCTAGGGTGGCCTTGCGGGGAAGACCTGGAAACGATGCGAAGGGCGATTTTCTCGGAGGGGCGCGGTCCCCGCGCCCACGAATACAGGCCGGACGCAAACCGCGGCACGTCACCCTCACCGGCTCATTGGCGAGGGCATGGTGGCCAAAAAACGCCACATTCGGGTTGGCGTGATGCCGACGTTGGGGGCGTGCGGAGCCCGCCCCTCCCATCTTCAATTGCTCAAACCTTTTATTCCATTAGTCCTGGTCAACCCCTCCCGGCCTTTCTTCTCTCCTCCTCCCTAAGCTCCCTTCTCAGGAGCTTCCCCACCTTGGATTTGGGAAGCATGTCCCTGAACTCTATGTAATGGGGGACCTTGTAAGGGGCGAGCCTTTTCCTGCACCACTGGAGAAGCTCTGCGGCTCCGACCCCCCGCGCATCCTCCTTCAGAACCACCATTGCCTTTATCCTCTCTCCCAGCTTGGGATCCGGCACACCCACAACGCATGCTGCAACCACTGTGGGATGATCCTGCAAGACAGCCTCCACCTCCGAGGCAGAGATTCTGTAACCCTTGCACTTGATCACATCGGCCGACCGCTCCATGAAAAAGAGCTCGCCATCCTGAGACTGGGTCACGTAGTCCCCCATTCGATAATAGACCTCTCCGTTCAGTTCGATGAAGGAACGAGCCGTCTCATCGGGTTTGTTCCAATAGTATTTCACAGAGTGGAGGGAGGTCACGAGAAGCTCCCCCACCTCCCCCGGCCCCACAGGACGCAAGGTCTCCGGGTCCACTACCAGGCACTTTCGGGACTTGAGGGGATATCCCAGGGACATGGGCTTTGGCCTCTCCCCGAGCCTGCTGTACGAGACGTGGCCCGCCTCCGTAGAGCCATAGACCTGGTAAAGGTATATCCCCAGAAGCTCCTCCCATCTTTTGGCAATCTCCCTCGCTAGCACGTCTCCACCGCAAAAGCAATAGCGAAGGGAGCTCAGATCGTATCTGTCCAGCCTGTCGTTTTCCAGGATCATCCGGTAGAGGGTGGGCACTCCCAGAAACCATCTCGCCCTGTATTTCTCGATGACCCTGAGGATTGCATCCACTTGGGGAACTGGCATGAGGACCGTGGTGTTTGCCGAATTGAGCCCAACAGCCAAGAAGAATCCCTGGGCCATTATGTGGTACAAAGGTGCCACACAAACAAAGACGTCCTCCCCCACCCTCAGATGCTCTCCGAGGACGTCCTCCATGAGATCCTTTATGTATGACTGCATCCCGAGATGGTTTCCCGGCACGCCTTTGGGAAAACCGGTTGTGCCTCCTGTGTAGAGGATGTAAGCCAACTCCTCGACGGGGTCCACCTCCACTTTCGGGGGGTCGGGAGGATATTTCCTGACCAAATCCTGGAACCTGTAAATCCCTTTACCCTTTTCCACTTTCCCCCTGGGCACTTTGTCGAAGAGGGCCCCCACAGCTTTCTTCCACAGGGGCAGAAGGTCGGCCAAGTTGCTGACTATGGCCCTCTGCAGAGGGGTTCTGGACATCACCTCCCTCACGTAACCGAAGTTGGTGTCCTGGCATATAACCGTCCCCACCTGGCAATCTTCTATCATGTAACCTATCTCATGGGCAGTATAAATCGGCGACACAGGCACGGGGACAGCCCCTATCCTCAAGGTACCGAGGTAGCTTATGACCCAAGCTGGGCAGTTGGGAAGGTACAGCATCACCCTCTCCTGCCTTTCCACACCCAGCTCATGGAGGGCCCTGGCAAAGCGCCAAACCAATTCCCTGAGCTCCCCGAAGGAGAAGGTCTTCCCCAGGTAGATCAGGGCCCTTTTAGAAGGAGCCCGGGAGGCCCAGTATTCCACTCCATGGAACAAGTGGGTTCCCTTGGATTGTGCTTCGAGTTTCATTCTCTCTCAGACCCCGAAGTACGCTGAAGTGACATCAGGATTCTCCAATAGCTCTTGTCCGGTTCCCCTGAGCACCACAGAGCCATGCTCCAGGACATATCCCTCATCCACGACTGGCAAGACTGGCCTAGCATACTGCTCCGTTATGAGGATGGAGATTCTTCGCTCCTGTCTTATTTGTTTTACCGCTTCCATGAGCATGAACTGGATAAGGGGGCTCAGGCCCATAAGAGGCTCATCGAGCAACAGTAGACGGGGCTGGGCCATGAGGGCCCTGCCGATTGCGAGCATCTGTTGTTCCCCTCCGCTCAGAAAACCCCCTGGTCTTCTCCTTATCTCTCTGAGCTTGGGAAAGAGAGAGAACACGAATTCCAAGGTGCTCCTTGCTTGCTCCTTGGTTGCGAGGAATGCCCCTATCTTCAAGTTCTCGAGAACGCTGCTTTCTGGAAAGATTCTTCTCCTTTCAGGACACAGCACGATCCCCATCCGAGCCCTCTCGCTGGGGCCGAGATTCTCTATATGCTCTCCCCTGTAGAGGATCTCCCCCGCAACTGTTATCCTCTCGCCCCCAGCCATCTCCTCCTTTCTCCTCATATCCAGTATGATGCCCGAGAGGGTGTACATCAGGGTGGATTTCCCGGCGCTATTGGATCCGAAAACACCCACTATCCTCTCAGGGGGCACCTCCAGGTCCACGTTGTTGATCGCCAACATGTTCTCGTAAAAGACCATGAGCCTTCTCACTTGCAGCATCCTCAGTCGCTTCCCCCTGGCCCCAAGTATGCTTGCCTCACCCTCGGGTTCGCCATGACTTCCTTGGGAGAGCCCTCGCAGATCTTGGTCCCAAAGTCCAGAGCGATGACCCTGTTGGCCAAGCTGAAGAGCTCCCTGAGCCTGTGCTCCACCATTATGAAGGTTATTCCCCCTCCTTGGAGCTTCTCTATGAGGGGGACGAGGGAGGCTATCTCGCTCGCGCTCAAGCCCGAAAAGAGCTCGTCTGCTATGATCACCTCTGGTTTCAGGGCAAGGCATCTTGCAAGCTCGAGCCTCTTGAGATACCCCGTTGGAAGGGCAGAGGCCTTCTTGTAAGGGACGAAGGAATCCCTCTCGAATCCTATTTCCTCGAGTATGTCCAAAGCAACCGTATCCCTTTCTCCCCATCGACCCATGCCCATCCTCTTGGCCCTTGGTGAGTTGAGGGGCACTATCAAGTTCCTGTAAGCCTCGAGGGAGTAATAGGGTCGCATATTCTGAAAGGTCCTCACTATTCCCAGATCTGCGATCTTGTGGGGAGGCCAGCCTGCAATATCCCTCCCCCGAAATTTCACTGACCCCTTATCTGGCTTTATGAAACCTGTTATGAGATTGACCAGGGTTGTCTTGCCTGAGCCATTGGGCCCTATTATGCCCAGGATCTCGCCCTGATAGAGGACCATGCTCACATCCTGCACGGCCTGGAGCCCACCGAATGTCTTGCTCAGCCCTTCCACCTTCAGTAAAGGCTTGTCCATGTTCATATCTGGACCCATCTCTCGAACTGATGATATTTTCTCTGAGCCCAGACCATGAGACCCTCGCTTCTCACCACTATGAAGCCCATGAGAACCAGAGCATAGAAGGCGATCCGCAAGGTCCCGAATTCCCTGAGAAGCTCCGATAGCGGAACGAGAATCATACTGCCCACCACAGCTCCGACCAGGGTTCCCCCTCCCCCGATCACGGTGGCTGCAATGGGGAGGATGGAGAAGTCAAGGGCAAAAAGGGAAAGGCCTGCCCACATATACAAATGTGCGAGGTACGCGCCAGCGAGGCACCCCAATGTGGAGGCTATGAATACAGCTATGGCCTTGTACCTAGTTACACTTATGCCGGAGGCCTTCACTGCTTGGTCATTGTCCTTCACACCCCTGAGGATCAGCCCGAGGTCCTCGTTTACGAGCCTCCTTAGTCCGAAAAGGCAGAGAAGCAGTGCGCTTATGATGATGTACGATTCCGCCCATGGCCCCCCAAATCCCTGAACTCCAGGGATTCCATCTGTGCCTCCCAATATGTTGAAGGCCTCAACGAGTCTCGATAGGACGAGGGGATACATCAGGGTGACGATGGCGAAATACACTCCCCTCAAGGGGAGGCAGGGGAGAAGGAGCACGGTGCACACAACGCCCCCTGCAAGGCTCGCAAGGGGTATCGAGAGGAAAACTGGGAGACCTAAGGCCTTGTTGGCCAAGGCCGAGGCATAGCCCCCAACCCCCGTTGCCAGGGCCCCACCTAGGGAGACAAGGCCCACGAAGTGAGCCAAGAAGTCGAAGCTCAGCCCCAGAAGTCCATAGACGCACACAACCGTGACGACCCTCTTCCAGTAGGGACTCTGGACCAAAAGGGGGGCTAAAAGCAATCCCAGGACCAAGATGATCCTGGGTGCCAGGAGGTAGGCAGTCTCTTCCCAGGAGCTTACGGCGTATATGGACTCGGCCCTTACCTTGATTCCTCTGTCTAGCCTCTCCTTTCTTCTCTGAACCTCGGCCATTTGGAATACCAGATTTCTCGTTTCACACCCTTTCTTCCAATTGTTTCTGCCTTCCGAAAAGCCCAGAAGGCTTGGCTATGAGAGTGAGTATTATGGCCAAAAGGGCCACCACGACCTGGAAGTGGGACTGCATGTAGGAAACTGTCAGAATCTGAGCGAATCCAATTATGAATGAGGCGAGGATAGCGCCTGCCCAACTCCCGAGCCCTCCAACGATGCACACGGCCACAGCGAATATCAGGACCTGATACCCTGCCTCCACCACTATGTTCCCCAGGGGAAGAAGCACTATTGCCGCAACCGCAGCGAGTGCCGAGCCCAGGCCCGTGGCAACAGTCGCCATGGCATCGGAGTCTATACCCAGCATCATGGCTGCCTGCTCATCCTGGGCTATACCCCTCAAGGCGAGCCCCAGGCGGGTGAACTTGGTAAAGAGCCAAAGTCCGGCAACTATACCTGCTCCTATTGCCACAACCAGTAGTCTCTGGTAGTCCACGGGGACATCGAAGAGGAAGATGGTCCCGGGATAGATCACTGGGAGGGTGAAGGTCATCCCTTTGAGGCCCTTCCATCTCAGCGCTTCGAGAATGAAAAGCCCCATGGCATAGGAGGCTATTATCTCGGAGATGGGCATTCCCCTGACCCTAATCAGGAAGAACCTGTACATGGCCATCCCGAGGATCCCCACAACGAATATGGTCAAGAGGACCGAGACAATGTATCCCATGTTGAGGGACCTTATGCCCACCCATGCCAGATAGCCGGCGAGGATGTAAAAGGCTCCATGGGCAAAGTTGGGCAAGCGGCTTATCCCGTACACCAATGTGAACCCGAGGGCCATCAGAGCCAGTGAAACGCTGTTCACTATCCCGTATACGATGATCTCCATCCGGACCCAATCCCCCGTCCGTCACTTCATCCAAGGAGGAAGCTGGATCTGCCCCATGGCTATTTTCGGCGGGAACACAACGACCCTCTTTCCAGCTTGCCACTGGAATATGGTGCCCACCGCTCCCTCCTGAGGGTCGAGACTCGGGATCACCTGGTGGCTCTTGGGATCGAACTTTATCCTCCCATAGACTCCCATCAAGTCCGTTTTCTCCAGGGCCTCGACAACTTTCTCAGGATCCAAGGTCCCAGCCCTTTCTATGGCATCCTTGAGAACATAAGGGGCCATGTAACTGCTAGAGGTGCCATAGCCTTCGGGTTCGACCCCCCATCTCTTGGTATAAGCGTCGTAGAATTTCATGGTCCAGGGTGTAGCCTGAGATGGGGCATTGCCCGCATTGACCACATTGGCCAAGCAAAATTCGCCTTTCCCCTCCGTGGCCTTCCAGAAGCCGGGCTGTTCAGCCGCTGCTATTATGGAGCCAAAAGGAAGAGCTGCCACCTTCATGTCATACCACTGTTTGAGGAGAATCGAAGTCTCCGGCATGTCCATCCATATCAGCAACACTTGGGCCTTGGTTCTCCTCGCTGCCAGAAGCCCCATGGAGAAATCAGTTGTTCCCGTGGGATAGACCTCTTTCCCAGTGACCTGCCATCCCTTCTCCGTGGCCAGTTTCTCTATAATGTCTCCTCCGGCCCTGGCATGAGCCACGTCCTGGACCATTATGAACATCTTGTCGAGCTTGAACCTCTCCTTTATGTCCATCAGGCACGTGATGATCTCCTTAACCATCCACTTGGACTCGCCCGTGATCCTGAAGCAGTATTTGAACTTCTCGTACTCCTCCGCCACTCGCTCGTGGTATTTGGGGGTGAGAGCTCCTGTTGTCAGAATGGAGATCTTTTTGTGCTTGGACAGAAGATCCATAGCAGCGAGAGCAGCTTCTGACCTAACTGGGCCCCCAACAATGAAGTCCGCTTTTTTCTCGAGGATAAGTTTTTCCACGGCGAGGAGGGCATCGCTCACGGGCACACCAGGTTCTAGATCCCTAGTGTCTATGACCTCGAGATGAAATGGCCTTTTCTGCCCCGCCACATTGACCCCACCTGCGGCGTTTATCTCCTCGACCGCAAGCCTCATCCCTCTCTCCGCATCCCACCCGTAGAGGAAGGCTGTGGCAAGGGGGGCACCCAGCACAATGGGCTGGGCCTGCTGGGCGTTTGCCAAGGGGGCTAAGGTAGCCGAAAAACCGGGGAAGAAAGCCAGAGCGAGAAAACAGAGAAAACTCTTTCGTCCCATTCTGTCACCTCCTGGGAAGATAGTTGGACAAAGGACTTGAACCCTTCCATCCCCACTGCTTCTTAGGCTGGTAGGGCAGCCAGTGTCCTTCAAATCCCAATGCTCTTGAGCTGGTGCGTGGACACTTGTAGCATTGCCCACGGTTCATGTCAAGGTCGGAATGGTACGGGGCCCATCCCATGGGAGAGAGTTGCCGGTTGTGAGGCTTCTCCAATAGGTTACGGGAGGACTCTACTGGCGAAGGTTCCATCCAGGGATGGGCTTCGCGGCCTTGTTGCAAGGCCATATATAGGCTCAGGGATTTCATTACAGGCAAATGGTTGGATACGGGCCCTTGAGCCTAATGGGCATATGCCCCGGTGGCGGCCAGGTCTTCCTTGCGGGCGTGCTGAGCCCGCCCCTCCGAGGGGAGGCCAGGCGCAGTGCCGGTCGCCTAGCGGGAAGGCCCCCAGATGACGCGAAAGGCGGTCTTCTCGGAGGGGCGCACTCTGTGCGCCCGCATTGCGAGGCCATGCTTATACCCATACGTCCCATTACCCGAGGTGGCTAGGCGAGTGGCCCGTGACCTGAGGGGGAGATGGCTCGGTCAGGCCTTTGCCATTTTCACGGGCGTGCGGAGCCCGCCCCTCCGCGGGGAGGGTTATCCAGGGCAAGATGGCCTAGCGGGGGAAGGTCGGAGATGACGCGAAAGGTGATTTTCTCGGAGGGACGCACTCCGTGCGTCCGCATTGCGAGGCCGTGCCCATGCCGAGGCATCTTATTAGTTGAGATGGTCGGGCGAACTGCCCCAGGCCTAACGGGGATGTGTCTCGTTCAAGCCCAGGCGTGCTTTAACGGGCGTGCGGAGCCCGCCCCTCCGCGACGAGGCCAAGCGCAGTGCGGGACCCCTAACGGGGAAGGCCCGGATACGACGCGAGAAGTGATTTTCTCGGAGGGACGCGGTCTCCGCGTCCGCAAATACGGGTCGGACGCAAGCCGGGGCATGTCACCGTCACCGGCTCATTGGCAAGGGCATGGTGGCCAAAAAACGCCACATTCGGGCTGGCGTCATGCCGACATTGCGGGCCTGCTGAGCCCGCCCCTCCACAACGCCGAGGAGCCCGGGGGGTCGGTCTTGTGGTGTGGGGCCGAGACCAATCGTTTGGCCCCTTCTTGTGAGGACGTGCCCTGTAAGTCCTCGGAGTGCGGCCCTTTGATGGGCCGAGGACATGGGCGCCGAGTCATCGCTTTAATGGAGCGTCTCCTTGACCCTCCTGGAAGATCCTCAAGGTCTGGGGCTCGTAAATCAAAAGCCTGTCTATGGCCATCGTCTCATCCAGACTCATGGGCAGATATTTCCCCTGGGCCTTGGCGTAAAGACCTCCTTCTCGATCCTTCAGCTCCCCCCTGGCTATGGCCATTCTGTTTGTCACCTTCTCGGCCCAGGCCTCTATGACCATGGTCTTTTCCACTGGAAATGGCTTGATGTACCTGATCGTGAGCTCCCCTGTGACGAAGAATCTCTTTCTCACAAGGGTCGGGGCCCATCCCATGGCCTCGTCAAGAAGGGTGGATATGACCCCTCCGTGCACCACACCCAAGTACCCTTGACGATGCAACTCGGGGGTGTACTCCAGCTTTATCCTGCCTCCCTCGGACCTGAAGACCACTTTGAAACCAATGGGGTTATCTCTCCCGCACACGTAGCACCAGTGGCTGTAAGGCAAAAGACCTTCCATGACTCTCCCTTTTGACCTCCCCCCTGCTTCTTCGGCGAAAAGTTGCGGTTGCGCGAGCTCTATTGGACCACTATGATAATGATCTTGCAACTCATCCGGGGAGGGATGGCGCTCAGTTGATAGCAATAGTGGACTATGGCATGGGAAACCTGAGGTCGGTATGGAAGGCCTTTCACTATCTGGGCCAGGAAGTAAAGATAACGCGAAGTGCCAAGGAGTTGAGAGATGCTCGCAAGATCGTCCTGCCAGGCGTGGGGGCCTTCAGGGATTGCATGGAGAACCTGGAAAGGTTGGGGCTTGTGGAGGCAATCGTGGAGTGCATTCGCTCCGGGAAGCCATATCTTGGGATATGCCTCGGGCTACAGATCCTCTTCGATGAAAGCGAGGAGTTCGGCCGCACCCCTGGGCTGGGCATAGTGAGGGGCAAGGTGATGAGATTCCCTCCCAACATGCCTTCTTCTGGCATGGGCCCGAAACCATACCTCACTGTCCCCCACATCGGATGGAACAGTGTGCACATCCTCAAGCCTGCGCCCCATCTCTGCTCCGTCCCCGATGGCTCATATTTCTACTTTGTCCACTCCTACTACGGGGTGCCCGAGGATCCGTCGGTCGTTGCCACAACCACCGAATACGGGATCGAGTTTCCATCCAGCATCTGGATGGACAACATCTTCGCCTGCCAATTTCACCCGGAAAAGAGCCAATCCCTCGGCCTCAAGGTCCTGAGAAACTTTACAGAAATGGAATGACCCGCACAGGGTGATCCAGTCCTCAGCAACCGGATCTCCTCCCCCTTCTGGAAGGCCTCTTGCCTCAGCGCTCTTCCAATTGTTCCACAAATGCCTCTATGTTGGTCACTGCTTGCTCCTCGGAATAGCATCTCAGGTCGTTGAGATCTCCGTGGATAACCAAGCAGGGTATTCCCAGCCTCTTCTCCAATCTCTGAGGCATGCCATAGCGGGTGTTGGAGTTGTTGGGGCAGGTTCTGGCATCGTGGAAAATGATGCCGTCTATTTGGAACTGCCTCACCATCCTCTCGATGTAGTCCTCTTTCCACCCCTCCGCGTGGCAGATGAAGATATTGGTATAAGCCTTGGCCATGCTCCTGAAAGGGTCATCGGGGTCGAAATCCGTGAATATCCAGCTATTGCAGTAGGTCGATGCCACAATCGAACTCCTCAGCCTCTGGAACAAAGTGGACAGATCCCTCAGTTTCCCCCATATGGGCATTCCCTCCCAGTAAAGACGATGGCGCTCACCTTCTACGGCCGCGACCCCGTTCTCGATCCTCTCCTTGAGCTCTTCCAGGAGCTCCTCGTAGTAATCCACTGCCTCCCTCGTCCCCCTGGCCACCACTGCTGGACCCATGTGGATCGTGTGGTCGAAGAAAGTCCAGGGAGATGGCACATGGGAGGCCGTCTCCAGAACCTCCTTCCACAGATCCGAGCATCTTCTCGACAGGGCCACAACCTCCCTCAGCCTGTCCATGTCCAGGGAATTACCCGAAATCCGCTCCAAGGCTGGTACCAGCGCCTTCATCTGACGAGCCACATCCTCGATGTGGGCCTCTGTGACCTCCTCCACTCCCCTCGGGGATGTGATCCCCATCACGGGAACCCCGAACTCCCTTCCATAGAAATGGAACCAGTCCTGCACGTCCCTACACTGGTTAGTGTTGTAAACCAGGACATCGGGCCTCGGGACACTCTTGAGACCGTAAGATCTGCTGAGGGGTGTCTCCCCTTTGAGATAGGCTCCCACATCGCTTGTGAGGTAGGAACAGATCTCAGGCGAATATCCGAGGGCATTGGCCAGGGGAATGTATTCCATCGCCTTCCTAGAGGCCCCTAGCACTGCCCCGTGATTCTCGGGAAAGTAAACGAGAAAGCCCATGGCCCTCAGAAGCTCAGCAGGGCCGACACTGGTGCACCAGGCTATTTTGGGGCTGCCCTCCTGGGCTGCTCGATCCAGTTCGTGAAAGTGCTGTGCCATGACGCTTTTGAGCCTCGCTGTGGACCGAAACTCCTTTCTCGTTGACCCTTGATCAGTCGCCATCATCCCATCTCCTAGAGTTGAGCTCGATTCCTCGAGGTGAAACGCTATTTTCTTTTGGCCCTAAGGCGCAAGACCCAATGACAGGTGCACCTGGCCACGATCCCGAGAACGCAATCCAGAGGTGCACTCCATCCTCATCAGCCTGGATTGCAAACGGGGGAAGAACCTTCCAAGATATTGCTTCTGACGCGACGGACCTCTGAGATCGACTCCCCTTCCTGTTCCAGTCCATAGAGGGCCGCACCGAAAGCTCCTATGAGCTGGGGATTGGGAGGAACCTTGATGGGACCTGGAATTTTCTCCCCCAGAACATCCACGAGCACTGGATTGTGGGCCACGACCCCTCCTGTCATCACAACTGTCCCCTGCAGAGGGTCCATCTCGAGAAGTCTCTGGGCTATGGCCTCGAATAGCCCCCGCACTATGTCCTCCACCTTCTCGCCCTTGCGGATGAGGGCGAGAATCTCAGTGGAAGTGAAGACCGTGCAATAGCTTCCCAGCTTGATCCGCTTGGTGGAGACCCTGGCGAGGGAATCCAGCTGGGAAACATCCAAACCGAGCCTCAAAGACACCTCTTCGAGAAAGGCACCTGTGCCAGCGGCACACTTCCTGTTCATCTTGAAGGCCGTTCTCTTGCCACTTTCATCTACCCTGATCACCTTGCAATCCTGGCCACCTATGTCCACTATGGTGCAGGCCTCGGGAAAGTGGAAGAAACAGCCCTTCGTGTGGCAGGAGATCTCGGTCTTGACCAGTTTGGCCCCTGGCACGTTGTATCTGCCATAGCCTGTGGCCACGATCCCCTTGAGGGAGTCCTCTGAAATTCCGCCTCTCTCTAAGGCCCTCTCCAGGCATTCCCTGGAGCCGGATACATAGTCCACCCCGGATTTCTGCACGTGGAAGGAGACCAAATTGGCCTTCTCGTCCAAGATGGCAGCCTTGGTTGTCGCAGCTCCCACATCCACACCTGCCCAGAACATCGCCCCAGATCCCGACTCCACTGACTTCACCCTCATTTACTGTATCTCTCTCGGAGCACCCTGTGGAGGATCTTTCCTGTGGCAGTCCTGGGCATCTCCTCATCCTTTATGAAGGAGACGGACTTGGGCCTCTTGTATCCAGCTATCTTTCCCCTGCACCACTCTATGATCTCCTCTTCCGTGGCCTGCTGCCCCTCCTTCAATATGACAACCGCATGGACTGCCTCTCCCCATTTTTCGTGGGGTATGCCGATCACAGCGACGTCTTTGACTTTGGGGTGGGAGGCTATGCAGTTTTCCACCTCCGAGGGATAGACGTTCTCCCCTCCCGTTATGATCATGTTGCTCTTTCTGTCGACCAAGTAGTAATACCCATCCTCATCCCTTCTGGCCATGTCTCCTGCGGAGCAATAGGGCCCCCTGAAGGCCTCGGCTGTTTTCTCCGGCATCTTCCAGTAGCCCTGAAAGGCATGGGGTGTGCGGGAAAAGAGCTCCCCCACCTCTCCTTCGGGAACCTCGTTTCCCTTCTCGTCCAGGAGCTTTATCCTCCCAGAGCCAGTGATCTCCCTTCCTATGGAGCCCAGCTTGGTGAACTGCTCTTCAGGCCTGAGCAATGTGACCAGACCTGCCTCTGTGGAACCATAGGCCTCGAAGAGTTGAGAGTTCTTGAAGTAGTCCATTATGGCAAGTTTCGTCTCCTTTCTTGCCGGCGCAGAGGATATGAGGAGCTTCCTCACAGAGTCGCAGTTGTATTTGCCCTTCACGCTATCCGGAAGCCCCAGCATCATCACATAGTGAGTTGGGACTAGGGATGTGAAGGTTATCCTCTCTTGGGACATGGTCCTCAGGAGATGCTCCGGGTCGAAGCTCTTCATGTTGTAAACACAGACGCTACCTCCACAATACGTGAAGACGAAAGAGTAAAAGATGGAATTCACGTGGCACATGGGCATGACCAGAAGCCCGGTATCTTCCCTGCTGAAGCCGAAATCCACCTCGTTGATCAGGTAGAAAATAACGTAGCTTTCGTGCGATCTTATAGCGCCTTTGGGCTTTCCTGTGGTTCCAGATGTGTACATGAAGGTCCAGGTGTCTTCCGGGGCAACGTAAACCGAGGGTTCCTGTGAGGATGACCTCTCTATGAGCTCCTCGTAATTCGTGAACCCAGCGGGTGTCCTCGAGCCTCCAAAGTGGATATATCTCCTCTCCTCCACCTGGAGATCCTTCCTGATCTCTTCCACTAGCCCCAGGAAGTCATCCTGAAAGATCATGGCCTTGGCCTCGGAATTGTCCATTATGTAGGTGACCTCTGGAGCGGCGAGACGGAAGTTTATGGGAACTGCTATCAGCCCAGCCTTGGCCGTGGCAGCATAGATCTCCATCCACTCGACACAGTTGTACGCTAGGATTCCCACCCTATCCCCTTTTTCCAACCCGAGGCTAAGGAGTCCATTGGCGAGCCTGCACGATCTGTCATTCCACTGCTTGAAGGTCATGGAACGGACAAGATCCCTCGCACCTATCTTTTCTGGGAAGAGGATGGCATTCATGGTGAGGATCTCCCCACAGTTGAGAAGCTGGCTCATGCTGATCCCTCCTTCCTCCGAGACTTGTTCGAGGCTGCTCTCACAGGGCCTTGGCTAGCACCTCTGTTATGTCCATCACCTGGATCTTGACCTTTTGTTCCCTCCTCATCCTGGCCGCGGCCGCCTGGAGGGTCCTCTTGCAAGATGGGCATGCGGAGACTATCACCTCCGCACCGATGTCCCTGGCCTGAAGCACCCTCTTGTACCCTATGTCATCGCTCATGGTGAAGTCGAATGCCTTGAGGCCCCCTCCTCCGCCGCAGCACTTGGCCAAAAGCCTGTTCATGGGGAACTCGAGGAGTTCCAACCCGGGGACCGCCTTCAAGACCCTCCTAGGAGGCTCGAAGACCTTCATGTGACGGCCCAGGTCGCAAGGGTCATGATAGACCACCTTGGCGGGGAAAGATCCCTTGAAGGAGACTTTGCCAGCGCTTATGAGCTCATCCATGAACTCCACAAGATGCAACACCCTCGGCATGGAATCCTGCGCGTACTTGGGATAGAGATCCTTCAAGGTCTTGTAGCAGCCCGCACACGTAGTGACGATGGTTTCTGGAGATCTCTCCCTCCAACTCTCCAGATTCCTCTCCATTGCATTGCGGAACTCATTCATGGCTCCCACGAGATAGGCCAAGTACCCGCAGCAGTTCTCCTTTTCCCCCATGGTCCCGAAGGGGATCTTGGCCCCTTCGAGGAGCCTCATCACGGATGGGACGATCCTTGTGTCCTGGTAGGAGGGCACGCAGCCGAGAAACAGCAACACCCCTTCTCGGTCCCCCACTGGCTCGACCTCCGATGGGTAAGCCTCGGTCCTCTTCTCTGGCTCCTCGCCGAAGGGATTCCCCTTTTCCACCATACTCCTCAGCATGGGCGAGAACACTTCGGGGAGAAAGCCCTCCTCCACAAGCCTTCTCCTCGCCGCCTCCACGATTTCGGCCACCTCCACCCCAGCTGGGCAGACGGATCGGCAATTGAGACAAGTCGTGCAGGAGTAAAACCTGCTCGCCAGCTCAGCAGAGGGCTCCACTTTTCCAGTCATGAGGTCATATCCCAGAATCACCCTCCCCCTGGCATTGAAGGACTCGAGGAGCTTTTCCGAGTAAGTGGGGCAGCCCAGTCTGCAAAACCCACACATTATGCAGGCGAAGATCTCGTTGTCCACATGGTCCCCGAATCCCTTCACTTTTTCCGGCTCCCTGACGAGCCTCTCGAAGGCGAACTGATCCAGTATGTCCCCTATGGTCCCCTCGAACCCGAGCTTGCCAGGGTTAAGTATGTTATTGGGATCGAGGGCCTTCTTTATCTTTTCCATCACCTCCTTGGCTATGCCGAGTTCCTCGTGGATGTAAGGAGATTTGGCAAGTCCAACCCCGTGCTCTGCGGTGAGGGTACCCTCAAAGTCCTTTGTTAGGAGGATGAAGTCTCTGGCTATCTTCTTGACCTTCTCCCATTCCTCCGCATTTCTCGGGTCCATTATTATGACTGCGTGCAAGTTGCCATCCCCCACGTGACCGAATATGCACATGGGAAAATCGTGCTTCTGACCTATTTGCTGAATCCTCTCTATGGTCGCGGGTATCTGGCTTATGGGCACTCCGAAATCTTCCACTAGGGGAATGAGCCTGGAGCCCCTTTTCACCTTGGAAAGGGCGGAGACGAGGCCCTGCCTCGCTTGCCACATGGTCATGCGCCTCGCGGGGTCATCGGACCATTCTGTGGAAAGGGCCCCATGCTTGCGAAAGATCTGGTCTATCCTCTGGATATCCTTCTCCACAGCCTCCCTCGCGCCATCGATCTCGAGAAACAGAATGCAACCAACCTCTTGTGGGATCTCGAGGCCCATGGCCTTTCTGACCACTTCTATGGATGTCCTGTCCAGAATCTCCAGGGATGAGAGGGGAATCCCCTGGGTGAGGACCTCCTCTGCGCCCTTTCCCGCTGCCTCCACCGTTGGGAAGCAGGCCTGGGAGAAGGCTATGTATTGGGGCATGGGGAGGATCTTCACCATGATCTCGGTGATCACCCCGAGGGTCCCCTCGGCCTGGGCAAAAAGATGGGTGAGATCGTATCCAGCAGAGGTCTTTCTGGCTTTGGATCCGGTCCTCATGATTCGACCATCTGCTAGAACCACCTCGAGGCCCATGAGGTAGTCTCTGGTGGTCCCGTACTTCAAAGCCCGATTGCCGCTCGCATTGGTGGAGACCATCCCTCCAATGGAAGCTAGAGGGGCGCTTGCGGGATCCGGAGGAAAGAAGTGAGTGGGGGCGAGGGCTTGGTTGAGCTTGTTGCAGATCACCCCTGGCTCCACCCTCGCATATCCGTCCTTGGGGTTTATCTCCAGGATCCTGTCCATGCGGCTCAGATCCAAGACGATTCCCCTGTTACCGCATGGCAAGATTGCTCCCGTGACCGATGTTCCAGAACCTCTTGGTATGACCGGGACCCTCTCCCCGTTGCACAGGGCCAGGATCTCCGAGACCTGTTGAGTTGTGGAAGCGAAAACTACTAGGTCGGGCACTCCCTCATGGACGGACATGTCCCGGGAATAGCAGAGCCTCTCCACAAGCTCCTCCCGGACATTCTCACTCCCAACGATTCGGCGGAGCTCTTCGGTAAACCCCATCTGAACCATCACCTCCTAGAGAGAATGGATCATTGCTTTGGTCTCTCGTCTATTACCCTTTTGGCCTTGCCCTCACTTCTCGCTATGGACTTGGGCTCAACCAGGTTGACACCGACGGATATGCCCACTATTTCCTTGATGTGGTCCGCTATGCGCTGTTCCACTTCCGCCCTCTTCTTCTCCCCCGCATCGTATATCTCCTGTTTGGCTTCCACGTGCACTATCAAGTGGTCCAAGTAGCCCTTCTTCCTCACTATGAGCACGTATTGTGGTTCCACCTCAGGTATGTCCAGAAGCAGGGACTCTATCTGGGAGGGAAACACGTTCACCCCACTTATGATCAGCATATCGTCACTTCTTCCGAGAACCTTTTCCATCTTGATGAGGGTTCTGCCGCAAGAGCATTTCTCCCTTCTCAGCCTCGTGATGTCCTTGGTCCTGTACCTGATGAGGGGCATGGCCCTCCTCTGGAGGGCGGTGAGCACGAGCTCCCCGTGCTCCCCCAAGGGAAGAGGCTGGAGGCTCACAGGATCCACTATCTCCGGCAGGAAGTGGTCCTCGTTTATATGGAGGCCGTCCTGGGCCTCGCAGTCGAAGGCCACCCCTGGACCGCACATCTCGGTCAACCCGTAGACCTCCATGGCCTTTATGCCCATCCTCTCCTGGATCTCCTCCCTCATGGCCACAGTCCACGGTTCTGCTCCGAAGACACCCAGCCTCAGGGGCAAGGTCCTGAGGTCCACGTTCATCTCCTCTGCCCTCTCCGCTATGGTCAGGGCATAGGATGGGGTGCAACAGAGGACGGTTGTGCCGAAGTCCTTCATTATCATTATCTGTCTTTCGGTTCGGCCTGAACTCGTTGGCACCACAGCGCAACCCAGGCGGGTAGCTCCCCCTAGGAAGCCCAGTCCACCAGTGAAGAGACCGTATCCGTGGGCGTCTTGGAGGATGTCGTGCGGCCTCACCCCACAAGACCACAGGGCCCTTGCCATGCATTCTGCCCACTGATCCAGATCTCCCCTGGTATAAAGTCCGGTTATGGGCTTTCCGGTTGTGCCCGAAGAGGCGTGGATCCTGACTATTTCCTCGAGGGGGACTGCGCACAGACCGAAGGGATAGTTATCCCTCAAGTCGTCTTTCACGGTGAATGGGAGCTTGACGATATCCTCGATGGAACGGATGTCTTCGGGCCTCACTCCTGCTTCATCCAACTTCTTTCTGTAGAAGGGGACCCTCTCGTAAACCCAGGCCACTGTCTCCTTGAGCCTCTCGAGCTGAAACCTTTTCCTCTCCTCTATCTCCATACACTCGAACCTTTCATCCCAAGCCATGGCTCCTTCCTCTCTCTCTTTCTGGGATGGACGATGATCTTTGGGATGGACCCTCTCCCTCTAGAGAAGAGATCTTCCCCTGTCAAAGGCCCTCAAGTTCAACTCCTTGAAGGCCCTGGGAACCCTCTCTTCCACGACCTTCCGCCAAATTTTTTCTGGGAGAGCCAAGAGCCTAGATGTCACTCCCAAAAGTATCGTGTTCACGAGCCTGGGGTTGCCCAACTCCTCGGCGATCTCCAGCCCATTGACCAAGATGGGCCCTTGCACCATGTTTCTGAGTATGTGCTCCGCATCTTCAGGATAGCTCGCAACACCTGTTGAGACTATAGGGGGAACCACCTTCTGAACGTTAACTATTGCCTTTCCTCCGGGTGCCAAAAACCCGATCCACCTCACAGCCTCAGCCAGTTCGAATGAAAGGAGCAAATGGGCTCCCCCTTTTGGGATCAAGGGTGAGTTGACCTTCTTGCCAAACCTCACATGGGAGGTGACAATGCCTCCCCTCTGAGCCATCCCGTGGACCTCGCTCTTTTTCACATCGAGCCCGCTTCTCATGGCCACTTCCGAGAGGATGTCGCTTGCCAGGATGACCCCCTGACCCCCGACACCCACAACCAAGACATTGGTCACGTAGTCTTTGCCTCCTCTCATCTCGCCTCCCCCTGGATGTGTGGCCTCAAGCTTGGGCCTTGGAGATGGCCCCTTGCTTGCACACTTGCTCACAAACCGTGCACCCCCTGCAGAGGGTCGGATCTATCTCCGCCTTGTACCTCACCTTTCCCCCTTCTTTCTTGGGAGGGATCTTCTCTCCAGGAACGATCGCTGGACACCCAAGCCTCAGACACGTTCCGCAGCCCTCGCATAGTTCCGGATCAACCCTATGAACCAGACTGGGATCGAATTTGAGGAGCATCATGCAGGGCCTGTTGGTGATTATCACGGAGGGACCCTGGAAGGCCACCTCCTCTTTGAGGGTCTGGATTGTGCCGTTGAGATCATAGGGATCGACCACCCTGACCCTCGTTATGCCTAGGGATTCGGCTAGCTTCTGGATGTCCACCTGGTTCGTCTCTTCTCCCTGTAGGGTCCTTCCAGTGCCGGGATGGTCCTGGCCTCCTGTCATTCCGGTTGTTCGATTATCGAGGATCACGACCTTGACGTTACCTTTGTTGTACGCGACATCCATGAGGCTTGTGACCCCTGAATGGAGGAAAGTGGAATCCCCTATTGCGGCGAAGACAGGCCTCTTCTCATCCAACTTGGCCTTCTCTATGGCCTTGGCAACTCCGTGGGCCATGCTTATGGATGCTCCCATGCAAATGCAAGAATCTATGGCCTCAAGGGGTGGAAGAACACTGAGGGTGTAACAGCCTATGTCACTCAGAACCAGGCCCTTCAATTGATTGAGGGCATAGAACAGGCTCCTGTGGGGACACCCTGCGCACATAACAGGAGGCCTTGGAAGGGAGGCTGTCTGAGGGACCTGGAGGTGAGATTTGGAGACTCTCGGTTTCCTGATCACCTTCGCCTTTATCAGACCATCCTCCACGATATCCGGGGAGAACTCGTCTATCCTGGGGAAATACTCCTTCCCCTCTACTGAAATTCCCATGGCCCTTATCTGCTCTTCCAGGAAAGGCTCGAGCTCCTCGATGACTATCACCCTTTTCACTCTGGAGGCGAATCTCCTTATCTTCCTTTCCGGGAGGGGGAAGGTCATGCCCAATTTCAGGAAGGATGCCTCGGGCAATACCTCTTTGGCGTAGAGGTATGACACCCCGCTTGTTATGATCCCCACTGAGGTCTTCCCCCATTCTATCCTGTTGAGAGGGGTCCTCTCGGATAGGGCCTTGAGCTTGTTCACCCTTTCCAAGACCAGGGGATGCCTTATGCGGGCGTAAGCCGGTATCATCACGAACTTTTTCCTGTCCCTCGCAAAAGCCCTCGAGGCGACATCCACGGGCTTGCCCAGCCTCACGATCCCCTTGGCATGGGACACCCTAGTGGTGAGTCTCAACATGGATGGGGTGTCGTACTCCTCCGACACCTCCAAGGCTATCCTCACCATGTCCTTGGCCTCTTGGCTATCGCTGGGCTCGAAAAGGGGTACCATGGCGAAGCGGGCGAAGAATCGGTTGTCCTGTTCGTTCTGGGAACTGTGCATTCCCGGATCGTCCGCACATGCTAGGAGAAATCCCGCATTCACCCCTGTATATGCGAAGGTCATGAAGGGGTCCGCTGCCACATTGAGCCCCACATGCTTCATGGCAACGAGTGCCCTCACTCCAGCCATTGAGGCTCCTATGCCCACCTCGAAGGCCACCTTCTCGTTGGGCGCCCATTCGGCATAGACCCCCTCGTATTTGGCCAAGTTCTGCAATATCTCGGTGCTTGGGGTGCCAGGATAGGCACTCGCGACCTTCACGCCGCTCTCGTAAGCCCCCCTCGCCACAGCTTCATTTCCAGAAAGAATCTCCTTCATCTTCCCCTTTTCCTCCTTGTCCCGTCCCCTCGGAACTCAGATACCCAGGTCCACAGGCACGGGTTTCTCTCCGGAGTAATCGTAAAAGCCTCTACCTGATTTCCTCCCGTAATAGCCTGCCAGCACCATCTTCTTGAGAAGAGGCGGAGGCGCATAGCGTTTCTCCCTGTATTCCTCGAACATGATGTTGGCTATGTTGTAAGTGGTGTCGAGCCCCACGAAATCCAGGAGGGTCAGCGGGCCCATGGGGTGGTTGCATCCCAGGACCATTCCCTTGTCTATGTCCTCTATCGAAGCGACACCCTGCTCCAGAGCCCTTATGGCATCCAGCAAATAGGGCACCAGGAGGAGATTCACTATGAAACCGGAATTGTCCTTGGCGAGGATTGGCTCCTTGCCTATGCTCTTGCAGAACTCGAAACAGGTATCTATGGTCTGTTGACTAGTCGCTATGGTTCTGACCACCTCCACGAGCTTCATCACGGGAACGGGATTGAAGAAATGAAGGCCGCAAAATCTGTCCTGCCTTTTGGTCGATGCTGCCATGGCCATGATAGTGAGAGACGATGTGTTGGAGGCCAGGATCGTGTGCTCGGGACACAGGGAATCGAGCCTTGAGAACATCTCGTTTTTCACCTTCAGGTCCTCGACAACCGCCTCTATTATGAGGTCGCAGTCCTTGAGGTCCTCTATGTTGAGGGTTCCCTTGATGAGGGACCAGGTCTTGGCCTTGGCCTCCTGGGTGATCTTGCCCTTCTCCACGGCCCTCGAGAGATTCTTCTCTATAGAGGCGAAACCCTTGTCCAAAAACCTCTGCTCCACTTCCAAAACCACGGTCTCGTATCCCGCCTCAGCGCAAACCTGCGTGATCCCAGAGCCCATCAACCCACAACCCAAAACACCCACCTTCCTGATCTTCATGAGCGCACCTCCTTCTGGTCAAAAGATTCAGGGAAGCCCCTGGCTTCACCCTCTATCCTCACCTGGCCTTCGCACAAATCGACCTTTGCCTGGCCACCCCGGAAAGAGCTTGTGGCCAAAGCCCTTTCTGCTAAGTGAGAGATTTAAGCGATTCCCCTTCGTCCCCCACTCGTCTCATACCACATTCTGCTACGATCTGTCAACCGAGAGGACAGCCGGAGATCCTCCTTCCCCCCCACCTGCGGCCTCTATCCCATCGGAATTGGAGCTAGTTTTTCGGAAGCTAGTATCCTGAGATCTAGTCTATTTATCCCTAGCTCCTTCGAAAACTCTGTATACAACCTCCCTTCTCCCTCCTTCTTCGATACGAGGGGCGGGTTCCGTACGCCCGCAAGGGAGGCATCGGCCTAACCGGGGCGTGTCTCCATTAGGCCCACGGCCACCCGGCCACCCATGTCGGCCGATGAAATGCCGTGGCACGAGTAAGGCCTCGCAACGCGGGCGCACAGAGTGCGCCCCTCCGAGAAAACCGTTTTTTGCGCCATCCCCTGGCCCTCCACCGCAAGGCCTTCCTAGATCGGGTGGTCCACCCCGCGGAGGGGCGGGCTCCGCACGCCCGCAAACCAATGACTGGGTTTCACCAAAAGGCAACCCCCAATTAGGCCACCTGCTCTTCGCCTACCTCCGGTAACCACGACATGACTCGGTTCGCATCC
>Ga0207433_10001658_pt1 | contig 47222 bp, 83 predicted proteins | sample YelNatPaOPGAMG01_FD_187559 | JGI IMG/M metagenome (GOLD analysis project Ga0207433, IMG submission 187559) | Hot spring thermophilic microbial communities from Obsidian Pool, Yellowstone National Park, USA - OP-RAMG-01 (SPAdes) (version 3) | ecosystem: Environmental > Aquatic > Thermal springs...
CCAACCAACCAACCAAAATTAATTATATAACGAAATGTATATAATGAATTGTATAGGATGGGTTGGATAATATACTTTGTTATTATATAATATACTTTGTTATTATATATTAACCAACCACGAAATAATAATAAATTAGTATCATTACTTGTATTTTTTGATTTTGTTTTCACAAGGTTTGTATTTGTGTAAATATACTGTGATAATACTGATATTATACACCGGGGAAAGTTTTTGATTGGCTTTTTGCTTGTTTTTGTTCTTTTATCAGTATATTATACATATCACTTGGGAAAAGTTTTTGATTAATTGCCACTATGTTTGTTTTTGCTTAACCACACTAATTGGTTTTTATGTTTATCACATCATTATCATATGCTTAACACTTGTATATACAGTATATATAGTAGATATACAGAAATATTTATTATATATAGTAGATATACAGAAATATTATATATATATCACTCGGGCGAGGGATTTGAATATATAAAAAAATTACAGTTTTGATTTCACGACTTCATATATTGATTTCATAACTTTATAGTTTGGTATTGCTTCAATAAGATAAGGCTCCCATTCTGGATTGATTATATCAAAAATTTCAATCTCTTCATCTTGTATTGACTTTTTAATTTCTTCAAACATATAAGGCTTGGTAAAATAATTGAATATCTCTGGTAAAATGTTATTTATTAGTTCGGCATAAGAATATTGATTTATCCAATAATCCCCTTTCTTTATCAATTCTTCACGCATAACATCTCTTCTTCTTAATGTTTCTTCAAAAAGATATTTTCTCAATTCTTTCCACAAATGCCTAATTTCACCAATTCTTTTCGGTTCTTTGTTGTATATTTTTGTCATCTCACCCATTATTTCAAATGGTGTTCCCAATTTACCACCTCAATCTATAATATCTCCTTCTTTTTGATATAGCAATTGCTACTAACATCAATAAAGCCATAATTGAAAGTGCTAACAGTATTTTAGTAGTCATACTAATACCTTCTGCTTTTTGTAATTCAATATATTGTTCAGTAGGCTCGTGTGTTCCTGTTAATGTCATTTCTCCAGAATATCCTCCACTCTTAACTTCAATTGTATGTTCACCAACAGGAAGCCATATTGTTATATAATTTTCAGTTGTCCAAAATATGTATTTACCACCATCAACAATTATTTCAGCCACATCATCTTTCAGTTGAACATTTATTCTAACCATAGTCATAACTTGAGGAATGTTGTCTTTTATCATTATCAATATGTTAGCATCCTTATTAAGCACAAATTCATATCTCAAATCTCCATATCTAACAACAACTTTATCAGCAATAACATTATCAAACACAGCCGGAGTTGTGCTTTCCAATATCCTTCCATTAGCCATAATTAACCAAATCTTTTCTCCAATTATATCATTAAAGTTCTCATCAACTAACTTCACTTTTACTGTATAACTTGGAAAACCAGATGGCACTTTTAGCATTTGTTCTATTACAAACAATCTGCTATCTATTGAATTTAATTCTCTATTAATAGAATTAACATTATTATCAATAGCACTTATCCAAACTTCCAAAGTATCAACTTTGTTTTTCAAATTATCAAATAGTGAAAGTATCATATTTATGTTCTCCGAAATGTCCACTCTTTCTATGATAACTATGTTCTCTGTAATGTAGTAAACACTTGTATTTTCTACTGTTATATTCTCAATTGTTATGTTCTCAATATAGTAATTTTCAACATATATGTTTTCAACGCTGGTTATGTTTTCAATTATCATATTTGTAATGTTCTCAATTGTTATGTTTTCAATATATATATTCTCAATAACGATATTTTCAATTCTGCTTTCTACTTGTGTCATTCTAATTTGTAGATTTTCAACACCACTTTCCATTACTGACATCCTGTTATTCAATATTCCAACTTGATTTTCAAGATAATCAACACGATTTTCTAATTGTTCATAATTATTTGCCAATATCTGTATCTGGTTTTGTATTGATGTGATTGTTGAAAGTATTGTCTGTTGTTCCGATATTAGTTGGTTCAAAATATCACAAATCACACTCAAGTTCTCCTCAATATTATCCTTAAGAGATTGATAAAGATTAGACAACGCATTCATATTTTCATTAATGCCATAATAAAGATTATACAATTGCTGTATTTGAGCATTTGTATTATCCGTAAATGATTGTATTCCCAAAAGCCAATTTATGTCAAATAGATATATGTTGTAAGTCTGCGTATAATCTTTTCCCTCAACACAAAAACTTATGTGTGTGTATCCATTTTTAGAAACATCTACAACATAAATGCCATTAATAAGAGATGCTGTAAAGTATCCACTTTCATTAGTAGAAACTGTCGTGCTACCTGGAGTATCAACTCTTGTAATTTGAACAGTAGCAGATGGTAATGGATTTCCGAATTGGTCATATACATATCCTTGTATTGTAAAGTTTGCTCCACTAACAGGAGGAATAACAATAAAAGCCATTAGTATTGCTCCAATTATTACCGATATTATTACTCTTTTCATTCTTTGCCTCCTTTTTTGTTTAGTTTTTGTGTGAACATAAAAAAGGAAAAAAGGAGAGGCATATTTCACCTCTCCTTGATTACTTCTATTGTCTTTGTTTTCTCGTTCTTGTAAATAACTTTCAAATGATATACCTTCAATATTCCTTCTCTTGTCCAATTTACTTTAAGTTCAAGTTCTGCTCTCTTAACAGTATCATCCTGCTTAACTCTATCGATAAATGTGCTAAACTGATTTTCCATAAATTCAATAGCACCCATTACATCTTTAGGCATCTCCTCTTTAATGTAAACATTTTCATAAATGTAAACATTCTCATATATATAGACATTTTCCTTAATGTAAACATATTCAGGTGCCTTATTAGTAATATACATCATCTTAAATGCCACCAGCGGGTCTTTTTGTGTTCCTCCAACTACAAATATTGGAATAGTAAAGTCATCAGTTGGAATGTTGTTTATTGTAATTGTAAAGTTGAAATCTTTTACAGGAGAAATTTCTCCATCCAAATCACTAACATTAATTGTAAATGGATAAAACTTCGGCACAAGCAATTTAACAGTTCCCAAAGCACCATCTACACTCTTAACTCTTCCATTAACAGTTATGTTGTTATTTTCAGCCTTTATGTATTCACTATCTAATTCAAGAGCAATATCACAAGTCATCTTATTTCCAAAGACATAACTAACATTCGGGAACCAAACGATATTTTCTTTTTCAGCATACAATTGTGATACTTCATTAGCAGATAGAATGTGGTCATACATCCTGAAATCATAAACATCACCAACAAAATATCTTGCTATTCTAATTCTGTCAGTAAATAGGTCATATCCAGAAGGAGAAACATTAGTAATACAATTATTATCAACATAGAAACTCATATTTCTCCAATTATTTACCGCTAATACAATATGGTGTATTCCAACATCAATAGGTGTTGATGCTGTATAATTTCTACTTGAAGTTCCCCAAACTACTTTCAAATATCCATTATCTATTATTATGTTATATGAGGCAAAATCACTACCGCTATAATATAATGGTTCAATTAAATACTGATATTTGTTCGTATCTCTTACATTAACAAAAATGGAAAATGATGCTGTATTATAATAAGAACTTGTTAATGTTGAAAATCCATATCCAGCACCATTAAATTTAACATATCCATCTCCCCAATTGTATCCACCATATAGATACATCGGCTTATTAACAACTGTATCATAAGTAACATTTCCCGTTCCTTCATTAAATTTCCACCAATATATCAAACTCTGATTGTCCCAATAGATATAGTATTTCTTTGTTTGTCCGGCATCCAAGTAATCCTGTAAGTATAGATATTTTCCGCTTCTTGTAAACTTAACAGGCTGATAAAATTCATTAACAACATTTATGTATTTAGTATCAAGTGGAATTTCGGCATAGTTCTCTATATTAACAGGCACATAATCAATTGTTTTATCTTCATTATTAGTTATTTCAACAGGCATAACAAATGACCAAGTATGTGCTTCTGTTTCTGAAGTTGTAAACAATTTCTCAAGGACACCTCCTTTGTAAACTCTATATACTGATACAAGCGAAATTGCTAATATCATTATAAGCAATATTGATACAATAGTTGCCGTATTTTGGCTTCTTACTACATCTCCTCTCATTCTTTACCTCCTTTTACTTTTGTGTGAGCATATATTCTTCATATCTTTTTATGGCTTTTTCGGCAATAGCATTTCTTTCTTCAGTTGTCAATTTCAAAAGTTCTGGGTCAATATGATACTTACTACACAATTCTCTTCTTATACTCCATTCATAATCAGGAATGGCACCATAAACAAATTCTTTTATATCTTCACCCCAATTTTTAATGTTTTCTTTAAATCTCTCAACTGCTTCCATAGTTTCTTTTTCAACCAATTCCACAAATTCTTTTCTTATGTTTTCCATTATCTACCACCTCCTTTTCTTGTTAGTATTATATAACTGCCGATAAGAACACCCATAACTATTATTCCAACAAATATGTATCTTATTTGTTGTTCTGTAAAAGTGAATGTTGGAACAGTAATATTTGGAAATGTTGTTCCAATATTTATCACAACAATATCTGTCTTTGAGAAATCGACCTTATATGCTTTATCATTATTTATCACTAATGTATATTCATCAGGAGCCAGATTTTCTATCTTTAGCACTCCTTGTTCATTTGTCCAATCAGTATAGACACATTTTCCATTCTTATACAAATCCACTCTTACAACAACAGGATTTCCATTACTATTAACAACAACTGTAAATTGTGAAGCACTAACCATACTTCCAAACATCATCATAAGCATAAGAGCCAATATTGGTATTATTACTCTCACAGCATCACCCCCACTATTATTAGAGTTATCACTATGCCAATAATAGCAAACATAGTTATCAATTTTGCTCTTGAACTCATCCTTTCCCACAAACTCTTCTTTTGTTCTTCCTCTTCTTTTAATTCTCCAAATATCCTGTAATTATGTAGCAATCTCGCTACTGTTTTACCAGCCATAGCCAGATAATCTTTTAGTGTGCTTTCAAGTTCTTTAATTCTCGCATCTTTTAATGACAGCAATTCAGCCATTCTTCCCGATTGTAGTTCATCATATTTCTTTACAGCACTAACAACAACTTTAACATCTGGTATTGGAAGATGTCCACTTTCTTTCATTATCTCTCTCCTTGTCCAATCACAATCCAATACATAAGCAATGGGTATCGGCTTATCTCTATTCTTTCCAACAATCTTTCCATCAAGACATTCAAGTTCAACTAAAGTGTCCCAACTCTTATTAACATTAGCAGTTGTTCCTTTGTAAAACTTAATCCACGGCTCAAATTTGAATGCTTCTCCATACTTTACAGGAGAAACAAGCAATATATAATCAATATCACTCAATTCATCGCACATTATTTCTTGAAGGTAATACTTCTTTCCATCAACGGTAAACTCAATCTCTTGTAAAGGAGTTCCAGACCATTCAATACTGTATGTTCCTTTTGGAGTTATATACAAACTTGAATGTATCATTTTACCAGCAATTCTTTTAGACATCCAACTCTTATACATTTGAACCAAAGCACCCGTTATTACTGTCGATGTTATAACTAATGCCATATAAACAGATACTCCCATAGGTATAAACATTCCAGCAATAAGTGTTATCATTAGTGCCATAGGCATTAACATCCATAGAAATATATCCAAAAGCAAATCTTTCTGTAATTGGTTCATTTGTTTTGCTGAAATCTCCTGTAAATAATCATCCATACTTGCTTTTTTCAATATCTCTTCAGCCTTGCTCTCCTTCTCCTCCACTTTTGCCTCCATATCCTATACCTCCTTTTTCCATTTTTCCTTTTATTGATGTTATGATTAGTTCTAACTTCTCTTTAGTAAGTCTTGGTATCTTCTTTATTTTACTCTTCTTAAACATTCTAAACTCGTCAAACTTTTGTATTATCTTTAAGAATATGAACATAAAGAATGGTGCTCCAAACCACGGATTTATTCTTACTCCAATACTAAATATAACAAGCACAACTGTTAAAGTGAGCATTTCTTGTTTAAGACTTTTTGCTGTTTCAATCTTTTTCTTATACAACTCCCAAATAGCACTAAACATACCTATTATCATACTGTAAAAAATTGCCGATGATAGAACTGTATTCATTTATTCACCTCCCATCATAGTTGCTAATATATTGAATATCATATGTGTCATCATACAAGCCGATAGTTTTTTACTTAACACTCCTGCCATAGTGATTATTATTCCACTAACAAATATTGCTGATAGGTATATCCAATTTATGCTATTAAATAACACTTTCATTTTAGCAAAGTGAAATGCTGTAAATACTATGTTGTTGCTAATTAATGTCCAGAACATAAACTTCTCACCATATACAGATGTCTGTATGTTATACAATCCTCCTCTAAAGAACAACTCTTCAGCACAAGCACCACCTATTATTGCTCCTATTTGTAGTGTAGCAATATTACTTGTCATTCCTGTTCTAAATATTGCTGTTTGAACAATCACTATTAACATAGAGCCAATAATTCCATATTCAAGCACCATCATCAACTCCCTTCTATCAAGTGTTCTATCAACATTAATTCCAATAAGAGATGCCAAACTTATTCCAGCAATAGTAAACATAAGATAAAACATACTGTAATTAACATAAGTTTGGTCTTGACTTAACAATCCTCCAGCAAATAAACAAATACTAAATGTTGCCAATAATATTGCTACTATATCAAACTCAATATATGGTGTCTTTAGCGTTGCTATTTCTTTTCTTCTTTCCATCCTCATCATTTTATCACCTTTTGAGCATAAAAAAGATAAAAGATTTCATCGGTGATAATCATTTAATATCACCTCCATCTTCCCATTCTCTTTCTCTCTTGGCTGGATACAAATACTCCCAATACCATAGTCATAGCACCACTAATCAATAGTGCCGTTGAAATATCGGTTTTATGCTCTTCTATAAATGATGTCATAGTTTCAAATCCTACAACGACGGCATACATATCAACTTTGGTTGTTGCTGAAAATACATTCTCTTCAACTTCTTCTCTCATTTCAGCAGTTATATCATAGTTGTAATAATACTTCTGTCCCGTAGTTGTCAAATTATTAGAAGCAAAATTAGTAATCCAAATAGGAATATTCTCACTCTCTTCTCCAAAATGAACATAAATCTTAATGTTTTCAGCGTTAGCATACATCAAATCAGTTCCAAATCTCAATTCTCCTTCATCAGCAATTACATCAATATCAAATCTAAAAGCATCTTCACTATACTCAAGTTCAATCTTGGCAATTCCATTTTCAAAAGTCTGACTTTCTTCTCCAACACCAATAGTAATTGGTGATAGTATCACTTTCCAATCTCTAAATCCAAGTCTTTCAATACTTGATATATCACCAGAAATAGTCAAAACCTCTGGAACCTCTGTATTCCAAATCCAAACATTATTCTCTTGTGAAAGTATGTTATCACCAAATAGTAGCATCAAAGTTCCAATATTTTCATTATCATCAATCATTATGCTAAATCCTTCACTTCCACCGTAATTCCAAATGGTGTTTCCATTTTCATCAAGTCCATTATTATCAAACGCATTCATATATATCTGTGCTTGTGATAGATGTGGCTCACTAACTAAATAAGGCTTCTCTGGAACAAATTGTGCTCTTACTACAACTCCGCCCATCATTATCAACATTCCAGCCAAGATTAATACTGCTCCTGCTTTCATTTTACACCTCCTTTCTTTTTATGTGAGCGTAAAAAAGATAAAAGGAGGTATCAGTTATCATCTTCATCTACCTCCTTATTTTAGGCACTTTCAAAGCACCTATCAGTATCAATCCAACAATCAATATACACATCAATATTGCTCCTGTAATGATGTAGTTTCTGTAATCCTCAAGAACGCTCAAATTCCAAACACCAATTTGTTGTGGAACAATTACACCACCTACCATATATCCAAGCAAAAATGCTATTGAAAATATCAGCAATATTGTAATTGCTGGGCTTCTCAATATTGCTTCAGTTCTTCCATCTGTCATTTAACACCTCCTCCTATTTTTATGTTATCAGGATATATTGATAAACCGCTTACTCCCATTTGAGTAGCACTTTTACCAACAAATACACAAGGTCTTTTATTCCAATCAAACCCACTTCCATATTTGTTTCCATAGTCATCATTTGTTTGAGCGAAATAACTTCTGAAACTACTTACTCCTGTTGTATCGGTAGCAGTATAATTTCCAACATATATGAATGTATAACTTCCATTAAAGTAAGTATCTCCTACACTACAATTCCACGGAGAATTAAAGAATGTATTAGCATCTTTTGTTGATTGTCCTGATATTGTTTTTGTGTGATACCATTTTATAGATTGGTCGGTAGCATTTTGTATATCTTTTCTCAATTCAGTATGAATAACTATCATAGTTGGAGTTGTATGCCAATCAATAGCATATATATAAAATGTTGTTCCTGCTTTTATTCCATCTCTAATAAATGTAAACCAATCACCACCCAAATTATATCCTCCCCATCTAACCCATCCATATTTACTTCCATCACTCGCAGTTTGAACATTAACTATTATAGAAGAAACTACATCGATTTCTTTTTCAGATGTTGTAGTGCTTCCACATACTATTTTTACTTTATGGGTTCCAACACTACTTAATGAAAATGAGAAACTTACATTAGTAATTCCCCCAGCATTTAGAGTAATATCTTTTGATTGAACTTTACTTCCATCAATATATAATTCAACTGTTCCTGTTCCACTCATATCTCCAATATTTTGAACGCTTGTAGATGCTGTTAGTGAAGCATTCTGTTTACAGGTGAATACATTTGTTCTTTGTCCTTCAAATCCTGTTATTTGACTTCCACTAATTGAAATATCTCCATTAATTGTTAAATTAGCAGGAATTATTACTGTTAATGTTGCTCTATCCGAAGTTTCTGGATTATATGTCCACTCATCTTCACTTGTAGATGCTCTCACAAAATAATCTCCTTTTTCATTTGGAGTAAATGTTCCAATCTTATACCAATTTGTTCCACTACTTATTGTTATTGTTTTTCTGTCAAATGTGTATGCCGTTATATCACTTCCAACAGATACAACCTTTCTTATTTCACATCTTATACTTCTATCAACATTAGTAGAACCAGAATTAGAAATTTTCAAATAAACATCAACATTATTGCTAACTGAAACTGTTAAATTAGTCTGCGGATTGTTGCTATCTTTCAAACAAAATCCGGCAGTTTGTATTATAGGCTCCGGTGCTTGTTTTACAGTTAATCTTGGTCTTTGATTTGGATTATCATATCCTTCATATTTAATATCTTTGTTATCTATACTAAATTGAATGAAATATTCTCTAACGCCATCAGTTATTTCATCTGGAGTTCCAACAACTTTAGCAATTTCATTATCGCTTGTTAATGTCGTTGTTTCTTCAACAAATAAATTATCAAGACTATTTCTTAAATCTTTTCTAATCTGTATATTTACAGTATGACCAGACAAATTAATAAATCGCATTCTATATTCAACTGTTTGACCCAACTCTATTTCAGCAACCTGTCCTATATATTTATCATTTGAATACCATCCCAACATAGAATATTTAGCATTTTCAGCAGTAGGAACAGAAACAGTTTCTTCTGTATTTTCTTCAGGATAACCAAGCCAACTTTTAATTTCTTTTTCATACATCATCCAAATTATTGCTCCTGCTATTACGGCAACAATCAATAGACCCACAATTAGAGTTCCAATCATAGTCATTATAGGTTGCTGTCTATACATTTTCTTTACCTCCTATTATGTATTTTGTAAGCGTAAATATTGGATATGTGAAGCAATAATGAACTACATACGCTATTGCTTTTATCTTTTTCATTAAGAACACCACAGGTGGAGATAGTATGTTGTAGTAAATCCTTCTCATATACTTTCCTACATACATATCTCTGAACTTTCTTATTATATCAAGCATTCTTTTACTTTCTCTACCTTGTGCCATCATTTCTGCTCCAGCACCCATCATACAGCATCCCATTATTGCTGGTGTAGTCAATACTAATAGCAATATAAACAGTATCAGCAATATTATTCCTACTGCTATTCCTAATGGCGATTTAATAAAGTTAATAAGTTTTGAGGCAAAATCTTTAACATAATCAATCAATCCTTTTCTATGTATAGCAAATGGCTCCATACCTTCCCACTTAACATCATATTCTTGAGCAACTTTCCATTCTCCAACTACAAATGCGTGTATTTCATAATCAACATTAACAGCACTTCCTTTTACATCACTACCTAATAGCCATCCTGTTAATAAACTATCACTATCCCATACTCCTTGTCTATCAAATGGAAATGCTACATACCATCCATCTTTACTAAATACTTGTGGATTAAGATAATATCCTTCATATTGCTGTGCTCCTTCCCAATCATATCCAATATCTGTATAATTCATATCAGCATACATAGCCAAAGGCTGTCCTACTACTAATGAGTTAGTCATAGGACAAGGTGTCCATCCATTACTGTTATGTATGTCTTTATTAGCAACTTCTATTTGAGCAATTCCAAATACACAATTCACTAATTCGGCACCTTCTACGCTTCTAAAGTAATCTCCTCTATTTGGAACGAATTTAATCCATACTCTCATATCTTCAACAGCACTTCTATATTCTCCTCTATCATTTGGATAACACCCAACACCAAATTTACCTACCAATATGTATTCATCAATTCTAAATCTATGTTTTACTCCACTTTCATCTGTCCATTCCCAAGTATAAATATTATATGGGACTGTTTCACTCTGATACTGACCAGCAAATTCTTTTGCTATTGACCTAACGCTTCTATCTATTTGTGGAACTTCTAATGAGCCGATTAAATCAGTTGTTCCTCTCTTTATATCATCAATATCTAATTTGAAGTATGTGGGCTTTATATCAACAACTGATGGTAGATACCAATCACTATTGTATATTCTAACCCATCTTGTTTTATCTCCATCAGTATATAGATAATCAATTTTATCATTCAAAAATGTCCCGTTATCAGTTCTACTATCAAAATAAATAGTATCTCCTGTATATCCGTGCCAACAAGTATCTTGTCCTTTAGCCTCTCCAATATAAACACCTTTAAATTCACTCACTATTCCTTGATAACCACTAACATAAGTATCTGCTTTATACATACTCAAAGTAAAGACACCTCCAACAAATGCTAAAGACATTAATACTATCAAAATACCCATTAAATTTGTCCTAACTACCGGCGATATTGTCTTTCTCATTACATTCTCCCTCCTACTGTTTCTTTTACCCCTTCTGTTGAATATAAGTATCCTATTGAAATAAAGAATATTCCCAGCATAATTCCAATACATAATGGTGCTACTCTCCACCAACTTTCCCATCCGTAGGATACGGAAGTTATTGATGGTGTATGAGCATCAGGACTAAACCATATATTTACTCTATATGTTCCATATTTATTGTCATAAGTTGTTGAAAAATCGTAATGTTCTACTTGATTGTAATGAATATTGTATCCTACTTTTACAGGTTTATTATTTTCATCATACCATATTCTTACAGGTTCATCATCTACTATATGACCACCTCCAACCCATACATAGTGATAAATTCTTAACCAAGCATATTCAGTTGAATTTTCAAATTTGTATTTATTCATATAGCCATAATCGGCGGGTTGATTTGGAGGATAATGTGGTATTGGTGAATACATATCTTCCCACATCCCTACTGTTTGATTAACTGATGGATATTCCACTCCTTTATAAGCACTAATTATGAAATGACCTTGAATTGCTATTGTTAAAACGAAACAAATAATTCCTATTGCTATAAGCACTTTTCCTACAAACTGTTTTTCAAGTTGATATTCTCTCCTCATCAGAACCTACCTCCTATAATAAATCCTCCTGTTCTTATTGCTCCAAAAATTCCACCAATTATCATTATAATTCCCGAAGCCTCAAATACAACTCGTATCCCACTTATTTGTTTTTCTTCATAAGGCTTAACAATTCCATAAGCCTCTTCAATAAGCCAACTGTTTTTAGTGTATAGATTTGTGTTTTCCATATATAGTGTAGTTAGTAATGAATATGCTGGAGTTTTATTTTCATTATATAGATATTCAATTCCATCCGAAACATAACTTCCAACAGGAATGCTATATCTTCCTAAATCATCTGGCATATATAAGTAAAGTTCATATTTACAAAACTCCCAAAATGTTCTTCCACTAAATTGTGAATACATAAACAAAGGAACTTTAACATTAACTTCTATACTTTTAACAACATTATCTTCAAGTTCTATATCTTCAACTCTGTTTCCATATCTGTAATCAAACCAAGCCCTTATAAATGTTCTAAATCTGTTCATCGCTTCTTTATAAGGATTAAATCCTGTTTCAAACTTTTTATCAGATACAATTGTCATAACAGCATCAAATTCATTTTTACCTATATTTTTCATTTTTGAAACTTCATAAGATAAGTCAATAGGATTGCTAACAAATATACTTCCATCTTCCCTTATTCCTACCGATATTATCCAAAGTTTATTTGTCCATTTAGCATACATCATATTATCAGAAGTTGGATATCTACTTGCGTCAATATCTTTAAATCCATAAATCCACAATAACATACCTTCAGTTAAAACTGTATCCGAATTAGGTATTAACGAACTTCCTATCATAAACACTTTATAACTATTCGGAACTTGAAGTATTCTCTCACCTCTATATCTTATTTCAATATCATTATTTTGATTTCCATTAATATATGACACATTTACATATCCATTTCCATAAATATCTCTAAATGTATCACCACATTCTAACATATATTGATACCAACTATCTGGTGATATTATTTGTATTTCACAAGGAGGTGATGTTGGAGGTAATGATGCTGGAAATGGAATAAACAAACCAACAGTTAATAATGCTATTCCACACAGCACTAACACACTCGCACCGATATTTGGTTGTTTCATTCTTATCTTCCTCCTATTAGTATTTTCTTTCTCTCAACAAATACTCCAGATATAATCAACATAAGACCAGAGATTATACATCCAATCATTATCGGACTTAATATTATCTCTGCTCTTGTTATACTAACTTTAACCGCTCCAGCAAACATACAGTTAAATGGAACAATCATTTTCCACATAGCATAATATCCTTCTCTTTCATCTGTTAAATCAACACTTGATAAATCAAGATTTCCGTTTTCACTCATTCCATAAACCAATTTCTTATCTATGTATTGTTTTGCTACATTAAGTTTAACATTTTCATTTGTTGATGCTGATATAATAAGTCTATAGTTATTTTCGTTATCCCTAACATCAGCCATAAAGTAAAATTCTCCTTCATCTTCAGGTATAACAATTTTGAAATCATTTATGATACATCCAGCATTTGCTCCTTGTCCTGCTATTGCCAAATAAACAGTTCCCGTGTTTCCTGTTTTAGTTAGATTAAACTCCAAAAGTCTTATAATGTTCTCATTTTCAATAACAAGCACATTATCTACCAATCTCAAATTTGCTGGCATAGAAGCCATTAAATATCCATTTTCAAATGATGTATCAAGATGTGCTATAGCACTTGCGTATGATTGATATGCTGGGTCTAAACTAATTGTGCTAATATCTAAATAGTTATATTTACTTCCATTAATATATTTCGTTATATTTCCAAAGTCTTTTGTTTGTATTACATATTCAATAGGTTTAGTATTATCTACAAATAATGTTTCTTCTTGTTGTGGAGATATTAGTATTCCATTAACATATACATCATCATTAGTCCAATTTTGAACTAAAAAGTTTCCTTCACTTATGGATGCTTGTAAATATCCAACATTATAGAAATAAGACACAGGTTCATTAGTCAAAACTGCTACACTAAACGGCTCTCTCAATTCTTCAGGAGGCAATATCTCTCCTCTAACAAAATAAACAACAGGCATCATCAACAAAACCATTCCCGCTATTATCAATACTGTTCCCGTCCTCATTTCACACCTCCTCTATTTTGTATGAGCATCATTTTCTTCCTCCTCTCGTTCCTATTCTCATAATTCTACTCACTACAATTGTAATTATAACGGCGATTATCATACTAACAAACAAAACAATTGCGAATGCTGTTAAATTTGCTATTAAACTAATAAACATAGTTATGGGATTAGACATATCAATATTTAATGATGGCAAAATAAATCCTAATAGTGGAGCAATTATAAAGAAACTAAACATTAGTGAAATTACGAATATTATTCCTGTTATCATTCTATCTCACCTCCCCATTCCTCTCCTTGTCTTAATTATCCTTGTTATTTTGTATGTAATAATTAGATTTATTACTCCCGCTATTAATGTAATTAAAGCAATCATATTAAATATGTTTACATTTTCTTTGCTAATTAGTCCAGCAACTATGAAGCACACACTAATGATGAAAAACGAAAAAGGATACAATAGCACGCCTAATAGTTCTCTCATTATGTATTCTTTTCTCTCTATATACTCACCTCCTTTTTCTTTTCTCCTCTACTCATCATTATTCATCACCTCTTTAATTATGGATTGTATTTTATTCTGTTTTTCTTTTATTTTGTTATCTTCTTCAGTATATTCTTTATATAACTTACTAACAATAGCCTCTGCTTTTGGGACATCTTTTTTATGATATATGTGTAAAGATACCCCCTCCGTGGTGAAAGGTCTGGCATACATTACATACTTAATGTTTTGTCTTTTCAGTTCGTTCTCCACATCTTCTATAATATCTGGATGAACATCTGCTATATAATATGTTCTTGTTTTAAGCGGGTCTTCCCATTTAGTTTCTTCCATTCTACACCTCCTCTCCTATTTCTTTTGCTATTTCTTCTATTATTTTGCGAATTTCGTATGGACTAAATGTAAACCAAAAGCAATCTCCTTCAAAATCTTCTTCCTCGACATCAAATATATAATTTGCCATTACACGGGCACAACTTTCTAAACTTGTCGCCCAATATTTAGTAGTTATCCACTTTTTATCAAGTGGCACCCAAAATGATGCGATAGCAGGCTTACGATTAAACTTAACAATAACATAATTCGTATAACAATTTAAGTATATGTATGTCGGTTCTGGATAAGGTTCTGTGCTTTCCATTCTCTCTAAATTGTTTTCAACAAATTCCAATATATCTTTAGCATACTCATCTTCAATATCAAGCCCTTTAGAAAAATAGCAAATTTTAGCATCATCAGATGTAATATTTAGCACTTTTTCCATTTCTTTTGCCGTTAGTGTCATTTTTCACCTCCTTATAAATAATAACTAATTGCTTTTACTTCTTTCGCCAATTCAGGATACTCTTGCCTAAATTCTTTAAAAGTTCCTTCAAAATCAACAGCACCATTCCAAACAATTGTTATTTCATCAACACCTTCACGCTTTACTCTTGATGGATGTGCTATCCAAACTTCTACATCATCTCCATCAACTTTAAATTTAAGAACTTCATCTTCTTCTCCAGCCCATTCGGTTCCTGTCCATTCTCTTTCTACAAACTTTATGTCTTTTATTTCTTCTGTCATTTTCTCATCTCATAGAGGAGTTCTGTGAGTATTCTTTCTATGCTATACAGTATGTCATAAGCCTCCCTTCTTGTTAGTCCAGATACAAAAGTTCCCCACATTTTATCATCTTTAAGCAAATCAATAGCAGTATAACCATATCTATATCCAACTTTTAAACCTAATTTTGAACCAAGTGCTTTAAGTAAATCATTTACTCGTTCTTCTCGTATTGCCAAATCCGATTTGCTTATTCTTTCACTCATTTATTTCACCTCCGTTATATCATCCCAGCCTGTTTTAGTTCTTCTTTACTAATTTCTTTATCGCTACATTCTATTACAAGAGTATTGCCAAGCATATATATTTTTTCAACATAACTTATTGTAATTGATGTAAGACCTGTTGTTAAAGGTGTAAGCAAAACATCTGTCCAAAAATGTATTATACTTTCCTCTTTATCAGGATAACATATGTCCACATCTTCACATTCTATTTCACTTTCAAAAAGATAAACAAATTTACTTCCTTCAAAATATCCTAATTTAATTCTCACAAAACCTTTTTTAGTAATTTCTAAATCTCCGCCAAGTCCTTTCCCTTTTACAGGACTTTTCCATATTGTTTTTTTTTCGATTTCTTCCATTTTTATACCTCCTTTATATCTCTTTTACAAAGCGATTTGTCAGAGCAATATATTTTTAATGCCGAAAATCCATCTATTGTTGTTCTTTTCACTTCTACAACCTGATGTATTGGTAAAAAATCTATAGAATAATATGTTGAAATACGAATTAAATAATTTGATTTATAAAATACTTCAATTTTATTACATTTTATCTCATCTTCAAACAAAATGTATTCTTCATCATAAGTTATAACTCTAATTGATACTGTTTGGGTTTTACCATCAATTTCTACAAACACTTTTGCTCCTTTCCCTTCAACAGGCGTTTTCCATAAGACTTCTTCTTTAATTTCTACCATTTCACACCCCCTTCTTTTCTTTTTGTATGACCGGCACTACATATTTTTCATAAAAGTCTTTTGCTAATTCATATGCTTGACGATATGTTTTCTCATCTATCATATGTTTTACTCGTTCTAAATCTTTAACTACATCCTCCCATTTATCATAATCAGCCAAATTAAGTCTTATTGATTGTGTAGTCCATTCACCTGTTTTCTTATCAAGCATTCTTACAAATTGTAATTTTCCTGGTTCACCGACATCCAAGACACGAAATTCAGTTCCATCATATTTTGGTTCAAATAGACCAATACGGAGTTGCTGTCCATATATAATTACTTCTGGCATTACATTTCCACCTCCTTTAGTTTTTCAGGACAAACTTTTAGCATTTTTTCATAAATATATTTTGAATAGCCCTTTATCCAACAAAGAATTATATCAAAATAATAATGTATTGCTTGTTCATTGTCAAAACCATATATGCTTTGTAATTTTTTCAAATCATCACTAATTTTCTTTCCATATTCTTCATAAAATTCATCGCTTTCTGTTATAAATTCAGCATATTCAGATATTGAACCTGTTTCTATTACTTCAGATATTTGTTCATCTTTAAATTTCCATTTTTCTCCTTTTGCTCCTCTCGCCATATCATATCCTAATTCATAGGCTATTTCGCATAACAAATCAAGTTGATGGTCTGTCATATCTCCACCTCCTTCATTTTTTCTGGATATAGTTCTTGTATTCTATCAATTATATAAGAAGAGTATCCTCTAACCCAAGCGTGCCTTAAATCAAGATATTCGTCAAGAGGGTCATATTTAATATCAAGTTCTTTAATTTTTTTGACCAAATCTTCAAATATGTGTCTTCCAACTTCATAATCAAATTGAAGAGTGTCAGCAAGTTCATAAACCCATTCGGTAATATTTTTTCTTTGTTCTACAAATTCAGGTATTTGATAATCTTCAAACTTAAGCCATCCTGTTCCTTTAGTTCCTTTAGCCATTTCATAACCTAACTTTTGATATTTATCTCTCAAAATGTTAATATACTTTTCAAAAATCTTGAATTTCTCTTGTTCTTCTATATCTTCTATACTACCACTCTCCTTTTTTCTACTTTTGTAAGTGAAAGAGGAGCATTAGTTGTGTCTATATAAACAAATAGTGTATTGTCTTTAATTGATATTTTGTCCACGAGATAAAACCTTCTCATAGTAAAAGTAGTGGATTTGCCATTAATAATACCAATAACACTATCAACTTTATCCAATACATACTCATCTATTTGTGTGATATAAGGTTCTGATTTATTGTAAGCAAAAACCCTCACTATTGTAAAATCTTCATCTTCTTCAATTTCAACAACTGCTCCGTATCCTTTTATTGGTGTTTCCCAAATTATTTTTTCTTTTGATTTTAGTGCGGTTCTCATTTTTTACACCTTTCATTTAGATGATTTATGAGCCTTTCTTTCATATTATAATCCATCTTTATAAAATAACCTCTAATTTTTAGAAAAACATCATAAGGTATAGTTTTATTAAGCCATAATTCTGTAAGATTTCTCATAACAGTATCAATATCAGAATAAAAAGTTAAATATTTATCAATAATTTTTTCAATTTCTTCTTTTCTATTCATATAATCTGTTAGTTCACTTTCTAACATCCAAATTTCAGATATATATTTAACAACATATTCAGGAGCATTAGGAATAAAATAATTTTTAATTAATTCTATCACTTTCTCTTCTTCAACATTCATTTAATCACCTCTGGAGGGGAGGAGGAGGAAGGAAAGGAAGAAGCGAAACAAAAGCAACTATTTCTCATCCTCCTCGTTCTTTTCCTTCCCTTCATTTTGCCCCCTCCTTTTATTGGAAGCCTCCCACTATTTAAATCTTTTGTTCTTAAGTTTTATAACATCGTTGTTCTAAACTTGGAGGATATAAAAATACAAAAAAGACAAATTGGAGATAAAAATACAAATTGAGAGTATTATACTGCTGAAATTACAGTATCTTTTTTAACAATAAAGTGTCTGCTTTCAAATCCTTTAATAATTCTAATTCTTTTTCCCACTTTCATTAGTGATAATACATCAAGCCTATAATAGTCATTTATAGATTTAAGTTTTCCATAAGCAATTCTATATTCATCTCCAACCTTATAATAAACAAAATCGTTTTTATACTTTCCTTTCATATTTGCCATCGTCTCTTTTATTTGTTCAATTTCTCCAATTTCAATTGGATATTTAATAAACAGTATCGGCAACTTTTTATCTAATATTTTACTAATTCTTCTAACTGCTAAAGTTAATATGTTTTCTTCTTGTTCAGAAAGTTTAGAAAAATCAATCTTTGAAAAATCAACAAATCCTTCTTCATCAGAATATTTTTCAACAGTTCTTGCTACAATAACACCATCAACAAATTCATCAAAAATTTTGTCTTTTATTTTCTTTATGTGTTCCTCCATTATTTCACCTCGTAAACTATTTTTCCAAGGTCAATTGCTTTTTCTCTCAATTCTTTAGGCAATTTCTTAAAGCAACTTACACAAAATCTAATTTCCTCGTCTGTATCTTTATTATAGATAACATACCTTCCCCATTCAATTCCACATATAGAACATTCTCCCATTTTTCAACCTCCTTTTTTGTTTTGTGAACATCATTTTATCTCTATATATTTTATGCGTTCGTTAAATTCGCCATAAATCTCTAATTTTGGACATTTTGATAAATCGTCGCACATACTTTTAAGTATTGGAATAGAATAAAGTATATTAGAGCCATAATAAGGACACTTCTTACACTTTCTTTTCATTTTCTTTCACCTCTACACATTTTATTGATGGACGAGCATATTTACCCATATTTATGTGAAATACAGGACAATAATATATTTCATTTCCACTTAATCCAATACCAACAGGTTTTCTTCTTTCGCACTTAATATCATTACAAGTTAATTTTTTCTTTGCTTCTTCTTTAGGTTCGGAAGATTGTCTAATATAAACTTTCTTAAGCCCAAGTTTTGATAGTTTTCTTCTTATGGCTTTTACACATATTCCAAGATGTTTGCTTAATTCTTCATATGTCATAGACAAATAATGTTTCTTAAGAAATTCTATCTTCTTATCATCCCATATATTTGGCATAGTTTTCGGTTCTTTAATTAAGCCCAATTCATAAGTCTTATTTCTTATACTACTCCACGACCTATTCAATTTTTTAGCAAGTTGGTTGTATGATAGATTGTTAATGTTCTGTTTCAAAAATTCTATTTCTTCTTTTGTCCATCGTTTATGTTGTTTAGACATTATTTTTCACCTCCGTTAAACTGATATGGACATAATGCTCTAACTCCTCCATTTTTAGTTCTTCCGAAAATAAGGTGATTACTGATAATAATGGGATTGTAAGTTATATATGCTCTCCTTTTTATTCTTCCTTCTTGATAATAGTTCAGTTCAAACACAAAACCACATTTACTACACTTATACTTACTCATAGTATCACCCTTTAGGACATATTGCTTTAACATTATTACCTCTTCTGAAAACAATATGATTGTTAATAAATAATGTTTCTTTTTCCGCTCTTCTTTCCTCAAATTCAGTAAGAGTGAAAACCATACCGCATACTTTACACTTATATTTAGACAAATTTACCACCTCTTATTTCATTTACTATTTCTATCATTTCTTTTAAGCATTTGCTTTTGCTTTCTTTCCAACCTGTTATTTCTTTATCCGAAGCATAAATAGTATATTTAAAGCCTTCTCTAAATTGCTCTATTTTTCCTTTGAAATTGTCAATTTCTACTGCCGAAATGTATTTATTAACTCTTTTCATTTTTATCATCTTCTTCCCTCCTTGAATGGACAGACTACTACAATTACTCCATCTTCATTTTTAAATCTGTTGATTTGATAAATACACTCATCGCAATCTTCAATATAAATATAACCTTGCTTTATTGGGCATCTCAACCATTTATTTTCTTTTGTCATTATTCTCATAATCATCCCTTTTCTAATATTTTTCCAGCCTTGTTTTCTTCTCTTCTAATCCAAATGATATTTACTTTTTTAGTTTTTAACAACTCTAATATTTCCCGATTAAGTTGTCGCAGATGTTCATAATTGATTTTCCATCCATTAAACAATTGATTATAAACGACCGAACTATCAGTATAAATAGTATCACCATCTTCAGCAACTTTCTCAATTGCGTATTTAAGAGCATAATACTCCATATAATTGTTTGTCTTTTCTTCTGGAATTGAAATTTTAATTACTTCAGGAACATACTTATCAATAAAAATACAAGCCTTGCTTTCTTTGCCGTTGTAGCCACTACCATCACAATAAATCTCTTTCATCTTCTTCTTCCTCCTCTGGTTTATAATATTCTTCCTCAACATCTTTTTCCTCTTTTTCTTCTCCGCATATTAGACACATATAATAAGTTATCAAAACAGGAGCCTTATATTCTTGGTCAATCGCAATCCACTTATGTTTACATACCTTTTTATTTTCCATAATCAAAACCTCTTTCCGTGTTTATATTCTCTTTTCATATTTTCTTTCATCTTCATAATTAATGTTTGTGTCCAAAATGGTATTGTAGCACAAAAATCAAATATTCTAATAACAGCATCAGCCATCTCTTCTCCAACTTTACCAATAGAACAATCAGGCTTTCTTAACTCTTGTAATGCTTCTGATAGTTCACTATGAATAAGAGCAATTATTTCACCCGCATTTCTTGGTTTGTCCCAAAATCCTTTTTTAACAGCCGTTATGTGTGCCATATAAACCAATCTGCTAATTACTCTGTATGCTTCTGCTTCAAGAATATCATCATCATAAATATTAACAAATTTCGGCAATCTTATTTTTCTTTTATCCTTTATCTTAATCGGACTTCTCACTACCATCTCATCCTCTGTCATTATCTCACCTTTAGACATTTATCGCAAATGTTTCCGGCAAACATCCATTTCTTCCTGTCCCAATCAAATTTTTGTAATACATATCCTCTTCCTCCATCAAGATTTGTATGACATATTTTACATCTTCTATTTGCCATTTATTCTCACCACCACCCACATTATAAGCATTACTATTAGACTTCCTACAAACATCTTAAAGAGTTTATATTCTAATTTATTTAATTTGCTCATATATGTAATGGCATCATAAAACAAAATAATACTTGTAAATGTTCCAAAACATATTTCTATCAATCTAACAAATAATACAGGTTCAACAACAATTGGAGATAATATAAGCAAAATAACTATTGTTATCCCAAAAGCAAATCCAAAAAGATGCGATATAGTTTTTAATAGATTATCGCACCTCATTTTTTCGCCTCCTTTACAGCATTTACATCCTCCAATAGTCTATCAATAGCATCTATAACACTAAACAGTTTCCCCCAAACATCAAACACTCCACAACTATGACAATAATCGCTCTTACAATTCTTTTTACACCACATATCTAAATCGCTCTGTAATAGCAGTATTTTCTGTTTTTGCTCTATTAGCAAGTTTCTTAATTCATTTATTTTTATTTTATTTATCATTCTTTTCACCATTTGTCATATTTTTTAACTTGTTTAGTTTGTTGTTTATTTTGTTAGTCAAATATGAAACGCTTTCCAAATTATCATTACTAACAGTTTCCTTGATTAGCATAGTATTAACTACTTTAAACAATCTTTCGGCATCAGCCCACATATCTACAAGTATTTCATTTATTTCTTTTTTCATTTTTCTTCCTCCTCTCCTAACACCCATTTTAGAACTCTTACTTCTTCTTCAACTTCAGGACATAATTCTGTATGACTATACATTTCTTCGCCCCCAACTTTATGACAAATTGGACATTCCCACCACTCATACACAAGTGCTCCTTTTGTATCATATACTTCGTGATGAATTGGCTTCAAATTTGTAATTTCTTTCAATCTTTTTCTTATTTCCTCTTCAGTTCTCATCTTTTCACCTCCTATGTTATGTATTTCATACTCGCTGTTAGTTTTTGATATTTTTCTATAAGAGCCTCAAGTTTTGCTTGTTCTTTATAATTGTTCTCTTCAATTACCATTTGTAATGCCAAGTTTATTTTAGCACATTCAACACCAAGCGGACAATTATCGCATTCATTTCTTTTATATTTAAGTAAACACGGCATTTTATTCACCTCTAATAATAAAAGCCCGCATTTTCGTTGTCATCATTTAAATTTAGTTTAGATACTATTTGTGAAACTTTTTCTAATTCTTTTGTAAATGTAGTATGAACAAAATTTAAATAATGATAAACTTTAACAAAATCTTTCTTTGATATTTCTTTCATTCTATTTCTTATCATATAAATACATATTGCCTCAAGTGGGTTGTCGCTTCCAGAATAACTCTTAATCAAATTTTTCTCATTCTTTTCATATTCTTTTTGTATTTGTTCTTGAGTTTTAGCCATCTCTTCATTTAGTATTTCTTCCGAATATTTTTCAAACTCTTCTTTTGTTAGAAAATTACTGTATCCTAATTCGTCTTTTAAAATTGCTTTAATAATTTGTTCAAGACTTATCATCATTTTACCTCCTTTTCTTTATAGTTTGACTTTTTTGCTGTAAGATATGGTGATATACATATCGTTTTGCTATTATCCAAGTTTTTATATGGTAATTTAGGTATGTTCGGATACCACATCTGTAAGAATGTTATATGCTTTCTACTCACTAAATTATCCATATTTACAGGCTCTTTTGGAATTATATCTAAAAACTTCGGAGGTTCTGCTTCATCTTTTGCGATAAATCTTAAAAACCACATCTTATATCTTGAATATGAATGTGTCATCAGGAAGTTTCTATCACAACTTGTTTTTTCCAATATCTCTATCACTTTTTGATAAGGCATAATATCTGGAATGATTACTTGATAATTGCCGTAATACCTTTCAAATTCATTAACGCACATCTCATCTTCATAGCGTCGTGTATAAAATAAGATACCATTAGATAGTTTATAATAATCAACAATCCAAGCAACTTCATTTCTAACAATTGCTTCATCAATATTATCATAGTCAATAAACAAGCAAAACTTTCTATAATCATTCTCATCATCAACTAAATTAGAAATTCCCATCGTTGGAATGTGAGGCTTCTTAACAACATAAATGCCAATTCTATACTCTCCATCTTCATCTTTAGTATCATAGTTAATTTTAATTCCATTCTCCTTGAAAAGTTCTCTTTTTTCAACTAACTCTGAACAAGGAATTGAAGAAATCACACTTTTAATCCATTCTTCATACTTTTTATTCATCCTATTACCTCCTCATTTTTAGTTGAAAAATGAAAAGAAAAAATTAAAAAATTATGTTTCATTTAATCACCTACTTTTCAATCTTTATACTAATCTCCGCAAACTTATTTCCGTCCTCTTCTCCACCTGTTAGTTCAAGTGTATGCTTGTTAGCAATTCCCAATTTGTTCTCCAAAAACAAAGCCAAAGCACACGCTTTTCCTATGTATTTTCCTCTTGCTTTCAATACAACAAATCCTTTTTGGTTCAAATGTAGTAGTGATGGTGTCGCATACTTTCCAAAGGGCAACTTTCCTATATACACAATTCCCTTTTCAAGTGCTTCCTTTCCCTTTTTAATGTATTCCTCATCAATTTCCTGTTCGTTCTCAACCTTCTTAACATCCGCCATTTCTTTTCACCTCCTTAATTTTTATGAACATAACAACACCTCAAGTTATTATAACTCTTTTTGGTTTAAAATACTCGGCAATTATTTTTATTGAGCATTCATCACCAATTCTCCAAGCACAATCTTTTCTACATATATTTAGAAATGGACATAGTATTTGTTTTTCTTCTTTTCTTATCAGTTCAAAATCTTCTTTCATTCTTCTCCCTCCCTTTTACATACAATTGTAATACAACGGTTTTTTAAAGCATTCTCTCCAATAGTAATATAAAAGATTTTCTCATCTTCTTCCATCACTCCTATTTCTTTAAGCAGTTTTTCCAATTTCCTTTTTTGTTCAGAATACATAATTATCACTCAAGTTTTCCTTCAACTAAACGGTCATCTGCCCATACCAAATGTTTTATATTATAAACATTAAGTCCCATACCTACTCTTAACTTTTCTACTATTTTCAATTCTTCAGTAGAACTCAATTTTATATATGCGTATTTTAGTGGTTTTGTTGATTTTGTAGGCACAAGTATTACTTCCATATCTTTACTAATGTATGCTTCATACTTATCAGCAGACACATTATTTGCTATCCACCTTTCAAATTCTTGTAGATTATCAAACACCAGCCTCATTTTGTTTCCTCCTTAATAGTTTTATTTACAGCATTTAGTATCCATACAATTCCTATTAAACTTAATAGAACGATAGTTATGCCAAACATAATTGATAATGCTTCTACAACTTGTTCATAATATTGCCCTTCTTGTAGGATGGTATTCAAGCCAAACAAAATGATTAAATATGAAACACAACATACAGTAATCAAAAGCATAATTGATATCAATACTACGACTAATGGGTTTGCTTTTATTTGTTTCTTTTCTATTTTCATCATAACCACCAAATTTTATCTTTTAAAACTGCTAAAAGTTTATCGTAAGTCAAATCTTCAATTTCAGCATCTATTCTTTCCGCTCTACACTTTTCAATTGTTCCTATGTATCTTACTCCCATTTTTCCCTCTCCAATTGGATAAAACCTTTTAGTCATTCTTACAACAACATCAACAAAATATGGTGTATCTTTTTGCCATCTTGCTTCAATCATTCCCGTTGGCTTTCCTTCAGTATCATATACTTCTCTTGTTTTAGCAGTAATCACCAAGTTAAGTGGATATGAAAGTAATGCTCTAATTATGTCAAGATAATGCCTGTTTGCTATTCCCCAATCAAATTGATAAACATCTCTTCCTTTTTCACTAACAATCTCTTTCATTCTTAATTCCTCCCAAGTCCATATGTCGCTGATGCTATCAATTACAACTGTTCCACTTTTTACCGTTGAAAGTAGTTTAACTGCTTTTTCAACTAATGCTAATGATTTTATCGGGTCTGCTTTTCCTTCTTCTTGAGATACAAAACATTCCAATACATAAATCTTTTTTCCTTCAAATTTCTTTCTTAATGGAACACTTCCAAATTCTGTGTCTATTACATAAACAGGTTCAGGAAAAGTTAAAGCAAAATGTGTTTTACCCGTAGCATAAATTCCATATACTCCAACTTTTAATCTTCTCAACGGTGCTACTTCCTCAATTGGTTTGAATAGTTCTTCAGGTTTTTCTTCAACTTTTTGTTCAAACAAGTTCTACCACCTCTTCATCAAACTTAACTTTCTTTTCTTTTGTAAGTATTCCCAAAATATTCAAATTAACTTTTGATACATTCACAACTGAAGGTGGTATTTTAGTTCTTGTTGATGTTCTTCCAAATATAATCACATCATCACCAATATCACAATTAACTATCCCGCTGTAAAATCCAGCAATATCATTTTCAATATTTTCATTCCAAAGCGAAATTAAAGTTCCTTGTGAACCATCTTTTTTAGTAAAAGTGTTAATGTTGCTGATGCTTCCATTAGTTATAATATGCCTTCTCCAAAACATCGTTGAATTTGCTTGATGGTATTGCTCAACTTTCTCAAGTGGAACATAAATTGGTGATTTAATCATTAAATCAACAATATTTTCCACTTTTCCCACAACAGGAGCAAAATTAGTAGTAATGCTACTTGTTAAATTGAGCCATCCATCGATTGGTTGATTTCTGTTTATATTTGCTCTAAACATCAGCGGAGTAAACATAGGAATGACATTTTTAAATGCTGGGCACTTATCTCTCAAAACTAAAACAAACAATTTATATGTAGGTTCATCTCTCGTTTTACAAAATCCAAATAACCTTCTTGTGTATAAGTGTTCTGGCAATACTCTTCCTGTCTTACTTAATGGTTGTAGTTTCTCATTTACTAATTTAAGCAAAATTGCTTGTTCTGGATTTCTGCTAACCATTTCTAAAGCAATTTTTCTTCTTCTTTCCACCGCATCTTCAATTCCTGTATCTCCAATTATAAAACCTTCATATTCAATAGCAGGCGTTCTCAATTCGGCACGATGTTTTAAAAACATTTGCTTTAACACTTCTGCTTTAATTTCATCATCTTTTAAATCAGGTCGCTGTTTCTTTATTTTTTCTACCGTTTCATCTATTTCTTTCTTGAAATCTTCGGGTTTCTTTCCAATTCTTTTGCTCCATTCTTCTATCCTACTCTCCATCAGCCCACCTTTATGAATGTTAATCTTACAATTTTATTTTCAGTATCGTAATCAATATATTTAGCCATATAATTCTTAACATTATTTTCATCAATTCCTGCCAATTTTACAAGATTAATTGGAAGTGTAATAAAATAACTATCTAACAACTTTTGCTTCCTTATCTTTACTACTTTTTCTAAAACTTTCACCTTTTCCTCCACTACTTTCTCTTCAATTTTAGTTTGGGTCGCTTCCATCGGTTTAATCTCTATTTTGCTATTTAAATACTTTTCGGTTTAGAAAAATATGTTCTTAACTATTAAAAAACCTTTTGTTATAAAACTAATAATGGCAGGTTTCTTAAATATTTATAAACTCCTTTTTAGAACGACAGGTTTCTTGAGCAATAACTTTATATTTCCGTTAATCCAAATTAACCCTACGGAGGGATAAAAATTACGGAGGGATAAAAATAGAAGAAATAGATATGGAAAATATAATTAAAGAAATTATTAATGGAAATATTGACAAAGCACAAGTGAAAACTCGCAAATATTATTTAAATTTTTACAAAGTTAGAGGAAAAGGAAAAGGTGGAAAAGATTGCGTAAGAGTTGATATAACACCGCAAGAGGTGAATATATGATTATAGTTGATGGAAGAGAACAAGAAATAATTGAAATGATGAGAAATACTAATGTTCAATTTAAACAGCAAGCGTTGAATTGGGGAGATTATAGAATTGTTGATGACAGCAATATAGGAATTTACAGTTTTGAAAGGAAAACTTATGTTGATTTATACAATTCAATAATGGATGGAAGATTTGAAAAACAGATACCTAATGTTTATTCTGTTGAAAATGTTGGAAAACCTTTTTTAGTTGTTGTTGGAAAAAGAGAAGAGTTTTTCAAACAATATCCTACAATCAATATTAATGTAATTGATGGAGCAATAGCATCAGCACTTGTTAGATTTGGATTGCCAACATTAAAGTTTGAAACAAATTATGAATTTATTAGATATTTAGAACTTGTTGATGAAAAAGTTAAAGAAGGAAAAGTATTAACATCATATTCAAAAACAAAAAGACATCCTTTAGTTTCAAAAATAGTGTTTTTAACATCAATAAGTGGAATAAGTAATAACATAGCAATTGAAATGCTTTCAACATTTGGAAGCATAAAAAACATAGTAAACGCCTCAATTGATGATTTAATGAAAATAAGAGGAATTGGAGAAAAGAAAGCACAATATATTTATGATTTGTTTAATGAAAATGTAAATGAAATAATAGGAGGTGTAAAATGAACAAAACCCTCCTTCCCCTCTCCCTTTCCCCTATACCCCTATTCCTCTCCCCCCTATTCTCCCTTATTATGTGTATTAAGATGTGTTTAGATGGTATTAAGAGATATAAAAAATTTAAATATTTAGATATATCTGAAATCTCTTCTAAATACATCTATAAAGTTTTACAATTAGGAAAAGGGGGAGGAAGTAAGGGTAAAGGGATGAGGGAGGGGGGAAAACCAAAAAGAATTGATAGAGAAACAATAATTTTAGTTTTAGCCATTATTTTTTTCGCATTCTGGTTCATAATCATAACAATAACTTGGGGTGTAGATGTATGATGGAAAAGAAAGGAGAAAGCGAAATAATAATATTTGCTAAAATGATTAAAAAGATGCTTGATGTGTATGAAAAAGAATGCGAGAAACTTGGTATTGACAGAGCATATTATCCGATAAGAATTACTGTATGGGCTACTGATGATAATTTTAAGCCTATAATGAAAATAATAGAGGTGAGTAGATAATGCTTGAATATTTAAAGAAGTTCTATGATTTAATAGAGTTGGAAGGCGAAAGTTATGATTTGTTGAAGAAGGCTTTAATATATAGTTTAATTGGCAATACAATTAAAATGAATAGTATAAGAGTTGGATATTTAATTGATGATACAAGAATACATTTAGCATTACCTATTAGAAGCGGACACGGCAAAACAACTTGTAAAAGATTTATTAAACAGACAATAACAACATTAGGAAGGAGATATAGTGAACCAACAAGCCTTTTCCCGGAGCAATTGATTGGTCGCAGTATTGAAATAAGAAATAAAGAAGGAGAAGTGGTTGACAAAAAAATAATATTTGGACATCTTGCTGATGACTATCTCGTATTTGAAGAAGCATTAGAATTGCTTAAAAACAAAGAATATCAAATAGCGAGGGATTACATTAATGTAGCAACTGACCCAATAGGCTATAATGAAATTTATAAAAGAAATGTTGATGTAGATATTGAAGATGCTGTTAAATACATTCCAACAGCAACAATATGTTTACTATTTCATCCTATTGGTATTGATATTAATGTTGTTGAAAGAGGACTATTGAGGAGGTTTTTTACAGTTTGTGTTGAGCCAAGTAAAGAAGAAAAACTGAAGGCTTTAGAGATAAGTATAAGAAAAGTTCCAAATAGAGAATTGTTTATAGAGTGGATAGATTATCTTAAGAGATTGGAAGCAAAGAATTATGTTTGGAAAATTGAAGATAATCCACTAATTGATTATTGTAAAAAACTAATACAGCGTGGAGAGATGTATAGTGAACAAACAAGAGATTTAGCAGAGATAATGTATTTCACATTAAGAAATAGACTTATAAAATTATCCTGTATTAATGCCGGGGCATCTGGAACTGATATTGTTGATGAAAGATTTATATCTGATGCTTATAAAGATGCCTATGAGTTTTGGGTTGCTCAATCTAATTATATTGAACAGTTTGTTAAGCAAGATATGACATATATGCTCCCAAGAAAGAAAAGAGAAAAAGTATATAGTTTCATAATAAGATACTTGATTGCTTGTGGAGCAACTAATCAACAAAACAGCAATATTACACTTAAAGAATTAATTGAAAGAACGGCAGAAGCAAATGGATGTAGTAAAGGTCTTGTTTATTATTACTATAATGAACTAAAGAAACACAAAATTGTTGATGATATTGTAATTCCATCGAATATAAGTAGAGTATGGTTATGTGTAAATGAAGATGAAGAAACAATATTGAGGAGGATACTATGACAGATGAATTTATTGCCGAGGTGGATGATTGCTTTAAGAGAGGTATTGTTAAGATACCTGTTGTTGGAGTTGTAAGTTTAGAAGATTTAATGAACCAAATGTGTAATGCTGTTGATTTGAATAGGAAATTGTCCGATGCTCAAAAATCTCATATTAAAGATAATATTGTTGTTTACATAGCACCGGCAGTATGGAAACAATCAAAATACTTTCATAGTGTTAGATTAGCAGAAAGTTTAAAACCTATGATGAGAATTTTGATGCCTGATAAAGCAGATAAAATTTGTAGTGAAATTGAAACCATAGAAAATAAGATATTGAAATCAATATTTACAAAAGCATCACAGCCTGTTGAACAAAGCACATTTATATCTTCATTAATGGCAGAAACTAAATGGGATTATGAAACTACTAAAAAGAAAATTGAAGCATTAGAATTAAGCAGAATTTTATCTTTTGATGGAAAAAACTATATACTTGGAGATTTCGGTAAGGCTTTTAAAGAAAGAATATGAGGTGAAAAAATGAAAATAACAATATATAAATGTCCTGTATGTCATCATAGAATTATTTATGAAAAATCTCTTGAAAAACATATAAGAGAATGCTGGGGAGTTGAAGTGGATATGGAAAAAGCAAAGCCGTTGTTTGAAAAAATTACTCTTGATATAAGTCCTGAAGATGTCAGCAATAGATATTTGATTAAATCATTTTTAGAAGGAAAGGATAGTGAAATAGAAACCACACTAAAAAGAAAGGGGATGATGAGATGAATGATAGAATAAATGTATATGTAATGTATCGTATTGATTATATAATTGAAGATGATGGAATTCCAAAGATAATAATATTTGCTCGTGATTTAGATAAAAAATTACAAACTTTAGCAGTTAATTTCCAACCATATTTCTATGTTGATGAAGATGAACCAATACCTGAAGAATTACAGAAATATATAGATAAAGTTGAAACAGGATATACATCATTTAACGGACATAAAGTAAAGAAATTATATGTTAGAGTGGTAGATAGCACTCTTACAAATGTTATGAGTAAATTAAGAAAGGCTTTTAGAAATACATACGAAAGCCACATATTTTTAACAAGAAGATTTTTGATTGATAAGAATTTGAAAAGCACATTTATTATTGACAGCCATCAGATAGCACCAATTGATGATACTACACTCGCAGAAATGATTGATATTCCACCAAGAAATATGTATATAGATATTGAGGCTTTGATTAAAGAACAAATAGATATTAACAATCCACAACCAATTCTATGTATAACTGTTTATGATACATATACAGATTTGCTAACAAGTTTTGTAGTTTCCAAAGATAAATCCTCTTTAGTGAGAAAAGTAAAATTTGACAGCAAAATCTATACACAAATAATATTTAGGTTTCCAGATGAAAGAAGTATGCTTAATGCGTTTATAAATTTTGTTGATGAAATAAAACCTGATAACATTATAGGATATAACAGTAGTGGAATGTTTAATCCTGTTGAAAAAATATTCTTTAGTGGATTTGATTTGCCATATTTGATTAATAGATGTAGATTGCTAAAATTGCCTGTTGAGAAATTATCTCCATTAAGACAAGTATTTGTAGAAAAAAGAATTAATCAGCCTGTAATAAGAGGAGTTAATTTAATAGATTTGCTTTACACTTTACAAATAATGGTAGGAGCAAAAGAATTATTGAGTTGGAAATTAGATGAAGTATATGCTCACTATTTTGGAATAAAAGTATCAAAACCTCTTAATTTTGATGATATTGATGATTTACTAAATAAAAACACTATGGATGTTATTAGGTCGGTTGAGTTAGATAAATATCTTGGAATTAGTGAATATATAGATTGGAGAAGAAGAATTGTTGGATGTTGCTATGATGATGTATTTACAGCATCAAGAGTTTTCTACATATTAGCATTAAGAGAAAAGCCAAATCCATTACCAGATAAATCAGATTTACCGAAGTTTGAATATGAAGGTGCTTATGTTAAAGAACCTCCTCTTGGATTAGAAAATAATATAGCAGTATTTGATATAAAGATGGCATATCCTTCAATAATAGAAGCATTAAATATATCTGCTGATACAGTAAATTTTGAAGGAAAAGGAAACAAAATAATAGTAAATCTTGATGGTCGCCCTAATGAAATTTATTTTGATTATGAAAAAGATGGACTTCTTCCTAAAGTAATAAAAAGATTAAAGAAAGGAAGATTAGAGTTAAAACAAAAGATAAAAGAAACAACAGATATTGAAAAGCGTAAGAAATATATTATAAAAGACAAATGCTACAAATCAGTAATTAATGGAATGTATGGAGTGTTTGGAAGTAAGACATTTGGTTTGTATAATCCTTATGTTGCTGGAGCAATAACAAGTTCTGTAAAAGAGATATTAATAGAATTAGAAAAAGTATTGGCTGAAATGGAAATAAAGATATATTACATAGACACCGATGGTATATATTTAAAAGTTGAAAGTATAGAAAAAGCAAAAGAAATAGAAAAAACTATAAACGCATTAATTAAGAAATATATGGATTACAGATGGAAATCAAATAGTTATCTTGAAGCGGAGTTTAGTGAATTTTTCAAGTGGGTGCTGTTTATTAAAACTGAAGAAGAAGAAAGAGGAAGTAAAAAGAACTTTATTGGAAAAGTTATTTGGAAGAATGGCGTTGAATGTGATGAAATAGAAACAACAGGAAAACTATTAAGAGAAACTACATTTTCAAAGTTTACCGTTGATTTACAAAGAAAAATAATTGAACTTATTGATAAAGGTGAGATGAACAAAATATTGCCTACTATTAATGAAGCAATTTCGCAGGTTGATAAATATAATCTTGATTATATAGGAATTCCAAGAGCACTTCATTTAGAAGAATATAAAAGGAAACAACCGCATATAAGAGGATTGGAATATAGTATGAAACATTTTGGTCATCCTAAAGTTCAATTAGGAACAAAAGTAAAATATGTTTATGTTAAGAATTTACCAGATACAGATGTAATTGCGTGGGAAGATATAAGTTATATACCTCAAGATAAAATAGTTTGGGATAAAGAAAAGATGTTAGAAAGAATAGTTTGGAAGCCACTTAAGAATATAATAAGTGCTGTTGAAAGGCAACAAACAAAACTTGAAGAATTTATGGAGGTAAAATAATGCTTAAACTTGATAAGTCTAAAATAAACACATATCTCTCCTGTGGATATAGATACTATTTAGAATATGTCAAACAAGTTGAAAAAGCATTAAGTCCAGCATTATTATTGGGAAGTGATTTTCATTATATCAGTTCTCATTTTCATAATTATATTAATGATGAGTTATTAAATGAAATATTAAAGAGAGATGACAAATTGCTCTTTTATTCAATAATAGATTGGTCGTGTAAAGAACCAAAAGGAGATTATGTAGTAAATATGAATGAAGAACTTAAGAAATTAATAAGAAATTTTGTAGATTTTGAATATAACAGACTAATGGAATGTAAAAAACAACAAAGACTTGATTGCTTCAAACCTGTTTATAATGAACAGCATTTTGAAGATAAAGAACTTATGATTGAAGGAGTTGTTGATAGAGTATTTAAAGATTTTGATAATAAATTGATACTTATGGAAATAAAAACCGGCAATCCAAGCAAATATAAAACAACAGCGGAAGCATTACAAAGAGAATTGGCGATATATCACTTGTTATTGAAAGCGAACAACATAATTTGTGAAAAGTTTGTGGTTTATTATCCAAGGGTAAATCAAGTTGTGCCAATAACAATAAATAATAAAATTTTAGGAAGAACTATAAGAACAATTAAGAAGGTAAGAGCAAATATTGAAGCAAATATATTTAAAAAAGATGTGGGATTGAAGTGTAATTATTGTCCTGTAATAAAATATTGTGTAAATGAAGAGAATAAAGAAAATCTGGAAGAAATGTTAGAAAAAAGCATAGGAGGTGATTAAATTAAACAACATTTTATAATAATACCATCGGAATGTTTTTTGTTTTTAAATATAGTAGTATTATAATAGAAACAACTATATTTGGAATGTTATATTTAGTAGAAATTTCATCAATAGTAATATTATTAATGAAATCTTTTAATATCTGTAAGATTAACTCATCTCTTTCAACATAATTGTTTAGTATATCAATAAGTTTTTGTTGTTTTCTATTTATGCTAAATCCTACTTTTTCGGCAAATCTTTTAATATTATAAAAATCATTACTAATTCTAATTACGGTAACATCAGAATGACTTTTCTTTTTTCTTTTGTGAAAATATATATTAAATTTGATTTCTAAATCTTTTAACAATTGTGCTACTTTAATCATTTCCTTTTTATTGACAGATACTACTACTATATTCTTTCTTTTGCCATCATAAGAAACGCATCCTTCAGCATCAAAAAAGCCTCTTAACCAATATGATTTGACAGTTTCATTACCATTTATTATCTCATCCGGAACTTTCCAATTAAATCGCCCTATGTCAGAATATTTCAATATATCATTTATAATAAATTTTTCATTATAAATGTTGCCATAAATGTGGCAAATATAGTTATTAATTTGACCTTTATTATTATAAAGAATTTTAATACGAGGTTTATAATTATATGCTTTTTTTACACATTTACAGAACGCTTCCGTAAAATCTTCATCAATTCCACAATGACAAGAAATTCCATTAAGATTAATACTGCCATCACCCGCTAATGCTCCTAATATATATGCTTTTTCTGGAGTTATATAATTGTTTTTGGCTTCTGAAATAGTATTATTTTTAGTATTTAAATCATTATTTTCAATATTTAAAAGATTATTTTCTTTTTGATTATTCTGCTTTTCTTGTTCTTGATTATTTTGTTTTTCTTCTTTTTTAGTCTCATTTTGTTTTTCTTTTCTTTTGAATATATTTAACCAATAGTAAAGAGCATCACAATTAATATTGTATTTTTCACAAATTTGTTCAACAGTAAGCCCACTTTCATAATCTTCTGTTATTTTTATAACTTCTTCAAAAGATAGTTGATAATATTCTCTTTTATCCATTTTTAATCTCCTCTTTTTTCTCTTCTCCTTTCAGTTTTTCTCCACACATAGGGCAAACTTTCAGAGAGGATATCCTTAAGCCGAACCCCCCAAATTACTCATCAAGAGTAATTCGCTTATAAGGAAAATCCTTCATTATGAGTAATTTTGAGGGTCTGTTTGCTTCCTGACCCAAAAGTGAGCCGTGGGGGGTAGGGGGAACGGCTCAAGTTTTTATTTTCTAAAATAAAATAGTTAGGATATATCTTTTGTATTTGTATAAATTGTATTTTTATAACAGCAGGTTTATTAATAGAAAACTTTATAAATGATTAAATCCTATTTTATAAGGAAACCGTGGAAGCGGAACCCGTAGAACCCCAGACCCAAAAAGAAAGCATTAAAAGAAAATATTATTATGCGATGGTTAGCGTAAAAATACAAACGAGAGATTTACTTAAATGTTTAAAAACAAATGAGAAAGACACATATGATAGCATAATAAAAAGATTAGTAGAGCATTATCTTAATAATACAAATAAGGGATGATACTATGAGTGTTGCTTTAAGAAAAGGCGATAAACAGGTAGAGATATATGAGGATGAAAAATTTGTAAAACTTATATTTAGTGTGTTTGATTTAGAAGATGAGCCAACTGTTGTTAATGAACTAAAATTTGCTAAATTTGACAACTTAAAAATTGAGTTGGACGATGAAGATAAAGTAAACGAAAATTATAAAATATTATATGAATTCTTAAAAGCAATATGTGAGAGAAAATATCCAACACAAGTCTTGAAAAATTATTTACAGATGTTTAAGAAAGATGAAATAACAAAAAAGGCATTAGAAAAATATTGTGAAGACAGTAAGTGTATTTGTAATTTAGCCATATCTATGGGATGTATTAATTTGGATAGATTAGTAGATGCTTTAATGAGTAGCATAAGTCAATACTATTCATATTCACTTCTAAATAATCTTATGAGAAAATATAAAGGAGAAACAGCAAGAGAGGTTAGAGAAGATGTGGAAAAAGTATGAAAATGATGAAGAAAGAATAAAGAAATGCTATGTATCTCTGGCTGTATTGTATGATGAATTAAAAGAAGAGGCTGAAGAAAAAGAAGGCAAAAAAGAAGAAGTCAAACTTGTTGATTATGAAATTAGTGAAAATGAAGAAAAAATAATTAATTTTATTAAAGACAGATTGCCTCAATTATCACCATATTTGCTTTATATAATATCAGCATATTTAGGAAAAACAAGTAGTTTGATTATCGCTCCAATAAGTAGTGGAAAAAGTAAAATATTAGGAATTATGAAACAAAGTTTTAAAGATTTCACTCTTTATGATACTCTTACGGAAAATACTCTAAAAGCAATAAGTGGAAATATGAATATTGGAATTGATGACTTTAGCCACTTTATATTTGAAGAACATAGCGAAAAATTATTAACTCCTTTAGCAAGTATAATACAAAAAGGAGAATGGCATTCTGATAATTTAAACATTAAAGCAAACATAACTTTATATGGTGCTATGACACCTTTAGCATTTACAAAATTGATTTATACACCGCAATATGTATCTATGCTTTGTGATAGAATTTTAAGAACATACATCATTTATTATAAGCGTAAGCCACCAAAAATAAAAATGCTTGATAATGAATTTGTTTCAATACCTGAAATCAAAATATATGAAGGAGATGTTAAATGTAGTGTTGATTATTCTGAACTAAAAGATATTTATGGACTTCAAATTAGTTATGACAGAACAGACAACTTCATAATAAGGATGTTAAAAGGACACGCTAAATTATGTGGAAAAAGTGAAGTTGATGAAAATGATATTAAATTTTTGAAATTGTTTGAACCAATTATATCATTAGAAAAGATTTTCTATGGAACTAAAGAAGAACAAAGCGTTGGTATTAATGATTATTCTATTTTGTTTAATGTATTTAAAGAAAGCAAAATGGGAATGAATGCTCTATGCGGTCAATTAAAATGTGAAGAAGAAGTAATAATAAAATCTGTGCTTACTAAATTAATTCAATTTGGATTACAACCAGCAACAGGAAAAATAGAAGTATCGGAACAAAACTCTTTTACAAAGAAACTAAAAAATATGCTAACACAACTAAATGAGGAGGTGTAAAAATGGCTGAAGATGTAGAAAAAGTAGGAGAACCTAAAAAATGGGAAACATTTATTGCTATGCTATTGAGAGCAGATAGAAAGAAAAGGTCTAAAATAGAAGAGTTAATATCTGATGAAAGAACTAAATTGTTTGAAGCAACAGAAGGAGGAGCATTAGCAGGAGATAAATATCCATTAGAGGATAAACATCATAAAGCAGTAATTGAAGCAATACACATATTGGATACTGTTCAAGATATATGGTTAAGAGGATATGAAGAGAGTTTTGAATATGAATTGCTTAAAAAAGAAAAGGAACGGCTATTTACAGAGTATTATTTAAGAAGTCAAACAAGCAGAACAATAGTAAAACCAATTGCTGAAACTATATCAGATTTTGCTAATATTCCAGAAACACCAAAAGCAACTAAAAAAGAAGAAAAGAAGGAGGAAAAGAAATGAAGCCTGTAAAATGTGTAGATTGTAAATATTCGGCATCTTTAGAGAAAACTGAAAATATATTCTGTAATAAATTTGGATTTTGGAAAAGAAAGAATACTACAATATATTGCTTTGATTTTGAGAAAAGGTGATATTATGAAATTGTTGGGTTCATCAAGAAAAGGTCAAGAACAACTTGAAATATATTATTTTGATGATGCTGTTAAAGATTATATTGTAATCGTAAAAACCGATTTAGATATTGAAGACGATAGTATAATAAATCAAGAAGAAGCAAGATTATCTCTAAAAGACTATAAACCTATTAATTTACTTGAGCCAGATGCTAATGTTAAAATTCTTAAAGAGATTTTTGAAGATATATTAACACAGAAGTATCCAAGTCCTACACAAATTAAATATTTACAATTTTATGTCGATAATCCAGATGATTTACTTACAAGATGTGTTATAAATTGCTGTAAAAATAATGATTGTATATGTCCTTTATTTTTTACAAGTTTAGGATGTATTGAGTTTATAACTACTGATATAATTCATAATGGAGAATTGAAATTTAGAGCAAAACCATTAATGGAAAAGAAAGTTGTAGCACGGCTTGTTTCATATTTAAGACAAAAATTAGAACTTGAAGAATTTAGTGAAATACTTGCGAGAATAAGAGAAAGAATGGAACAAGATAATATTTTAAGAAATATAGGAGGATATAGATGAACATAGACATAATAGAAGATAAGTTTACAAAGGCTAAAGAAAAGAAAGAAACGATAAAAGAAAAATTAGATATACAACGATATGAGCCTGTCAAACCTAAAAAAGTTGAAATAGAAGAGAAATATGAATTACATCCTATTGAAAGAAAAATAATAAGTGATATTAATCATACACATTCACAATTGGGTGGTTTTATTTGGTGGAATATTATTGTTTCTCAAATAAGAAAAATGGGAAATATTAACATAGGGATTACAGGATTGGGAAAAAGCACAATAACAAGAGCAATTGAAAATAATGTAAAAGGAATACTATTCATTAGAGTTGATGGAGCATATACACCAGCGAGAGTTAAAAGAGATGAAAGTGAAGAATTGCTAAATAAAGCAATATTGGTTGCTGATGATTTAGAAACATTTATGACTAATACAACAGCATTAGAAAGTTTTATGTTCATATCTCAATTAGTAGAAAGTGGAAAGTTTAGAGGAATGAGTTTAGCATTACCAACAATTGAAAAAGCAGATGTAGGATTTTTGGGAAACAGCACTTATAATGCTATTAGTGAATTAGTTAGAGAAGGAATATTCAGAAGCCACATACAAGAAAGAATGATTAGATTTTATGCTTTCTATTATAAACAAAAACTATCACCATCAGGATTACCAATAACAAAAGATTTTCTTCCAAAATTTGAATATGAGTATAAAGATTACAATACAGAATTAGAAATTAATGTTTCGTTGTCTTTACTTAAGAAATGTATTGAACTGTTTGAAAGCCAATTTACAGAAGGAAGAGCATATAACTATGTTAGAAGAATACTAAAATCACACGCAACAGCATTAGGAAAAACAGAAGTTGATGATAATGATGCTCTGTGGTTATTAATGTATAAGCCATTCATTTCAATTGAACAATATTTAATGATAAGACCTGTTGTAAATGTTGGAGGAATGCCAATTGCTGATGGAAGTATATTTGGAAATATTATTGGAGAAGTGTTAAATTGGATTAGTTATAGACCTTGTGAGTTTGATTTTATTAAAAAAAGAACGGGTGTTGGAAAATTAACACTAAATAAAGTTTTGGATTTGCTGAAAGAAAACAAATTTATAAAAGAAAAGAATAACTTATATATGCTTGATGGACAATTTGAAGATGATTTAGAAAAATATCATTTAGTATTTGGTGTTGGAAGTGAAACTTAATAAAACAAAAAATGAAATGAATATTGAAGCCACGATGATAAAAATACAAAACATACAAATTTTCTTTATTAAAGTTTTAAAGTTTATAACCTTGTTGTTTTTAACTTTTTATAAACCTACTGTTATAAAACCCATCCAATTTTTAAGGCATAAATACAAAATCCCTAAAAGCGATAACTTTAAATAGTGGTTTCCCAAATGTAGATTGGAACAAAAAACTGAAAAGGAGGTGAAAAAGTATGGAGAACCCGGGAGTGGAGAAGGGATGGGTCAAGGATTTGATAGAGCATCCGGAGAAGTTGGCGAAACTATCTCCTGAAGCGAGGAAAATTGCTGAAGGATACATTAATATAGTGAAGGCTACAACTGCTCCAGCGGTAGTTAGCAGGAGAGTTGGAAAGATGAGGGAAAGGAGAGCGAAACTGCTGGAGGAACTCTCAAAGATTGGTTAAAGAAAAACTAAAGGGTGATGTCGTAAAGGCATCACCCACTTTTTTCTTTTTTAAATAAAAAATAAAATAAAAATAGATATGAAAGAGGAACCTAAAAAATACATTTTGCCAATACCAAAAAAGCAAAAGTTAGAGTTAGCAGAGCATTATTTAGAACATCCTGAAAAATTAGAAGAATTAAAAAGAAAAGACGAAACTTTATATAACATAATAAGAAATTATATTAACTATTATCAAAAACAAAAAGCAAGAAAAGAAGTAAGAAAAAAAGTAATGATAAAAGAAGAAACATAAAAAAACAAAAGGAGGTGAAAATATAGAAAAATCGTCAGAATGGAAAAAAATACTTGAAGAGAAAAAACCATCAAAAGGATGGATTAAAACACTTGTTGAACACCCAGAGTTATTAGAGAAATTATCTCCTGAAGCAAGAGAAATTGCTAAAGCATATATAATGAGAGCAACAGCACCTTCATATACTCCAGAAACAATTAAAAAGAGAATTGAAAAGAAGAAAGCAGTATTAAGATACCCTACACATAAATACGCAGAAAGTAAGAAAAAAGTATTAGAAGAATTAAAAAAGAAGGAAATTATTTAAGAATAAAAAGAGAGGGACTTAAAGAAGTGTTTAAGCCCCAAAAGTTTATAAACTACAATTCCTCCAAATTGGATAAATTGACCAATTTATATAGGTTGCTTAAAAATCCCTCGTTCTTAACTAAATCCGCAAAAATGAGCATTATTCCCCATTTTTGCGGATTTTACCCCCCTTTCTTTATATACCTTTATAAAGGCTCCACCCCCCTATTTCAAAATTTGAGGGAGGGTCGAAAGGTTTATAAACTCACAAAACAGAGCATAAAACGATGGGAGCAACAAAAACCGCAAATTCTACTATTTCTCCCATCGTTAGTGATAATGCTAAATCTGATAATGCTAAATCTGATAAAGAAAAGAGAAGAGAATATATGAGGGAATATATGAAGAAGTATTATGAACGGAACCCTTCTTTTTATGAAATTCACAAAAAGAAAGTTTTAAGGCACAAATACATTTTGATGCTTAAGAAACTAATTGGTGAGGAGGAGTTTAACAAATGTATGGATAAAAAGTATTTGAATGAAAAATACGGAACAAACGAAGAAATTATGAAGTATTTTAAAAAAGTATTCAAGTTAGATAGAGAAATCAAAAAGATGATTGAAGAAAAGGAAGGTGAGAAAAATGTCTGAATTTATTGAAAAACCATTTAGAGTTATACATAAAGACAATTTGAAAATTGAAATTTCTATTTGTCCTATTTGTCATAACAAAAACTACTTTATATTTAATAAAGAAACAGGAACTTGGGAAAAAGACTTTAGCAGATGTGTTCATTATGCTGAAGCAAAAGTAGAAAGAGTTAAAGGATATGTCAGATTAATTGCTGTTTATAAAACCGAAGAGGTGAAAGAATGAAAATAGGAGACGAAGAGATTAGAATATTAAAAAATGCTTGTTTTGAATTGATGAGGCGTAGTGATGTTAATATTCTTGATTATCAAGAGATATGGAATTTCATCAGAGAAAAATTACAATTGAAAGGTTATAAGATTGAGTTTAGAGAAAGTTTAGAAGGTAAATTGGGCTGTTATCAACCATCGAGAAAAACGGTGGTTGTTATGCTAACAGGTAATAAACTAATTGATATTGATACATTTCTTGAGGAAGTAATACATTTGCTTCAAGGAAGAAAGACAGTAAAAATGGAAGATTTGAGAATTGATAAGATTGAAAAAGAAGCAAAAGAATTGAAAATGAAGATAATTAATGAAGTAAAAGCCTTTTTTGAAAAGGAGGGACAAATATGAAAATAGTTTTGAGTGAAAAAGTTGATGAGATTGGAGAGGAATATCAAAAGGTCTTTAACATAAAGAAAAGAGAAGATGGAAAGTGGGAAATTAGTGTAGATGAACTTTCTTTATTAAAATACTTATCTTTGGACAAATCAGTTGTCATAGAAAAGATAAGTGGATTTATAAGATGGTATAGAGAGCATATTGAAGAAATCAACTACGCAAAAGAGGAAGTGGAAAAAATAGTTGAAAATGCTGTTAAACTTGATAAGGAGTGGAGAAAGATTTATCTTGACGATGATTGTAATATGATAATTAAGCATCCATTTATTAAGTATAATGTTGAGTTAAAATGTTGGAATGTTAATAATGGAAAGTTAGTTAATCCTATTCTTTATAAGGAGGATATTCAAAGTTTGAAATTTAACGAATTTGAAGTAATAATAACAGAGGCTCAATTGATTAAAATACAATCTCTTATTGATAAAATAAAAAGTGAAATCTCTACTGCTTATGTGTATCCTTCAAGTGAAGGGTATATTTTAGCATTAGATTATAGATTGTTTGATGTTTACGCTGATTTAAAGAGAACTCTGGTGAACAAACTTACGGTTAAGTATCATAGAAGTGATGGTGATGAAATTTTGACATTTGTTGAACAATTAACTACTGTTCCTGAAGAAATAAGAAACGATGAAGAAACAAAAGATAAAATTTTGAAATATTATGAATGTAAGTTGTTTACTTATCCCAGCATTAAGTTATTGCTTGAAAAGTTAGGAATTAAAGTTGTAGAAAAAGGAAAAATCTTTAAAGATTATACAACACTTGATTACATTAATGCTGATGTTTACAGTAAACTCTACAATTTCCAGAAAGAAAGTGTTGACAATTGGATGAAAATGAAATTTGGAACAATTGTAGAACCAACGGCTGGAGGAAAAACAGTAGAAGCATCAGCAATAATATCATTATTGAAGGTTCCAACATTATACATAGTGAATAGAATTGAACTGCTTGAACAGACAAGAGAAGAAATAGCAAAATGGCTTGGAATTGATAAATATAGAATTGGATTGTATTATGGAGCAGAGAAAGACATAAAAGACATTACGGTTGCTACTTATCAAACAACAGGAAGGAGAATGAGTGAGGAAGAGGAAGAAAACGATGAAGAAGAAAATGGAAATGGAAAATACCAAGAAATAACGGAAGAACTTAAACAACTAATGGAAAGATTTGCTTTAGTGATATTTGATGAAGGTCATCATTCACCATCACCGGTGTTTAAGAATATTATGTTAAATGTTAAATCACCATACAGATTGATTATTAGTGCTACTCCTGAAAGAGAAGATGGAAATGAAGCGTTAGCATTTCTTGCTTGTGGAGAAGTTGTAGCAAAACACAACTATTGGGATTTGCTAAAAGAACAAAAAGTTTCACCAATTCATTATGAACGCATTTATGTTGATTTAACAGAGGAAGAAGAAGAATTGATTGAAATGAAGGCTCAACTTGATAATTTAAAGATGGAAGGATATAAGTGGGGAAGAAGAGATGAAGTAAAAGAAAAAGTAAAAGAATGGGAAATGTATGTTTTAACACATCCACCATTCTTCTTTAAATTACAAGAAAGATACAAAATAGAGAAAATGAGGAAAACACCAAGAACTATGGGAAGCATAACAAACATATTACATTTCGCACAGAATAAGTGGATGGCACTATTAGACATTTTGAGAAAGCACAAAGATGATAAGATAATAATCTTTAATCAGAGAGTTGCCGGGGCAGAGTGCTTATTTTATTTCTGTTTGGAATGGGCAAAAAATGAATGTCCAGAGATGTTGGATAACATATATTTGATTTATGGAGCAACGGCAAGATGTGAAAGGAGATATGACTTTGAACAATTCAAGAAAGCGAGAAGGGGAATAATGATAACAACTAATGTTCTTGAGGAGGGTATTAATGTTCCTAATATTAATGTGGTGGTTATGTTTAATAGAACAAAAGTGAAAAGACAGATGATACAAACAGTAGGAAGAGGATGCCGTCCAAGAAAAGGAAAAGTTGAGTATGTTTATGAGTTGATTGCTAAACCGAGAGAAAAAGATGAAGACGAAGAAGCAATTGTTGAAATGATTGCTGATATATTTGAAAGAGGCTATTCGCCGATAAATGTTCCTGAATTTATGATAAAGAGCAGAAAAGGAATGAGATATGTTCCAAGGGATGTTGTATATAAGTATATGGAAATGGGGAAGAGCAGATGTAGGGACATAACTCAAGATGTGATTAAAGTTGACGAAATGGAAAAGTATATTCAAGATAATTGGGAAAGAATAATGAAAGAGAGAGAAGAAATGAAGAACGGAGGTGAGAATAATGGAAACTGATATTTATGACAGACAAAAGGAGTTAAATTTGAATATTCCAGAGAAAGTAGCAGTAATAGGATGTGGTGGCGTTGGAAGTTGGGTAGCATTATCATTTGGATTGATTGGAGTTAGAAAACTACATTTATATGACTACGATATAATAGAAGAGAGCAATTTAAACCGAACGCCATTCAAAATTTCACAAGTCGGAATGAATAAATGTGAAGCAGTAGCAAAACTAATATACGAGAGAAGACCGGAAACAAAAGTATTTATAAACAAAATTAAAGTAGATGAGAATACAGAATTTCCGAATGATATAAATGTGATTGTTGATTGCCGGGATACTTCTTTACCAATTAAGCAAAAAGAAAAAGTTATTGTAATTGGAGGATATGACGGAAGTAAGATAACAATTCATTATCATCCCACATATAAGAAAGTGTGGGGTGATGAGCCTGTTAGATATACAATTACACCATCCTATATTGTTCCTCCTATGTTCATTAGTTGTATTATTGTTAATTACATTTGTTTGGAAGAGTTTTGGAAAAATACAGAAGAAAAAATTATAAATTTGGATTTAAAGGAGTTATCACAATTATTGATAAAAATTAAGGAGGAGAAAAAATGAAAGTGATAAAGGACACAAAATGGGATAGCGGACTTGAAATCGTTGAGCCAGAAGTTCTAATCAAAAGAAATGTGCTTGATATTCTGTGGTCGATAGAGAAGAAAATAGATACAGAGTTCGCGGTATTGTTCAAGGGGAAGTGGGAAAAAGAAGGATTTATTGTTGACAATGAATATTACATTCCAAAACAAAAAGTTAGTTATGCTTCGGTCGATTTCATAGAGGACATAAGCAAAAAGAGAGCGGAAGGATTTAATACAATTGTTCACAAGCATCCGAGTAAGTTCGGATTTAGTAGTGCTGATGAAGACAGCATTAATGCTCATTTCATTTGTTCTCTAATATATCATAGAGGAGAAATTGTGGACAGCAATTTGGTAATACAGATAAATGGTGATGTAAAAATAAAACTAAAGCCGAAAGTTTCAATAATTCCAAATGAAGTGACTGATATTAATATATCAAACATAGAGAAAGAAAAAGAGCCAGAAATAAGTGTATGGCATAAACCGTATGAAGATTTTTACGGATATTATGGTCTTTATGGTTATGTTTATGAAGAAAGAAAAAAGAAAAAGGAGGATAAGAGATAATGCCTAATATTCTTGAAAGCATCGGAGTAGAAAGTGTTTACACTTATGAAGACCTTGAAAAGATGCTTGATTGTGAAATATATGATGAGGACAGAAGTGGCAAAAATTATAATCCAAATAAAGTAGGAATATTCTTTTTCCACGGAAAACATCCTCCCATAATAGATGCTCCGGTTAGAGTGAGAACAATAACAAAAATAATAAAAATGGGAAGAATGCTGGAAGATGGCGAAAGAGATATTCATATTATTAACCCGTTAGTTAGTTATATAAATGAATATGACCAAGTATTGGCACAAATGGACATCAAAGGAAATCTTATATTCTGTGATTTTCAACACAGAGGAAATAAGTTCTATGAATTCTGGAACATAATTAATGATTGGCTTGAGATTAGGAGAAATGGAATAATAAATTTAATTGCGTCAGAAATACTGAATGAAATGGTAAATAGCATTAAAGACTATTATCCTCTGAAAATCTATGAAATAAAATGCGAATTTGACAAACAAAAGTTCGTTGAAGAAGTAGAACGAAAAATAATGGAAGCACAAAGAAAACTTGAGGGAATATATAAAATTAAAGAAGAACAACTGATGGAAATGATAGAAGAAATGCGAGAAAGATTAAAGAGAGAAAAGGAAGATGGAATGAGACTTGGAATGAAGATAATTAGTGAAATTTCAAAAGAATTTTCTGTTTCTGTGGAGGATAATTGTTTAGTCATAAAAACGGAGATTAAGCCAAACAAAGTAAAATACGAGAACAGAATAATGGATATTCCAGAAGAAAACAACGAGTTTTTTGTTAAAAATCTCTATATTGAACTACAACCATACATTATAAGAGTTTGGGCTAAAAAAGCATTTCATCCAAATATTGAAGAAACAACCACAAAAGTTTGTGTTGGAGATTTAGAAGGTCAAGAATTGAATTTAGAAAATGTTAAAAAGTTAATTGAAATGCTAAAAGTAATGAATTTTGATAGTGCTTTTCCAAACAGAGCCACTACAAAAATGTATGAAATATTAAAAGAAATTAAAGAAGATGAAGAAGAAGGTAATGAAAATGTTTGGCAAAATGATGAATAAATTTTATGCTCATCACTTACAAAGCCCGATTGGGCAAGTGATGAGAGGAGGTGAAAATTGATGGAGGTTTGGAGTGTTGAAGAGTATGTTGAGGTGGAACTACCAAACGGTGAAGTGAAGAGAGTTTCTGGTGAACTAACAGCAGAGGGAATAAAAGAAATAGCAAGAAACATAGGAGTTAAGAAGTTTACAGTTGAGATGAATGGTGAACTATTGACACCAGAGGACTTTCCAATAACAAGTGGGCGAGTGATTATCAAAGAATACAACGAAGCCAAGTAAACACATACTTTTTTTCTTTTTTTTATATATTCAAATCCCTCGCCCGAGTGATATATATATAATATTTCTGTATATCTACTATATATAATAAATATTTCTGTATATCTACTATATATACTGTA
>Ga0207433_10001659_pt1 | contig 47200 bp, 26 predicted proteins | sample YelNatPaOPGAMG01_FD_187559 | JGI IMG/M metagenome (GOLD analysis project Ga0207433, IMG submission 187559) | Hot spring thermophilic microbial communities from Obsidian Pool, Yellowstone National Park, USA - OP-RAMG-01 (SPAdes) (version 3) | ecosystem: Environmental > Aquatic > Thermal springs...
CCCGGTAGATTTTTCAATGCGCTTTAGTGCTGACCACATTTGTTCATCTACTTCTTTGGGTACTTTCTGATTGTTTTTATAAAATAAGTTGCAAACCTCCGTGGTGATCGTGAAACCGGGAGGGACGAGGACCCCGGTATTAGTCATTTCTGCCAGACCTGCTCCTTTTCCCCCCAAAAGATCTTTCATGGTGCCTTTTCCTTCTGCCTTTCCATCTCCAAAGTAATAAACGTATTTTTTCCCTTTTGCCATTTTCCTGCTCCTTTCTTTGTTTGTTTTAGATTTTTTTTGTGGAGCCGAGGGGATTTGAACCCCTGACCTCTTGACTGCCAGTCAAGCGTTCTCCCAACTGAACTACGGCCCCAGGGTCAGATTATCAGATTATCAGATTATCTGATTATCTGATCTTCTCGTTCTGATATTCTGGTATTCTGGTTTTCTAATTCTGGTTTTCTAATAGTGATAAATGATTGCCTCCTTTCCCCAGAGTTCTTCTAATTGATAATAAGCCCTTTCTGCTTCTCCCATGACATGTACTACCACTTCTCCTAGGTCTAAAACTACCCAGCCTGATTTAGCTTCTCCCTCCCACCTAAATCCTTTAATTTTATTTTTTCTCAAGCTACGGTCAATCTCCTTTTCTATAGCTCTAATCTGGGGAGTGGACTCCCCGCTGCAAATAACTAAATAATCAACGATACTTGAAGTTTTTCTAACATCTAAAACCCTCAAATCAATGGCTTTTTTGCTTTCGCAAGCCGCAGTAACAATTCTCATAACTTTTTGAGGATTTTTATTTATTTTTTTCCTCCTTAAGAAGATTTTTTATTAGGAACAAGTTGGTCCACAATCTTTTGCACCGCAGCAAGATCTGGTTTCCAGTAATAAATGCCGTCTACTAGGAAATCTGATCCGGGAACCGTGGTCATAGTAATGCGTCCTTCTTCCAGCGCATTTCTTAAAATTAAACTTAAGGCCAAAACTTGTCTAGAATTTAAGTTGGTATCTACACAGGAAAGAAGAGAAAGGAAAAGAGCCGGGGATTGCAAGAGATTTTCTTTTTTCATAATCTCTTTCCCCAGGGCTTGTAAAAATTTTTGTTGTCGTGCAATGCGAGCAAAATCATTGTCTGTATGCCTAAACCTTAGATAACCCATAGCTTGTTTTCCATTAAGGCGTTGCTTTCCTGGGTAAAGATCAATGAAAAGTCCTCCGGCATAATCGACATAGTACATTCTTTTTTCTACTTCTATTTCTACCCCCCCAATTTTATCAATCAGAGCCTCGATTCCCGAAAGGTCAACCGTTACATAGTAGGGAATATTAAGGTGGAAAAATTCTTCTAGGGTTTTGCGCGAGAGCTCTACCCCACCGTAAGCAAAAGCGTGATTAATTTTATCTAGTCCTCGGCCAGGGATAACAGCTAGAGTATCACGAGGGACCGAAATAACCGAGGCCTGCTTGCTATTTGGATCGACGTGTAACAGCATGATGGTATCAGAGCGATGACCAAAGGCATCATCAAGGCCTAAAACTAAAATATTAGTTTCTGAAATTAGAGGAGAAACCGGAGTTAAAGCGAAAAAAAGTTCTAAAAGAGCAAAGCGAGTGATTAAACCGACCAAGAAACCGGTAAGTATGGCCGTTGCCACGATAATGATAAAAGTAGTTGATAAAAATTTTTTCATAAGCCCCTTAAAAATTTATTTAAATAATAATTGCGCGTCTCAATCGTTTGAAAATAAATGGGCAAATTTTCTTTTAAAAGAAATTTTAGCATTTGGTTAGTTGATTCTAAAACCGCTAGATCTAAATTCTTAAAAGCTAATTTTCTCATCTTTTCTACCCCAGAAAAATTTCTTCCTTCTTCAATATGATCAGCCAAGTAAATGATTTTTTCTAGCTTGGTCATCTTGGGAGCTCCGGTAGTATGAAAGCGAATCGCCCTCAAGATTTCTTTGGATTTTATTCCAAATTCTTTTTCAGCCAAGTAAGCCCCGATTTCCGCGTGAAAAAGCTTGGGTTGATATTTTCTAACCGGATCAATTTTTAGTCCCAGTTTGCGCGCTACCCTTAGCAACTGCCGGGCATTATACCTGCGAGCACAATCATGCAGCAGGGCGGCAGGAATGATTTTTTTCTTACTCACTCGCCACTTTTGCCCAAGTTTCAGCGCTACTTTTTCAACCCTCAAGCTATGCTTCAGTCTTTCGGAATCAAGCTTAAGTTTTTTTAAAAGCTGGTCTCTAGCGAGTACCTTTGGTTTTGGGACGGGCTTCGTTGACAATTAAGGTCCTCCCCCCTAACTGGAAACCATTCATTTCTTTAATTACCTTGGGGGCATCATTATCTTCGACTTCGACAAAGCCAAAGCCCCGAGACCGACCAGTTTCTCGCTCGGTAACAATGCGCGCGGAAATAACCGGAGCATGGGCCTCAAAAGCAGAGGTTAGTTCCTGCTCGGTGCAACTCCACGGTAGATTCCCTACGTATAAGGTTTTAACCACTTTTCACCTCCTTTTATTTTTAAAAGTTCGTAACCTCAAAAAAATAACCAAGACACTCGAGCGGCGAGCTCTTGGTTATGAAAGTAATTGTTTAGGTATTTATTTTTATTGCTGGAACGAAAACCAAAAAACAACCTCACAAACTTATGGCTAATGATAGCAGATATGACCTTAACTTGTCAAGGGCTTTTTTTGTTGTTAGAATAAAACCTATGCGCGATTTGGCAGTGATTATTTTGGCTGCAGGCAAAGGGGTGAGGATGAATTCTGACCTCCCTAAGGTTTTTCATAAAATTTTAGGGGTGCCCATGCTTAGTTATGTTTTAAAAACTGTTAGCAAACTTTCTCCTGCACGAACCTTTGTGGTCGTGGGGCATCAGCGGGAGTTAATTATGGATTACTACAAGGATTGGCCGGTAAATTTTGTCATTCAAGAGAAACAGCTGGGAACCGGACATGCGGTTTTGCAGGTAGAACCTTATTTGCGCGACTTTTCTGGAACAATTTTGGTTTTAGCCGGGGATGTACCGCTCATTTCTGAGCGAACCCTGAGAGAGCTGATTGAATTTCATCAAAGAAATCATGCGGCCGTTACGGATTTAACGGCAGAATTGGAGGAGCCTGGGAGCTATGGGAGGGTGGTTCGCAAAGAAAACGGGGAAATTATTAAGATTGTGGAAAAAAAGGATGCTTCGCCTGAAGAACTGAAAATTAAAGAAATTAATACGGGCACTTTTTGCTTTGACAAGGAAGCCCTCTTTGCTGCTTTAAAAGAAGTTCGGGCAGAAAATGCCCAAGGAGAGTATTACCTTACGGATACGGTGGAGATTTTGAAGGTTAAAGGTTTCCCGGTCTTTGCTTACCGTACGGAGAATTCCACGGAAATTTTAGGGATTAACACCAAAGAAGAATTAGATAAAGTCGAAGATTTTCTGCTTCAAGGGACAAACAAAGATGTGGCTTATTACCACACTAGTTAATTTGATCTTAGGGGTTACAATTTTTTGGCGAAACCCGCGGAGCCCGGTCAATCGTTCTTTTAGTGTGTTAGTCCTATTGATTGCCCTTTGGACCGTGGCCAATTATTTCTCTGACCATACCCAGATACTTTGGCAGGCAATTTTTTGGAATCGGGCTATTTATTTTGTTTCTTCTTTTATTGCTACGGCTTCAGTTTTTTTTAGTATTTATTTTCCACGACAGAAAATCTTTCTTGATCGGAAGGCAACTCTGTGGCTAGTAGGGACGGGAATAGGTATTGGAATCTTGTCTATGTTTTCCAAGCTTTTGGTTAAAGAGGTGGTTTTTGTTGGCTCTCGTACGGAAATTAATTTTGGGCCTTTATTTTTCGCGCATTCTGCCTATCTTTTAGGATGCGTAGGTTTTTCACTGTTTCACTTATGGGATAAGTATAGAAAATCTATTGGTCTAGTTAGAACCCAGCTTGGTTATGTTTTTCTTGGCTTTTTTATAAGTACTTTTTTATCCATTATTACTAATGTGATTTTACCTACGTTTGCGTATTTTGAATTAACTTCTTTTGGCCCCTCTTTTATGCTGATCATGGTTGGATTTATCTCTTATGCGATCACCAAACATCGGCTACTAGATATTTCTGTGATTATCAGTCGTGCTTTGGCTGAGGTGCTTGCTGTCTTTTTTCATGGGACGATTTATTTGATATTAGTTTGGTTTTACGTGAATTACATTTCAGCTAAAATTGATTTTCCCTTTTTAGTTTGGACCGTAGCTTATGGTATTTTAGTAGGGCAAACCCATCAAAGCGTTCGTCTTTTCATTCAAACTACCTCGGACAAGGTGTTTTTAAAAGGGAAATACGATTATTATAAGGAATTGTCTGAAATATCTTCTCGGGTCACACGGACACTTTCTCTAGAGAACATTTTAAGTACCTTGCAAAGAGCTTTTTATGAGGTAATAGAAGTTTCCAATCCTCGAATATACCTTTGGGAAGATTTCGATCGACCAGAAGTCAGGGAATTGATGGAGGTAAAAGAAATGTCCTTCCGGGGGGAAGATTTAGTTATCCCTTGTCGCTTGGAAGATCGCTTGATCGCCATAATAGTTTTGGGAAAAAAGCTTTCGGAAGATGCTTATACAGATGAAGATTTGAGGCTTCTGCAAGTTTTAGCAAACCAAACTGCAGTAGCATTGGATCATACTCGGACTTATGAAGAAATAAAGCAAGATTATGAAGCGAGTCGGGAAAAGTTATTAGAAACGGAGAGACTTTTAGCGCGGTCAGAGCGTATTGCTTCGCTGGCAAATTTGATTAGAGAGTACAATCATGAGATTAAAACTCCCTTAGCGATTTTGAGAAATGAATTAGCTTTATTGCCAGACGATCCTTCTTTGGAAAATTTTAGGGAAAAAGCAATAAAAGCGATTGAAAGAATTAAGGATATTGTAGAAAGCACCTTAAGGTTGAGCGACGTGGGAAAGAGAAAGATCGAAGATGTGAATCTAAACGAAGTAATAGAGGAATCTTTAAAACTATTTCCGCCATCAGGGGTAGAGGTAATAAAGGAGCTGAGCCCTCTTCCTACTATAAAAGGAGATTCGGATGATCTAAAGATGGTTTTAGTTAATTTAATCAAAAATGCGGTGGAAGCTATGCCGCAAGGCGGGGAGTTGAGGCTTAAAAGCTATACCGAACAAGAGCAAGACAAAACTTATGTAATTTTGGAGGTAAAGGATACTGGGGTAGGGATTCCTAAAGAGAATTTGGAAAAAATTTTTGAACCCTTTTTTAGTACCCATGTTACTAAGGGGAGGGGTTTAGGGTTGTCAATTGTTTTCAGAGTGGTAAGGGAGCATGGGGGGAAAATTCAAGTGGAAAGCGAGTTGGGCAAAGGAAGCACCTTTCGTGTTGCTCTTCCCAGTTTTTAAGCCTTTCTTCTATGGTAAGGGATTATTAAACCTTCTTTTTTAAAAAAAAGTGAAATTTCCTTAGGAAGGATAAGAAATATACTTGACGTAGTTATGCCGCAAGGTTAGTTTTGGAGGAAAATTTATGAACAAGATTGATAATACGGCTTGTTTTGTGAAGAATAGGATTCCTCATCGGAGAGATTTGCAGAGGCTTTTCAACAGTTATGGTTTTAAAGCAGCCCTTTTCGGGACTAATATCTTTATTCTTAGGAATTTAAGGGAAAGCCAATATGAGGGCTTTGTAAAGCTATTAGAAAAGCTTTCAACGCACATAAAAAAGAATTACATTGTGGAACCTGGGGAATTAATTCCATTGACTTTGCCTTGGCCAAATGCTTTGAGGAGGGTAAAATTTGAAGAATTGATCGCCTCAGAAAAAGCGATGGATGAAATTTTTGAACGTTGTGTTTTTCCTGATGGAAAACCCTTAGTGGATTTGGGCATACTTCCTTGGATTTACAATAATTATGTCGTTAATCTTTTGGGCAATCGAGGGACATGGTGACCCTCTTTAAGTAAATCCTCGTTGTTGATAGTATTAAAATATATATGGGAGTTATCGTCAAGTATAATCGGCGGCAAGGTCATCCCTTTTTATTAGGCGAATTCTTGGGTCGCCGCGATCTGTTCCTCAACCCTTTTGGTCCTTCGGCTTGCCAGCGCCTCAGCCACTTGCGAACCGTGTTCCAGGAACAGCTAAATTGCCTCATCGCCGCCTTAATCCCATATTTAACTGCATATTCGACCAATTTGACCCGAAAATGGTATGGATTGGGACTATCCCTTAAAACCTCATAATATGATACACTTACCACCGGTGGCCCCCTTTCTGTTGTGCGTGATGGCACGACATCTTAGGATTTGCTTGATCTTTCTAGCGTAATTTTCGCTGATATATCCTATTTTAACAAACTGAGGGGGGTCACCATGTCCGTAGAACTTTCTAGTAAAATCCTATTTTTTCTGCAATTTCACTAAAAAGTTGTCGATAAATAAATAGAGAAAGAGAGGAAAGCATCAATGGCTCCAAACCAAAACTTGACTGGCTCGACCAGCAGAATAAAAAATTTCATTCGGGAGAAAATATCTCCTCGAGCAACAAGTCTTTATGCCCAGCTGGGCTTTGCCAATCGAAGTCGGCTCGTTCAGAATCTTCAAAACCTTCAAACTCCCAATCCTCAATTAGTAATTGAAAGCTTAGCCGCTCATGGAGTTTTAAAAAGTAGATTCCAAAAAGAAATTTCTTCCCTCAACGATCTCCAACCTTTCATGCTCAAGGGTAAAATAACCGAAAGCAAACTCAACGCCCTTAACCAAGACCTGGAAATTTCTGGAATTAACTCAGTCGATATCTCCTTTTACACATCTGCTTCCACTCTAGCCCATAAATTGGTCAACGGCATCTCTTCTGCTTATTACAGCGCCATTCACTTTTCCGAAAACCACCCCACCCTTTCTCAGGCCTTTCTTAAAGGAACAAAGACCGCTGGCTTGATTCTAGCTGCGGGAAGCGCCTACTGGTTTTTAGGCCTGCCATCTTTTACTCCTGGCCTTGGCTTGGGAATAGCCACTTTACTAAGTGTTCTGGCCGCTAAGTACAGTGACAAATTCCCGACGGCCGGCCCATTAAGGCCCGTGGGAGATGTTTTACGTTTTGTTTCTCGCAAACTTGCTGTCCTTTTCTATCTTACTGACGGATTTTACCTGGGACACCTCATTTACGAGAGCAACCTGAACATCGCTAACATCTTTCACACTTTAGGGCCCGAAGCTACCATAGGTATATTATCCGGTATCTATTTGGCTATTAGATACTGGACTCGAAAAAATGTTTCGGATTTTGAGCGCTCCTACGGCAGCCAACTTGACCCCGGGCAGAAAAAACATATGAAAAAACTCATGTCTTCCGCTTCCTATTCTTCAATAGCCGAAATCCATTACCTGGGAACCAGAAGTCTTCTTTTAGGAGCCGCAACCTTTTACATTGCGGGCAATCTTGGCCTTTCCTTTTTACCTGCGCTTCTTCCTCTGGGGGGAATTGGCCTTACCTGGTGGCTGAGAAACAAAAATCACTTTGAATATTCTAACGAAAAAACAGCCAAAGGGTGGGACTTTTTTAAAATGTATACTCCTTACCTAGGACTGGCAGCAGGTCTTGGGGTCTCGGGATTAATATCTCTTTTTGAAAATTCCTGGATTCCTTTCTTGGGCTACACCACCTTCTGGGGTTCTTTCCTTACTCTCTTTTTAACCGAACTCCACGGGATTTTCCATTCCCTAAATACCAACTTTGGTTTTATCGCCTCCTTAAAAACTTCGAGCCGAGATCTTATCGGAGAAAAAGAGAAGGAAAAATCAACTAAAGAGCTAACTATCTTAGGCATCAATCCTAACACCGGTTTAAGAGAACACTCCTACGGAGTTCTCTTTAATATCCTCTTAGCCCGCAAACCAGGAGTTTCTTATGTGTGTATGTATGATCTTGTCCTAGCTCAAAGGCAAAACCTTAACAACTATCGAAATGAGATGGCTTTCCTCCAAGAAGTAAGGGCTCTCCAATCTCATATTTTTAACATCCTCAACAACGGATTTGCTATTAATTCTTCAAACCTTTCTCAGGGTTACCAAGCTTTAGCTACTAATTTAGAAGAAGCTGCCAATTTTTATGAGAGCGATCTTCCCAGAAGAATCGAAAATCTTGTCATTTCCCATCCCGATTGGTTTGATCCCTTAGCCAGTTTAGCCGAATATCGAAGAGCCGCTTTCGAAAACCTTTACCTTCGAGCAGAAGAATTTAGAAAAAAAGCAAGAGTTTTAGAAGAAATGGCAAAAAAGGGCTTTATTTCTCAGGATCACCTTCGCAAAGAATGGGAAAACCTCCTAAAGCTCTTCGACCCTGATTATATTGGCCTTTATCCCATGGCTCGCAAAAACATCGCCGGGGACGACCGCATGATTAGAAAAGTAGAAAATGTCGCCACGGGCTTAATTATGAGGGGCCTCACCGTTTACAAGGGGTGGTTTACTGAAAGCCCAAACGATCCTTTGCCTTCAGAAGAATGGATCAGTGGAACTTGGACTCGAGTGCCAAATCCCAGGTTTAGATATGATGCCCAAAGCGGTTCCCTTGAGGGATCAAAGTTCCTGTGGGTAAGAAGAGAAGAAGTCTTAACTGCCCTTCAAGCAAATAACTCAGCATATCTTTCTACTTCAAACTGGATTGCTTCAGTCAACAATGAACCACAAGTAGGCGCGGAATTTGCTCAAGGAAGCCAACCTATTACCGTTAGAATAAACGGGAGAACCTTAACCATAAGGGATTACTATTATACGAGAAACAATCACCATGCCGTGCCTCCGATCCGAGAAGTAATTGCTAGAAACGGCCAAGCACTTTCTCCTAACAACTTAGCCAGTATTCCCGATCTCCCTGCCAATTATCAAATTGCTACCATTCACCCAGATATCGCCCCCACCGTCCTATTCCCACCCGCCTTCGACTATACCCTTATGATCGACAAAAACGACATCCAGCTCCACACCTACCTAACTCTTCCCGCTCTGCTTGAAAGAGAAAGAAGAAACTTCTTTGTACGCCTGATGCTAAGGTATCCCAATCCCCAAATGTCGGAACTAGAAGTCAACGATCCTTATCCTGGGAAAAGAATAAACACCGAAAGAGGAATAGAAATAATTGATGCTAACCTTGAGCTCAAACTGGGTGAAAGGATTATTCCTTACCAAGTAGCTCGTGAAGCCGCACACGTAGGAGTAAATGATAGAGTCAGGTGGCAATCTTTACACCAAGCAGAGGCAGAAGTAAGAAACAACCGAGTCGTACGCTTTTCTCTTTTCTATGGAAACACAAGAGTTGATATGCCCCCTCGCGATTGGCCTCAATACCTAAGATGGTTGTTTGATCATGGACAATTAATAGATGGAACTCACCCCATAGAGATTAACAACTTTACTCAGTTGCCCGAACGCGAAGGACAAATGGCTTGGTTAAAAATCCAATATTCTGATGGAACCATCGGCTTTGTCCGGTGTCCCGACGGAAAAAGGCCAACCTTATTTAACAAGGCAGGAAGAGGGTATTATCAAGTATCACAAGCTAACAATAGGATAAGAATTTACAATATTTGCATCCCACGCGGAACAACTATTTTCATACCTAGAGGATGGGATAGAGATTTAAAACAAGGCATGAGAGTTACTAAGGTTGATTTTAAGGGAGATGGACAGATGGTTGGAAGGGTTTACAGATACAATGCAAATGGAAATCCAATCGGAACTCCCATTCAAGTCAACCTCCCCAATTACCTTAATCAAAACCGCCCCGGGCATCTTGAGGCCGTAATCGAAATTGCCTCTTCCCCAAAAGGCAACAAAAAACTACAAGTTGTCGAAAGAAGGTTAGAAACCCAGGGATTATCAGAAGATCGTTCTAAATATATCTATAACATCTCGGATGGAGGTATTCAACAAATTCAAAATGCTATTCCCGATCTTTCTTGGATAAGGGAAATAAGAATAAAAAAGAATACCGTAACCATTCACTATGAAACCCCTGATGCTTTAGGGCAACATAAATCTCTATCTCTTCCCGCTTCCTGTTTTACAGATAACGATGGAAAGATTTTACTCTCCAACCCCAAAGCCAACATGTCTAAAGAAGATGATCTTTATCAAAGTGATTTTTACACTCCGGAAACGGAAAGGTTTGCTCCCCGGATTGATCTTTATAACGGCCGCTTGCGCTTGGTTGTTCATAAGGTTAGAAGGTATGAAATAGAACTAGATAATTTTAAGATTAACCAAGGCGAAACCGTTAAAATTTTCCCTGCTTCAAGAGAACTCATAGTAACCGTTGAAGGTACTGATGAAAAAGGTAATCACATCACCCGAGAAATTCCCTTAGCTCTTTCCGAGCCCCTAGAAAAAGCAAAAGACATGATTGACCAAGAGCTTTCCCAAGTTGAAGAAGGCCAAGTCCAATCCGCCATCGGCCCCCAAGTGCGTTTAGGTGAATCCAATAACATTTCTTCCCAATATCCCAGAGATCCTTATTTCTATGGCTTAGCCCTTTTTGCGCTTGCTCGCTCTATTGAAAAATGGGGAGAAAACTTTGCCATCAATCGGGGAAAGTCAGTACGCGCCTATAGAGGAATTCAAAGTGGAAGAACCCATGTAATGCCGGTCAAACTTCTCTTTAACGAGTTTGCCGACCTTATGGAAACCAATAACGAATATTATCGAAAACTTTCTAACTTCGCCCAAGAAATTTGGGGACCCGGAGTTTCTGAAGACACCCAAATGGAAATCGCTTATTGGCTTAAAGGCATAAAAATGTGGGTTACCAAAGAAATGAGCGCCATCATGAATACCGAAAAAGAATGGGGGCTGTATAACAAACAAAATACTCAGCGCTACATCTATAGTGAAGTTCTCTTCAACTTAGCTAATCTTCTCTCCATGGTAGACATTTGTAAAGGAAGGTTCTTGGGTACTAGACCGGTGCTCATGAAACTTTCGGAAATATCTGAAATCTTAGCAGGAAGGACTTGGTATAAAGTTGGGCTGGCCAAACTGGTTGAATTTTCTGCTGTTCCTGTTTATCTACTGTCCCTTGGTCATGTCCTATTCTACCCTGTAGACCTTTACTATTTTGTCGGTTCCTGGCTCTTCCGCACTATCGCTTCTTCCTTAAATTACACCCGTCATCTCCTCTCTTTGGGTTACGGCTTTGTAACTGGATTTTGGAGAAATCCCGCCTTAGAGCTAAGTATGCTAGCCGGTTATGTAAAAGGTGCCATGCAGCAGTTTCTCTATCGCAACCAATATGGAACTTTTGTAGCCACCAGAAGCGGAGCGGGAGAAATTATCCCTAAAGAAAATCGACGCTTGGTTAACGCCTATGCCTTAGCTACCACCGCCGGATTAGGAGTGGGCACCGCTGCCCTCTTAGCCGCAGGACTCGCTTCTTGGCTAATCCTTCCCTTAGGGTTAGTTTCTTTGCCACTGGGCCTTTCCTTACTCAAAAATGGTTTGCTGGAACCAAAATGGTACAAGAAAATACCTAAAATTATTGGCTCAATAACCACGGCCCTCGGCTCACTCTCTTTAATTGTTCTAGGAACCCCCGTTCTTTTCTCAAATACCCTAAGCTTAGCCGTAATCGCCAACTTGGTCTTTGGGGCTTATGGTCTGGGACTTCTTCTAAACGCTCGCTCTTTTATGAAAAGAGAAATAAGAAATCGTACCAACCCCACACCCCAAAATACCGCAACTAACCTTTCCCCCACCCAACAAAGCACCCTTCAACAGGTTGTAGCCACTCTCCAAAACCCCGCTCCACTCAACTATCAGAATCTTTTTAATAGTCGAGAGCGTCTGAAACAACTTCTTACAGAAATTAACATCATGGATCACTCTGGAAAAATCACCCAAGGGGAAGAACACCCCTGGCGAATGGTTTCTTTTGAAATTCTTGAGCTTTACGCCAAAATCGATACCTTCCTCCTTACAATGGCTGAAAAAGATTTAATCCATAACCCCAATCACCCAGACGCCAGAAGAGCTTTGTCAACCATTTTTACTGAATCTCTAGAGCCTTTCCTAATCGAGCGGGCCATAAGAATTTGTCGCCAACACCGCCTAACTTTTGGCCCTGGCCTTTGGGGAAGGATAAGAAACTTTTTTGGAGATCTTTTGAAATAATCAACAGAAATTCACGATATATATATGAGGAAGTAAGATGAAAATCGTTGAAAAGCATATCTCACCACGACTTACTAAATTCTACTCTTGGTTGGGGTTTGTCAATCGAGAAAAGCTAACCCAAACCATAAAATCCTTAAGGGAACCCCCCAAGGATTTGATCCCTATTTTAACCAAGGCAGGAATAATTAAGTGGCGTTATCAAACTCAAAAAATAGATATCAAAAACATCGAGCCCCACATGCTTTCAGGAAGAATTTCCTCGGAAACCTTAGAAAAGTTGCCAGAAGAAATTAAAAACCTCTTTCAAGAATTTACTTCGCAAAAAGCTGGATTCCTTCCCCGTTTATTTGGCATCAATCAACCGGGAGCAAAAATTGCCTTTATTTTAGGCGCCCTGGCCACTCTTCCTCTCTACCCTTTTGTTGGTTTCTTTCTCTCCGAAAACTTTAACCCCAACTTTTGGCCTGGCAAATACTTTAAACTGGGGAAAGATTTGTTCCCCTGGGTTTTAGGCCCGACTCTTATTGCTGCTGGCATTTATGCTTATCTTGATAGTAAAGAAGCCCTTTATACTAATAGCAAAGATATCTCCTTCTATAACCAAGAAAATTCATTAATGGTTAGGGTTTGCAAAAGCGCTTGTAAAACTAGTTATCTTTTGGAATTTCCAAACCCAGCCGAAGTCCAAAAAGCAATTCAAAACTTAAATGAAGCAGTAAAGGACCAAAGCTTGTTCCAAAATAACCTAAAAATAGATGAAGGTAAGCTCTTAATCGTTAGCCGATATGTGCCGAGTTGGCTAGACTGGCTTCCTTTTGCTTCGGTTAGGGTTTTTTCTCTTTCCTATCTTCCTGAACAAACACAAAAACAAAAATTCGCTGAATTTTTTAGCAACCTTTGGACCTCAGGGGTTATGCCCTCGTCTGAAGAACTCACCCAATCTGCCATTAAAAAGTTTGAAGAAGAAATGGGCAATTTTAGATTTAAAGATCCAAACCTAGAAAAAACATTTGAACTTGCCAACCTCTACTATGCGGCCAAGGACTACTCCAGGACCATTCTTCTTACCAATGAAATTATCCAATATCCAAACAGCGTCACAGTTAAAACCCCTATCAAGTATCATGATGCCGTTTTTCTACAAACTGAGGCCTGGCGAATTTTAACCATGAAAAAATGGCAGCCAGATCTTCTCCAAAATTCTCTCAATCTTCTTTTTCAAGAAAGGCAAAAGTTATCAAGCGAGGAAATAGGATATCTCGCCAGATATAACTACGAATTACTTAAAAGCTGCGTTATGGGTGAGCTTTTCTTCCCAAGAATTAATTTTTCCCAATGCCAAGAAGCAAAGCTTCAAGAGTATCGTGCTGGCGTTCTCATCCCCTATACTCCTACTTACTTTGATAACTTCTTAGCCATAAGAACTTTTCTCGAATCCGCCAAGCACCTCTCTTTGGCTCAAAAATCAGATGAGGCAAAAAAAGAATTATCCCAAGCACTCTTTCTTCTCGATCTCATCGATGACTGTGCCAACGCTTTTAACAATAGTTCTCAACTTTCGCCCTACCTTAAACCCCAAGATCGCCTCTTTGGCCAATATGCCCCTCTTTCCTATGCTATAAGATGCGAGTTGATGAAAACTGCCCGAGGGGATTTCTGGCCTTTTAATAATGACCAATTTAACCAAAAACTTTTTGGGTTTTTGCGCGCGCGCACTCTGCTGGGATATGCGGAAATCGAACTTCAGCTGGCAGACAAAACTCTAGAAGACAAAATCGAACACCTAAATCAAGCTCGAGCCAATCTGGAAAATGCCCTAAACATCGTCCGAGGTATTATGCAAAGAGATCCCCTCAAGTTTTTTACTATCATGTACGAGGAAAAAGAAACTTATTACGAGGTGCTCATTGCCTATGCCGAAACCCTTTGGCACCTCTACCAAAACAATCCTCAAGCTGTCAACCTAGAAGACATTGAAAAATATGCTCGAGAAATCGAGAACATGAGGAAAACCGAACCACTAGATATTATTTACTTAAAATCTTTGCTTCTTCTTGGAAACTTAGAGTGGACAAGAACTCACTATCAAGAAGCTGCCAAATTCTACGAAAGGGCCTTGCAAATCATCAGCCAAGCAGAAACCGAGAGCCAAAAGCTGCCTCCACATTTTAAAATGCTAAAAGAAGCTACCGAGCAGAAACTTTATCTGCTGAGGAGTATAACTCATGAGTGAAGTAAATCCCATTAGAAATAGTTTAATAACTTGGACCCCAACTTTGGTTCAAAACATGGACCGCCACGACAATGTCAACTGGGAAATGGCCAGTTGGTCTAACGGTGACCCCTTTGCTAACACCTGGCAAACCGACAATATAACCTTTAATAATGGAATTATGACTATAACTCTCGATAATCAAGGGTGCCCCCAAACTTGCGACGGCAAGCCCTACGCTTCTGGTGAATATCGAACCCAAAGCGAAAATTACGGTTACGGCTATTACGAAGTGCGCATGAAGCCCGCCCAAGGAAGTGGCCTTATGGCTGGTTCCTTCTTCACCTATCGCGGGGTCTACGGCCAATCCTCTCATGATGAAATCGATATCGAGTTCTTAGGGAAAGACCCAAATTGCCAAACCTTGCAGTTAAATTATTATGTAGAAGGGAGAGGCAACCATGAAAAAGTTGTCCACCTTCCTTTTAATGCTTGCCAGGAATTTCATAACTATGGCTTTATGTGGACGAATGAGGCCCTTATTTGGTATGTCGATGGCCAAGAGGTTCACCGAGTGGTAGAAAATTTTAACACCCCTGAACACGAAATCCCTTATCGTCCGGGTAAAATTATGGTTAACCTTTGGCCAGGAACTTCTTCCGTTGAAGGTTGGCTCGGGCGTTTTTCTTATCCTAATCGCCCTATTCAAGCCCAGTACGACTGGATAAAATATTCAACCCTAGAAGCAGCTCAGGCACCAACTCCAGGCCCTACTCCCCCTCAAGTTCGCCAAAGTTCTTTTGCTGAACCCCTCCCACTTCTTTCTTTTATCCCCAACCCTGAGCTCGGAAGAACTTATCTCGACGGAAGAGCTGAGCTTTGGGGGGTAGAATTGGTAGATCGCTTAACGCTAGTACAGCTTGAAGAAACCCTTGAAGCTCTTGTTAGTAATCCCTATCTTCCTTTGAGCGGGAACGAAGATCGCTTCAAGGTGTTCGATGAAATACGAAAAATCGATCAAAATTACGCTTATAAGCTTTTCCCCTTCTTTCTTGACCCGCGCTCTTATTGGGACAATGCGGTAACGCTTTTAGCGGCCTATGTGCAAAAATGTTCTGAAGAATTTAAAGAAGATAAAATGGAAAAGGCGCTCGAATTTCTCACCAAAATTCGCCAATATATTTCTCAAATTGCCTCACCCCAAATAACCGATCCTCATCGCTACATTCCCAGCTCTTACAAAATGGCTCTATTGGATTTGGTCGAGGCCGAAATAACCTCGCTCATCAAAAAACAAGATGTTGGTTTCTATCAGTTGGGAATCGAAAATGCCCTGGCCGCTTTAGCTACTTTTCTCAACCCTCCCCAGGAAAAGTATTATCCCTCCCAACCCGACTACTTTGGGACAGTAAAAACCATTTTAATTTTAGGCGACCTTTATCAAAAACTTGCCCTTCTTACCTACGAAAACAAATACTTCGAAGCCGCCCAGCAACTTTACCAGAGCATCGCTTCGCTTTCCGAAACGGGAAATTTAGGCCTTGATCTTTACCGGTTATTTGCCGATCCCCAGCTCGCCGACCTTGCACCCGTTGACCTAAGAATTTATAATCCGACCTGCGAACCGGGTTTACCCTCTACTACGCTTATGGTTTCTGCAGAAGAAATAAATCAGGCCTTAAACTTTAACCAGGCACAAGGTTACATTCGGGAAAAAGATGTAGAAATCGCTCAAAGTGGAATCTTTCACTACCTAAGAGGAATTGCCCTAATCAAAGAAGCGCTTCTTTTTGTTTCCCAACCCTACCAAGTTAAGACCCCATCAGAAATTATGGGGGCTTTTGAGAAAATCAACCAAGGAATAGCAGAAATAAAAATCGATGAAGAAAAAAACCAAAAAAGTTCTGAGCGTAACGAATTTTTCTATCAGTTGGCCAGGCTTGGTAAGGGTGAGCTTTTACTTGCTCTGTCTTCCCACATTGTCCTCCAAGGCCTAGCTTCCGAAGATGTTGAACGCGCAAAAAGCATCCCTGAAATATCATCTGTTATTTCACCGCAAGTGGGCGGTCCACTCGAACCAAAGGCAGAGTTAACATTCCAGCTAGGAAAAGAGTTAATTGAGTTGGCAGAAAAAAAATATTTTATAGATATCCCCGAAAAATTCCCCTACCTTCTCGCATGGGAAGTAGTTAAGAAAATAGAAATTGCCGTTCGGTTGGGAAAATATGTCAAACACTTAAACCAAGGATCAATCTTAGATGCCAAAGAAGGATTAAGCCTCATTGAGCAATATAAAGAACCGCTCAGAATTCTTGGGGAAGGAGAACAAACCAAAGAATACCTTGCTATCGAATTTGACTACTTGAAAATTATTTTGTTTTTAGCAGGTGAGGCGCGAAATTATTTCTGGGATTATAAAAATAAAACTTACCCTAAAATATTTTACCCGGAAAAGGCCTTGCTTCTAATTCAAAAAATGGAAAAAGATGTATCGTCCCTGCCCGAAACCTTGAGGATATATTTTAAAACTTACCTTATCCTGCAAGAAGCTACGACCATGATACAATTCTTCCAATTAGGCAAGCTCAACGATGAGCAAAAACACCTAATGAACCAAAGAATCAAGGAAAAAACTGGGCAAGAAATGTCCCCTCTGGATTATGCTCGCCTACTCTTAAAAGATCTTGAAAATAGCATCGCTCCCATCTTCCCTTCCTTCCTCTGGTATAATTTTAAAGTTACCCTTGGCAAACTGCTGAAAAAGGAAAGATTAAGTAGCCAGCAAATAAACCATGTTAAGCTCATAGTAAAAATTGTTGGTGAGTATGTGCAAGAACGAGATCCCAATCTTTATGAAAAGATAAAGGAAAACCTATCTGATTTAAGTAAAAATGTAGAAAAACAAGACCTAGCTAAGGCTCGAAGTATTTTTGACCATCTGTTAAAAGAGCTTTCTTCTCAAAACCAAACCTCTGACCGTTTTTGGAGCTACTACGGCAATATTCTGACTTGGGACATGCATTCCTTATTTGCTGAACTTTATTACAATCTAGCTTCCGTTTATACCTTATCCCATGGCAACAAAAATATGAAAGTCCAATACACCCAAAGTGCCTACCTTGAATCAATGCAATCTACAGCCGAATATGATCGAACCTCCCGGCCATATTTCCTTTTCCGTTTGACCGAGGATAAACCCGCCGAAAAAAATGATACCTGTCCTAGTTGTTATGATCCCCCACCTGAATTAATGCAGGCCTCCAGAATAATTGGACGTTAATTCCTCTTTTTGTGAAATATTCTCCAATATTTAACGATATATTTATAGGAGATATGGCATGAGCGAAAGTGGTTTAACTTGCCAGAAAATTATTCCGGCTCCAAACAACGGCATTTACCAAGGGGCCTTTTTGGGAGATAACATTAGTGAAGCAAACATTAATAACTTCTCCCAAATGGCCGGCACCCCCGTAGACCTTGCTCTTAAATTTCTGTCCTTTTCCACGGGACTTAATTTTCCTGCCACCGAAGCTCAAGCTATTGCTAACCAGGGCGGAACCATTTTTATAAAACTCGAACCCTGGAGTTATCGTGGCCGCGGTGATCAATCTTTTAAGCTCGATGATATAATTGCAGGCAAATACGACCACTTGCTCAAACGCTTTGCTGAAGGGGCCAAAAACTTTGGTAAGCCAATTTTTGTTTCCTTCGGTCACGAAATGAATGGCAATTGGTACCCTTGGGCCGGAAATCCCGAGTTATACATTCAGGCCTACCGACATGTTCACGAAGTAATCAGCCAAATTGCTTGTAATATTACCTGGGTCTGGAACCCAAACATTAATGACCCTAATAACCCTGCCGCTTCTTATTACCCGGGAAACGATTATGTCGATTGGGTGGCTGTTGACGGCTATAACTGGAGTGGAACCATTCCCATCCCACAAATATTCTCTAGTTCCTTGGAATATCTAAAAACCCTGGGCAAGCCCATTATGATCGGTGAATTTGCCTGCGCCAACGATAATCCTGCTTGTCTAAGTAACTTTATAGATTTCGTGGCGGATCCTTCGAACCACATCCGTGCCTTTGTCTACTTTAACAAAGATAAAGAAAAAAAATGGGCAATTTCAACCACAGAAGAAAAACAGGCCTATCGTGAAGTAATACTTAGGCATCAGGTACTTTTTAGTTCGAGCGTCCAAACTTCTGCTTCCCTCCCAACTACTCCTGCTCTTCAAACTTCCGCTCCCCAACCAAGCTCGCTTGACTATTCTTCCATGCCCAAAAACTTTGACCTTATTTCTCTTTCTCCTTCCCAACTCAGGATCGGAGCGGGACCCCAAATTCTAGGCATTCTTGACAAACTCCGTGCCTCGGAAGAAAGAATAAGCCAAAGATACCTACCGCTCATCAAAGCCGCAGAAAAGCATCATGAATATGGTAGTGTTTATTCTGAAGTGAGGGCTGTTTTTCGAGAATACATTGTGCAATGGATATTAAATCGTGAAAATGGTACGCCTAACGACGATCTTTTAATTAGAGCCCTTAATTATCGCATCTTTCATGGAAAAAATCTTGAATCCCCATACTGGCAAACCAAAGCCGCTTTAATCATTGCCACCAGCGATATTAACGAAACCCAACTTAATTTTCTCCACCAGCTTGGCCTAGCCCAAAACTTGACTAGTCCCAATATTTCAAGAAACCAACGCTTAGCACTGTTGAAAGAAGCGTATGAAGAGTATCAATCTCGCTTAAAGAAAATCCCACAAAAAATATACGAAAGCCTCGATCCTTTAATTATGGGGGAAATCGAACTTCACATCGCCCTCTATTCTGAAGAAGAAAAAGAAAAAGCCGATTTTCTTAGGAAAGCACTGGATCATCTCCGTGAAGCTACCGATGAACAAACTATGCGCCGAGTTATCAACAAACGCATGTCCGATTCAACTCAAAGGGGCAGAAATGAGGAGCTCAACTTCTCGCTCGGAGAGGCACAAACCTTAAAGGCCCAAGCTCTTTTGTTTGAAGCCGGAAGAAAAAATAGCCCTCTCGAATCCTTCCAAAAACTTTTACAAGCTTATGATTCACTCATCGAAGCAGCTTCCAAACTCCATCTGGCTGGCTTACAATACCTGCAAATAAAAATTTTAGCTGCTGAATGTTTGATCCGAATAGCCTTTCTTTTTAAAGACCTAGAAACCATTCCCGGGCTCGAGTCCAATGAATCCCAAAACCTAAACCGCATGATCCAAGAACTTCAAAACTGGGAAAAAAAGACCTTTGGAAACCAAAGCCCTAAAATCTACCAAACCTTCTTTAGGGCAGCTAAAGTGCTTATTGGCGATGGGCAAGAATACGAAATTCCCAATGAAAGCATTCTCAGCTGGATAAGGACCTATAATGAAATGGTTACCGATGAAACCAAACGTCTCCTCTGGCTCAAACAAATGGCAACTTTTGCTCAAATCTGGCTGGCGAACATGCACATGGTAGAAGCTGGGGAAATTCAAGAAGGAACTCCCAGGGAATACAAACCGCAGCAACTGCAGGCCCTGAAACAAGTAGAAGCAAATCTTCGTAGCATTATAGAAAAATCAATCGAAGTTCTTGACCATGAAACGGAAGGATCAGTTAATCGGCTCCTCGCCGAAAACCTTGCCCGCCAGGGATTTATTGCCATGGATTTAGGGCGAACAAACGATCCATCGCTACCAAATTATCAATCACTGTTTGACGAAGCCAAAGCCCTTCTTTTGCAGGCAATTGCTACCGGCCGTCCCGAAGTCAAAGCCGAAGCCCGTCTCTGGATGGCCAAAATTCTTTTAGTGGAAGCAGGAAGAGCCGAAACCAAAGCCAGGGAAAAGGAACTTCTCGAAGGAGCCAAGAATAACATAGAAATGGCTCTTGCCCAAACCCCTGTTTTAGTATGGGATGAGCAAAGCCAAAGTCACAAAGAAAGCGACCAAAAACAATACTACTTAAAAGGGGTCATTCTTTCTTCCGCTTTCCAAACCTATGGGGACATCCTTTCCGCCCAAAAAGATTTTGTCGAAGCCGAGAAGAGATATCGACAAGCATTGGGTGAAGCTCAGGATAACCCTATCCTTCAGAGCCTCTTTGCCAATGAAAATATCAAAAAGCTCTTCGAGAAAAACTACTTCGCCCGGGCTTCGCTTGGTGATATCCTTAACTGGCGCGGTGAATACGATGCTGCCCAAACTGAGTATAAAAAAGTGAATGAGGATCATCCTGCTTATCGATATGCCGAGCTGGGGCTGGCCGAAATAGGGATGCGCAAGGATGAAGCTTACCCGCTGGAAAGCATCGAGACCCTTGAAAGATTAGTCTTTGAGAAAATCTTTGTCGAAGAAACCCCCGGCTCTTTCCTCATCCAGCGTGCTCTCGAGGATTTAATCGAGGCCTACGGCGCCAACGAAAACTTCCGGGGAAAAAGCATCACTTTAATAGAAGGGATTCAAAACCGCGAAAGATTCACGCCCCGATTTCAAACCAAACTTTATCTAAAGCTTGCCGAAGCTTACTCCCTTACAGAAAATTTTGACAAAGCCCTAGAAATTTTAAACACCAAAATACCTTCAAACCAAGTCCAAGATGATCCTGAACTTAATGCTTACTATCAACTGCTATTAGCTGAAGTCAAGATGAGAAGCAAAAGAGATATTTCCTATATAGAAAGAGCAGATCTGGAACAGACGGTATCTAATAGTAAAGACCCCGATCTCATCACCCGATTAATCCTTGACCAAATAGAAGGTTATTCTTACGATACCGGAGACCAAAGCCAGAATAAAGAAAATTACCAAAAGATCATAGAGCTAGTTGGAAAATATATAAGCCCGACCCCTCCCTTCCAAACCCCCAAGCTCAACCACATCCATGAATTATTCAAAGGCAGGGAGCTGAGTTTTAATAAATTCCGATTCACTCTCTGGCGAAGGATGGCGGAGGCCTTGAGCTGGAGTAAAAGGTATGAAGAAGCACTCCATCAATTAGAGCTTATTTATCAAGAGGCAGAAAAGTTAGAAAGCCATCCGGCTCTGACGAATTTAATGAAAGTTATAAAAGCCCAAGTATCTCTTCTTCGCGGGCAAATTAATTTAAATCAAAGAAATTTTTCTGAGGCGGAGGAGGCATTCACCGAGGCCGCCAATCTAGATGTTACCGTTTCTTCCAAAGAAGCCAAATTTATCCGCGCTTGGGCTTATTTTGGCCTGGGAGAAATTTACCGCTACGGCAGTCAGCAAAACTATAACACTTCTCGAAGCAATTACTTAAAAGCCGAAAATCTTGCCTTGACTCTCCCAGAAAGATCTGAAGAAACAAAACTGCTGCTGGCTCGCATTTATCTTGGCCTAGCGGGCCTAGAAGAAACTTGGGGCCATGCCGAGCAGGCGGCCACTTACTTTAATCTTGGTTATGCTAGTTATGACCGGATGGAAAATCCTCCTTCCACTTTAGCCACCGAGGTAAATCGTCTTTATCGCCTTCGGCAACGAACCTTGCCTTCGGTCAACAGCCAAACTACTATTATCCGGGGAAATGACGGACGAAGCGAATACCAAGAAACTCTAGGAGCGGAAATTCCTTTGGATTTTATCCCTTACCTCTCCTGGCTGCATTTGACGCTTTCAGAACAAATGGACTTTAGCGAAAATGTTCAACGTTATTCAACTTATTTAGGAGCAAAAATTTATCTCGGTCCCCTTACCTTTGGTCTTGAAGGAAACCTAGCTGCCGCAGGAGGCGGAGAAAACCTAACTTTCTTAAGACAACCTTACCTTAAACTTAATGCCTCTGGCTGGTGGAAATATTTTAATTTCCACGGCTCGGTTGCCCTTAACCAAGATGAAAGATTAAATGCTTACTACACTGGTTTAGCCTTCCGTCCCTTTGCTAATTCCTCTTCTTTTGTGCGCGACCTAAATTTTGTTACCAACTACAATAATTTTAATTTTACCTATTTGGGGGATTTCCAAGAAAGACATCAATTAGATTTTGGGCTCAAGTGGGAAATTCCCGTTGCGGAATGGTTAAAAATTCAACTGCGGGCGGCAGCAGTTTCTTCTTGGACCCAAGAATCCAACTATTGGAAACAAATGTGGGGAGGAGAATTTGGGGGTGGTCTAATCCTGCCATTAGGTCGGGTTAATTTTAATCTCGGTTGTGCCTATCAATGGAATCCAGAATATCCCATTGCTAACTTCAATTTGGGAATTGGTTTTCAGTTCTAAGTGAAATTTAAAAAAAATTACATCGATAAATAAATAGGAAAGACCATACGGGTTTCCTGATATGATATTTGATTTTTCATAGGGAGGAAAGTAAAATGAGCGATTTTATTAGCGGGGTTGAAAATTTTTACCGTAGGGTGTCTGACTTTCTCTTTGCTTCTCCCATCGTGAGCTGCGTCAGCACCCCTGAAGAAACTTGTACTGCTACCGGGGGATTGCCGCAAGTGGGAGCCAGCCGAAGAAACTTCGAAGGTCTTTACGATATTTCTGATCCCAGCCGCCCCGAAGTAACTTGGGAAATATTTGATATTGCTAATTGCGATGGCTCTATCGAAGGTATTTCGGTAAGCGTTAGCTTTGGGGACGAAGGAGAAGGAAAGGTAGAGTTAATTGAAGCCGAAAATGGTACTTTAACTGCCCGTATCTCACATCGCTTTAATTCAGAACTCCAAGGTCCTTTTCCGGTTATCATCAAAGGTAAAAATGGCAAAGAAAAAAGAGTGGATATCTATCCTCCTTATTATAAAACCCCCGAGCCCCAAATCCCTTCTGCCTGCGATTACAACCCCTCACCCTCCATTCACGGCACCATCCAGATGAATCCCACTGAGGTCTATGTGGGAGATACCATAACATTTTGGATCCCTAAGAGCCAAATCGCCCAGTGCGATGGGATAACTGGAGACCGGGAGCATAATTCCCTAAAAGTCGGCTTTATCATTGAAAGTAATTACCTTCCAGCAGGTACAGGTAATCCCGAAACCTACTCCACTACCTATCCCTTTGCCCATTCCGGCAACCAAAAAGTTTTTTTAAAAGTTGTAGATACCTCTCATCCCAATGGCGTAGCTCAATATACAAGCATTGAGTTCTGGGTTCACGATACTTCTTCTTCTAACTTACCTTCAGCAGCAATTTCTGGCCCCTACGCCGCTCACCAGGGTGACACCGTTTCCTTGACCGGCAATTCCGATGATCCTGAGGCCGCCTACCGCTGGACGATAACTCCACCCACCGGACCAATACAATCGTTCGAGGGAAAAGAAATTTCTTTGTTAGTTGATCAAGTAGGCCGCTACGATGTGCGTTTAACCGTTACCGCTAGCGACGGCATTTCTCAAAGAGTAGCCCTCCACAGCATCGATGTTTATCCGCCCGAAGTTGAAATCCCAACCATTTCTATCAGCGCTCCTTATTCTGCTGAAGTAAACGAAACGGTACTTGTTTCCATTATTGCCCCTAACCTCGATGATTTTGATTACACCCTCAGCTGGGGAGATGGAACAGAATCTTCCGGTGGCCCCACCTTCTCCCACACTTACTCTGCCACCGGAACTTACATGATCAAAGCCACCGCTTCTAGGAAGGATGATCCAAGCATAAAAAATTCCATTAACCAAAATATTTCTATTGTGCCAACTGAAGTGGAAGTTCCTAGAGTAGCCATTCAAGCGCCCTTCTTTGCCGAAGTAGGAACTCCCGTTACCTTTATGGTTCCCAACCCCACTCCTTCAGCCACTTACTACTGGGATTTTGGCGATGGAGAAAGTGCCTCCGGCCCTTCAACTTTTCACACCTATAGCGCCATCGGCGAATACCAAGTAAGGTTAACCGGAGAGCTAGGAGGAGTTTCAAACACCATTACCCATAACATCACTATCGGTAATACCCCTGTTCCTATACCGGTTTTGGTTGCCAATCACGATTCTTCTTGTGACCTTGACGGAGATGGAGTTTGCGGTTATCGCATTATTTTCGATGCTTCTAGAAGCTACTCTCCCACCGCAGGCGTCACCGTCAATAATTTCCAGATTACCTTTGGCGATGGTTCTTCAGAAAGTAATTCCTCTGGAATCTTTTATCACAACTATCCCAACCCCACCGCAGGCGGAAGTGCCACTTATAATGCTTACCTTGTAATTACTGACAGCAGCGGACAAAATAATGCAACTTATGTTCCTGTGTCTGTCTGGGGTGAATATCCAAGAAAATAAAGTGAAATTTTTAAAAAAGGATTGCGATATACATCAGGAGGTAAGTAATTATGGCGGTAACCGAAAGAATTAGAAATTCTCCATCTCTCAGACAGTTCTATCATATTTTAGTAGGAACTGAACTGCGAAAAGAGGTTGAAAAAATTGTTAATCGAAAAATCCTTCAGCCCATGCAAAACTTTGGGGAAAGGTTGACCTATGGGCAAATGATTCCCCTAGGCCCAAATGGAATAAAAGTTGTAAATCCTAATCTTTTTATGACTACCTTGGGACCAAATGGAAACCCCACCCCCCCAAGCACTCCCCCTTCTAACTCCAAGCCCAAGTTAGAACTTTTTACTACAGTAAAAGAAGAAGAAGCTATTAAATCTTTTCAAAAGCCAAAAGTGAGCTGGAAAGAAAAACTCGCCTATTATGGGATTCCTGCGGCAATTTCTGGGGCTTTGGCCTTTTTCTTTCCTTTTCAACTAAGCGCAATAGCTATTTCCCCTATGCTCTTCTACGGCTTAGGAAGCGGCCTTCTTCCCACAGTTCTCCTTCCTAATGTCTTAGCTGGTCTCATAGTTGGTTCACTTTTCCATTTAGGGGCAAGAGCCATCAAGAGAGATTCTATCCGAACCCAAATCTTAGAATCGAAGGAACCTCATAAATTTGCTTGGGTGCTTGTCCAAATAGAAAAAGCGACGAATTCAAAACTCCCGGGTTCTCTCCGCAAACTAATAAAAGAGTTTGAGAAAAAAGTAGGATGCAAAGATTTATTTGATCTTGCTCGTTCAATTCAAAGCGAACCCCTAGGCGAAAAAGACAAACACCTTCTCTATGAACTTTTAGCACTCCCCATTCCCCAAGAAAAAAAGGAAGAGGCCTCTAAGTTTCTTAAGGAAATTTTAGATAAAATTAATCAAGCTGACCTCAAAGATCGCATGGAAAGTAAAATCAACGAGCTTACCCCAGCCCAAAAACCTTCACCCTCACGACCTAAACTCCAAGAGAAAGAACCCACTCCCGAAACGCCGACCCAAGTGATAGTAAAGCCGCAACTGCCGGTTACCCCCGAGGAAATTGAAGAAGCAAAAAGTTTAGGATTGTACTTTGAAGGAAAAAATTCAAAGGGAGAAACGCAAGCGTTTGTTATTGTCCAATCCCAAAACCCTTCTTCTAAACAGCTAATTCCAAATGGGGAATTAATTGGTCGAGGGGGAATGGCCGAGGTCTACAAAGGAAAAGAGGTAAAAACTGGCACACCTGTGGCAGTCAAAGTCGTAGATCTGTCAAAATCACAAGGAACCTCTGTCTTAAAACCTGGTTCTCGCTCAAGAATTGAAGCGGTCGTGGGAGAGCAAATTGAAAGCAAGCATGTCGTGGAGGTTTATGCTCATGGTGAAATGAATAATCTTATTTTTATTGCTATGGAATACCTCAGCGGCCCAACTCTGGACCAGGTTATCCAAAAGAATAAAGAAAAAAGTGTAAAATTTGAATCCAAAAAGGCAGCAAATTGGATTATTCAAGTTTTAGAAGGCATAGAAGCCGCACATAAACTCGGCATTATCCATCGGGATTTAAAACCAGCCAACCTCTTTTTAGAAGAGAAAACAACCCGCGGCGTCAAAGAAGAGTTAATAGTTATCTCGGATTTTGGTTTGGCTAAAGTAATTTCCGATGAATTCAGCGAAAGTTTAGCGGGTCTCACACACGTACCGGCAGTCATGGGGACCTTCAACTATATTAGCCCAGAATCATATCTCCTTTCTATTCTCAATGCTGCAGGAAAATTAACTGATGAAGAAAAACGCCAATGGTTTGTAAGAACTGACTTATACGCCATAGGAAAAATACTTTATGAATTGCTTACCAACACCAAACCTTTTGATGTCTCAAAATTTGAGGATCTCATGGCTTATTCTATAGATCCTTCCAAAACGCTTGACATCGAAGTAGAAACGGATCTTGCAGGCAGGGTAAAACAGATAAAATCAGTTAAGCCCAAGAAGGGCTATCAAACCCTCAATGAGGCAATCGAAGCTTTGTTTAAAATAGAGGCAGAGCGAATAAAAAAGGACTCTCGTTTTCAATTGAAAAAACCCGAAGGTGTTCCCGAAGGCCTATTCGATATTATCCAAAAAGCTATTTTTTATGACCCACGCGAAAGGTACCAATCAGCTTCAAAGTTTAAAGAAGATTTAGAAAATTTCTTAAAAGGAAAGGAACCAGAAGCAAGCGAAGCTTTTGGAAAAACGACCGCTCAGGAACTGGGAAGTCAAGATCTTATCCCGATAAGTGTGGAAGAAACCACCTCTACGCTCTTTGCCGGAAGTAGAGAAAAAATCTTACAAGACCTTGATAATATCTTACTAGGCAATGAAAGGGTTGAAGATCCACAGAAAATAATGGAAACATTGGTCCAGCTATTAGGAAAGTATGCATCCGATGAGGAAATAAAAGGCAAAATCTGGGACGTTATAGATCTAATCAAGCCGAGGAGTTAAAAATGAAAACTGGAAATATTGGAAAACTACTGTTTACAATTCGTTATTATCGCAATAGCGTTGAGGGACCAGCCCGCTTAGGTGTAACTCGAAACTGGTTTGGAAAGGGCAAAATAATCGGGGTTTGGGGAGGGGGTATTACTCCTAACATCGAAAAACAACAGCTTTCACTGCTCCTTGACCCAAATGGGCGTGTTTCTGCCAAAAAAACCATCTTAGAGGGTATTGTTAATAATAAGGTAACTTTCCAATTTATTTCTCGCCAAGAAGTTGTAGAAACCTTAAAAAAACTAGAAAACGATCCAAACCTTGGCAGCTTGGCAAAAGAAGCAGTGATCAAGCTATCTTCAGAAAGTACACCCAAAAAGGGACAACTAAAAGAGCACGAGGGAAAACCCGTCATTATCCCTGAAAAGGCTGCTGACTTTGGCCGGGAAGGTGAACCGACCAGAGTACAAGAAGAAACAGTAAGCCCCTCAAGGAATGAAGAAAAAGTCGAAGCTATAGAACCTTGGCAAATCCTTTCTGAGGTGATTGCTGGCGGCCTTGAAGGTGAAGTTGAGCGTGCTTCAAATTTAGCTGGGATTTGCTTTAAAGCAACAGAGAAACGCCCCAATAACGAAGATGCTTTACTTATTTATAAAGATGGAAAAACATTAATGGTGGTAGCCGACGGTATGGGAGGACATGCCGATGGAGAAAAAGCTTCGGCATTAGTTGTAGAAAAGATTCACGAGTATATTAGTACCCTAAATGCACCCGCTGAATTTACTCTGAAAGAACTTTACCAGATTGCCCACCAAGCTCTCCTTGAGGAAAAAAATAAAGGGAAAATTGACCTTTTAGCAGGAACCACGGCGGTTTCGGCACTTATCGAGCCCAAGACAGGAAATGTTACTATTGCTAACGTTGGCGATTCTCGGGCTTATTTACTTAGAAAAGGAAGGCTCTTACAGCTTACTCCGGATGATAGTTATTTTCATTCCTTCAACTACAAAGATTTTAATTTCCCTCTTTCCCCAGAAGAAACCGAAAAATATTATATCAACTCAATAATTACTAGCGCGGCGCTAAGAAACCTTTGGCGGGTTTTGGGAAGGGAACCAAAAACTGAAAAGGAAGATTTAAAAAGCCCTATTCCTCCCTATGAAACTAAAATTACTTTAGAAGAAGGCGATATTCTAATTCTCTCAAGCGACGGTATGCATGATTATCTTTCCTGGCAAGAATTCCAAGAAGTTGCTAAGAAGATAAATAACTTCCCCAACCTTACCGCTGTTGAAATTGCCAAAGCTTTAAAAGAAGCTATCAAAGAACCAAGGGATAATGTTACCATTGCGGTTTATAAACAAGAAAAAACTACCGCAAAAGTCGAAACCGCTCCTCCAGAAGAAGCTCCAACTGTAGTTTGGACCCCAGAATTTAAAAATGAAGCTACTAAAATTATGGAACTCACACCAGAAGCGATTAAGCTTATTGATCAAAACGCCGAATTACAACAAGTTATAAAACGCGCAGCCGATATTATTGCTGGGAAAAATCGCAAGATTGATGAACTTGAAGGTATAGTCGCTGAGAAAAATAATAAAATTGATGAACTTGAAAAGTTGATTAAAGATCTAAAAACCTCAGTAGAAATATTAAAACGAGAAGATAGTGCTTTGCGAGAAATGATGGGTGATCCCTTTAAGGGATTAAATGCATACATTGAAAAAGAAGTTAAAGAACTTTTAAAACAATATAATAACCTAGCCTCAAAACTAAAAGTTTTGGAGGACCAGAGAAAAGATTATGAAGGAGGGTTGGCCGATCAAGAAAGGCTTTTAGCTACTCTTAAGAAAATAATCGAACAGCAGAAACAACCCTACCTGGAAGAAATGAAAAAAGTAGAAGAAGAGTATCAGGCCGCCCTTACTCCAGAAATAAAGGGACTAATTAATTATGTTGAAACTTTAAAGCAGGTTAAAGGGGCAGAGGGTAAACTAGCTATTGCCCAAGAAACTTTAAGGGCTGCCCTTGAACCGCTTCGAAAAAAGCACAGTGCAAAAGTTAAAGAAATTGAAGCAAGAATGACTGCGGAATTAGCCCTGGCCGAGAGAAAGAAAATGATAGAAGAACGCGAGAAAGCAATTGACGAATTAAAACTTGCGCTCGTGGACTTAACCAAACAAGAACTAGAAGCCGAAGGGGAAATCGATAATATCCGCCGTCAAATCAGAACCTTAAGAGATAAAATTCAGGAAATGATCGATAATTTAAAAATTCAGGTTGCGTCTCTTAACGAAAAAACTGAAATTCTTAAAAAAACCTAACGATAATATGTAAGAAGGCAAGCCAACATAAGGAGGAAAAACAAAATGAGTGAAGTTACACGAGTTTATAACAATGGTCAACACCTTGGCAGTTATGTTGCTTTTAAAAACGGTGGCGGGGTCTGCGTGCCTGCCGCGGTCAATGTTCCTTCTCCAAATCAAAATCAAGCAGAACCAGCAGAACCATCAACCTGGGAAAAAATAAGCGCCTTTTTCCAAGGCCTTTTATTCGCTTCTCCACTATCGGGCTGTGCCGAAGATGTTACCTGCGGGCCAACCTGTCAACAGCTGCAAGACCCAGATGCTGGGATAAGCTTATATCCTCCTGATGCCGGAGAGGTTGACCCCGAAAACCGTTTTGACAGCGGAGCAGCAAGAGTAGACGGAGGAACTATTCTTCCTACTGACGACGCAGGAGGAATAATTTTGCCCGATGATGTTTGGTTTGAAATTACTGGTGAAGGAAGGTTCTTCCAGGAATCCCCCGTTTTACTTGAAACCCCCTACCTTACAGGAGCGGGGCTCCAAGATTTGTCTCTTTACCTAGAAATCGGAACTGATTCTACTAAGGTAACTGGAATGCCCATTATCGACGAAGATGGAAATGGGGTTCCTGATAACTATTTTCCGGGATTAATCAACACTAACCAACTCAGCGAAGAAGATCTAGCCCGTGGTGAAGTTGGTTGTCCTGAAGCGGGCTATGAAAGTTTTGCCGTTTGCCCCACAAGCGAAGATAATCGCTTGAAAGTTTATCTCGGCACCATCACCATCGAAGGATATCGCTATGTTGGGGGAGAGTTTGAAAAAATAGGAGAAACCACTCATCAAGTGCTCACTACCCCCGAGGAACTTTATACCAACCCAGAAGAAGCGGTACCTTTACCTACGGTTGCTTCTCCCTATCGCATCGATATTCCTCAAGCATACAATGAAAGCGGAGAACTATATCTAAAAGTTAAACTTAATCTCATCGTCGACGCACGACAAGCAGATCAAAATGCTCATTATCAAACTTCTCTTCTGGTTAAAGCTAGAGCTCACTAAGGAGGTCTAAAATCATATGAAAATCCAAAATCCAAAAGTCAAAGTTCAAAATCAAAGGAAAACGGCCAGTCCTTTCTCAAAAGGGCGGGGTTTATTCGCAAGTTTTCGAACAATAATTGGTATTTTTTTGGTCTTTGGTCTTTGGTCTTCGGTCTTTGGTCTAACTCCTGTCTCAGCCATTTCCGATGTCACTCCCGCTAAGCCCATCCTTAATCCCGTAACCCAAACCCTTTACCTTGTCGATAACTCAACCCCGCAAATAAAGGTTTTCTCTTCCACTATTTTTGGTGGAGGTTTTCCCACCTGGGAAGCGCAAACCAGCAGTTTTCAAGCTTTGCCTTCCGGCTCTAAGTGCTATGGCTTAGCTGTTTCTTCTGACGGAACTAAACTCTATGCCAGTATAAATCAGGGGGCTTCTTCAAAAATTCGAGTATATAACCTAAGTGACGGCCTTCCTTATTCCTCTTTTGATATGACGGGAGCTTACTGGTCATCTTCTTCCTCCCCGGCTGGCCTGGCGTTCGCTCCCGGAAAACTCTATGTGGCCGACAAAGGTATAGGGAGAATTCGTGTTTTCAATACCACAACCAACAGCTTCGAAGCCGACATTACCGATCACTTGGCCGGCCAATCAAATCTTTTTGATGTTGCCGTCACCCCACCGCTTATCATTCCTCGGGGAGGGTGGCCGCCAAGATTTTCTGTTTCTTATAAAATCTATGTCTCGCAAAAAGTTGAAAGTGGAAAAATCTATGTCTTCAACTATCTCGATGGCACCATTAGCTACGAAGCAACTATAACCGGGCTTACTTATCCCCTCTATCTAGAAGTTGTGGGCGATGCCTTAAGCAGCAAGCTGTTTGTAGCGGTAAATGGAACCGACGGGGTAGATATTAAGGTTTATAATACTGCCGACAATTCCCTCATAGGTAATGTAAAGTCAGGCGTTTCTGGCTCTTACGGCTGGACAGCTTTTGATGTTTCTTCCGATGGTAATCTCCTTCTCTTTAAAAAAGCCAAAAATGCTTCTGAGACCCAAAACGGGCTATATAAGATCGATGTGGCAAGCATTAGCATGGATTCCCGCGCAACGGAGCTTACTTCGGAAATCTACCAGCCAATCGATGGCCTGGTAATAAACCAGGAGAAGAGCAACTCTGCGTTAACTTATAGTGTTAACGGAAATGTTAAATTCATATGGTTGATAGGAGCACTCAATCACCGGCCACATTATGCTTCTAACTTTCACCAATATAAATCTGACGGAACCGAAATTCCCAAAGGTGGAACAACCAACGAAAATCGAATTACCCTTACCTTTGATGTTTTTGACCCCGACGGAGATCATGTTATCCCCAGGATAAAGTATGGGACTGGCATAGAAACAATTTTAAATCCCTATCGAGTAATTACGGGAGAAGTAATTCCCAGTGGGTCTACCGCGGTCTTCACCATAGAAGGCCTTGCCGACGGCGATTATCAATGGATCGCCCAGGTTGAAGATACTTTTGGATTTAGTACGGAATTCTACTCCGCTTATGACGATGAGGTTGCTCTTGGCGGATCTTACGACTTTTATGTGAGAACCACTCCCTCCGACACCACCCCACCCGCCGCCATCACCAACTTAAGGGCAGCGGTAGGAACCAATGCTGGGGAAGTTCGCCTTGATTGGACCGCCGTAGGCGACGATGGCAACAGCGGAACTGCTTCTTCTTACATTGTAAAATACTCTTACACCGGGCCTATCACCACCGAAGCCCAATTCAATGCCGCTACTACCTATTCCCAAAGCTGGGCACCAAAAGCTGCTGGTCAACCAGAATCCTACACCTTAACTGGCCTTACCCCCGGTGAACAAATCTGGATTTCTATCAAAGCTCAAGATGAAGTTCCCAATGTGGGACCCTTAGGCAATTGCGCCGCCACCATCGTTAAAAACTTTGTAGCCGCGCCGGTAATTACCAAGGTTTATCCTCAAAGAGGTCCTAACGACCGTGTCAATCACATTGTGATTATTGGTGAAAACCTCTATAACGATATGACTGCTACTATTGGTACAACTCCTCTACTTAATGTGCATCAGGACTCTCCCACTATGGTGCAGGCCGATATTCCTGCAGGAGTTGCTCCGGGAACTTATGAAATTACCATCACCTGTCCGGGTGGAACTTATGATGATGCTTCTCACACCAACCCCAACAACAATTTCACCGTAATTACTCCTGGTTCTGATGCCCAAGCTCCCACCTCCGTTAATAATTTCCAAGCTTCAGATGGGGAAGATGGGCAATCTACTTTAACCTGGACTAACCCAGCCGATTCTGATTTAAGAGAAGTGGTCATTCTGCGCAAAGTAGGTTCCTACCCCACCGCGCACAACGACGCAACCGCAACTCAGGTTTATCAAACTATGATTCCCGAACCAGGGGCTTCGGTAAGCTATATTGATACCGGCCTCACTAATGGCACTACTTACTACTATGCGGTCTTCAGCCGCGACACCTCTGACAATTGGAACGATACCGTCACCGCCGGCAGAAACGCCGATACCGGGACGCCGGGAGGTGGACCAGTAGTTACTATTTCCAACCTCAATATCGTTCGCGATGCTGATACGGTTGGCTCTTCGGTCACCGTAAGCTGGCAGACCAGTCTCGCAGGTTCAGCGGTTGACATTTATACTCTTACCTGCAATACCGATGCCAGCGGAAACTACACCTCTTACTTTACCACCGAGGCCTCCCGCTGGACAAAAGCCGCGGAAAATGTTATAATTAATACGTACACAGACAACAACCAAGTGGGAGTTGGAACTGCAAAATACTACAAAATCGTCCCTGCCGGACACACCCTTACCAGTAGCGATCTAACCTCAGAGGTGGTCGGGAAGTTTGATATAAGTGTAGGGCCAGCTGATACTCAACCAGAAAAGCTTTTTATCTCGATACCGCTTGCTCCAATTCCACCGAGAACCAACTCGCTGACTGACGTTTTTGGAAATCAGGTCAGTGATATGGATAGCATACTAACTTTCAATATGAACAAAGAAGTGGTGGCCGGGTCAACTTATTCTTCTGGCTCATGGTCTGCCTTTCCAGGAGCCACTGCCATTTCCGAAGTACAACTTGGCCGTGGGTACGGATATCTTACCATGACCGAAAAATATTTGACTGTGGTAGGTAAGGTCTTAGAAACAGATAACAGCTCTATCTCTATGAGCGGAGGATGGGATGCAATCAATAGCCAAGCTTTAGTAGCAGAATGGATCGGAAACGCCTACCCCATGCCAGTTACCATTGCCAGTACTGGATTAACCGATGCTACCAGTCAAGGAACCGATCCTACTAATGCTGGAACTGTCTATCAATTTGATGCTAACGCAGAGCTAATAGGAGGAGTTGACGGAGCAGCCATAAATACTTCCAGTGGGTGGAAAAACTTCGTTAATGCTGATTCTCCTATGCAGCTTATTCCAGGGAAAGGATATATGCTTAACGAACCAGTTAAAAACTCTTTTAACTGGGCTCAACCAAAGCCATACTAAGGAGGGAAAATAGAATGAGTAAAAAAGCAATAAAAACTATAGGGGGCTTGATTTTATCATTAGCACTGATAATCTCTTTTTCTGGAGCTGCTTTTGCTGCTGCCGTCACCGTCTCTTGCAGTCCATCAAATAGTCCCGCAAACCCAATTTATGATGACAGCGGGGTTACGGGAAATCCCTCGGATTACCTTCCCTCCGGTAGATTCGTTCAAATAATTGAAAGTGACGATGCCACCCCAGGAGCTCCCGATCCTGCCACCGGTGCTCCTGCTGGCGACACGGTAAAAGCAACCGGAACCCTTTCTGCCAACGGAACCTTTAGTGGGGGAGCAAGTATCGCTTCTAACAAGTATGTTTACATTCGGGCTTGGGACACTTGGAATGGCTCTGGTGCTCCCACCGGAAAATATGGCACTTCAACTCCCGCTAATGTAGGTTCAGGATTTACTTACACTTACAAACCGGCCAGTTTTGCCACAACCACTTCCATGGCTGGTTCAATTCAGTTAAGCTCTGCCACTTACTCAGTGAATGAAAATGGTGGAACCGTTACCATTACCGTCACCAGAACCGGCGGAAGTTCTGGAGCGGTAGGAATAAGCTATGCCACCAGCAATGGCACCGCTACCGCCGGCTCCGATTACACCGCAACCAGTGGTACTTTAAGCTGGGCAAACGGCGATACCGCCAACAAAACCTTTACCATCCCAATTACCGACGACAGTGCCTACGAAGGAAATGAAACCTTTACCGTCACTTTGAGTGCCCCAACCGGCGGCGCTACCCTCGGTTCCCCAAGCTCCGCTACCGTCACTATTGTGGATAACGAAACTCCACCCTCGGCCGGTTCTCTCCAATTCAGTCCCGCAACTTATAGCGTGAACGAAAACGGCGGAACCGTCACCATCACCGTCACCAGAACCGGTGGAAGTTCTGGGGCGGTAGGAGTAAGCTATAGAACCATCAATGGAACTGCCACCGCTGGCTCCGATTACACCGCAACCAACGGCACTTTAAGCTGGGCTAACGGGGAGACCGCTAGTAAAACTTTTAATGTCCCAATTACCGACGACAGTGCCTACGAAGGAAATGAAACCTTTACCGTTACTTTGGAAAGCCCAACCGGCGGCGCTACCCTCGGCTCCCCAAGTTCTGCTACTGTTACTATTGTGGATAACGATTCTCCACCCTCTACTCTCACTATCACCACCACTAGCTTGCCCAGCGGCACCGTAGGAACTGATTATAGTCAAACTTTGGCCGCCACTGGCGGAACTCCACCCTATACCTGGTCCATCAGCGGAGGTTCCTTACCTGCAGGACTAAGTTTAAACACCTCAACCGGGCAAATTTCTGGTACCCCAACTACAGCAGGAACTTCAAACTTCACAGTCCGAGTAACTGATTCAGCATCAGGAAGTGACACTCAGGACCTCTCTATTACAATTAGTCCTAGTGGCACCACCAGCCCAACCATTTCTAGCATCACCCCCAACAATCCTTATGTTGGGCAAACGATTGTGATTTCAGGATCGGGCTTTGGGGCGAGCAAAGGTTCAAGCACCGTAACTATCGGCGGAGTGACTGCCAATCCTACCGCCTGGAGCGATACTTCCATTACCTTAGCCGTTCCTTCGGGAGCTGCCAACGGTAATGTGGTCGTCACGGTGGGTGGAGCTTCTGCCAATAGCACCATCACCCTCCAAACCGGCGGCGTAGTTATCGACGATGTCGAGGGTGGTTCGGTAGGAACCTGGCCCGAGCCTGCTTCAGGCCTGGCTCAGTCGGGCTACTACACCTTTGGCGCCGGAATTGAACCGGATAACAGCAGTATCACCGCCAACGGTCCTCAAGCCGAAGCCAAATACCATGGAGCAAAGGGTATGAAAGTAAAATACTCTTATGTCTCCGACTGGGGCGGCGGCTGGGGGGCTAAACTGGCTAATACTTTAGACCTTTCAAGCTATGACAAAATCAGCTTCTATATTAAGTGGGATGGTTCTGCAAACGCCCTTAAGTTCTCCTTGAAAGATAGCGATGGGACTTCGGTCGCGGCTACTATTTCAAACTCTACTCTGGCTGCTTTATCTAGCGGCTACGGACAAGTGACGGTCAGTAAATCAAGCTTTGCCGCCGATCCCGATGGTTCTGACGCAGGTAATAATGGGACATTTAATTGGGATAAAGTTGTTAACTATAACTTTGTCTACAATACCAATAAGACCAGCACCAACTACCAATACATCGATTCCATCACTGCAGGAGAGGTTAACCTTGGAACTGGGGAAGGTGGAACTGTAACTCCAACCGGCGAAGTAGTAATTACCTCGGTCACCCCACCTTCTGGTCCTGCCGGAACCAAGATGACCATTTCCGGCAGCGGCTTTGGCGACACCCAGGGCTCAAGTCAGCTGGTCTTTGAAAATACCCAAACCAAGGTGAATTACCAAGTAGAAGTAATTTCCTGGAGCGCTAATACTATCGAAGCTATCGTACCGCGCTTAGCTCCTGAAGGGATTTACACTCTGAAAGTAATTAGAATCGCTATTACTCGCGGTACTATGCAGGCCTTTGAATCCAATCCCGCTAGCTTCCAGGTAACAGCGGCCATGTCTGCCGCGGGAACCGCAACCATCTATCCCAACCCCTTCAACCCGCTGGCTTCAGGCACTCGCGCTAACGGCGTAGCCGCTAACTCTACTACCATGGTCTTCAATGCTTCTGGAGTAAGTAGTGTTGGGGTCTACATCTACGACGCTGCAGGAAGGTTGGTCTACCATACCAGTGCTTCTGGCAGTGAAGTAAATTGGAATGGACGAGACGATCAGGGCAACTTGGTAGGCGATGGGCTCTACTTAGTAAGAATCGTCAACGAAGACAGCAAGAGCTTGATCGCCAAAGGCAAAGTCCTGGTGATCAAGAGGGCTCAATAGTAATTAGTCGGGGCAGATTCATTCTGCCCCAACAAGAGGTGAAATCTATGAGAAAAGCTAACGATATATATATAGGAGGATCAGTAATTATGAAAAAGTTAATAATACTGCTTACTGCCTACTGCCTACTGCTTAGTACTTACACTCTCCCTGCTCTTGCCCAAAGCATCACTGCTGACCCTATGACCATTGGTGTGGGAGCAAGGGCCTTGGGGATGGGACGCACCTATGTTGGGGTAGCCGAAGATAGCGATGCGCTGTTTTCCAACCCTGCGGGAATCGCTCGCGCTACCGGCCCTCGCGTCTCTACCATGTATTCCTCTCTTATGGATGATATCGGATATACCGTAATTGGAGGAGTTTATCCTTACGGAAACAGAAGCGCTTTGGGTGCCGGAATCATTAATGGTTCTTCGGATCTAGCGCTAACCAATAGCGACGGTTCCTCCGCAGGAACTGGACGCTGGGGAAACACCGTGCTTTTCCTTTCGGCTGGAACTTACCTCAACAATCTGCCTGCTTTCTCTAACCTTGATAAAGATATTCTTATCGGTGGAAGTTTTAAGTATTACAGCCGCATGGGCTCCGGAGGAAATGATGTTATCGCTAATGTTTCCGATGCTTCCGGAACAGGTTACGGCTTTGATGTTGGCCTTCTCTATCCTGCTACCGAATACTTAACCCTGGGTCTTGCTGGCCAAAACCTTTTAGCCAGCAAGTTAACTGCTTCTACCAGTAGCAACGATGACATCCCCAGCTCTCTTAAAGTTGGAGCCAAGGTAACAGTCATCGGTAAAGAAGGGGAAGCAATTTCTTCTCACGGCACGCGTCGTCTGTACCTCAACGCTGATTATGATTTAAACGGCAACAATCTTCCCAATACTACCCATATTGGTTTAGAATTCTGGCCCACCGGAAACTTTGCCGTGCGCGGAGGACTTGACGGAAGCAACCCCACCCTAGGAGTAGGCCTGCGCGTTTCGGGCTTAGAATTTAACTATGCTTATCATACTTACGATGGAATCGGTCAAAATGCTACTTCTTTCTTCTCCATCAGTTACTTAGGTGAAGGACAAAGGAGAATGCTCCGGGTAAAAGTTGATACTCCCAACGATAAGGCCATTATCTATGAAGATCATGTGAAGGTCTCGGGAAAAGTTGAAGTGGTTCCTGGAGATGATGGAGCTCCCGCCGGTCCGCTCACGGTAAAGATTAACGGAGTAAACATTCCGGTAGAAAAAGACAATTCTTTCTCGGCTGAAATCCCCGTGGATGCGGTGGGCAAGAAGTTGGTTTTAGTTGAGGCCTCTAACACCGCCGGCGACTATGCCAGCGAAGAGCGTCGTCTAATTCGCTTGGTCAACTTTGCCGATGTTCCCGAGGGTTACTGGGCAAAACAACCCATTGAAAACACCGGAACCGTGGGCTTAGTCGAAGGTTATCCCGACGGGACTTTCCAACCAGAGCGGGCTTTAACCAGAGCAGAGTTAGCCACGCTTCTGGTGCGCGCCAAGGGACTAAAACTGCCCGATCGACAAGCGCAAAAGATTTTTAAAGATGTTAAGCCCGACTTCTGGGCGGCAAAGTACATCGAAGTGGCTTATCGCGAAGGGTTAATCAAGGGGTATCCCGACAAAACCTTCCGCCCCAACAACAAAATCAATAAAGCCGAAGGAATTGCCATTATGGTGCGCTTCGACAACCTAAGAGTAGCTTCGGAAGTATTTGAAAAACCCTACTGGGATGTTCAAACCAATCACTGGGCGGCACGCTACATTCAAGCCGCTAAAGAAGCAGGGATGCTCAAGTATGTAGAGCGCAACTACCTGCGGCCCAAGGATAAATTAGCGCGCGCAGAAGCGGTAGAAATGCTTTCTAAAACCGCTTTAGCCGGCGGACGCATCAAAGACCTTTACACCTGGGAAAAGGGCTTCAAACCCGAAGTTACTCCCGCTCGTCCCACCATTCGCGCTTCCATCTTCTAACCACCTTCAAACTTGACGCCTGTTAAGGCCCCGGGCAACCGGGGCCTTTTTTTATAAAAAGTGAAATCCTCGGCAAAATTAAACGATATATATTAGGAAGGACATAATCCCGTATAGGAGGTATAAAAATGAGCAATGTGAGTGCCCTTAGAATGAGAGTTCAACGCTATGGAGATTATGCTCGACCCCGCTATGTTTTCTCTTCGCTAAACCCCACGGTGAAAACCACCGCTTTTGTCGCAGGCATTGCCTTAGCTCCCATTGCAACCCTTGCTACCTTTTTAGGATATGAAACCGCAGGCGTAATTAAAGAAGCAAAACAAGTAGCTTCTTTTACTGCTTTCTCTAAGAAAAGTTTTACCGCCCGCCTTGTGGGAACTGCTTCTTTAGGTTTGGGAACTATTCTTTTTACGGGTTTAAAACTTGGCCTTTTAGCCGAAAGCACTTTCTTTCAGGCAGGCGCAGTCCTTACCACCGCTTTTGGTCTTTTAACCTTAGCCGCCGAAAAAGTGGTGCGTTCTCTTAAAACCTGGTTAAGCATAAGAGCCATCGCTCGCGAAGTTAAGAGTGAGGAAGATAAAAACACCCTGCGCCAAGCACTAACCGAACTACCTGAGGAACTTTCCCAAAAGCTAACCTCAAAGTTGGCCAAGCGGGGAGTTGTAATTTAATTAAAAAGTGAAATTTCTGAAAGGGCTAAACGATATATATCTGAAGGGATAGTTTTAGAGTAAGAAAGAAAAAAGGAGGAAAAACAATGAGTGGAATCTCAGAAATATTAAATGAAGCTTACCGAAAAGTCAGTGACTTGTTATTTTCTTCACCAACCGCAGGGTGCAGTAAAAAAGAGGAGTCCGCATCCCCTGCACCTACCCCTGCACCTACTTCTTCTAGTGAACCAATCGTTTTAGAAAATTGGGAAATAACCGCTCTCATTCAAAACAGTTGTAACTTAAAAAATAGTTTTTCTGATTACCTTGGAGGAGAACTTCCAGTTTCCAATCCTTTAGGTAACAATTCTAGTAACCAACAGGATTTTTGGTATGCGGTGGCTCGCTATCTAGTTGAAATTAAATATAACCCCAATCTCCATTTTCGAGGCCCAAGTGAGAAGGATCTAACGATTAGAAAAGGTATCAAAGACCTCTCTTTAGATCAAAGGGAAGCTCTTATTGTTCTGCTGGCAAAAGAACTAAATAATAAAAATGCTGAGGCAAATAGTAATGGTCTCTATGCTCTTCTTCCCCAAAGCTCCCGCCCGGTCTACGATAAAATCTGCCAAGCAGGTAGTCACAACTTATATGATTTAGCCCAAAGGGAAACGCTTCTCTCTTATCGAATTCCTGTTTTAACAAAAGAAAAACTAATAGAACTCATTAATCAGGCACGTGCTATCTCTTCTGATAGGGTTGTGGTATTAAACGACGAAAGTGTTTTGGGATATTTAAGAGCCCTGGATGCCCAAGCTCGAGCGCAACTTCTCAGAGAATTCGAACCCCCCTTTGTTTCGGTCTGCAGTGTAACCCCAAATTCGGGAAAAGCCGGCCAACCCCTTAAGGTCACTCTTAATGGAAATTTCCAAAACATCTATGCAAACAACCAATATGTTGAGGGTTTTGCTATCACTTTTGGCGATCTGGGCGATGCTACTCTCCAAACCCCTAATGTAGATGAAAACGGAAACATCACTTCCTTACCAGTATCTCTCAACATTCCACCGGGAACAACACCAGGAGCTAGGGACATTTTAATCAAGATAGGAGAAACCGTCCTTGCCACCTTCAAAAAGGCATTTAAGGTTGTAGTAGTTAGGAGTGGTAGTGGTGGTCGGACTACTACTACTCCTCCTAATACTCAAGGAGGTAATCCCTTTGAATTATAAGGAGGAAAATTAAATGACGGAAGTTCAATCAATTTGCAGAAATTCCGGAGCTACCTATCCTAACCCAGTTAATTACACCCCAAACAGCGAACAAATTGTTCAACTTTACGACTTATATTTACTCTTACAAATGCTTAAGGTTGCTTTCGACGCTACCGGAACCCCATCAACCGACGGCACTATTACTTATTATGGACATCAACTAACTCGGGCTGAGTTCCCTCAAGCTTTTGAAATTTACGTTAACAAAATCCATGATGCCTACCCAGAATACAGTGCAACTAAAAAGATCCAAACAACTATAGCTGCTCTGGCAGATCTTCTTCCCCAATCCATTAAGAATCAGCTTGGCGTACCCAACATTCCTAACTTACCTAATAGTCGCTCTGCACGTCAGGACTGGATCAAAAAAATCCTTAGTAACTCTTCCATCATGAGGTGGGTAAACACCCTAAACATCGCTAAGCTTAATGAAGCAATCAATGCCTCTACCAATGAAAATGATAAAAAGATTCTAGAGAACTTGAAAAAACTAGTTTCTATGCTAGATATTGCTCGAACAGCAACCGGAAATCCCACCGATCCAAGCCTAACAACTATGACCGGCCTTGGTTGTTCTCTTTCCGGCGCTCCAACTACCTGCAGTGATCCTCAAACTGACAATTCAGAAGGAACCTACGACATTTATATTAGTTTCCATAATGCTAACCCCTATCATACTGCCACCAGTAAAGTAAAGAAGACCCTTAGTGACCTACTCAAACGACTACCTGAGAACTACCGAAGTCAGTTTAGAATCGATGCTAATTGGGTTGCAGGTCTTAGGGTTGACTCAACCCCCGTTTTAAGTGAAAAGATTTCCCAAGTAAAACAAGCGATTATTTCGCTCTGTGGAAAATTACCAATAATAATTAGTTCAGTCACACCAAACTCGATTAAGCAAGGAGAAGCTGAGGTAACAGTAAATATTGTTGGTGAGCATCTTCCATCACAAGTTATTGTCACATTCGCCCTTGGTGGAAATAATGACAACCTGATTAATGTTAGTTCCATTCAAACTAACTCTAATGGAACAGAAATAACCTTTAAGGTAATAGTTAATCCTAATGCGCAAGTTGGTCCCAGAACCTTGATTATAACCGATGCAAATGATATGTCCAATAAGACGGAGTTTACCAACTTCATTATTCTTCCTAGCACCCCACAACCCTCACCCCCACCCTCATTTCAATGCATGGATAACATTGATAACGACGGGGACGGTTTAGTTGACAGGAATGACCCGGGCTGCGAAGGTCCTGAGGACAATGACGAAACTGATCCTGCGGCTATGCAGAGAGCCCGCTTCGTCCGTAATACATTAAAGCTTGGTTCAGAACTAACCCTTGGGCTTTCTTCGGCCAATCTTGAGCCGGGGGAAATTCCTACTCCGCAACAGCCCCTTGAGCCGCCCAACCTTTCTCTCTCGGCAAACCTGGGCACTCGAGAAAACCCGGTAACCATTTGGGGAAATGAAAAAAACGCCCTCATCACGGGAAGCCCAAATTGGTTTGAGCTGAGGGGAAATTTTGGGGGAAATTACCAACAAGCTTATCACCTTGACGCAGATGATAATATCTCTTACGGAGTAAACTTGGGCTTGGCTGGGAGATTCTATCTCCTTCCTCAAGATCAATTAAAGCTTGATCTTTATTTTCATAATATTTATCAGGGAACCGACTATCAAGCTCCAAACCGGTACTTATTCAGCGGACATCAATTTACTTTAAACCCGGGAGTTGCCTTAGAAAGTAACTTTGGAAAAAGCTGGCTTTCCGGGAGAATCTTTGGTGAATATCTAAATCAATGGTTCTGGATGAACGACGCATCCTTCCCAGGCGGCTTCTCAGGACAAAATCAATTAGGAAAAGTAGGCGCAAGATTGTCTTTCAGTTTCAACACGACCTCTCAGCATCAAGCAAGAAGGGAAACAAATAACTTCCGTCTCAGCTTAGAAGGTGCCGGTATCTTTGGCCGAGGTGAAGTACCAGAAACTATCGGTGGTTCTTCTTTTGCCCCGCTCTTCGGTGGAGAATTCAAACTGCGATTTGATTGGGACCACACCTCCACCCACGATCCTTGGATCCGTGGGGCCTTTGTTGAGGGTGGATACTCAGAGTATAACCTGGCTGGCTTCAAAAACCAACGGTTCTTTGGCCAGGCAGGACTGCGTTCCTATGTAGGTACCTTTGCTATTTCTGGGCAAGGGAACTTTAACCCTGCTCTCTATTACCACGGAAGGGAAGTTTCTGGAGGCCTGGTTTATACCCTCTCCCCTGATTTCTTCCCAGGAGCAGATGCCATCTCTATTTTCATTCGGAGCACTCAGTACTATCAGGATCAAAGTCACAATCCGATAAGCTATGAGGGAGGAATTTTTATCAATCCCGTTAAGCTTATTCTTGATCAGTTCCTGCCTAAGAAAGAAAGAAAATAATATTTGAGCTTCTAAATTGGCATTTTAAGAAGGGCGAAAATTATTTCGCCCTTCTTTTTTACTTGGCCTCTTAATGCTATAATACCCTTATATGACTCATCCAGAACTAGAACAAAAAGGAAAATTAGCAAAAGAGGCGGCCCATAAACTGGCCCTTACTCCTACTAAGATCAAAAACTACGCGCTAGAGCGCATGGCCGAAGCTCTGGATAAAAACGCTCAAACCATCTTAGCCGCTAATTCGCTTGACTTAGAAGCTGGAGAAAAAAAGGGTCTCTCTAAGGCCCTTCTTGACCGGCTAGCCCTAGATGGAAAACGCATCCAAGCTATGATTGAAGGCCTAAGAGTAGTAAAATCCCTTCCCGATCCCATCGGCGAAGTAATAGCCGAGTGGGCCCGGCCCAATGGACTAAAGATCAAAAAAGTTAGAGTACCTTTGGGAGTTATCGGCATCATCTACGAAGCTCGCCCCAATGTCACGGTTGATTCTGCCGCCCTTTGTTTAAAGTCAGGGAATGCGGTGATTTTGCGGGGTGGTTCTGACGCCATTCGCTCCAATATCGAAATCACCCGGGTAATTTCTGAAGCCGCTTATGCGGCCGGCATTCCATTTGGTGCTATCCAGTTGATCGAAGATACCCGCCGGGAAACAGCGGAAGAACTTATGAAAGCCAGAGAGTTTATTGATGTTCTCATTCCTCGGGGAGGGAAAAGTTTAATCCAAACCGTGGTGCAAAATTCAACTGTTCCGGTTATTGAAACCGGCGAAGGCAACTGTCATGCTTATGTAGAAAAAACCGCGGATTTAAAAATGGCCGTAGAAATTGTCTATAACGCCAAAGTTTCCCGCCCCTCGGTTTGTAACGCTATTGAAACCCTTCTGGTTGACGATGCCGTGGCCGCCGAGTTCTTGCCCATGGTTAAGAAAAAACTCGACGAAGCTAAAGTTGAACTTCGTGGATGCCCAAAGACCTTAAAAATTCTTCCCGCAATTAAGCCCGCCACAGAAGAAGATTGGAAAACCGAGTTTTTAGCTTTGATTTTGGCCGTTAAGGTAGTTTCGGGAATGGAAGAAGCCATTGAACACATCAACAAATATGGCACCAAGCACTCCGAAGCCATCATTACCCAAGACCCCAAAGCGGCCAAAAAGTTTCAGGAAGAAGTAGATGCGGCCGCGGTTTATGTTAATGCTTCAACCCGTTTTACCGACGGTTTTGAATTTGGCTTTGGGGCGGAGATTGGAATTTCTACCCAGAAGCTCCACGCTCGAGGCCCAATGGGGTTGGTAGAACTAACTTCCTACAAGTACCTCGTTGAAGGAAATGGACAAATCCGAGTAATTTAGTTTGGACATTCAGAAAGTAGCAATGAAGAAAATTAAACGCATAGGCATCATGGGAGGAACCTTTAACCCTATTCATAAGGGACACTTAGCCTTAGTTAAAGCTGCCAAAAGGGAGTTTGCTCTGGATCAAATCGTTTTTATTCCTTCTGGAAACCCACCCCACAAGCCCAAAAAAGAAATTGCGGACAAAGAAGATCGTTTCCGAATGATCAAACTAGCCCTTAAAGGCAAAAAGAACTATTCGGTTTCAAGAATTGAGCTCGATCGTCCTGGTTTTTCCTATGCTATTGATACTTTTCAGGCCTTAAGAAAAAAGTACGGTAAAAACGCCAAACTTTTTTATATCATGGGTCTAGATTCTATCAATGAAATCTTAACTTGGAAAAAACCCTTAGAGCTTTTTAAGCTCTGCGAGTTTATCGTAGGCACTCGCCCGGGAAGTAAAATTCGAACCTTTCGCCGACTGGTAAAATTCCCTCCTCTGCAAAAAGAAGTAGATAAAATTCATCTCTTCGAACTTAAAGAAAACATTTCTGCCTCTGACATCCGACAAAGATTAAAAGCAAGAAAACCCGTAAAAGGACTTTTACCAAAGGTGGTTGAAGAATATATTAAGAAGAGGGGCTTGTATAAAGACCTCACCATAGAAAGGGCAGAAAAGGTAGAAAGGAGGAAATGAAGTCGTGATTATTCCTCAAGCTAAAAAGTTTGTTCTTCCCAGTGGCATTCGGGTCTTAACTGAGGAAATTCCCGTCATGCGCTCTATCGCTATGGGCATTATGGTAGGCACAGGGTCAGGTAACGAGCTAGATAAAGAAGCAGGTATTTCTCATTTTCTTGAACACATGGCCTTTAAAGGAACCAAAAAGAGAACCGCCTTTGAAATTGCTCATGCTCTGGATGCCGTGGGGGGGAAAATGAATGCTTATACCAGCAAAGAAGTTACCATGTATTACGCGGTAGTTTTAGATAAACACCTAGATATTATGATCGATGTGCTTTGTGATATTTATCTCAATCCTCTTTATGATCCTAAAGAATTAGAAACTGAAAAGGGGGTAATTCTTGAGGAAATCAAGATGTACGAAGACACCCCTGATGAACTCATTCACGATTACTTTGCTGAACAAATTCTTCATGGTCACCCTTTGGGCCGACCCACCATTGGTTTTGCCGAAACCATTAAATCCGCTAGAAGAGAAGATCTCCTGACCTATCGAAATAGACGTTACTCCCCCCAGAATGTCATCATCTCTTTAGCCGGAGCCCTTCCTCAAAATGTTTTAGAAAAAATAGAGCCTTATTTTAAAGATTATCGTGGCCCAGAAATTCCTTTAACTCAACCACAACCGGAAATCAAGGGAGTAATTTCCCTAAAGCAGAAAAAAACCGAACAAATTCATCTTTGTCTTGGAACTAAAGGCCCTTCCCAAGTAGACGAAGACCGTTTTGCCTTTGCTATTCTTGATAATATTTTAGGGGGGAGCATGAGCTCTCGTCTTTTCCAAGAAGTAAGGGAAAAGCGCGGACTAGTTTACGCCATCTTTTCTACCACCTCTCCTTTTCGGGACTTCGGCCTGGCCTATACTTATGCCGGGACTAGCAAAGAAAATTTAACTCAGGTAGTAGAATTAATCCTCAAAGAATTCAGCAAAATTAAAAAAGAAGGACTCACCAAAGAGGAACTAGAAAGAGGTAAAGAATATCTTAAAGGAACCATGGTTTTGGGCTTAGAATCCACTTCTTCTCGCATGTCCTACATGGCCAAGTCCGAATTTTATTATAACCGGGTGATAACCATCGATGAGGTCTTCGAAAAAATTGATAAAGTTAACCAAGATGATATAATACGGTTAGCTCATCAATATTTTAAAGACGAGTATTTAGCTTTGGCGGTGATTGGAGATCTAGAAGAACTTCCTATCAAGGAACTACATTGTTGACTATATGCTGAAAGTAAAAGTAAAAGTACTCATGCATGGTGAGGGGCTACCTCTTCCCAAATATATGAGCGAGCATGCAGCCGGCATGGACCTTTATGCTGCCGTAAATTCAGAAGAAGTTATTCCCCCGGGAGAGTGGAGATTAATTCCCACCGGGCTTGCTATTGCTCTGCCTGAGGGCTACGAAGCGCAGGTTAGGCCTAGGTCAGGTTTAGCTCTTAAACAAGGAGTTTCAATTCTAAACACTCCTGGCACGGTTGATGCTGACTATCGAGGGGAAGTCGGGGTTATCCTTATGAATCACAGCAAAGAAAATCTAGTAATTAAACGAGGAGATCGCATCGCCCAAATGATTATCAATAAAATCGAAAGAATTGAATTTGAAAAAGTAGAAGAACTTCCTGAAAGCGAAAGGGGTGCAGGAGGGTTTGGGTCAACGGGATAGAACTCATCCCCCATACCCCTTTAGAAAAATAACCAATAACCAAGATACAATAACCAAATAATGACCAAAGATTAATTAAACAATGTCACAAATCCCAATTAAACAATTTTTGGGATTTGTTTAATTGTTTAATTGTGACATTTATTT
>Ga0207433_10001666_pt1 | contig 47053 bp, 39 predicted proteins | sample YelNatPaOPGAMG01_FD_187559 | JGI IMG/M metagenome (GOLD analysis project Ga0207433, IMG submission 187559) | Hot spring thermophilic microbial communities from Obsidian Pool, Yellowstone National Park, USA - OP-RAMG-01 (SPAdes) (version 3) | ecosystem: Environmental > Aquatic > Thermal springs...
AAGACAACGCAGCACCTATAAGCAAAGAACATTACTTGATTTTCTTTACTCACTTGAAATAGTCAAAACCTTTTCACGCCTACGTATCAAAAACGACAATGCCCACATAGAATCACTTTTTAGAACCATCAAATATTTCCCTTACATATCCATACAACAGATTTACAGATATTACCGAGGCAAAAAAGTTAGTTAGTGAGTTTGTTGATTTCCACAACAATCATCATTTGCACTCCGGTATTTCATTTGTCACACCTGAACAGAAATATCTAGCACAAGATATAGCAATTCTTGAAGGTAGAAAGGAGGTATATAAAAAAGCAAAAGAAAAAAAATCCAAAGGCGATGGTCACGCAACAAAATCAAATCATTTGAGGAAACTTTAGAAGTTAGAGTCTCATGTAAGACAAAGAAAACATTTGACAAATTCGCCAAAGCATCCTAAGATGATTGAAGCGACAACAAGCCCGACACTTACCGCTACTTAGTAGCAGCATATGGCGGGCTTCGAGGTGGCTACGTGGTGTTAAATGACATTCAACAGTGATATTTACCCACCGGAAAGTTGGTGCAATTGTTCGTTTAACTAGACGATACAGGTGGATGACGAGAGACTGTCGCGTCCGGATCTGTGTGGGCCGGAGAGTGAGATTCTCTCCGGCTACTCGATGTTTAAATATCACTCATCTAATAACTGTAAAAATACTGATATTTTTTTCTAAAATACAGATGGAAACAAAAATTAGGATGGTGAAATTATTAAGACATTATTTACAGTTCCAACCAGATTATTTCTTTTTTGTTGATTTTATTGGGTGGAAACTAGAAGGGGGTAGTGGTACAGAGGTAGTGGGCTGGCTACTGTAGGCAAAAGCTTGTATAGTCATAATTACAGAATTTGTGCTGTTATAATTCAAAAAATTAGCACCAGTACCGCTACTTTGACTAGCACCGCTACTTCCGCTTGCATTGGAACCTCCCGAGGATAGCTGAAGGGACTGTATCGTTATTATCCTGTCCATGGCGATATACATACCAATTAAAAATGTATAGTCATTGACAAACGGACCCTTGATGGTAAAATTTATCGGATCGTCTATATAGCCATTCCATTCACCGGGCGTAAAGTTAGAGATAGTAGCCAGCAGAACGTTAGTTTTGGTCGCCAGTTTAGAAAGGTCTAAAACAATAGCAGGTCTATGTAGATTATAGGGGAAGGCTGCAGGAAAAATTTTTGTTAAAAATGGTATATCTTGGTGCACACGACCTTGCTCTGACTTGAGAAGATTGAGTTCTGCTTCGAGGCTTTGTATTTGTGATTGATCATTTGTTTGTTGCTGATTGAGCCCAGATAATTTATTTTGAGCAGGTGTCATTAATGCCAACCACCAAATTAATAATACGATAATAAGGACTAGTATTGATCCTATTGTAAGTTTTTGTTTTAAAAGATTTTTCATGACTTCCCCTGTGGTAGTACATTGAATTCCGCATATCTACTGGGCTTTATCGAACCAAGTATGTTTATAGAAGCCGACCAAGTTGTCTGACTATTGGCAGTGTCTGACGTGCTGATTGTTTGGTAAGAGGTGTATTGAAATTTTCCATACTTATATGTGTCATAGGCCCAATTGTAGAAGGTCTTGTAACCAGAATTTCCCTTAGGTGCTTTTAGCTGTAATTGTATGACACCTATGGGTTCTGTCAGCGCCGGTGGGGTATCAGAGACAGGAGGCAATGGTGGCAAAGTAGTAGTAACAGTACCATTGCTAGCAGCAAGAGTAGTGGTAGTAATGCTACCAGAGGGAGCCGTAGTTGTAGTAGTTACTGCTGGAGCAGTTCCACCTGCACCATAATCAGCAGTACCTGTAAAAGATGTTATTGCTACAGTTTTCGGCATTTCTTTTGCTAGATAATATATTACGGAAGGCCAATTGACTTCTTCTGCTACAACCGGCAACGCGATAGAGGAATCTTTGCGCATTTGTGTTTCTTCTTGTGCTATATAATTGTATTTTGGGATAGTAATATTTAATTGATTTATTTTTGCCCGGTCTTGACTGAGCGTATTTTCTGCATTATGGATACTAAGAAGACGTAACCCGTATATAGCGGCCAGAATAATGATAACTAATAAGCAGGCTTCAGCAAACAGTTTCGAGGTATGTTTTAAGCGTTTTGCTGATGAGAAATCTTTTGGCAGGAGGTCTAACCTTTTTATTCCGGATGGTTCGGGTAAGGCTAAACCGATTGCGATTGCAGCAACATCGTCCAGTTGGCTACCGGGAGCGGTATCTTGACCTATTTTTTCCCCTTGAACTGTTCTCAAACAGCTTGCCCTCTCTACAGGGATTGGCAATGCCTGAGATAATCTTTCAGTAAAACCGACAAGGCGAGAACCTCCACCGGTTATAAGTACACGCTGTATTTGCGTTCCGCTGTAGGTGGAAGAAAAATAGTCTATGGAATTTTTAATTTCAGTTATTATTCTGGCTGAAGCGTCTCGTGCGGCAGCAACTGCGACAGGTGGGGTATGACGGTCAGGACGGCCGACGAATTTTTTAATGTTATCTGCATCGGTTAGTGGTATGTCCAGGGAGGTTGCTATAGCCTTGCTGATGGAATTTCCTCCTTCGGCTATAGTTCTGACAAAGATCGGTCTTCCGGCATCATGGACCACAACAATTGTTAGATCGGCACCTACGGAAACGATGGCCTCCGGACCTGATCTTGATGTTACATTGTCACCCAAAGATCTGACGAGTGCCGATGATGCAAGGTCAATGCCTTTTGGCACCAATCCGGCTTCTACGACAACTTCTATAAACGGTTCGACAAGGTCGCTGTGGGCAGCAGCAAGGAGAACACGTATTTGTTGCCCGGCGGAATCGGTATTTTTAGCGTTGTAAGCTGTAGATGATAGTCTGCGTGCCGAAATAAGTGTTTTTTCGGCTGGAAATGGAATGACATCCATTGCCTGCAATCTGACTGCATCATCCAGCTCTGCATCGGGGACATTTGGTGCCTCTATTTCACGTGAAATTGCCCTAAGTCCGGAAACGGCGAGATAGACAGCTAGAGGTTTTTCAAACTTGCCGCGCTTTAGTCTTGGTACAGTCAGACACTGTTCAATTGCTGTTATGACAGCCTGTTTGTCTACAATAGCACCATCAACAACAGCACCTAACGGTAAGGCACTTTCTGCAAATGCTATTAGGTTTTTATGATGACCTTTTGTAGAAACCTTAGCTATTCTTACCGCTGTTGCTGAAATTTCAAGGCCTATATTAGTCGGCATATGGTAATTCTCACTTTAATCTATAACCTGATTGATACGCGATAGTTTTTCTGTAGATACTAGCACACTTTGTGTTTAACATATCATATTATCTTATTCGTAATGATCGATAAAATAACATGATATGGCCAAACGCTGTCACTTCTGAGTTGGCCTAACCATTTGCTCCATTCTTTTGGACAAGAGTTATATATTGGAACATCGGCAGGTACATTGATATTACTATGGCACCAATCGATATTCCCAAAAATACTATAATGACAGGCTCTAAGAGCGAGGATAAATTTGCGACAGTGGTATTTATCTCATCTTCATAAAAACTTGTTACCCGATTCAGCATCTCATCCAAGGCACCTGATTCTTCACCAGTGTCTATCATTTGAATAACCATATCAGGCATGATAGGAAATGTTTTCAGCGATTCAGCTAGCCCTTTACCCTCTCTTACGGATTCCACTGAATCCCGAAAAGCATTAGCCACTATAACATTGGAAGAATTATCAGCAGCTATATTCAAGGCTTCAATCATGCCGACACCTGATGACAGCAATGAAGCCAATGTCCCGGTGGCTCTGGTGATAGCTATCTTGTGCAATAATTTACCAAATACTGGAACTGAGAGCTTGAAAGAATCCCATTTGTGCCTTCCTGTCGGGGTAGCAATCCACTTTTTAAAAGCAACTATTGCGCCAATAACGATAGCTACGAATACGGCTAACCAGTAAGTAGCTATGGCATCAGAGATATCTATTACAATTCTTGTAGGGAGTGGTAAAGTGCCGTTAAGGGTAGAAAATATTTTTTTAAATGTTGGTACTACAAATACCATCAAAGCAATAATGACCAGTATTACTATACAAACTACTATTGCCGGATAGACCATGGCTGATTTGATTTTACGTCGAAGTTCTACTTGCTTTTCGATAGTCGTGGCCAGTCTCATCAACGTTGTATCCAATGACCCTCCCGCCTCACCGGCTTTGATCATAGATATATAAAGCGGGCTGAATGCCTTAGGGTGCTTTTCCAAAGCAGCCGAGAAAGACATACCTTGTTCCAAGTCTGTTCTGACAACAGCCATAGCCGATTGTAAAACTTTGGATTTAATTTGATCGGCAATCACGTTCAAAGACCTGACAAGCGTAAGACCGGCATTGACCATAGTGGCCAATTGTCTGCTCATTAGAGCTACTTCTTTTAGGTTGGCCTTGTCATTGATCCCCGGTATAATAATTTCTTTACCGAGGTCAAATTTTGATTCCGGATGTATATCGATGGGTACAAATCCCATAGTTCTGAGTCTGCTGGCGACGGTAGCAACGTTTTCAGATTCAATTTTTCCTTTGACTAATTTTCCGTTGCTATCTCTTACCTTATAGTCAAAAACAGTTGTAGGCATATGTGTCCCTAGATGATGTCATGATGGATAGATTGCTTTCGATGGCTCAGTGTATCATTTTATTAATTGGATATGGCTTTCACAAATATTTTTCTTTCATAATTTTTCTATATTGTGTTCAGGTGATCTCGTAATTCGTTGGTATTACGGCAACGGTCAAAGGCGTGAGCTTCCGTGATGCGGCCGTCTTTTACGGCTCGTGCCAGTGCCTGATCCATAGTTTGCATGCCGTAAGCGCTTCCTGTTTGCATCAAAGAGTATATTTGGTGAGTTTTGGCTGTTCGTATCAGGTTTCTAATTCCGGAGTTACAAATCATGACTTCTGCTATCGGCAATCTTGCCGAGCCATTCGCCGAAAGGGTAAGTTGCTGTGTAACTACGGCCTCAAGCGTGCTGGCAAGCTGAATACGAATTTGATCCTGTTGGTTGGTCGGAAAGACGTCGATTACTCTGTCGATGGTTTGAGGTGCATCTTGTGTGTGCAAAGTAGCAAAAACCAAGTGACCGGTTTCTGCAGCTGTCAGTGCCGTAGAAATCGTTTCCAAGTCTCTCATTTCACCTACTAAAATGACATCGGGGTCTTGGCGCAAGACATGTCGCAGAGATTCTGAAAAAGAAGTTGTGTCGACTCCGACTTCTCTTTGGTTGATAATTGCTTTCTTGCTTGTATGCAAGAACTCTATCGGGTCTTCTACGGTTACTATATGCAATGGTCTTGATGTATTGATAATGTCTATCAAAGATGCCAAAGTCGTTGACTTGCCGGATCCGGTAGGCCCGGTTACAAGAACCAAACCGTGACGCAAATCAGCAAAAGATCTTATACTATCAGGAAGGCCAAGCGTGGAAAAGTCCGGTATTTCATGAGGGATCATTCTCAGGACTGCTCCCACAGCACCGCGCTGCTGCATAACATTGACCCTGAATCTGCCGACGTCTTTTACGGCATAGCTTGTATCAAGTTCTTTCGTTTCCTCAAATCTTTCCCTGACAGCCTGCGGCAAAATTGAATAAACCATTTCTCGCAGACTCTCGTTATCAAGTATAGGTAACTGATCTATTTTGCGTATTGATCCGTTGATACGTATACAGGGAGGCAACCCTACGGATAAGTGTAAGTCCGATGCTTTGTTAGCAACGGCATATGTCAATAGTTGATCAATGTCGGGGTGTTTGGTTGACGCTTGAGCATTTTTTGAATTTGTATTTTTGGTACTGTCAGCTTTTTTAGTATCACTATTTTGGGACGGTGAAGATTCTTTGGTGTCCATCCGCATTAACTGCGTGGGAGACATTCGTGTATCATCGGCCTCTTTGGGGGTAGCTTTGCTTTGTGATTGTTCGACAGGTGTAATATATGTTCCTGAATAATTATCCCGCTCTATCCGCGTAATAATTTGACTTATTTGCATTGGATCTGCGATCATGGCAAATGAGACGTTTCGTCCGGCGAGTAAACCGATTTTAGCCGTCTGATCGCGGCTGAGCGGAGAGCTCGCTACGACAATAAGGTTTCCTTCTTGATCTATGTTGTAACCGATAGCCCCAAATCTTCTCGCTACGCCCGGAGGTAGGATTGTAGCTGCTTCGATGGTAGGGGGGTTTTTATCAAGTTCGACTACCTCTGCGCCGGAAATTTGCGATAAGGTATCCAAACATGCCTTGGTAGACAAGAGACCCGAGTCAGACAATATAACAGAGATAGGAGCCATTCTTTGGGCTGCAACTTCAGATACTCTGGCGGCTTCGTCATCGGAAAGGGTCTGGTTGTTCACCAGAGCTTCCAGTAATCGTTGTCCCCAATCAATACTTGATTGTGCTTCCGGTCGTGATGCTATATCGCTCATATTACAACCCTTAAAATTTCCTCAAGGCTGGTGTAGCCAAGTGCAGCTTTGTGTAATCCGTCCTGTCGCATAGTCAACATTCCTTGTTCAACGGCAATTCTTTGTATTTCAGATGTTTGGCTCCTGGTAATGACGGCTCGCTCAATCTCTTCTGTCATGATCATTACCTCCTGTATGGACATACGTCCGTGATAACCCGTGCCGCCGCATGCCTGACAGCCTACAGCCCGACGGAAATTTGGTTCAAGATCATGCAGGAACTCTGTGTTGGTAAGCCCGGCAGAAGCCAAATCTTCTTCGGAAGGAGTGATCGGTTCCGCACAAACATCACAGAGTACGCGTGCCAACCTCTGTCCCAATATGCAATCAAGAGCTGACCCGACCAGAAATGGTTCAACACCCATTTCTATTAACCTCATAGGGGTACCGGCTGCGTCATTTGTGTGCAGACAGGACAAGACAAGGTGACCGGTCAAGGCCGCCTCTATGGCGATGGTTGCCGTATCACGATCCCTGATTTCTCCTACCAGCACCACGTCGGGGTCTGACCTCAGGATGGATCGCAGAGCACTTGCAAAATTAAGACCGGCCTTGGGGTTGACCTGTACTTGGTTGATCCCGCGCATCTGATATTCAACAGGATCTTCAACCGTAATCAAGTTTCTTTCTGCGGTATTTAATTTTGATAAAGTAGCATAGAGGGTAGTAGATTTTCCGGATCCTGTAGGTCCGGTCACAAGTATCGTTCCGTATGGCTTTTTATAGGAAGTTTCATAACGTTTCAACACTTCAGGTCGGAAACCCAATTTTTCAAGATCCAATACTCCCGAAGTTTTGTCCAATACCCTAAGGGACATCTTTTCACCGTGTACTGTCGGCAAAGTGGCTACTCTAAGGTCTATTTCTTTTGCTCCAACCCTTAGTGAAATGCGGCCGTCTTGCGGGATACGATGTTCTGCAATATCAAGATCAGCCATAATTTTTAGACGGCTTACTATTCCGGAGTGAATGGATTTTGGAGCTGACGTTATATGATGCAAAACACCGTCGATACGAAATCGCACTTGTATATTATCGACGGACGGTTCAAGGTGAATATCAGATGCCCGTTGGTTGAGGGCTTGTTTTAAAATGAGGTTGACGAATTTAACTATAGGGGCATCGTCGATAGTGGCAAGGATATTATTTAAATCAGGAGTTTGCTGTTCGGATTGAGCCGTTAGAGCCGCATCTTTGGCAAACATGTCAACTTCGGCAGCCTGCTGATAAAATCGACCAATATAATTTTCAATTTGGTCGGTTTTACATACCACGGCTTCAATCTGACCTCCTACTATGGTTCTGACATCATCCATAGCAAAGACATCAAGAGGGTTGGCCATGGCAATTACCGGTTTATCGGCATGAAAGCCGATCCCCAGTACTTTGTAGCGGCGAGCCGGTGCCTCGGGGATCAGATCAATTGCCCTTTTATCAATTTCCCAGGTATTGAGATCAACGAATTTAAAACCAGCTTCTACGGCGGTAGCTCTGACAAGATCATTTTCTGTGATCAGTTTTTTGTTTAGTAATATATCCCGCAGAGAATGCCCGCTGGAGTCTCTTTCGCTGATGGCACTATCCATATCCTTTTTGCTCACCAGCGACCATTCGAGTAAAATTTCTTCCAAGGTAGCTTTAGCCTCTTTATGGGCAACCGGAATTTCTATATCGTCGAAGTTCAGTTCGTCGGCCAGCTGTATTGTATTTGATGCTCCATGTAGAGCTGTATCTTGTATTCCTGGAAAGTCTATTGTGCCAAGTTCATTGTCTTGGTTTGAAAGTTGGCTTTTGGCGATAAAACTATTGACGGGATTGTTGTTGAGAGTACCGTTTTCTTCATCAGCGGAAAAATCATTTTCCAAAGAATGTGAAGTTTTCGTACCTGTGTCGAATTTGGCTATGCTATTTCCCGTAAAAACTGTATCGGTTGTTTGGGTTTGCGGACGATAGAGAACGGAAAGATATTGGGCAATTTGGCCCTTGGCGGCAACCACAACTCTGATATCTCCGCCGACTGCAGCTCTGATATCGTCAAGAGTCAGTACATTTTCAGGAGAGGCTATCGCAACTACGGGTATGCCTCTTTCCCATCCAATCGGTGCCACAAGATGACGTTTGGCGAATTGCTCCGGCAAAACAGCAGCTCTTGGTTGTGCTCCTACACTATTAGTGGATCCGGAAAAATTATTTAAATCAACGAATTCCAAACCGGCAATACGTGCCAGGGCTTTCCCCTCTTCGATCTCTGCGGTTGAAGTAGCATCAAGCTTTACGTCGGCCACTGCTAGACTGCTCCCCAAGAAATCGTGAGGTTCCACTTATATGTTCTCCTTAATGGCATAGTTATAATTGTATGTATCTCGATTGTATATCTGCCCTGATACACAATATTATTTATATATTTTTAACAAAATTGTTAACTTTACTCAATATTTTAAATTTTTATTCTTTTTAAAATTAATTTAATTTAGAAAATATCTTTAGGAGATTTTTTGATAGTCTAACAGCTGCTCTTCTGCGCTATGTTGCATAATTTCAAAGCCCCCTTGAAAATTCACTTGCCTTGAGAATACACTATTTAGAAAGTTTTGCAAGTGAATTTTATAAATTATTTATTCTTGCCTTCATCATTTTCTCTTTTTTGAGCTCAGATATATCTCTGAACTGGGGTATAGGCAGTCTTTGTCAGCGATGATGATTGACAAAGCAGCTTTTTGACATAGGCGGGGATATCTGCCAAGAGGTTGTTAGGTCTATAAGTATCCCTCATTATATTCCAAGGCCTTTTTTCCGCTGGGAGAATAAAAAATTTTGGAAATGGAAACTTGCGTACGGATAGATTGCTAGATTCTTGACAATGAGTTTTTTGATAGGTGCAATCGTCTTCTTATTGGGTATATCTTTGGGATCGTTTGCCAGTGTCGTAGCTTATCGCCTGCCTTTGGGGGAGTCGATCGTCCGACCCGGTTCGCGCTGTCCTTCCTGCAAGAAATCTATCGCCAATAAATATAACGTACCGATCCTCGGCTATATCCTGACAAAAGGCAAGTGTGCCTCCTGTGGTGAGGGTATCAGCGTCAGATACTTATTGTTAGAGGTAGGCATGGGTCTGGCTTTTGTCGCCATCGATTTACGTTCGCCCACCTACTGGCTTTTACCGTCATATTTTGTTTTAACAACCGGACTTGTTATCATATCGCTGATCGATATCCAAAACATGACTATCCCCAGGAAGATATTGTACCCGGTTTTATTTTTTGGAATTCCATGGCTTTTCCTGACAGGCCTGGTAAAGAATGATTTAAATGCTTTTTTGCATTGTATTATCGCGGGAGTTGTGGCATTTTTGCTGTTTGCGTTCCTGTTTATGCTGATCCCCAAAGGAATCGGATTCGGCGATGTCAGACTGATAGGTGTTTCCTCTTTTTACCTGGGATGGCTCGGCTACAAAGACGTTTTATTGTCGATTATCCTTGGGATTATCTTGGGGGGTCTGTTTGCCTTGTTTCTCCTTATTACCAAGAAGGTATCAGCCAAAAGCAAGTTGGCGCTCGGTCCTTTTTTATCATTGGGGACCTTTATCGTTATTTTGTACGGACCGTCAATAGTAAAGCTCTGGTGGCATTGACTTGAGACAGATCTATTCCAAGTTAAAATGACTCAAAATGAGTTTGTCAACAATGGTTATTGTAACTTTGAAATTGATGATGACGCCGGACCAAAAGAAAAGATCTTTATCTTAGGGTAATTTTCCGATATCAAATCAGCGATGATTTTTATAAAACAGAAACAGCCAAACCTTCTCGTCGGAGCATGACTTTTAAGTCTTGGGGTGACGGTGCATTCGCCAGAGCTTGTTCGGTGTCGATGACACCGGCTTTGAGTAATTCCATAAGAGATTGGGCAAAAGATTGCATGCCGTAATATTCACCTTCGTTGACGATTTCCGAAATGATATTGGTTCGTGCCGGATCAAGTATACATTGTTGTATTCTACCGTTAACAACCATTATTTCCAGCGTCGGTACACGTCCTTTCCCATTGGCTCTCGGTACAAGGCGTTGACAGATGGTGCCCCTTAAAGACCCGGCCAACGACAGTCTTGCTTGTTGTTGGCGATTTTCGGGGAAGAAGTCAATGATCCTGTTGATCGTCTCTACGGAATCTATAGTGTGTAAAGTGGACAATACAAGGTGACCTGTTTCCGCAGCGGTAAGAGCGGTTGCCACTGTTTCCGGGTCACGCATCTCACCTATGAGAATGATATCCGGGTCTTCTCTCAGGGAAGACCTTAGCGCGGTGATAAAACTTTCGGTGTCAAAGCCCACCTCGCGTTGGTTGATCGCTGCCAATTCATCGCGGTGCAAGACTTCGATCGGATCTTCAATTGTCACTATATGACATTCCCGTGTTTTATTGATATGGCCGATCATCGCCCCCAGGGTTGTAGTTTTTCCTGAACCTGTCGGACCGGTTACCAATACAATGCCGTTCTTTTCTTCAGACATCCGCTTGACGATGGGTGGCAATCCAAGTTCGTCAAGAGTTTTGGTGCTTGAGTTGACCCTTCTAAATACCATCCCTATGGAGCCTCTTTGACGAAAAGCGTTTACCCTGAATCTGCCAAGGTGAGGAACGGAATAGGCGAAGTCACATTCATGATGTGCCTCGAAATTTGCCCAAAGTCTGGCATGCATAATACCCTGGGCTAACGGTACCAAATCGTCGGCTTGTATAACCGATTCCTGGTTTAATCTGATCAGATCGCCGTTGATTCTCATTCTTGGTGGAGAACCAACCTTGATGTGTAGGTCGGAACCTTCGACTTCGATCAGCTGACCAAGTAATCTATTCAATGTGGCTATATCTAGCATGTCTGCCCCTACGTTTGATAGAACTTCTAATTGTGTTTATGATACTTAGTTTAGATCACTTATAAGTAATAGGCAACTAACTTTGCAAATACCATATTACTTAATTTTTAACCTCACTCTATATATTCTAAGTCGGAAATCAATAATATCAACCACTTTTTATCAATAACACGGCAAAGGATTATTTGCCGGGATCGCCATCGAACTCTGTGCGTATCGCATCTGCACGGCTTTACCTAGTTTCCCAGTCTCGTGTCAGGCAATATCTGTTGGGTTTCTATTTTCGTCACTCAAATTAGTTCCTTTTGTTTTAAGAATATCGATATTAGATATTTTCATGTCAAAATTTGTACTGAAAGTACTAATTAAGTGTCTCTAAGTGGTTGACACAGTAAATAAATATATTATAGTGGAGTAAAGTGGTGCAAAAAGGAGCGTTAGGGAGTAATATATCAAGAAATGTCTAGAGGCGAGTTGGGAGGTGGGAGTCTTTGCAGAAAGCACAATTGTTAGGACGCTATGACCACTGCCTGGATGAAAAAGGAAGATTGATCTTGCCTGCCAAATTGCGCTCTATGTTTGGAACATCCGCTTTTCTTGCCAGATATAACGAAGGCTGTATAGCTCTATGGAGACAGGAAGAATTCCAGGAAGAGTTGATCAAAAAGCAGTCCATGCTTTCCGGAGACGCAAACGACCGCAATTTAGTACGTGCTTGGTCGGCTTCTGTCGCAGAACAAGTCATTGACAAGCAATGGCGCATTCTTATTCCGCAAGAACTTCGTCAGTATGCCGATCTTAGATCAGATGTGGTGGTGATCGGCGTCATAGATCACGTAGAGCTTTGGGCACCATCGTCTTGGGACGGACAAGTCGGAGCTTTGGAAGGGTCGGTGTTGTGATAGATGCCAACCAATAATCTCATCTCAAGATTGACGCAACCTCCGATGAGAGATCGTCGTTCGGCATTTTTCAGGAGAAAAAAGGTACGCACCATAAGTTTTGTGCCAAATATAATTTCCCGCCAGCTGTACTTTTACCGATATGATTCGGGAATTTCCTATCTTTTGATACGCGTTATCCATCTGTTGCGAACATCAAGATATCCGGAGAAAGCAGCGAATACCAGAGAGAAAAGATATTGCTGATGGATACAGATTTTTCCCATACTCCGGTCATGACAAAAGAGATACTTCATTTTTTGGGTTCTCCGGTGGTCGGAATAGTGGTGGATGCCACTGTCGGCTTCGGTGGACATGCAAAAGCAATTCTATCTGCTCATCCCGACGTGCTCCTGGCAGGCATAGACAGAGACCAGGGAGCCGTGTCGGTCGCGGCGAAAAGGTTGGAAAGTTTTGGTGGCAGAGCAGTCGTCCTTCACGGACGCTATGACGAACCCGAGATATTTTCCCAAGCTGCCGCAGGTATAAGAAACGTTGCAGCCGGACGGGCAGAGCTACCAGTCGTAGCTGTTCTTTTTGACTTGGGGGTCAATTCCCACCAATTGGACAATTCCAAGAGAGGCTTTTCTTACATGCAAGAAGGTTCTCTGGACATGAGGATGGATACGTCTTCAGGTATGACGGCTACGGAATTGTTACAGAACATCTCTTTGGAAGATTTGAAGGAATTGCTGCGCTCCAACGGGGAGGGTAGGTTTGCGTCAAAATTGGCCAGAGAAATTATCAGCCACAGGCCTGTTACAAGTACCCGGCAATTGAGTGAAATAGTAGAGGCAGTGATACCGAGGTCACAGAGAAGAAGAGGACATCCGGCCAAAAGAGTTTTTCAGGCACTGAGGATAGCTGTCAATGAAGAGTTAATTTTTCTGGGTGAAGCTATTGACAGAGCTTTAGACATCGTTACACCAGGCGGCAGGATCCTTGTGCTGAGCTATCACTCCGGCGAAGACAAAATCATAAAATCCAGGTTTCGTTTTGCCGCAGACGGCGGATGTCAATGCCCGCCGACTCTTCCTTGTCGCTGCGATGCCGTCAGGCGGGGGAAAATTATTACAAAAAGTTCTGTCAAAGCAACGGAAGAAGAAGTCATCAACAATTCACGGGCCAAAAGTGCACGATTGAGAGTTATTGAAAAAACAGAGCCAATATATCTAAAGGAATTATCATGAGTTCTTATGCACAGGCAAGCAAGACATCCCAACAGACTGCCAAGAAGTATATAACGCAACAACAGAGCAAGGTCGGCAAGGCACGTATCAAATCAGTGGCTCAAGATGAGATCAGAGCTCGTGAACAGATCCATAAGTCGAGGAAACTATTCGTCGGATCATTGGCGATAATTTTGGCTTCAATGGCCGCCATAATTGCATTCAACGCGTTCATTTCATCAGCGCAGGTAAGACTTGACATAGTTGAACAAAAGCTAAACCAAGCTGTGATCACCAATCAAAATCTGAATGTGGAAAAAGCCAATTTGTCATCTCCGGAAAGAATAGTAAATATTGCCACTCATCAACTTCACATGAGTGTCCCGAGTTCAATAACCGATTTACAACAAGTAAACCCATATCAAAGTTCAAATGTCAAAGATGCTTCTGTAAGAAGCCATGCACAAAAATCCAACGGCAAATATGATAAGCCTGCCGGATCTAAAATTGCAAAAAGCCGCCATTTGCTTGCGCACAAAGGAAGATGATGGTGTCTGCGAGCGTATTAGATAAAACAAACTTATATTTTGAGCCATTTGGCAAAGTTGTTACCGGATCCGGCAGAGATTATTTTTTACAAGTAAAAAATAATCTTACCCACATCAATTATTACCAGAAAACAGTTTCCGGCATGGCGAACAGTTTCTTTCTGCTCCGCAGAGACTTTTCTAAGATATTCGCGATGAACTTTAGTTTTCCAAAGCATGAAAAAGATCAGTTGCTTTCTATATGCAAAAGGATGTGTTCGTAGCCTATGCGAAACGATATCAATACGACAGCCAAATTTACCGGTCCAAGAAAAATAACCGCTTCTCAAAAACCCAACAGTTCTATCCGTCGAACTGATCTGAACGGCAAGAGAAGCAATTCTGCCAGAAGACAGGTGATGCAGCCGGCTAAAAATACCACCTATGCTGATAAAAAAATGAAGCTTTACCGCTACAGGATCCTGATTGGACTGACTTGTACCCTGCTGTTCTTGATTTGTGGCGATCTGGTGAGAGAACAATTACTGGCATCACGCACATATCAAGGAAAAGTAAACGCTGAGGTCACTTCCAATGTCATTTTGCCGGCCCTGCGAGGCGCAATTTATGACAGGAACGGAAATGCGTTGTCAATTGCATCTCAAGCCGAAGACGTCTACAGCGACAATTTTTTACTTACGAACAATGCCCAGATGATACAAGAAGCAAACGAGCTCAGTTTCTTACTGCATGCTCCAGCCAATTCGTTTATTGCAAAATTCAAGAAGCATTCTGGATATGTCCTGATCGACCAACATATTAATTATAATTTAGAGCAGAAAGTAACACAACTAGGTTTCGGCAATATATATTTTGTACCGACCGAAGTTTACAATAATCCGTCCGGAACACTTTTCCAGCCTTTGCTGGGTTCTATCAGCAATTCCGGTGCCGGAGATGCCGGATTGCAATATCTCTACAATTCCGCTCTTGAAGGACATAACGGTAAAGCGACAGACGCTCAATTGGGGCCGTCTCTGATTCTTCCTGGAAGTTCCAAAGAGATATCGGCGCCTCGCGACGGCAGTTCGTTGATTCTTTCTCTGGATGAGCCTCTGCAGCTCAAAGTTACCGAGGCTCTTTCCAAGGAAATGATCTTGAGTCATGCCAAAAGCGGCGTAGCGATATTCAGCGATGTCAAGACCGGTGCTATTTTGGCAATGGTCGATTTGGTACGCACCAAGGCCAATAAGATAGAGCCGGCTTCTTCTAATCTAGCTTTAACCTCAGTTTATGAGCCGGGTTCGGTTATGAAAATAGCGACTTTTGCCTTTGCCTTGAAAGACCATGTTATTACGCCTGACACTACCCTGAGCGTACCTTATCAGATACAGATCGGCGGATACACTTTTCAAGATGCCGAATATCACCCGACTCAAATGATGCCCGCCAAAGAAATTTTAGCCCAATCATCCAATGTCGGAACGATTAAGATTGCATCCATGCTCGGGATCAATCGCTTTTACCAGGCTCTTAAAGCACTCGGTTTCGGACAATATACAGGTCTCAATTGGCCGGGTGAATCACCGGGAATTGTAGGTTCCCCTTCCACGTGGTATGGCTCTGATCTTGGATCTTTACCCATAGGTCTGGGGGAAGCCGTCACTCCGATTCAACTTTTGGACGCTTACAACAGCGTGGCGGATGGAGGAGTCTTTAGGGCCCCCTATATTGTAGACGGGACTGTAAAAGGCAATCACATTCGGTATTTGCCGTTGCCGAAGGGGAGGAGAGTGCTTAGCAAGAGTGTCGCTTCCACACTGACAAAAATGTTCGAAGGCGTAATCCAAAACGGTACGGGTATAGCAGGTTGTGTGCCAGGATATACGGTAGCCGGTAAGACGGGAACGGCTCAAACCCCATCTAAAACATCTTTGGGTTATGTGCCGGGAGACTGGAACGCTACTTTTATCGGATTTGCCCCTGCTCAAGATCCGGCGATTTCAGGTATAGTTTTTCTGCATCATCCCAATCCAATCTATGGCGGGGCGGTGTCAGCGCCGGTCTTTTCAGAAGTGATGCGCTATGCTCTACAACATTATGGGATAAAAAAACCGGCCGGAAGTAACGGGTCAGGTCAGGGACTTTGCTCTTCCGACGGAGCATTATTGGCACGACAATCAGGTTTGGCCCTCGGACAATGACTATTATTGCTGAAGGTAATGTTGTAAGGTCGCCGAAAGAGCTTATTGCTCTGCTCAAAAAAGCTGAGGCAGGTAGATCAGTGCTACTGAAAGATTTGATAGAAAAAATAGATTACTTGGCCGTTTTGGGAGAGCCACTATCTGTAGAGATTACTTCGATAGCTTGGCATCATGACCAGGTAACTCCCGGAGCGCTTTACTGCTGTTTACCCGGTCAACACTTCGACGGACACGATTTTGCCGCACTTGCAGTTGCCAGAGGAGCAGTTGCCCTGTTGTGCGAACATTCCGTAATGCCCGCCGTTTCCTCTTTTGACCACGGGCATTATTCATCCGATGCTACAGGTAGCAATCCGACAGAATCAGATGATGCAGATACTGACAATAAGTATAAGAAAAGCGATATTGCCAAAGCATATGATGGTCATATAGTCCAGATTGTGGTAGAAAAAGGCAAAGCCAGGCTGGCTATGGCTCAAGCCTCCTGCGCTCTCTATCAGAATCCTGCTCAGGCTATGTTGATGGTTGGTGTTACCGGCACCAACGGCAAAACCACGACGACATTTATCCTAAAATCAATTTTGGAATCTGCCGGTATCACTACGGGTGTAATCGGAACATTGGACGGAGTCAGAACAACTCCGGAATCTCCGGAACTACAAAGAGCTTTGGCTGCTTATAAAGAAGGCGGATACAAAGCTTGTGTGATGGAAGTTACATCTCATGCTCTTGCCCAGGATAGAGTACATGGTATCTGTTTTGACATCGCGATATTTACAAATTTGAGCCAAGATCACTTGGACTATCACGGGTCGATGGAAGAGTATTTTCAAGCCAAAGCCAAATTGTTTACAGCGGAACTGGCTAAAACGGCTGTGGTGAACATTGACAACCCATACGGAAAACGGCTCTTGAAGAAAAGCGAAATCAATACGATTGCTTATTGCATCAAAGACGTCGAGGAATTGGAAATAGGCCCCAGCGTTACAACATTTGTTTTTGATGGCTACCGGGTGAGACTTGCCTTAGGTGGGATATTCAATGTGGAAAATGCTTTGGCGGCGGCAAAGGCAGCAAAGGCATTGGGTATTTCAACCAAGGATATAGTAGCCGGCATCTCTGATGCCTATGCTGTTCCGGGCAGATTTGAGCAGATAGAGTCCGAAAGCGGCATAAGGATCATAGTTGATTTTGCACACACTCCCGATGCTTTGGGACAAGTACTGCAAGCAGCGCGTGCTACTTTACAGGAGAAATCTTCCAAACTTACGGTAGTTTTTGGTTGCGGGGGAGACCGTGATAAAGGGAAACGGCCGATTATGGGACAAGTTGCCTCACAGCTGGCCGACAGGATTATTTTGACATCGGATAACCCGAGAAGCGAAGATCCTCAGGCGATTATCGATCAAATTTTAGCCGGCATAAATTTTTCTTCCAAAGTGGAATTGCTGGTAGAACCGGATAGGAGAAAAGCGATAGAATCAGCGCTTAAAACTTCACGGGCAGGCGATCTGGTTCTCATCGCCGGTAAAGGACACGAATCAACCCAACAGCTTAAAGACTCCATCGTGGCTTTTGATGACAGAAAGGTTGTCAGCGAGTTATTGGAGGCCACCGCCGACCCATTTGCCGAGCCGGTAATATGGCCAAGCACAGCTCAAATTATCATAAAACATCAGCAATCCGATCTGCCTGACTATCTGAACGTAACCTACCGGGAAGAGAACCAGCCATGATAGCCATATTTACAGCCGGTGGAATTTCCATATTGATTTCGGCTTTTGGAACCCCGATCTTTTTACGGTTTTTGAAAAGCAAACGCATAGGCCAGCAAATCAGGGAAGACGGACCGGCCGGGCATGCTCTAAAAGCAGGGACTCCCACCATGGGGGGAGTAATGATGATAGTAGCTGCTCTTATCGGTTACCTGCTCAGTCACGTAGGTACCGGCACTACCTTTACCAGACAGGGAGTTCTTGTGATGTGCGCCGTGGTCGGTTCGGGCCTGATCGGGCTAGCCGATGATTTAATTAAGATAAATCGCAAACGCAGCCTTGGGCTGAATAAGAAAGCCAAGATCTTCTTTCAAATTTTAGTGGGTCTTGGGTTTTCCCTGGCTGTTAATTATTATGCTCACGGGGCGAGAACCCTGTCTTTTTCAAGATTCAATTTACCCGATGTGGCTTTACCGGTTGTGCTGTGGGCTTTATGGGGAACGTTCGTGATCGTATCAGAGTCAAATGCGGTCAACCTTACCGACGGTTTGGACGGTTTGGCCGCCGGATCGTCAGCTTTCGCATTTACTGGCTTGGCTCTGATAGGTTATTGGCTTTCCCGCCATTACGCCATATATCACATTGTCATACCTCATGCCATCGATATGGCTGTCGTGGCCTCTTCCCTGGCCGGTTCGTGCGTGGGCTTTCTCTGGTGGAATGCTGCTCCGGCAAAAATATTTATGGGTGATACCGGATCTTTGGCAATAGGAACCGGTCTTGCCTGTCTGGCTTTGGAAATGAATATAGCTCTTTTGTTGCCGATATTGGGAGGGTTATTTTTGATAGTCACCCTATCTGTTATTATCCAGGTCATTGCTTACAGGGGTTTCGGAAAACGTGTTTTTCGTATGGCTCCTTTACATCATCATTTTGAACTGATGGGCTGGCCGGAAACAACGGTAATAGTCCGCTTTTGGATTATTTCCGGTCTTTTCACAGGTTTGGCATTGGGAGCGTTCTATGCCGATTATTTGAGTGTCAGGGCGGTGCACTAATGACGTTAGCAAGCAATGCAGTCATCAGAAAAGAACGCTCGACCAAAAGCAATGAGAGAAGCAAACTCCGGCTTTTGGAAGGGTCTGCAGCGGATCATCAAAGTAAAAGAAACAGACAGACTCCTTTGAATAAGGTTGCGGTGTCTCAACCGCGAGAAATCTTGTCTGAGAACAGCGCAAAAGACAAGAAACCGGGACATGCGAGAAAAACGGCTTTGGCCACGCAGCAAAAAGTATACAACCTGCAACGTTTGGGAGATATCAGAGCCAGGAAAATCTCCATTCTTGTTTTTTTGTTGTGTTCCTTCGGTGTCATTATGGTGTTTGCGGCTTCTGCTGTCACTGCGACCGTCAATGGAGCATCTCCGCTTGGTTTGGCATTGCGCCAGGCTCTATGGGCCTTTTGCGGCGGTTTAGGATATTTCATCTGCAGTAAAATCTCTTTGCAGAAAGTGCGTGATTTAGCCAAGCCGGCACTTTTGATCGCCGGAACTTTGTTGTTCATAGTGCTTATACCCGGTATTTCCAAGTCATCCGGAGGAGCAAGCCGGTGGATAGGTATCGGACCAATCGACATTCAGCCTTCCGAATTGGCAAAATTGGCTTTTGCAATTTTCACGGCGGACCTTATCGCCAAACGAAGACATTCCAAACACTATGTACAAGATCTGGTGTTGCCGATAGCTTTGATGGCAGTAATACTTGGGATTATGATCATGCGCCAACCCGATCTTGGTACAACGATTATCATAATTTCTATTGGACTGCTAGAATTGGGAGTATCGCACCTGCCGCGAAAGATCTTTATCTCCACTCTCGCTACGGCCGTCGTCTCCGTTCTCATTTTATCCTTACTGGAACCTTATAGGATTGAGCGGCTATTGTCCTTTACCAATCCGTTTGCCCATGCAAGCGGTTCTGGCTATCAACTCGTGCAGTCGATATTGGCCCTCGGACAAGGTCATATATCAGGAGCCGGTCTGGCCTCTTCGCCGATGGCCTGGGGTCTCTTGCCCAATGCCCAAACAGACTTTATTTTTTCTGTGATAGGCAATGATACGGGCCTTATTGGAACCCTTTCGGTTATCATTGCTTTTACCTGCCTTTTTATTATGGGTGTAAAAGTGGCTATGCAGGCTGAGGATAGCTTTTCTTCACATCTGGCCATAGGATTGGTTGCTTTGATCTGCGGACAAGCTTTTCTCAATATTGCAGGTGTGATAGGTATCTTGCCGGAGACGGGAATACCTTTGCCGTTTTTTTCTTCGGGAGGTTCCTCCTTGATAGTAGTGCTTCTCAGTTGCGGACTGCTTGTGAATATTTCCAGAAACTATTCTTTGAGAACGGTTCCGAAGAAAAGCCGCTTCCAGCAAAGCCGTGCAATGGTTGGAAAAAAGATGAACTATGCAGAAAAAAACGGGAAAAGCAGAAAAGCAACAGGCGGCGGACAGTATCAATACCGGCAAAATATCAATATGTCCGGATATGTGAAAACGTACGACTTCCGAGCCTTAGATGATAACGAGTGAGAGATTTTGTCCGCATTCCGCTGTGTATGACAGCGGAATATATCGATACTCTGATAGCCGGATCAAATATTTTTACTAAACGGATAAAGACAAATGGCACTTACACATTCAAATCATCAATATAAAGTTGTGTTTGCCGGGGGCGGTACAGCCGGACATGTTATGCCGGGGCTGGCCGTTGCCGATGCACTCTTGGAGATAGGATATCTAAAAGAAGAGATCCTGTTTATGGGATCTTCCAAAGGTATGGAAAAAAATATTGTTGAAAAAGCCGGTTTTGAGATCAGCCTCTATAACACCAAAGGCTTATTGCGTGAAGTTTCTCTGCATAACCTGATCAATGTTTTAAAGTCATGCGCCAATAACGCAAAGTCGTTTGTCTCTGCGTATCTCCATTTGAAGAAACATAGGCCGCGTGTTCTCGTGATGCTTGGCGGCTATGCGGGCTTAGTTCCCGCTCTAGCCGGATTGTGTCTGAAAATACCTACCATTGTGATTAACTTAGATGTCGTTCCCGGTCTTTCCAACAGAATCATCGGTAGGTTTGCCAAGATCAATACCTTGCCCGCTCCAAATCCAACGGTCGCTCGCTCGATGGTTACCGGTACTCCATTAAGACGAGACATTGGAGGATTGTCAAATTTCTTATTGTTGGACAAAGAAGTTGACCGGGTTTCATTGATGAACGAAATCATCGGGACGGAATCGAATTTCAAACTTAGCGATGAAATCGATGCAGGAAATCATGATCAAGACAAGCCTCGGCTGCTTATTCTAAGCGTTATTTCCGGTTCTCTCGGCGCATACAGTATCAATAAAAATATACCGGATTTGGCCCTGAATCTGGCTATGGACCCCGATATTAAGAAATCCGGCAGTCATGTTTTGATTTATCATGTAACCGGAGAGAGAGACTTCGACAAAATAAGATTGCATTGCCTGCGCTCGCACGAACACAGATCATGCAATGAGACCTCACCGGGCAGGAAATTCTCCTTTGCTCTGCTCGAGGAAAAAGATAAAAAAATTATTTTTGAAATAAGAGAAGAAGGAGAGCTCCTTGCAAAGGAAAAATCTTATGTCGACGTAAAATATTGTGTGGCCGGTTATGAAGATAAAGTTCCGCAATTGCTCTGTGTTACAGACCTTTTTCTGGGAAGAGCAGGAGCTTCCACCGTTGCCGAGCTTTCCGCTCTGGGAGTCGCATCTATATTGGTTCCTTTGCCGAATGCCCCCAGAGATCACCAGCGTGAGAATATCAAATTATTTTTAAATGAGCAAGCTGTCCTTTCAATCGAGGATGAAAATTTGAACGGAGAAAATCTTTACCGCATGGTTTCCAGCGCTCTTCTGGATCAAAACATGCGTCAAAAGATGGCTGCATCCATCAACCAATTTGGGAAAAAAGAGGCAGCTACTGTAATTGCCGAGTTAGTGCGGTCGATCGATGTTGCCTGAGACAATCAGTACTTACATAGCCGATCGAGCGTTGTCGTCGAAGATTGATATTTTTAGATGTAACTTTTATTTCAGCACTTATCTTCAGAAACGGAAAGTCCAATGTCACAAATTAACTTAGATGAACATCATAAAATTCACATCGTCGGTATAGGCGGGGCCGGTATGAGTGCCATCGCTTCCGTGTTACAGTCCATGGGCTTTAGCGTCAGCGGAAGTGATGCAAGAAACAGCCATGCCATTGACAGACTCAAGGCACAAGGGATTGATACCTACCTTGGCCATCGCGGTGAGAATATTGAGGGAAGTGATTTACTGACTTATTCTTCAGCGGTTCCTGTCAGTAATGCGGAACTTTTGGCGGCTGCGGCAAAAGGTATACCCGTCGTCTCGCGCAGTGAAATCTTGGCCGCCGTCTCCAAAATGAAAAGCTCTGTTTCAATAGCGGGTACTCACGGGAAAACTACCACTACCACTATGTTGGGAATGATTTTAGTCGAAGCGCAACTTTTGCCCTCTCTTATCGTCGGTGGTGATGTCAATGAGATAGGGACCAATGCAATTTGGGGTGAAGGCGACTTTCTCGTGGTGGAAGCTGACGAAAGTGACGGAACTTTCCTAAAATTAGATACCGATATCGCTGTTGTCACCAGTATAGAAGCCGATCACCTTGATTTTTACGGATCGTTTTCCGCTCTTGTGGATGCTTATTCGAATTTTCTATTGCGAGCACATAAAGCCGCCGTAGTATGCATCGATGATGAGGAAATAGCCTCTCTTGCACTTACGAGAGATAACCTTTACTCTTACGGATTTTCAGAATCGGCAGACTATCGTATCTGTAATTTTACTTCTTTGAAAAGCAAGATTGGTTTTGACATCTTATTCCACGGAGATTTGCTCGGCCATGTTGAGTTGCCCGTACCCGGAATGCACAATGCCAGAAATGCAGCGGCGGCTATAGTAGCAGCTCTCCTTTGTGACGCCAAATTTTCTCACGCAGTCTCCGCCCTCAGTCGTTTTGCAGGAGTGGCGCGACGTTTTGAGTTTAGAGGAGAAACACAAGGCATTACTTTTGTGGATGATTATGCCCACTTGCCGGGAGAGATCAAAGCAACTTTGGCGGCGGCAAAACAACTTGAATCAAAGAGAATAGTGGCTGTTTTTCAGCCCCATCGTTATTCGCGTACAGCCTCTTTGGCAAGTGAGTTTTCTTCAGCGTTTCCGGACAGCGATCTGACCGTTATAACCGATATATATCCGGCCGGAGAAAAACCTTTACCGGGGATAACGGGAGAACTTATTGTAAACGCCGCAAAGGATTATTTACCGGAAGGCTCCCTTTATTATTGTCCGAACAGAGGTGACCTTGTTGAGTTCCTGAAACAAAATCTTCGACCCGGCGACCTTTGTCTGACATTATCGGCCGGCGATTTGTCAAGTTTGCCTGATGAGGTTATGCAAAAGTTGACAGGTGAGAGCAAGCATTAGAGATCTCTTCGGATGGATGTTGTGTGATCCAGATATCTGAAAATTGACTAATGAGGATACCTGTGGCTTGTGTTAGATTATTTTGTATATGGTGATTACTTTTTATGTCGGACCACAAAGAGATAACGAGACGCTTCAATATTGGTCTTTGTAGGACAAGACATGTCATATGTCCCAAAATATCTCGCCCCTGAGGCACCCGAAAGCTTGCAGAAGGCTCTCTTGGTCTTAGGCCAAGCGCCTAATGTTGCTTGCGAAGTAGCTATTGGAGCGAAAACGACTTATCGGGCGGGAGGGAAAGCCTCTATATATTTTGTCATTGACTCCGTCGCGGATTTGAAATTGTTGTCCGATGCCGTCAAAGCATCAGGTTCGGAAGTATTATTCCTGGGTAAAGGATCCAACCTGTTGATCAGCGAAGAAGGGTTCACCGGCATATGTTGCTCCTTTTCGGACAAAATGGCCTTTGTTGATATCGATGTTGAGGAGCAAACCGTTTCCTGCGGTGCCGCCACATCCCTCCCTCAGATAGCCAGGCAAAGTGCTGCGACCGGTGTGGGTGCTTTGGAATGGATGGTGGGAATTCCCGGTTCCTGCGGGGGAGCAGTTAGGATGAATGCCGGCGGTCACGGTTCCGATATCGCCTCCGTCCTCAGACAAACAAGGGTTTTTGATGTCAAAACCGGTGATATGAAAACCTGCCTTAGGGAAGAAATCGACTTCTCTTATCGCCGATCGCCTTTCGAAGATCATCATGTTATCCTGGATGCTTTGTTCGCCGGCACAAGGGTCGATAAAGAAAAATCTCTCAAAGAAATTCAAGAAATTGTTTCCTGGCGGCGCGAGCACCAGCCCGGGGGGAAAAATGCCGGTTCGGTATTCAAAAATCCCGCAGGCATCTCGGCCGGTAAACTTTTAGACGAGCTTGGGTTGAAGGGTTTCCGTTACGGTTCTGCTTCTGTTTCCGACAAGCATGCTAATTTTTTCCAGCTGGATCCCGGCGGCAAGAGCAATGACGTTTTTGAATTGATTAAGATCACCCAAAGTTGTGTTGCTGAAAAGACCGGTGTTGTTTTGGAGCCTGAGGTGAGATTGGTTGGTTTTGATGTTTCTCAACTTCACAAAGCATGATTTAACAAAAGGTACAGCAAAATATCTTTTAGAGATAAAGATAGTATATTGCATACAATTGCAAAACAAATAATTCTTTAAATCACTTTTAAATGGATATTTTTCGGATTTGGTACTAGCATTGTATCTCTATTATGGCTTCTGGTGATCGGCAAGCAAAGGTAAAAAAATCTTTATCGCCAAAACCATTCAGCGTACCTCAGCACAGAAGCCGATTGACCAGGTCCGTATTGATTTTCTTTGTCGTATTTTTTTTACTATTCCTGATCGTAATCCTACTTCTTTATTCACCGATATTTGCTGCCGGAACCATAAAGATAGAAGGCAATAACTATCTGAGCAGGCAGAAGATTCTGAACATAGCCAATTTGTCCACAACGACGCCGCTTTTCGATATCAACTCTGCCGATATGCAGTCTTTGTTGCTAGAGGATCCATGGATAACATCTGCTGCGGTAGACGTCGTTTGGCCTTCGGAAGTCGTGATAAAATTATCGGAGGCCAAACCCATAGGGTTTGCGGAGCTATCTTCCGGCAACTATGTCCTGGTGGGCTCAAACGGCAAATTGTTGAATCGTCTGAGCGTCCGTCCCGATTCTCTGGAATTTGTATTCCCTCTTTCTTTCGTCAAACCGGGCGGGTATCTGGCCCCTGCTTCTTTGGCAGCACTTAAATCAGAAGTTGAAATCATATTGCAAGCACCGGAATCTGTTATCGGGAAAATAAAAAGTGTAAATTATACTGATGCCTCAGGGGATGAGCTTCTGTTGCAAAAAGGTATTAGAGTTGTTTTTGGTAATTCTTCCCAAGTAACAGAGAAGTGGGCGGCATTAGCGACTATGATGGCGAGAACAAATATAAATAACGATAAAGAAATAGATCTGCAAGACCCTAATTTGCCGGTTGTAACCGGATAGAAAATTTTTTAGTTGGTATTTATTCGCCAGTGGTGTTTGTATCCAAAATTTGAGTAGTGGGAGGTTGGCATACATATATGAGTAGCTCTTCACAAAGTTTTATTGCTGTTATTAAAGTTGTCGGAGTCGGAGGCGCCGGGGTTAATGCCGTCAATCGAATGATTGAGGCTGACCTGAAAGGCGTGGAGTTTATCGGAGTCAATACCGATGCTCAAGCTCTGCTGATGAGCGATGCCGATATCAAGTTGGACATAGGCCGTCAGACGACACGCGGCCTCGGTGCCGGTTCTGATCCTGAGGTCGGAAGAGCCGCCGCAGAAGAACACCGAGAGGAAATTCAAGAACTTCTCAAAGGTGCAGATATGGTGTTTATTACCGCCGGAGAAGGCGGCGGTACGGGGACCGGTGGCGCTCCGGTTGTAGCCGAAGTCGCCAAAAGCCTGGGGGCATTGACCATAGGAGTTGTGACCAGACCGTTTGATTTTGAAGGACGCAGAAGAGCTTTACAGGCCGACCAAGGAATACAAAAACTAAAAGATCAAGTTGATACTTTGATCGTTATCCCAAATCAAAGGTTGCTCACTTTGGCAGACGCCAAAACGTCCATGGTGGACGCATTCAAAATGGCAGACGACGTCCTCTTGCAAGGTGTTTCGGGCATAACAGATCTGATCAATATTCCAGGTGTCATCAACATAGACTTTGCCGACGTGAGGATGATTATGGCAGACGCCGGTACAGCCATTATGGGCATAGGTACTGCCACAGGTGAAGGAAGGGCAGCAAATGCCGCCCGTCATGCCATTAAAAGTCCGTTGCTTGAATCTTCGATTGAAGGTGCGCGCGGTATACTTCTGAACATTGCCGGCGGCCCGGGGCTGGGATTACTTGAAGTAAATGAGGCAGCCTCCATAGTACAAGAAGTCGCACACCCGGATGCAAATATTATCTTCGGTAATGTTATCGACAACTCCCTTTCCGATACGGTGCGGGTAACTGTGATAGCCGCAGGGTTCAATAATTACGGAGACGACGATCTGAATTTGACAGACCGGGACATATCGGCCGATGCAACATTGCACAAGGAGGGTCGATCGGGTAATGAACAGCGACACGTTTCGCCGAATGATCCAGAGAGTCGCGGGACAAACCGCACGATGGGCAATGAGCAGAAAAGAACAAAAATAGATGTATTTTCCGCTCTTGACGACAAAGACGATTTAGACGATGATTTCGACGTTCCGTCTTTTTTGAAATAGCAGGGGATTCTATTAAATAAGACCTCTGTTTTAGTCTTGCTCGGTTTATGATTGTTTTAAGCCGGTTCTTTAATCTGACGGATTACCAGCAGTCGTTTTTTGAATGTCGCTTCTTCGTTGGCCTTTGCTTAGAAATCAAGGTACGTAAATATTTGGTATTGATTTTACGCGAGTCAGAATCTGTGCACAGTGCATATTCAGGTGTTCATAAGACGTTCTTGTGATCAAAAGCCATGCTTTGATTTCCCAAAGGTCAATTTCTTGGTGTGACCGATAACAAAATTTTTTCTCAAACAGTTTTGTTTTCCAGCTTCTTGTCTTGTAGTTTGTCTCCGGAGAGGTTACCCTGTATGTATGGGTTGGAATGAAGATTTAAGAGATCGTATTCAAGGGACAATAAAGCTGATCGAGCCTAATCTGCAAGTCGGAAAAGATTTTGTTGAGAGCTTGCTGGCCGATGTGCAAAAAGAGGCTGACGCCGGACGAGAACGAGTATCGGAAGCAAAAATTGATTTTGAAGAGGTAATCCAACAAGTCGGGGCCCGCGCTCGGATGACAAGTGACCGTATCGAAGAGATCATCCGTCAGGAAGTGCAACGGCAAATCGATACCTATATCAAAAGACAGCGCGCACTCCTGGCGAAAACATTTCTGTCTTACGCTGGGCAAATACAAAAGTCTGTTTCCGGTATCTCGAAAGCCCTTCTCGGCGCGGAATCGGGCAGAGACGCCATTTCTCTTCAAAAAATGCCAAAAGATACTGTTTTAGAGCTCCCGAAACCTGCAGAGACAGTCAAAAAGGTAACCTCTAAGCCGCCAACTGCGAAAAAAAAGAGCACTCCTTCTTCCGGTAAGAAAAATCCTGACACAAAGCTTTGAAATGCGAGTATATCTCGCAGTGCTTTGGCTCGCTCTTTGTAGATGATCATTACAAAGCATTTTTTGGTAGGCAAAACGCCCGGGGTAAAGATAATATATTTTATCCCGGAAAGAAACTCGACGGCATAGCTTGAGAAAAGCTAAAATATTTCAAAACCAGTAGGCTTGAAAGTTCAGGTGAATACCCATGTCAAAAGCTGTCGTACTTGTAGCCCACCCCCGATACAGGAAAAATACTCTTGTCGTCCAAGAGATACTGAGATGGTGGGGTGACAGAGGTTTTGAAGTATCAGATGCTTCTGATCGCATTTTGGAACGCCAAGAACTATTTGACATGAATGCCGAGTTCATATTGAGCTTAGGGGGAGACGGCACTATGCTGAGAGCTGCACAGATGGCGATCGGTACCGATATTCCTCTCGTAGGGATCAATTTGGGGAGGCTCGGATATCTTACCCAGATAGAGCCTGACAAGATAGAGGCCTATTTTGCCAAATTGCTGGAAAAGGACTTCAGTTTAGAACAGAAAATCACTTTGGAAGTAGAGGCTAACGGGAAAAAGTTTTTTTGTTTGAACGAAGTGACGATTGAGAAAGCAACTCCCGGTCACACCATATCGATCTATGTTGAAATTTCCGGGTCAAGATTTATTTCTTATCGGGGAGACGGTATTTTAATTGCGACCCCTACCGGTTCTACGGCATACAATCTCTCTTTGGGCGGACCCATCCTTTCCCCGACTTTGGAGGCAGTGACGCTAACTCCGATAGCGCCGCATACTCTGTTTGATCGTTCCTTGGTGTTATCTTGCAATGAAAAGATAGATGTTATATTGAAGGAAGATTCTCAGGCTGTTTTGGTGACCGACGGTAACCATATTTCACTTTTGGAGGCCGGTGAAAAAATATCGATCAGTGTCGGTAAAGCCAAGGTAAACATCGCTCGTTTCCCCGGGCCAAGTTTTCACGAGGTGCTCAGAGATAAATTTTACATGAATGACAGGTAAGAAATGCTCGAAGAACTGAGAGTAAAGTCTTTTGCTATAGTAGACGACGCGACAATCGAGTTGGCACCGGGTCTCAACGTGCTATCAGGAGAAACGGGTGCCGGGAAAACTCTTATTATAGGAGCTTTGCAGCTTCTCCTGGGTGAACGTCTCTTATCCGATATGACATGGCCAACCTCTGATGAGACTGTTATAGAAGGCCGTTTTGTCTTAGACGGTGAGACCTTGCCCGCTCCGGAACGTCTGCAAGATATCTCAGAAGATACAAAAGATTTTGACAGTCAAGACGATTTTGATTTTTACGGTTATACCCCGGGGGATCAGAATTGCGAGTTCATAGTCAGACGTTCAATAACACAGTCCAAGAAGTCTAAATTTTATATCAACGGGCATATGGCCACGGCCAAGGACATCGCCAAATTGGCTGTCGGGGCAATCGAGATTTTCGGTCAGCATGAACAGATGCAATTGACAAAACCTAAGGTAAGAAAGCTGGCCTTAGACAGGTATTGCGGAATTTCCACCGAGAAGTTGGAAGAGCTAAATCATCAAATTCGCGAAATCGATAAAGCTGTTTCACTTTTGGGGGGCGACAGCGTCTCGTTATCACATGAAACTGAATTGCTCGGTTTTCAATTGTCGGAAATTCAAGAAGCCAAGATTGCATCAGATTCTGAGGATGAAGAATTGGCCGGACGCGAAGAGGTGTTATCGTCGGTGTCCGCACTCAAAGAAATTTCTGCCGAAGCGCTCGGACTTTTGGGTGGTCAAGAGAGGGACTCTTATTTGGGGGCCAGAGATCAATTGGCCGCAGCTGTCAGATTGCTTGCGGCAAAGGATTATTTTCAAGACATAACAGAGAGGCTATCAGGTTGCTTGGCAGAACTTGGCGACTCAATAAGCGAACTGAGGAAACACGCAGATCTTCTGGAAGACGACCCTGCCGAATTGGAGGCGGTCAGATTGAGGAGAAATTATTTACATAAACTCTGTCATAAATATGGTGGTACCCTGAAAGACGTTCGAATCAAAGCCGAAGAGATAGAAAAAAGACTTTTGGAAATATCGACTCAGGATGATTTGCGAAATGACCTTGCGGTAAAAAAGGAAAAACTTCTGGCTGACAAGGCTGTCTTGGAAAAGGAAATAGGGGATATAAGAAGAAAGTATGCTCCCCAATTGGCACAAGAGGTTGAGAAATATCTAGCCGATTTGAACCTGGCGAACGCCAGGTTTCTCGTTGAGCTTGCCGATAATGATTTTGCAGGAGAGGTTGATTTTTCCCTTGCGGCAAATAAAGGGGAGCCGGCGGCGCCTCTCGGTAAAGCGGCTTCCGGCGGAGAACTTTCCAGGGTGATGCTTGCACTGAAAGCAGTCCTCTCGGAAGGGGCGGGGACATATGTATTTGACGAGATAGACGCTGGGATAGGCGGACAGACGGCACTGGCGGTGGGACGTCTTCTCTCTTTCTTGGCAAAGAGCCGCCAAGTCATTGTCGTGACCCATTTGGCTCAGGTGGCAGCTTTTGCGGACAGACATTTTGTGGTTGAAAAAATTGCTGATTCCTTACAGACAAAGACTTTGGTCAAAGAGGTCACCGGAGATTTGCTGATTGCAGAACTTGCCAGAATGCTATCCGGTCAGCCTGAATCAGAAACAGCACTGAACCATGCCAGAGAACTAAAAGAGCAAGTCAAACTATCGTCAGTGTAGTTATGGCACTTTTATGGAGTTGACTTAGGCCATAGGGCTGTATACGATGGCAGATTCTATGTCGGTGGGGTTTCTTTGGTATAAGCCACCGGAATCACAAATTTTTCCAAACTCTTGGGGATGCCTTTGCAGACCGGAGCCTTGTTGTGCAACAAGGTACAGATAGTGCCGACGATATGTCCTGCCTGAGCTTGTAAATTCAATGTCGTTGGAAACGAACCGGCCGCTGCCTGCACTACAGTCTGCTTGATGCCCATCTTGGCAAGCCATTGCGGATCGTAACCCGGGGTGGCCAAGAAATACTTGCCTCCCAGTAAAAGAAAAGGCAGGGAGTCTTTGGAACCGGAATAAGGAGGTTGATCCCATTCGTTCATTAGTGTTTTTTCGGCGGGTGTTGCCTGCTGCAGAGGCTGCCATTTTCCTGGAGAAATCTCTACATTTGAGTATAGTTCCAATGGGAAAAAGTTGATGTATTGACTGTTGTAGGTTGTACCTATAAACGATGCTCCCGCCACATTCGGCATAGCGTCCTTGGGCGAGGAGATATATGCCGCCAATTTATCGAATTTACCGAATTGTGACAAAGCTTCCACCAGCGGCCAACTAAGTCCGGAGCACCCCCCGCAATATTCGGCACCGAAATAGTAGATATTAATTTTACCGTTACTTTCCAAGAGTTTTGTTTGTTTTGGCGGCAATTCGGCCGGAGGCGTTAACCCGCTTGCTTCTTGGGAACTAACAAACATGGAGTGGGGCGTAACGTCTTCGATGGTATTATCGTATGCCTGAGGCATGACAACCTGTCCGGATGCGGCGTTTGTTGAACCGGAGTTGCCGGTAATGACAATCACTATTACGGCAACGATGATGATGACAGCCAAAACTGATGCATAGATGACTTTGCTGTTCAGATTGCTTCTCTTTACTGTGGCATTGTTCCGATTTGCACCCGGGCTGGTAGGCGTAACGGGCCGTGAGGCCATGTTCGTAGCCGATTTTTTTGGCTTAGGTTTTTTGGCTGATTTTCTCTTTTGTGCCATTATGGATTCCTTGTATGCGTTGTTTTGCTAATTGCAACTATATTGTTTGTCTTGGTGTTCGATGATCTCAGCGGTTCAAAAGTCACATTTGAAGTATTATATATTGTAATTTCATCATTTCGGTCAGGCATGACCTATTTTTATCAGATGTCTGTTTTCAAGGGTAAGCAGAAAATAGTTTTACTCACTTTTTGACTTTAAATCGAATACTAATTTCACTTATGGTGGTTATATAGCCACTCATACTTGAATGTTTGTCCGACATCCGGAAAAGATTTCAACAACGGATTTCTGTCACCTGATCTGTTGGCGCCGGGAAATATCAGATGTTGCGATTTTGAAGGTAGGGCACTTGCAAGAGCAGTCTATGATTGTCTTATAATCCCAATAACAAGTTCTTGGAAATATAAAAATCGTTCGTAGTATCGTTGTCTTTATTTTTGTAGGGTAAACTGTACTCAGAGAATTCAAAAAATCAATATGGTGTGCAGCTTTTTATTTGCCTATGGTCATAGACAGTGGCGGGAAGGTTTACTATGGCTAAGTTTGTTTTTGTAACGGGGGGAGTATCGAGTTCCTTAGGGAAAGGTTTAACTGCTTCCGCCTTAGGTCTTTTGCTGAAATCCAGGGGTCTGAGGGTAACCATGTGCAAGCTGGATCCCTATCTGAATTTTGATCCGGGTACGATGAACCCTTTTGAACACGGAGAGGTTTTTGTTACCGAAGACGGGGGTGAAACAGATCTCGATCTCGGCCACTATGAGAGGTTTATCAATGAAAACCTCTACAGATATTCCAATGCCACCACCGGTCAGATCTATTCTTCGGTGATGCGCAAAGAACGCCGGGGTGACTATTTGGGGAAAACCGTACAGGTTATTCCCCATATTACCGATGAAATAAAAAAGCGTATCAACAAACTGGCGACCGACTTGATTGATGTGGTGATAGTCGAGGTAGGGGGAACGGTTGGGGACATAGAAATAGTTCCTTTTCTTGAGGCCATAAGACAATTCAGGAGAGATGTAGGCAAAAATAATGTTTGCTATGTGCATCTGACACTCGTTCCCTATTTGGCAACATCTGGCGAACAAAAGACCAAGCCTACTCAACATTCTGTGACAGAGCTAAGGAGCAGGGGTATTCAGCCCGACGTCATCGTTTGCAGAAGCGATCATCCTATCTCGACTGCCCTCAAGAGAAAAATTTCTCTGTTGTGTGACGTCACGGAAGAGGCCGTCATTTCAGGTGTGGACGCCGAAAGTATTTATGAAATTCCTCTTTTGCTGCATGAAGAAGGCTTGGATACTATTGTATGTCGCAATCTTGAATTGAACGAAAAAAGCCGAGAGCTAGATCTTGTATCTTGGCAAGCGTTGATCAAGAAAGTGAAATCGGCTTCGGAGAATGTGAAAGTGGGGATTATCGGCAAGTATGTTACTTTGCCCGACGCCTATCTTTCGGTCGTTGAAGCTCTTAGACATGCCGGATATTTTTACAACGCAAAAGTCGACATAGAATGGATAGACGCCGAAGAGGTCACTGGAATGCTGGCAGGAGCAAAATTAAATGCTTTGGATGCAATGGTGATTCCGGGTGGCTTTGGGGAAAGAGGTGTGGAAGGGAAAATAGCTGCGTGCGCTTTTGCCAGGGAAAATAAAATCCCCACCCTTGGGATATGCCTGGGCTTACAAGTTATGGTTGTCGAGTTTGCCAGATCTGTTGCCGGCATGGCAGACGCTGCTTCCAGCGAGTTTGATAAGGCTAGCTCGCATCCCGTTATAGATATCATGGACGATCAGGCAGATATCACAGATCTTGGCGGTACTATGCGTTTAGGTTCTTATCCTGCTATATTACTTGAAGGTTCAAAAGTGGCTTCCCTCTATGGAGCACAAGTCATCAACGAAAGACACAGGCATCGCTACGAAGTAAACAACACTTACCGGCATATCCTTGAGGGGAAGGGGCTGGTCTATAGCGGTACTTCGCCAGATAAAAAGTTAGTGGAGTTTATAGAATTGCCGGATCATCCATTTTATGTGGCAACTCAGGGTCATCCTGAGTTCAAGAGCAGGCCCATCCAACCGCATCCGTTGTTCAAAGGACTGATTGCTGCCGGATTGGACCGGGCAAAACATCAAATTAGCAAAGTAGTAATTACAGAAAGCACTCCTGCTACCAATGAAACACTTGCAACGAACAATTTATTTTTTAGCCAAACCGGTATTGAATATGAAGTAGAGGCACCCGTATTTGAAGAAGCTCAAATAGGAAAATCAGCGGCAGGACGATTTTTATCCGAAGAGCTCTAATGTGATTTCTGGATATCGGCAATGGCTCAAGTCGGTATTTTGCTATATTGGAAAAGCACCGGATCAATACAATTTCTATTTGCAAAGGATTTAATAGGTGACTGACACTCAGGGGTTTCGTCATATCAGCGAACGTCCCAGATATGATGCAGGGTTTTTCCAATTGGTGACGGGTACTTTTGTGGCACCTGACGGGTTTAGCTTTGAACGCAGTATAGTTCGTCACCCGGGTGCCGTTTGTATAGCTGCCCTTTCTAATGACGACTCATCTGTCATTGCCGTCAGCCAATACAGAGCGGCGATAGATCGCTTACTGCTGGAATTGCCGGCCGGAAAAAGAGATAAGGCCGATGAACCGCCCTTGCTTTGCGCCCAGCGTGAGTTGATAGAAGAAACAGGTTTCTTGGCCGAAAAATGGACCAGACTGGGATCTGTTTACAATTCTCCCGGCTTTACCGATGAAGAGACGATACTCTATCTGGCCGAAGATCTGAACCTCACGAACAGGGCTACGGAAGGCATCGAAGAAAAATACATGACCGTCGAAAAAATAGAGCTTGCCGATTACGATAAGCTGCTTGACGAGGGTAAGTTGGTAGATGCAAAAACAATTATAGCCATTGGACTGGTAAAAAAATATTTGGCCGAAACCAAAGGAAGAGTCTTTTAGTCTCTGTCGGCAAACCTGGCAGATGAATTGTTCCAGATGAATTGTTCCCGGTTATCATTTAGTTGACCGGTAAATCAAGAGGACACTATTTTTAGTTACATAGAGATCTTGCCTGGTAGCTGTCCGAAAGTTTTTCCACGATGCATTGGGGTATAGATACTTTGTCTGATCGTAAAACAACGAGAGAGTCACCTTATGTCTGACGGCAATTCCCGATAGCCTGAGCTATCCACGGTAATAGCTATCAAAAATCACCCAGGGTTATCTGCTATCCGTTATTTGAATGTCTTACACAGGTTCGTCCCGGTAAGTATAATAAAAGCTATGGATGCAGCCGCTTGTCTATGTTACGGCGATCATAAAGCAGGGAACAGACCCGTATTGCATTTTGAACGATGCCTCCGAATCGCAGCGATCAAGCGCACAGACGGACAATTCCACAAGTAAATGACAGACTTTGCCGAGCTTTCTTTGGACGCGGAAGAATTCCTGAGTTATTTAGCCGTAGAAAAAGGTCGCTCACATAATACCATATCAGCATATAAAAAAGACCTTTTGCTCTACGAAAACTTTCTGCGTATAGACGCTGAGAAAACCTTGAGTGAGGTATCGGTGGGCGACGTGGAGAGTTTCACGGAGAGCTTATTAAAAAAAGGATATGCCCGTTCTTCCGTCGCCAGGATCTTGTCGGCCGTAAAGGGGTTGCACCGTTTCTGTCGAAACGAACGCGAAGCAAAATCTGACCCTACCGTCGACATCACCTCACCGCGTCAAGCGCGACGTCTCCCTAAACCTATATCCAAAGAAGAGGTGGATGTTTTAATTTCTTCGATCTCCCAAAAGGATCCTGTTTCCTTGCGGGATAGGGCGATACTGGAAGTCCTCTACGGCGGCGGGCTTCGTATTTCCGAACTTGTCATGATGAGCGTCGGTGATATCAAGGAATTGGACAAAGATATTTCACTGGTAACGGTTTTGGGCAAAGGGTCCAAAGAGAGGATTGTACCGATCGGCAGGCAGGCCCAGACGGCGCTCTCCGAATGGTTGGGGACTGCGGGACGTCAAGCTGTTTTATTGAAATACGGAACTTACGGGAAAGTAAACGACCGCTTGTGGGTATCTTCCAAGGGCAAACTGATGACAAGGCAGACAATTTGGCGGGTCATCCACAGCAGGAGTGAGGCGGTGGGGCTCGGTTCCAAAGTAACTCCCCATACCCTGCGGCACAGCTTTGCCAGCCATATGCTCGACAATGGGGCAGATATTAGGGTGGTGCAAGAATTGCTGGGCCATGCATCACTTGTTACTACCCAGATATACACCTATGTCTCCAATACCAAACTGAAATCTATTTATTTACAGACTCATCCGCGTGCCAAACTATCCAGATATGAATAGTTTCTTTTTTGGATATGAAAACTCTTCTGAGGTAAAAGTTATATTTATCGGTAATCGGTGTTTTTGGGATAAAATCGGGTCATCTCTTCGGGGGCATAAGATAAGATAGTACTATGTCAGCAACATATCCGATTCGGATCATAGGAGACCCCATACTTAGACAGCGTGCCTCAGAAATAACAGATATTACGCCGCCACTGAAAAAATTGGCTGACGATATGTTGGTTACAATGTATGAAGCTCCAGGTGTAGGGCTTGCTGCTCCTCAGATCGGCATTGACAGAAGGATATTTGTCTATGACATAGGAGACGGTCCGGGTGTTGTGATCAATCCTGTGATCGTAGAGTCCGATGGGGAATGGACCTACAAAGAAGGGTGTCTATCCATCCCTGATATGGCTTGGGATCTGACAAGACCCAAAGAGGTTCACTTGCGCGGCATCGACCTTGAAGGCAACGAGATTGACATAGAAGCCGATGAACTTTTAGCAAGATGTTTTCAGCACGAAGTAGATCATCTTGATGGCGTGCTGGTCATAGAGAGGTTAGACGATGACCAGAGAAAAGAAGCCATGAAAATAATTCGCCGGCGTGATCTGGCTCTGTCAAAAGGTTAGTTCAACTGGCAAGTCTGGCATTTCTGGGTTCTCCCGAAGAAGCGGCGTTATGTTTGGAAGCCCTGATAGAGGCGGGACATGACATTAAAATTGTCATCAGTCAGGCTGATAGCAGGAGAAACAGAAACAGGCCTCCCGAACCGACGAAAGTAAAAGCCGTTGCCATGGCTCACGGTATATTTTGCAGCCATGATATCGATGATTTGCTGAAATTTTCTTCCGCTATCGATATGGCTATCGTAGTGGCTTTCGGCCAAATCATCAAGCCGCATATTTTAGATGCAATTCCGTTGATCAATATTCATTTCTCTTTGTTGCCGCGGTGGCGAGGGGCTGCTCCCGTTGAAAGGGCCATTTTGGCCGGAGACAGACAAACAGGGGTTTGTCTGATGGCCGTCGATAAAGGACTCGACACAGGCGATGTCTACGCTTCGGAAAAAGTGAGCATTGATGACAAAATTACAAGTCATGAACTTCGTCTCTTGTTGACGGATCTGGGTATCAAGCTGCTTCTTGCAAAGCTTGCTACTGTCGAGACCTCGAAACATTACGGAGACCTTGTCGCCACAGGATCCTCCGGTATATTGAAACACTATTTTGGGAAAGGAGATCCCCAAATCGGTGAAGTCACCTATGCGGCTAAAATCACTCGGGACGAACTGCGGATAGATTGGCGTGATAGCCCGGAGGTTATTTTACGCAAAATACGCATAGGAAAAGCCTGGACATTGTTTCGAGGGGGAAGATTGATTATTCATGAAGCAGAACTTGGCAATCCGGATTATGAGGAGATAAATTCCGTAAACCACATGGAGCCTGTTTTGGAAAATTCACAAGCGACAAATATCGAACCTCAGGTAAAGACCCCACTTTATCAAGGTTTGATTTTATCGGGAGGTCTTGTTATTGCCGGAGACGGGTTTGTCAAATTACGCAAAATCCAGTCCGAAGGACGCTCCGCTCTTGATTTTGACAGATGGGTTTCCGGAGTGCATTTGCAGCCCGGGGAAATATTAGGTGTGTAAAAGATGAGGATGATATGACAGAGACTGAAGACGTTTTTCATAAAATTTATATAGCGCCGTCTATCTTGTCGGCTGATTTCGGCTCTTTGGCCAAAGAGATAGAATCGATCGAGCAAAGAACAGATTGGTTACATATAGATGTGATGGACGGCCATTTCGTTCCCAATCTGACGATAGGACCTCCCGTCGTAAGTGCTATCCGTCGACACAGCAAAGCTTTTTTTGACGTTCATCTGATGATGACCAACCCGGAGAAGTATTTTTCCGATTTTGCAAAAGCAGGCGCCGATTCGGTAACGATCCATCTGGAAATCGGTGATACCGAGGCAAGGATCGCTCTGGCCAAGAGGGAAGGCCTCAAAGTTGGGCTGGCCATCAATCCCGATACCGATTATGAATTACTCCGTCCGTATCTGTCACAAGTTGACTTAGTTCTTATTATGAGTGTATTCCCTGGTTTTGGCGGACAGTCTTTCATCGAAAGCGTTCTTGAGAAGATCAAAAAAGCACGCATGGATATCGATAAAGGAAATCACCGGGTCTATTTGGAGGTAGACGGTGGCATTAATGTCAATACGGCTCGCGCCGCCTCCGGTGCCGGTGCCCGCGTTTTTGTAGCAGGATCTGCAATTTTTTCCGAAAATGATCGTCAAAAAGCAATCAGCGATATTTATTTGTCAGCATCACAGGCCGCTGGCGAATAAAATATGGCTGGATTCGGAATTTCACCGGGCCCATAGCCTAGTATGACAGTTTGTAATTAGAGGCAATTACGATATTTCTAATTGTTACGAAGGGGATTGATGTTAAAGATCGCATTACCTAAAGGATCTCTTGAGATACCGACCCTCGAGTTGTTCCGTGAGGCTGATTTAGCCGTGATAAGGTCATCTGACGTTGACTATAGAGCTTCGATAGAAGATCCAAGAGTTACCGAAGTCAGGATTTTACGTCCGCAAGAGATTCCAATTTACGTTGCTGAAGGTATCTTTGACATGGGCATATCTGGCAGAGACTGGATCGATGAGACACAAGCCGATGTGCAATCTTTGGCCGTTCTGCCTTATTCCAAGCGCACTACAAATCCGATTAAAGTTGTGCTGGCCGTGGACGGCTCATCCGGCATAAATGGGATAGATGACCTAAAAGCCGGAGCGAGAGTAGCTACGGAATACCCCGGTCTGACCAAGAGGTTTTTTGACAAACAAGGCATCAAGGTCGATGTCAAGCCTTCTTACGGGGCGACGGAGGCGAAAATTCCCGAAATTGCCGACGCTGTTGTAGAGATTACCGAAACCGGCAAAGCTTTGCGGGCCGCCGGACTCAAGATAATTGCCGTATTGCTCGAATCCTATACGGAGCTGGTAGTAAATAAAGAATCTTTTGCCGACCAAGAGAAATCTCACGCCATGCACCAAATCCGTACACTGCTACTGGGCACTTTGGAAGCCAGACAGAAGGTTTTGGTAAAAATGAATGTGTCAAAAGACAATCTGCAAAAAGTTATTAAAGTGCTGCCTTCGATGAAGGCACCTACGATCGCCCAATTATACGGCAGCGAAGATTTTGCCATTGAGACCGTCGTCCCAAAATCTTCCATCAACATATTGATACCGGAACTTTGTGACAGCGGGGCAACCGATATTATCGAACTAAATCTTTCCAAAATAGTACATTGAGATCAAACATGAGGCAGGAAATATGTTGACCGCTGACGAGATTGGCCTGATGGCAAAAGGCACCATTAGAGGCGAGGTTATCGATTTTGACGACGCGGCCGGTACGGGATGGCTCGGTGTAAGCGGGACGGACAACAAAATTTTTTTCCATTGTACGCAACTGCTGGACGGAACCCGGCAAATCGAAACGGGATGCCAGGTATACAGCCAGATTGTATTCGGGCATACGGGAAAATTCGAGGCTGCAAACATCGTTAAATGCGACTATTGAGGCCTAGCACCGGCTGATCTATAGACAATAGCCGTCATGTCTTAGTCGTTGTCAGAGTCGGGTTTCGCGGTGCCTGCGGAAAAAACTTTTGTGATCTGTACATAAGCGAGCCGGATCTGTGTTAGCCCTTCTCTCAGGCTATCGGTATTTTCACCGAGTCTTTCCCCCAATCTATCCACGATAGCCCCCAGTGCGTCAATGGCCAAAGATGCCTCTTTGGCATTTGGTGGCTCTGAGCTGAGATGAATGGCGGCCAATTGGAAAAGACCGTAACAGTGGTTTGTGATAATGTCTTCGGTCGGGAGAGACCTCAGCTCGTCTTCCAATTCCCGTAAGTGCTCACTGCCTTGTTCCGGCGAATAGTTTTCATCTTCCGTTGATGCTAACGTGTCATTCGGATAGGTTTGTTTGTCGACCTCTGATCGATCAGAAGGCCTTTTAACTTTGTGTTCTCCATTTGGTGTCCAGATGCTACTCATATGTGTTATTATAGTATATAAATAAATGGGTAAGCGGGGCCGAGCCCCCACCTTTCCGCCGTAGAAATGCGTGCGGCCGGGTTATTTTTATAAGTTATCGGTTTTGCTGACCCTTGGTATTGATCGTAAGAGAATTTCTTACATTTTTGAAAGGAGTGAGGCCCGATAACCACTGCACCTTCCACCAACGAGCCGCGAATAAATGATAAAATTCGTGCTCGTGAGGTACGCCTTGTTGGATCCGACGGAAACCAGCTAGGTATAAAAACACTGACAGAGGCTCTTAGTATTGCGCGCTCTATGGATCTTGATCTGGTGGAGGTTGCTCCTTTGGCAACCCCTCCGGTTTGTCGAATCTTGGATTATGGTAAATTCAAATTCGACGAAGCCCAACGGGCCAAAGAATCAAGGCGTAAATCTACCAACGTTGCTATCAAGGAAATGAAATATAGGCCAAAAATAGGACAAGGTGATTTCGATACAAAGACAAGACAGGTTCTAAAATTCTTAGCCGAAGGACATAAAGTTAAGGTCACTGTGATGTTTAAGGGCCGGGAAGTATATTACCCGGAACTTGGCCAACAGATAGTGGAGCGTATTGCAGAACAAGTCCAAAATGTAGCCAAAATCGAAAGTGAGGCGCGCTTGGACGGCCGCAATATGGTGATGGTGCTTGCTCCGGATAAGCGGGCTATGCAATCCGTAGCATCAAGGTCTTCTCATAAGCCTGTCGCCGGTAGCCATGGTGGAAATGTGGTAAATCTCGAGGTTTCCGAGCATAACGGGACAGAAGGTGTGACACCAGGCGATGGTGCCATGGCGTTGTCTGACGGTGAAACTCTTTGATCGAGGGGACTATCCTGAAATATCGGTGATTGTCGATATTTCAGTTTGCAGAATAAAAAAATGTAATTTTTTATCTTCTCTAAAGTTTAGGGCACGATCAATCGATGAATATTTTGATGCCTACGACGGTTGAGAAATAACGAAAATGCAAGTATAGATTTTTATATATAAATAAGAAAGGTGTAGGTTACAATGCCTAAGATGAAAACAGACAGGGGAGCGGCAGCCAGGTTTAAGGTTACCGCTACCGGCAAGATATTGCGCCAAAAAGCCAACAAGTCTCACTTACTTGAGAAGAAGTCTTCTGTAAGAATGAGGAGACTTTCCGGTACGACTGAGGTATCTAAAGGCGACAAGAAGCAAGTCAGAAGATTGCTCGGGATCTAGACTATATTTTTGAGACGTCCACAGACTCTCAAAACAGCGATTGTAAAAATCGTATTTTTATCAAAAAATATTCCACTTATTTTTATGCATTATTTGGATTTTAGAAAGGGTATTGAAAGTGGCTAGGGTAAAGAGATCTCTCAATTCGAAGAAGCACCGCAGGGCGGTGCTGGACCAGGCAAAAGGGTATTACGGTAATAAGTCCAGGTCTTTTCGTTCTGCAAATGAGCAGGTTATGCATTCGCTTGCTTATGCGTATCGAGACAGAAGGGCGCGCAAAGGAGACTTTCGCAGACTTTGGATACAGAGGATAAACGCGGCGGCGCGCTTGGAAGGAATTTCATATTCCAGATTGATAGCCGGATTGCATCAGGCAGAAGTTGCGGTGGACCGTAAAGTGTTGGCCGATATAGCCGTCAATGACAGGGAGGCATTTGCTGCACTTGCAAAAATTGCCAAAGAACAACTTGCCCTGAATGAAAAATCAGCAGAGGGCAAGTAAACCACAACTCTCAATAAGTTGAAGGCTTACGGCCGGGAACAAATAGAAATCGTTACTTATGCGGATCTACGGAGACTGTGGTTTTTGTAGGTCCGCATGGTATTTTTGCGGATAAATTGTCGATAAGGCTCTGATGGATATCCGGAATAATTTATATTACAGATTTTATTTTCCAATTTGCCGCAGGGAGGCATTCGTTGCCGATGAATGATTTTGCTTTGACGTTTCGCCATTATAAAATTCAAAGACTGCGACGTCTAATTCAAAACAGGTCTTATCGCTATAGTGAAAAAAGGTTTGTCGTTGAAGGGGTAGCTTCTATACATTCTGCTCTCGAGGCCAAAACTCTTCTGGAAAGTGTATTTTACGATCCTGAGATAAGTGATAATCAGGCGGCATTTGAACTTCTGCTCCAGTTACAATCAAACGGCATCCGTTGTCATGAGCTCCAAGCTGGAGTTATGGACAGGGTGGCCGACTGTGTTACCCCCCAGCCGATATGTGCCATTGCCGAACTTAGGGAGTATGGTCCGGAGCTGCTCGAGAAATTTATTTTGGATACACCAAAACCCTATGGACCCGAGCTGAACCAAGGTGACTTTGACTCTTCTTCCGATCAGCATCGGATCGGACAAGCTATGTTCTCCGCTTGTCAGAACAAAAGTTTTCTTGTGGCAGCAGATGTGCGTGACCCGGGGAATCTGGGCACACTTTATCGTGTGGCAGATGCCTCAGGTATGACGGCTTTGATAGCACTCAAAGGGTGTGCCGATCCTTTTTCCCCCAAGACCGTTCGCTCCTCGGCCGGATCGGTGTTCAATATCCCGATTATTACGAACATAACCGCCGACGAATTGGTTGAAACGTGTCGGAGACTCGGTATCTGTTTGCTGGCCAGTGATGTCGATGGCGGGGAGGATTATACGAAATATGAGTATCGCTATCCGCTCGCCGTTTTATTCGGCAATGAATCCAAAGGTCTTGACAATGATCTGAAGAACAAATGCGATTTTTTGCTCAATATAGCATTATCCGGCAAAGCAGAATCTCTGAATGTCGCTATGGCAGCAGCCGTAATCTGTTTTGAAATCAAACGCAGGCAAACCCTAATAAGCTAGTATCATATGTCTGGATATTTTAGAAGAAAGAAATACGATGGACAACGAAATTAATGCAGAAAGCGAATTGTCGCCAAAGACACAAAGTCGGCAAAACAGCACAGAAAATGAAGAGGGATCCGTTGTATTAGAAGATACAACTAGCTTGGCCGCCGAGTTGGATGCCATTTTTACAGATGCAAAGTTTCGTTTGGATGCAGCAAAAGATTTAGTTGAACTTCTCGCTTTGCAAACACAATACCTGGGTAAAAAATCAAGGATAGCCGCCGTCAAAAAAGAGTTGGCATTGCTTAGTCCCGACCAAAGGCGTTCGATCGGCGGGAAACTAAATTCCATTAAAGCTGCTTTGGATGCGGAGACGGGCAAAAAGAGACAATATTTATCCGAACTCGATTTACAGAGACAGTTAGATGAAGACATTTGCGATATTACGGAAGTAACAGATCTCGACCTCTACGGCCACCTGCACTTGGTTACCCAAATCAGGCAGGAATTGGAAGACATCTTTCTGGGGCTTGGTTATGAAATAGCCGAGGGCAACGAGGCAGAGTCGGATTGGTATAATTTTACGGCTCTCAATGTAGATCCCGACCATCCAGCTCGAACGATGCAGGACAGTTTTTATTTGGACTGCGCCGATCCCGGTTCAGCCTTGTTGCGTACGCACACCTCTCCCGTGCAGATCCATTTATTGCAGAGGGGGATACTGCCTATTTATGCTGTTTGTCCCGGCAGGGTCTATCGACGCGACACAGCAGACCCCAGGCATTTACCCGTTTTCCATCAGATAGAGGGTTTGGTCGTGGACGAGGGGATAACTTTTGCCGATCTGAGCGGAACCGTAGAGGTTTGCATGCAGGCTATCTTCGGCAAAGAAACCAAAACAAGACTCAGACCCGGTTATTTTCCGTTCACCGAGCCTTCGGCGGAATTCGATATTACATGCGTGATATGTCAGGGGTCGGGATGCAGGACCTGTAGCGGACAAGGATGGGTGGAACTTGGCGGTTGCGGCTTGGTGCATCCGAAAGTTTTGGCCGCCGGAAACATTGATACGGATAAATACAGTGGCTTTGCTTTTGGGTTTGGGATAGACAGACTGGCAATTATGCGTCATAATATTTTCGATATCAGAGCCCTAATCGAAAACGACGTTCGCTTTTTAGCGCAATTTTAGACTCTAATCTGTCATGGCAATGTCCATGATGATATCAACCTGATAAGGGGAAACGATGCTTGTTTTACTTTCCTGGTTAAATGACTACCTGGATAAGAAAATTGACATAAAAGACGAAGCGGCAGTCAGAAATTTGATTCTGACGATGGATAACTTAGGTCTTGTGACCGAAAGCGTAAAATATGTGGGGGACGACTTGGACGGAGTCATATTGGCTCAGGTCTCCGAGATCAATCCCATTAAAAATAAGGATAGGATACGGCAGATATTTGTCGATGCCGGTCCGGACAAAAAGCGCGTTGAGGTCGTATGCGGGGCTTGGAATTTTCAAGTAGGAGATGTCGTGCCCTTCGCTACTGTCGGTACCGTTCTGCCCAATAAAATGGTAATTGCCCAAAAAAGTTTGGGCGGGGTCACTTCCAACGGGATGCTCTGTTCCAAAAGCGAGCTTGGGATCGGAGAAGACCATGCAGGGATTGATATAGTATATTCTCCGCCGGCAGATTCTGCACCTCTTCCACCCGGTTTGGTTTTGGGTATGAACTATAGCAAGTATTTGGGATTCGGTAAAGATGTTGTTTTGGACTTAGCGGTCGAACCCAATCGTCCAGATGCTCTTTCGATGTACGGCATAGCAAGAGACATAGCACCCAAAATAGGGGCTAATCTGATTTTCCCGGATGTAAATGTTACCTACAGCGACAAAGTCAATCCTTGCAGGGTATCTGTTACCATAGAAGATGATGACGCTTGCGATCATTTCGGCTATCAGCTGATTGACAATATTAAAATAGCGCCGTCTTCGAGAAAAATAGCCTACCGGCTGACTATGGCCGGGATGAGGCCGATCAACTCGGTTGTGGATGCTTCCAATTATGTCATGCTGGAGCTCGGGCGGCCCTCTCATTTTTATGACACGGACTATTTGTCGGCCAAAACCGTATCTACAGAAGAAGGGGTTGTCGATTCTCCTGATATTGCTAAAGCCGGCGACGTCGATATTACCATTCGCTGGGCAATGGACGGCGAATCTATAGTCACTCTTGACGGTCAGGAAAGAGTGCTCCATCGCTACCGGAATGATATGGGGGAGAAAAAAGACATTAATTTGCTTGTCAGCAATGGTGATAAAATTATTGCCTTGGCCGGTGTGATGGGCGACATTCATTCCGAAGTCGGCGAGAAGACAAAATCTATCTTGTTGGAGGTTGCCGATTTTGATGCCAAAGCCGTTTTACGTACCTCAAGATTGCATCAATTAAGGTCGGAAGCCTCGTTAAGATTTGAGCGCGGAATAGATCCGGCTACAACCGTTTTGGCCGGAGAGCGCATCTGTCAGATGCTGGCCGAATCAGCCGGGGAGAACAGCCTTGCGTCGCCGTTTATTTGGCCAATGGTGATAACCGGGAAAAGGAAACATGAGATACCGCGGAAAATCGTTGTTTCTCTGCAGAGAATATCGAAATTGCTTGCGCACTCCTTTACTTTTGAGCAAGTGGCGAATTTGTTGGAGCCGATAGGATTCAAGGTTTCAGATCAGGAAAATCAAGAGGGTGAATTGCTGATTACAATACCGAGTTTTCGCCCCGATGTGGAAGTCGAAGTAGACATAGTGGAAGAAATAGCGCGTCACTACGGCTACGAGAACTTTTCCAGGACCTTGCCGAGATCAAAAGTTGTCGGGCGCTTGAATCCATATCAGGATCACTTGAGAACGACTCGCAGAACTTTGGCCGGTCTTTGCCTGAGCGAAGCATGGACCAATACTCTTATTGATAAAAATACCTATCCTTTTCATAGGGAAGAACTTGTAGAGCTGCTCAACCCTTTGACGAGCGAAGAAAACGCGTTGAGAAGCTCCATACTGCCCGGTCTTCTGACAGCATTGAAGAGAAATATTTCTTATCGTAATCCCTATGTGAGATTGTTTGAGATAGGCCATATTTTCAGGAAAAAAGAATCCGCAGGACTGATAGATGACAACCTGTTGTCTCAACGGGCTAAAAGCGATGATTATGTGTCCAATTACCTGGAAGAGTCCGAAGAAATATGCTGTTTGCTTGCCGGATCAGATGACGATGGGAAAAAAGCTTACAGGACATTTTTGTCACTGGCAGATACTTTGAAGATCGATGAATTTTCCTTCGATATGCTGGATCCAAAAGATATAGAAAATGATCTCAAGTGGCAAAGTTTTATACATCCGTCCAGATCAAAAATTATCATCAGATCGCTAAAAGATCAATCGGTCATTCTCGACGGAGGATCGGAAAATTTTGATATTATCGGAGTGGTAGGGGAGATACACCCTCATCTGAAAAAGCTTTATGAAATAACAAATCCGAGGGTTGCATTTCTGCTTCTGGATGCGAAGAAGTTATTTTCTTTGGAAAAAAAGTCTTTGGATGCCGTTTTCCCCAGTATCTATCCGTCATCTGATATCGATTTATGCTTTATCAGCGATTACGCTATAACCGCACGCGATATCCAAAAGGTACTTACTGTCTCAGCCAAACCGTATCTGGAATCTATTTGTTTGCTGGATACCTACAGCAACAAAGATAGCGATCAACGGAGTCTGACTTTTCGTCTCAGGCTTTCCAGCGCTAACGGTACTTTGAGCGAGCAAGACGTGAGAGCAATCTGGCAAAGTTGCGTAGATTCGGTATCAAATGAGTTGAACATAAAGCTGCGTGACAGCTAGAAGCCTGGGGCAAAATGCTATTATTTCAAGATGAGTAATACTTGGTCAATTGAATGAGAATCCAGAATAACCCATAGTTACACTATTATCGAATACCGACCCTGGCTCCTTGATGAGCAAATCATAAAAAATAAATTTAGTCTAATTCGATACTCAAATTAGACTTCTACGATAAGTATATATTTTCGAACAATCGAGAGCCAGCCGTATCCATAAACTAGGACATATTGACTATTCCAGTATCTTTCGCACACTTATTCCAGTAACTCTCGCACAGTGATTCCAGTATCTTTCGCACACTCATTCCAGTAACTCTCGCACAGTTAGGTTTTATGACTTGCTGGTGAGGAAATTGTGTAATCGTCAAG
>Ga0207433_10001669_pt1 | contig 47006 bp, 50 predicted proteins | sample YelNatPaOPGAMG01_FD_187559 | JGI IMG/M metagenome (GOLD analysis project Ga0207433, IMG submission 187559) | Hot spring thermophilic microbial communities from Obsidian Pool, Yellowstone National Park, USA - OP-RAMG-01 (SPAdes) (version 3) | ecosystem: Environmental > Aquatic > Thermal springs...
ACATCTACGCGTTCTACGACGCCCGCGTCCCCGCGGAGGTCGTCTCGGCGCGGCATTTCGACGCGTGGTGGAAAAAGCAGCGGCACACCACACCCGGCCTGCTGACGTTGACCCGCGACGACCTGCTGCGCACCGAGGACACCGCCGGGGCGGACCGGCCCGACACCTGGCGGGCCGGTGATGTGGCGCTCCCGTTGACCTACCGGTTCGAGCCCGGCGCCGCCGACGACGGCGTCACGGTGCACGTCCCGCTCGACGTGCTCACGCGCCTGGGCGGCGAGGAGTTCGCCTGGCAGGTGCCGGCGCTGCGCGAGGAACTGGTGACCGCCCTCATCCGCGGGCTGCCGAAAGACCTGCGCCGCAACTTCGTTCCCGCTCCCGACACCGCACGAGCGGTGCTGGCCACGATCGACCCGGCCGGGGAGCCGCTGCTGCCGGCGTTGCAGCGTGAACTGCGCCGCCGCAGCGGCGTTCTGGTGCCCCTCGACGCTTTCGACCTCGACAAGCTGCCGCCACATCTGCGGGTGACGTTCGCCGTGGAGTCGCCGGACGGCACCGAGGTCGCCCGCGGCAAGGACCTGCAGGTGCTGCAGGAGCGGCTGCAGGCCGTGGCACGGCACGCCGTCGCCGACGCGGTCGCCGGCGACCTCGAGCGGACCGGCCTGCGCGCCTGGCCCGACGACCTGGAGCAACTGCCGCGCGTCGTGGAGCGCACGGTGGACGGGCGTGCGGTGCAGGGCTATCCGGCCTTCGTCGACGCCGGCTCCTCGGTCGAGGTGAGCGTGTTCGCGACGTCGGCCGAGCAGGACCGGGCGATGGGACCCGGCATCCGCAGGCTGATCCGGCTGAGCGCGCCTTCTCCAGCCAAAGCCGTTGAGCGAAAGCTGGATTCGCGGACACGCCTGGCGCTGGGTGCGAATCCCGACGGCTCGCTGTCCGCACTGCTCGACGACTGCGCCGACGCCGCGGTGGACGCGCTGGTGCCCGGGCCGGTGTGGACGCTCGCCGAGTTCACCGCGCTGCGCGAGCGGGTGGCGCGGGCGTTGCCGGCCACGACCGCCGACGTCGTGGGCCGCGTCGAGACCGTGCTGTCCGCCGCGCAGGAGGTGCGGCTCGCCTTGCCCGCCCAGCCTCCGCCACCGCAGGCCGACGCGATCGCCGACGTCCGCGCCCAGCTGGCCCGGCTGCTGCCACCCGGGTTCGTCACCATGACCGGGTACGCGCACCTCGCCGACCTGACCCGCTACCTGACGGCCATCAGCCGGCGCCTCGACCGGCTGCCCTACGCGCCGGAGGCGGATCGGGAGCGGATGGCCCGGGTCCACGCCGTGCAGGACGCCTACGACGAACTGCTGCGCGCGCTGCCGCCGGCGCGGCAGGCGGCCGACGACGTCCGCGACATCGCCCGCCGGGTCGAGGAGCTGCGGGTCAGCCTGTGGGCCCAGCAGCTGGGAACGCCGCGACCGGTCAGCGAGCAGCGGATCTACCGCGCGATCGACGCCGCACGCGACCGCCGTTGACCTGCCCGGCTGCGAACACGCGGCGGCAGTGGAAATATCGCGGGAGTGACCAAGAAACCGCAGACGATCTCCTACCCGGCACCAGAGTCTCGCCCGCGCCGCCACGACCATCAGCCGCTCGATCCCCACGTCATCGTCCTGTTCGGGGCGACCGGCGACCTGGCCAAGCGCAAGCTGATCCCCGGCCTGGCCTACCTCGACCAGTCCGAGCTCGCCCCCGACATCCAGGTCGTCGCGACGTCGCTCGAGGACCTCAGCGACGACGAATTCCGCGACATCGCCAAGAACGCGATCGACGCGTTCGGCATCCACAAGCTCACGCCCGAGCAGTGGTCCAACTTCGCGAAGATCGTCACCTACGTCCCGCAGAGCGCCGGACCCGAGGCGTTGGCGGCCGCGGTCGCCAGGGCCGAGGACACCCTCGGGCCCAAAGTGCGCCGGCTGCATTACCTGTCGGTCCCGCCCAACGCGGCGCGTGCGGTCATCAACATGTTGCGTGACGCCGACCTCGTCGAGCGATCCCGCGTGGTGATGGAGAAGCCGTTCGGCACCGACCTGCCCAGCGCGGTTGCCCTCAACGACTTCTTGCACGAGACGTTCGAGGAGTCCCAGATCTTCCGGATCGACCACTTCCTGGGCAAGGAGGCGGCCCAGAACATCCTGGCGTTCCGCTTCGCCAACGGCCTGTTCGAGCCGATCTGGAACCGCAACTTCATCGACCACATCCAGATCGACATCCCCGAGGCCCTGGGCCTGGATGAGAGGGCGAACTTCTACGAGAGCACCGGCGCCTACAAGGACATGGTGGTGACCCACCTGTTCCAGGTGATGGCGTTCGTGGTGATGGAGCCGCCCACGGCGCTCGAACCGTACGCCATCAGCGAGGAGAAGAACAAGGTGTTCCGCTCGATGCTGCCGATCGAGACGTCGAACGTGGTTCGCGGCCAGTACAGCGGCTACCGCCAGGAACCCGGGGTGGCCAAGGACTCCGACACCGAGACGTTCATCGCGCTCAAGGTCGGCATCGACAACTGGCGCTGGGCCGGCGTGCCGATCTATCTGCGTACCGGAAAGAAGATGGCCGAGGGAATCCGGATCATCTCGATCGCGTTCAGGGAGGCGCCGCGCACCATGTTCCCGCCGGGGTCGGGGGTGGGCACCCAGGGACCCGACCACCTCACCTTCGATCTCGCCGACAACTCCAAGGTGTCGCTGTCGTTCTACGGCAAACGGCCCGGCCCCGGCATGAAGCTGGACAAGATGTCGATGCAGTTCTCCTCGCAGGAGATCGAGACGGTGGTCGACGTGCTGGAGGCCTACGAACGACTCATCCTCGACGCGATGCGCGGTGATCACACGCTCTTCACCACCGCCGAGGGCATCGAATCCCTGTGGGAGCGTTCAGAAGAACTACTCAACGATCCGCCGGCGGCCAAAATGTACCAGCCGGGCACCTGGGGCCCCAACGCCATTCACCAATTGATCGCCCCCAACGCGTGGCGGTTGCCGTTCGAGCGGGAATGGCGCGAATCGCGACTCTAGCGCGGGCGACTTTCGATAACTTTTGGGCAAAAACCCAGCATCGCCAAATCGTTCGTTTATTTGCTACAGTTTCCTTCTCGCCGATCGCCCAATGGCCCGCACCACGGACCATCCGCGAAGGGAATTACCATGTCAATGCTGAGTATCGTCCCTGACGCGGTGACCGGGGCGAGCGGGAATCTGGATACCTTGGGCTCTTCGCTGCGCGCCGCGAATGCCGCAGCGGCGAGCCAAACCACCGCAATTGCGGCGCCCGCCGCCGACGACGTGTCGGCGGCGGCCTCCGCGCTTTTCAGTGCGCACGCTCAGGAATTCCAGGCTGTCAGCGCCAAAGCGGCCGCGTTTCACGACCAATTCGTGAGCCTTTTGAATGGCGGGGCCGCACAGTATCTGAGTGCCGAGGCGACAAACGCTCAACAAACACTGGCGACTACGGTGAACGCGCCGGCCCAGGCGCTGCTCGGCGGAGCCGTCCCGGGCGCCGCGATCGGCCAACCCACCACCGGGCCCGGCTTCGGCGGGACCTGGAACCTCGGCCCCTTGTCGATATCGCTGAGCCAGACGGGCGGTCCCGTCGGCCTCGACGGGTACGCCGGGGTCGCGAACGCGGCGGTCACGCTGAACACCCCGCTCGGCCCCCTGTCGTTGCTGACGGCGAACGGCACGCAGCTCATCTACGGGTCCGGCCCGTTCGCGTTGACCCTCAACGAGACCACACCGCTGTACACGGTGGCAGAGTCGGTCAGCGGCATCTTCCCCGCCGGCGGAGCGGGATTCCCCGCCATCACCGCGTTCTCGTTCTACTTCGACGGTCTCGGCTTCTCCATCTGAGCACCGCGGCGTCGTTCCCGGGTCGCGTCAGTCGTCGATGACGGCAAGTCCACGGCGCTCGAGATCGGCCAGGCTGTCGCGCATCGCTTGGATCTGTTCGGCGGAATGCCCGACCCAGTCCGTGATCTCGCCGATGATTCGCACGGGTTCTCGGGTGCGGTACGAGCGAGTCGGATTCCCGGGCAGCTTCTTGTCCGCCACGTTCGGGTCGTCTTCCAGTGCGCCCTGCGGTTCCACGATGTAGATACGGCCGCGACCTTCACCTCTTGACAACTCGGCGCCCCACACCGCGGCGTCGAGTGTCCCCGTCACGTAGACGTGGTTGGCGAGGCGATCCGCGCCGTGGTTGGACCGACGCCCGGGCACCAGGCGATCGCCCACCGACAGGTCGGCTTTGGTGCCGTGCAGGAGTGCGCCCGACTCGTGCGCTTCGAAAGGCACCGGTGTACCCGTCACAACAACCCCCGTCCGATGCAGTGCGTGAACGATTGTGCAGCCCGGTGTGGGGCTTTCCGCAAGCCCCCACAGGCGATTCAGCGACCGGCGGACCGAATACGGATCGGGCCGCGCCAATCGCCGTCGGGATCGACGACGCTTCCGCGCTGCGTGAGCTCCACCTCACCGGATTTCGCGAGTTCGCGCGCGACCTCGCGGGCGTCGTCCATCAGATCGCGCCAGTTCTCGTCGCCGACGGCCCGAGCGGCGTCCGACGGGCACGTGCTGCTGTCCGGGCCGCGGCGCCGGGCCAGCGCCCGCACCGCCGATTTCAGTCGTTGCCGGACCGGTCCGTCGCCCAACGCGGCCGCTGCGTCGTCGGCCCCGGGGCCGCCGTCCTCGACGATCCGGCACAACTCCGCGCGCAGGCGTTCGTCCATGTCGAACCGCGCAGCGCGGCTCAGTTCAATTCGGCGCTGAGATAGCTGATGGCGCCGCGGAATTCTTGCAGGACCTCGTTGTCGGGGACGACGAAACCGTACTTCTCGTACACCTGGTCGGTCGGGTGGACGGTGACCCGCCAGCCGGTCGACTCCAGGTGCTCGGCCGCCGGACGGCGTTCCCCGAGCCACACCAGTTCGGCGACGTCGATGTCCAGTCCGTGCTTGCGCCAGGTGCTGCGCATCGCCCGTGCCCGCTCGTCGGTGAACACGCTCATGTCGGTGATGTTCTCCGTGGCCACCCGGCTTCCGGGCGCGCTGAGCGCGGTGATGTTGTCCAGGAGCCGGTCCTGAGCCTCCGGCGGCAGGTAGGGCAGCAGCCCCTCGGCGATCCACGCGGTCGGAGTCGAGGCGTCGAAGCCGTTGTCGCGCAGTGCGGTCGGCCAGTCATCACGCAGGTCGATGCTGACGGCGCGCCGCTCGGCGGTCGGTTGCGCGCCCAGCGCGGCCAGCGTGTCGCCCTTGAAAGCGATGACCTCGGGCTGGTCGACCTCGAAGACCACCATGCCCACCGGCCAGGCCAACCGGTAGGCCCGCGCGTCCAGCCCGGCCGCCAGAATGACGGCCTGGCGTATCCCGGCGGCGGCCGCATCGTGGAAGAAGTCGTCGAAGAACCTGGTCCGGACCGTCATCTGTTCGCGCCGCTGCTGCAGGGTCATGGGCGCATCGTCGTTTTCGAGGGGAAGTTGCCCGTCCAGCATCCGGACGAAGAAAGGGTGCCCGACCGCGCGCACCAGCGGCTCGGCGAACCGGTCGTCGAGCAGCGGCTCGGGCTCCCGCGATGCGAGCGCCCGTGAGGCCGCCACCATCGTGGCGGTCGCGCCGACGCTGGACGCCAGGTCCCAGCTGTCGCCCTCGGTGCGTGCCGAACCAAAGGATGACATCGGTTTCTCCCTCCCGGCGTGACGCCGCCACCAGTTACCTCATCGAGGTCGAAGCGTACTTTCCCCTATGCTGCGCCCAGCATGCACCCGCCGCAGGCGAGAGCAGCCCGGCACTCGACGACAGGAAGGGAACCAGTCCATGGCACCGACACTGCGCCCGCGCCGATCCGCTCTCTACCTGCCCGGCAACAAGGCCCGGGCGCTCGAGAAGGGCAAGACGCTGCCCGCGGACGTGCTCGTCTTCGACCTGGAGGACGCGGTGGGGCCCGGCGCCAAAGCCGACGCACGAACGACGGTGTGCGAGGCGGTCGCGTCGGAAAGCTACCGGCCCCGCGAGGTCGTGGTGCGCATCAACGGGCTGGGCACCGACTGGCACGACGACGATCTGGCGGCGGTGGCCGGTTCGCCCGCCCACGGGGTGCTCGTGCCGAAAGTGGAGACGGGCGAGCAGGTCCGGGCGCTGGCCGCCACGCTCGAGCGGCTCGGCGCGCCGGAGTCGTTGCAGTTGTGGGTGATGATCGAAACGCCCCGATCGTTCCTCAAGGCCGAAGAGATCGCCTCGGCCAGCGAGCGATTGGCGGCGCTGGTGGTCGGCACCAACGACCTGGTCAACGATTTGCACGCGCTGCACGTGCCCGGGCGGGCACCGGTCGTGCCCGCGTTGGCGTTGGCGGTGCTGGGGGCGCGGGCGGCCGGGAAGGTGGTGCTGGACGGCGTGTTCAACGACATCACCGACGCGGAGGGCTTCCGGGCCGAAGCCCGCCAGGGCCGCGAAATGGGTTTCGACGGCAAGACCTTGATTCATCCTTCCCAGATCGGGCCGGCCAATGATCTGTTCGGTCCGTCGGAAGGGGAGTTGGCCGACGCCCGTAAGGTCGTCGCGGCCTATGAGCAGGCTCAGGCTTCGGGCGCCAGCGTGATCACCGTCGACGGTCGCATGATCGAGAGTTTGCACGTGCGCAACGCCGAGCGGATTCTTGCACTCGCCGAACACATCTCGGAGATGGAATCCGCCTCCTGAGTCACCGCGGGGACGAGCGGGCGACGGCGGTCGCGTCGGTGCGCTTGAACGCGTTGCCCGGGGTGGGCGGCTGCGGTTCGCGCGCGAAGCTGCCCAGCCGCATCAGGGGCCCCACGAGGACGTCGAACACGCGGGGGAGCAGCCGGTATCCGGCGAGCATCGGGTAGTTGGCCCAGCCCACCTGCCGCTCGCTGGACCGGCCGGACTCGGTGGCGGCCACGACGGCGCGCGCCACCGCGGACGGGGGATCGCTCAGCGGCAGCACGCGCGCGCGGCGGCCGAAATAGTTGGCCGAGACCCGATACACCGGCGTGTCGACCGCGCCGGGGTAGACGCCGTGCACGACCACGCCCGGCATCTCGCGCGTCTCCTGCCGCAGTGTCCGGATCAGGGCGGTGATCGCGAACTTGCTCAGCACGTAGGCGCCCATGTAGGGCACGGCCGCCTGACCCAGGACCGAGCCGACCACGACGAGTTGTCCCGCGCCGCGCTGCCTGAAATGGCTTATCGCACAGCGGGACACGTTGGCGGCCCCGAGCACGTTGGTCGCGACCACCTTGTCGAAGACGTCGGCGGGCACCTCGGTGAACCGGCCGAACGCCGCCAAGGCGGCGTTCTGGACCACGACGTCCAGACCGCCGTAGCGTGCGACCGCAACATCGAACAGCTCCTGGACCTGGTCGCGGTCACCGATGTCGGTCGGCTGCACGACGACGTCGGCGGCGCCCGCCGCAAGGCATTCCCCGGCGACCCGCGCCAGGCCGTCCGCCCCGCGCGCCGCGAGCACCAGCCGGCAGCCGCGCCCCGCATAACGCAGGGCGACCTGGTGGCCGATGCCGCTGGATGCGCCCGTGACCAGCACGGTCCTGACCGGATTCGTCGTACCCATGTGTCGCATTCGTCTTCCCCGAGGCTCCGGGAGTGACTACCCACCGCGCTGATCGGGTAATCAGAGCGGCATCGCCCGCGCCGTTGTACCGTCGAAGAGGTGACGGTGCTGAGTCAGCTGGGTGCAGTGCGGGAATCGCTGGGCGCCAGGTTGTTCGCCATGGTTGCCGGCCCCGACGGCCCGGCCCAGCGGACGCGGATCCATGAGACGCCGGGGCCGCGGTGGTTCGACGAGGACCGCCCCATCCGCAGGGTGAACGCCGACGCGTCGATGTTCGTCGGTGGGTTGCGCGCGTTGCTGCTGCAGTCGTTGCACCCGCTGGCCATGGCCGGCGTGGCCCAACACTCGAACTACCGGGGCGATCCGTGGGGCCGGCTGCAGCGCACGAGCACCTTCTTGGCCGTCACGACGTTCGGGACGGCGGCCGACGCGCAGCGCGCCGTCGATCGGGTGCGGGGGATTCACCGCCGGGTGCATGGGGTGGCGGAAGACGGGAGGCCGTATTCCGCCACGGATCCGCGCCTTTTGGAGTGGGTGCACATCACCGAGGTGGACAGCTTCCTGCTGGCGCACAAGCTGTACGGCGCCGCCCCGCTGGACCGCGGCGGTCGCGACGCCTACGTGGCGGACATGGCGTATGTGGCAACCCGACTCGGGGTGGTCGATCCGCCGCGCACCGAGCATGAGCTGGCGGAGCGTATCGCGGCGTACCGTCCGGAGCTGCGCGGCACGTCGGCGGCACGCGACGCCGCCCGGTATCTGTTGCTGACGCCGCCGCTGCCGCTGGCGGCCAGGGCGCCCTACGCGGTGCTGGCGGCGACGTCGGTGGGGATGCTTCCCGCGTGGGCGCGCACACCGCTGCTGTTGCCGTACTTCCCGCCGATCGAGCGCACCCTGGGCCGCACGGCCGGCCGCGCGCTGGTCGGCGGCATCCGCTGGGCCATGACGGGCTGACGGTGCGCCGCTGACGGTAGCGTTATGCGGCGTGAACGACTTCGTCGTCGTCAAGGTCAAGCCCGGCAGCAGCAAGGGCCCGCTCGTCGAGACCGGCCCCGACGGCGAGCTGACGATCTACGTCCGGGAGCGCGCCGTCGAGGGCAAGGCCAACGACGCCGTCATCCGGTTGCTGGCCACCCACCTGCGCCTGCCCCCGAGCCGAGTCGAACTGGTCTCCGGAAAGACGTCGCGACTCAAGCGATTCCGCGTGCACCGGGCGGTTTCGCCGACGGATGAGACCCGGACGTAGTTCCACACCTCCGCAGCAACATCCTCGAAAGGAACCATCGTGGGTCAACTCAGCGGCAAGACAGCCGTCATTACGGGCGGAACGTCCGGCATCGGGCTGGCGACTGCGCGCGCCATGGCCACCGAAGGCGCGCACGTCTTTCTGACCGGGCGCAGCCAGACGGGGATCGACGACGCGGTCGGCGCACTCGGCGAGTCGGCGACCGGGATACGCGGCGACATCACCAAGCAGGACGATCTCGACGCCCTTCGCGACGCGGTCAGCGCGCGCGGCGAGGGCCTCGATGTGCTGTTCGCCAACGCCGGCGGCGGCGAGTTCGCGGCACTGGGCGAGATCACCGCACAGCACCTGAGCGACACGTTCGACCGGAACGTCGCCGGCACCGTGTTCACCGTGCAGACGCTGCTGCCGCTGCTGAACCCGGGAGCGTCGATCATTCTGGCGAGTTCGACCACGGCATACAACGGGACGCCGGCGTTCGGTGCCTACGCGGCCTCCAAGGCCGCGGTCCGTTCCTTCGGCCGCACCTGGGCGGCCGAACTCGTCGATCGCAACATCCGCGTCAACACGATCGTGCCCGGCCCCGTCGAAACGCCTGGCCTGACGGAGCTGGTACCCGCCGAGCAGAAACAGGGTCTCCTGGATGCCCAAGCGGCCGTGGTACCGATGAGGCGGGTGGGCCGGCCCGAGGAGATCGCGGCAGCGGTGGTGTTTCTCGCCTCGGATGCCAGCAGCTTCATGACGGGAAGCGAGCTGTTCGTCGACGGCGGCGCCGAACAGTTGTAGTGCGCTCGGCGCGTCACAGCCGGGCCAACGCCATGACGGGATTCTGCACGTAGTCGGCGAACAGTCGCAGCAGGCCGCCGGCCGAGCCGCCGTCGCAGACGCGGTGGTCGAAGCTCAGCGACAGTTGGGTGACCTTCCGCACGGCCAGTTCGCCTCCTGCCACCCACGGCCGGTCGACGATGCGGCCGATTCCCAGGATGGCCGCCTCCGGGTGGTTGATGATCGCCGCCGACCCGTCGACGCCGAAGACACCGTAGTTGTTCAACGTCACGGTCCCGCCGGACAGCCGCGCGGGGGGCAGCTTGCCGTCGTGGGCCAGAGAAACGACTTCGGTGAGTCTGTCCGACAATGTCACGGTGTCGAGTTTGTCCGCGTCCGAGATTACGGGGACCACCAATCCCCGCGGCGACTGCACCGCGACACCGAGGTGGACGTGGCTGTGCCGCAGGATTTCCTGTCGTTCGGCGTCAAATGTTGCATTCAACTCGGGGAATTGACGTAGTGCGGCGATGGCCAGCCTGGCCAGTAATGCCAGGAGGCTTACCGGCGCCGATTCGCCGATCAGTCGTTTCGCCTCCAACAGCCCGGTCGCGTCGGCGTCGACCCATGTGGTGGCATCCGGGATTTCGCGGCGACTGGTGGTCAGCTTCTCCGCGATGGCCTTGCGAATCCCCGTGACGGGAATCCGGTGAGCGTCCTCGCAGACAACCGGCGGCGTATCCGAGATCGCGACCTCGACGTCGCCACGGGTGATGACGCCGCCGGCGCCGCTGCCCGAAAGCTGTTCCAGGTCGACACCGTTCTCGCGCGCAAGCTTTCGAACGACTGGCGAAACAACCTGCACGGCGTGGCTGTTCATCGCCTCCGCGGTGCGCCGGCGCCGGCGCCGCACAGCCTCCTCACCGCCGGTTCCGTAACCGATGAGCACGGCGCCGGAACCTACGCCCGGTTCCTCCCGGTGTTGCGTGAATGCGTCACCTTGGTCGCACGAGGCGGCGGTGCGCACGGTGATCAGCGGCGCACCGACCGCCAAGGTGGCACCCGCGTCGCCGTGCAACTCGACAACGGTCCCGGCGAACGGGACCGGAACCTCGACCCGGGCCTTGGTGGTCTCGACCTCGACGACCGGCTCGTCGATATCGACGCTGTCCCCGATCTCGACCAGCCAACACACGATCACGGCTTCCGTGAGCCCCTCGCCCAGGTCGGGCAATACGAATGTCTGCCCGCTCATGCACCGACCGCCCAGCGGGTGTCGGGTCGGTCATCCCACTGCAGACGGTCGACGGCGTCGAGGATCCGGTCACAGGTGGGCAGATACCAGCGTTCGAGTTTCGGTGCGGGGTAGGGGATGTCGTAGCCGCACACCCTCAGAACCGGTGCGGCCAGGTGGTGGAAGCAGCGCTCCTGGACCCGCGCGGCGATCTCGGCCGCCACGCCGGCGAACCCGGGTGCCTCCTGCACCACCACGCAGCGCCCGGTCTTGCGGACCGAGGCCGTCACCGTCTCGTCGTCGAAAGGCACGATCGAGCGCAGGTCGATGAGTTCGACCTCCCGCCCTTCGTCGGCGGCCGCGGCCGCCGCCTGCCGGGCCGGCTCCACGGACGGCCCGAAGGCAACCAGCGTGACGTCCGTACCGGACCGCAGCACCCGGGCCTGACCGATCTTGGCTCCCCGGCCCAGTTCGGCCTCCGCCCGGGAGAAGTACAGCCGCTTCGGCTCGAGGAACACGACCGGGTCAGGATCGTCGATGGCTTCGCGCAACAGTCCGTAGGCGTCGGTGACCGACGCCGGCGTGACGACTTTCAGCCCCGGGGTGTGCGCGTAATACGCCTCGCTCGAATCGCAGTGGTGCTCAACACCGCCGATACCGCCGGCGTAGGGCACACGGATGACCATCGGTACCGGCAGCACGCCGCGAGTGCGGTTGCGCAACTTGGCGACGTGAGACACGACCTGTTCGAAGGCCGGGTAGGCGAACGCATCGAACTGCATCTCGACCACCGGGCGAAAGCCCCCCATCGCCATTCCCACCGCAAACCCGATGATTCCGGATTCGGCCAGCGGGGTATCGAAACAACGGTCGGCGCCGAAGGCCTCGGCGAGGCCGTCGGTGATACGGAAGACCCCTCCCAGCGTGCCGACATCCTCGCCGAACACCACCACGGAATCGTCCTCTTCGAGCGCATCGCGTAATGCCGCATTCAACGCTTGCGCCATCGTGATCAGGGGCATCCCGGGTCCTCATCGAGCTCTGCCGTCAATTCGGCGTGGGCCTGCTTCAGTTGTTCACGTAGTTGAGTCGTGGGCTCCGCGTAGACATACCGGAACAAATCGTCGACTTCGACGGGGCGATCTCGGTTCATCCCGGCCCGGATCGTGGTGGCAAGTTCTTCCGCCTCGGCGCTCAGGCCGGCGGCGTAGGCATCGTCGACGAGCCCTTCGGCGCGCAGGAAGATCTCCAATCGCCGAATCGGATCGCGCCCCAGCCACTCCGTCACCTCGCCGTCGCTGCGGTACCGACGCGGATCGTCGGCGTTGGTGTGGCCCGACATCCGATAGGTATGCGCCTCGACGATGACTGGCCCGTTTCCCGCCAGCACGTACTCGCGAGCCGCGTCCAGAACCGCGAGCATGGCGACGGGATCGTTGCCGTCGACCTGCTCACTGCCGATGCCGTAGCCAACCCCCTTGTGCGCCAACGACGGGGCCGCGGTCTGGCGGTCCAGCGGAACGCTGATGGCGAAGCCGTTGTTCTGGACCAAAAAGATCACCGGCGCCCGGAACACCGCGGCGAAGTTCAGTGCCTCGTGGAAATCGCCCTCGCTGGTGGCGCCGTCGCCACACAGGGCCAACACCACCGCACCGGTTGCTCTGCGTGCCAGGGCGTGCGCCAGACCCGCAGCGTGCAGGAGTTGGGTCGCCAGTGGCGTGCACTGCGGAGCGGTACGGTGACGCGCGGAGTCGAAGCAGCAATGCCATTCGCCCGCAAGCATTCCGAGAATCTCGACCGGGTCGATACCCCGAGCCGCCAGGGCCATCGAATCGCGATACGTCGGAAACAGCCAGTCCTGCGCACGCAGGCACATCGCCGCCGCGATCTGGCAGGCCTCCTGCCCCCGAGAGGACGGATAGACCGCGAGGCGCCCCTGCTTGGTCAACGCCGCCGCCTGATCGTCAAAACGACGCCCCAGAAACATTCTGCGGTACATCTCCACCAATCGCCGCGACCGCGGCCGGGCATACCGGGCGCTGCTCGCGACCGGCCGGCCGGCCGGGTCGAGGAATTGCACGGCCGTGTCGGCCGGAAGGAACTTCCGATAAAGCGACGCGTCGGCCGATTCGACCACTGTCATCGTTGCCTCCTCGATCGCCGGCTTCTGTCATACGATCTTCGGCAATGACGAGCCAGGTGACAACGAGATGTTCCATACTGAATACGGATTGCCATCATTACCTAACCCTGGTGACAAACTGTTCAAAGCAGATGTCGATCGGAAGCGAGCGGTGAACACATGGACGACGCGGTGCCGGCGGTTCAGCTCGATGACGTCGACCGCAGGTTGATCAAAGAACTCGTCAAGGACGGCCGTGTGTCGATGCTGGCCTTGGCGCAACGCGCACACGTCTCGCGGACGCATGTCTACGCGCGGATCGAACGATTGGAGAAGGCGGGCGTCATCGAGGGCTTCTCGGCGCGAATCAACATGGAGAAGGCCGGGTTTGCGACGTCGGCGTTGATCGCCCTGACGATTCTGCAGGATTCCTGGCGCGGCTTGTCCGAGCAGTTGAAGAAGCTTCGTTACGTCGAGCGGTTCACGCTGGTCGGCGGGGACTTCGATGTGCTGGTGCTGGTACGCACTCCCGACAACCACACCCTCCGCGACGTCGTGCTGGAGCGAATTCACAGCATGACCGGGATACGTTCCAGCCGAACGTGGTTGGTGTTCGAAGAGTGGAGCGACCTGCGCCGCGAATGGCTATGAATTCGCGCTCAGACCGTGACGGCATCGGACGCATCGGCGCGCCGGCGCGCCAGGGTTCGTGCAGCCTCCTCGGTGGTGATGCCCTGCGCGGAACTGATTTCGTAGACCTGTAGCAGGGTGTCTCCGATGCCTCTGGTGTGGTCGGCCACCGTATCGGCATCCCACCCGAGCACCTCGTGGCCGACAAGATGGAGCGCGCCGCCGGCATTGGCGACGAAATCCGGGGCGTACAGGATTCCGCGGTCACGTAGCACCGAGCCCGCTTCCTCATCGGCGAGAATGTTGTTCGCCGCCCCTACGACCGCAGCGGTGCTGAGCTGCCGCGCAACGGCACTGTCGATGACGGCACCCATCGCACAGGGCGCGAAGATATCGCATGGGGTCGTGGTCACTTGCGCGGGTGGGACGGGGCTGCAACCGAATTCCTGCGCCCAGGCGATCCGCTCGCTATCCAGGTCAGCAACCAGTAGACACGCGCCGGCCTCGACGGCCATCCTTGCGAGGTGGCCGCCCACCCCGCCGAGGCCCTGGACGAGGACGGTCAGGCCCGCGAGGCCGCCCATTCCACGGAACCGGGCGGTGGCCGTCATGGCCTCGAAGACCCCGACTGCCGTGTTGCGGGCACTCGAGCCGGCACCGCCCCTGTCGACCGAGCGGCCGAACACGAAGTTCGTTGTCTGGCCGAGGATGTCCATGTCCGCGGAGCTTGTGTTGATGTCCGGGCCGGTCCAGTAGGTGCCGTTGAGCCTGTCGATGTTCTCGGCGTGCAGGCGCAGAATCCGTTGCCAGGTCGGATCGTCGATGTCCCGGCGTGGGACCGGCAGGGCGATGACGGATTTGCCGCCGCCCATCGGCAGGCCGCTCACCGCCATCTTCAGTGTCATCGCGCCCGCCAACCGGGCCGCGTCGTCCAGCGCATCTGCAAGTGAGTGATACCGGGCTGCGCGCGTCCCGCCCGCGGCCCGGCCGTGCCGGATCGAATCGACCCGGATCACGAATGTCGCCCCGGTGTCGGGATCATGGCGGGTGAGCGTGAGCTCTCCCGCCCAGCGGAGCGCGTCATCCACGTTCATGGCCTTGCCTTTCAGATCGACGGACTCCTGGCGACATTAGGGTCGTGCGGCCAGATGGGGTAGATGGGCGGGAACAGACCGGACAGAATGCTCAATTGCGTTGAGCTGAAATGTCATCTGTCCATCATTCTTGTCCACGGAGGTCGCCGGTGGACAGTCTGCTCAGCGCCTATGCCACCACCGTTCCGCGATGAATGACCGTCCGCACGCGCTCCGGAAGCTGTTCCACCGAGATCTCCGGGCCTTCCAGGATGACCATGTCGGCCCGCTTGCCGGGGCACAGCTCGCCGATGTCCGCGCCGGCATCGAGCAGTTCGGCCGCCGCAGTCGAAGCGGCGCGCAGCGCGTCGACGGCCGAGATCCCCAGCCGGTTCATGAGTTCTAATTCGCGGAGGTTTTCGCCGTGGCGGGAGATGCCGGCATCGGTACCCATCGCGATGCGGACGCCGGCCGCGTGGGCCAGTCGCACGGACGCTTCATGGGCTTCGAGGGCCGCGGCGGCCTTCTCCCGCGTCGAATCGGCAATGCCACCCGAGGTGTCGGCCTGGCGCAGGATCGCGTGTGGAGCCGACAGTGTTGGCACCAGCCATGTTCCGTTTTTCACCATCATGTCGACGGCTTCGTCGTCGAGGTAGACACCGTGTTCGATGGAGCGCACTCCGGCCCGGACCGCGTTCTTGACACCCTGCGCGCCCTGGGCGTGCGCCATCACGTGCAGGTGCGCGGCGCGTGCTTCGGCCATCATGACCGCGAGTTCTTCCTCGGCCAGCTGCGCTCGCCGCGGATCGCTTCGTGGACTGATCACCCCGCCGGTGGTGGCGACCTTGATGACATCGGCACCCGCGCGCACGAGTTCGCGAACCGCGCGGCGCATTTCGTCGACACCGTCGACGACGGTCGACGGGCGGCCGGGATAGGGGGGCCACAACGCGTGCACACACTCGCCGGTGGGCAGCCATTCGTCACCGTGGCCGCCGGTTTGGCTGAGCATTCCGATGGCGATCTGCATGTCGGGACCGTCGATGAGCCCGGCGGCGAGTGCCTGCTTGACGCCCAGGTCGGCGCCGGCCGCGTCCCGGATCGTGGTCACGCCGGCGCGCAACGTCAGCCGCAGGTTGCGTGCGGCCTGAAAGAACCTCAGCGACAGGGGCGTCTGGAGGAGCCGCAACGTGTCGACGTCGTCGAGCAGGACGTGCACATGGCAGTCGATGAAGCCCGGAACCACCAGCCGGCCGGTGGCGTCGATCGCGGTGTCGCCGTCCAATCCCACGCCGACATCCACAATTCGTGCACCCTCGACGACGACGTCCGCGGGCCCGGCCGTGCCGCCGATCGGGTCGAAGACGTGACCGCCCCGAACCAGTAGCCGCGCCGTCACGTGTTGTCCGTCGGGTGTGGCCCGTACAACGTGTTGATCCAGACGGTTGTCAATGCAGTTGCGGCGGTGGCCGGCTCGGTGATCGGCCGCCGACCGAACGCCGCGATCAGATACCGTTCGTTCATCCACGTCAGCGCCCGCGCCACCTCTTCTGGCTCGGTGATCCGGCTGCGTCCGGCCGCCACGTCCGACTCGATGCGCCGCGCCGTCCGCTCGGCGAGACGGTCGGCGAGATCCCGGTAGAGCGCGCCGATCTCGGGATCGTGCCGTGCGGTGTCGGAGATCGCCTCGATCAACCGTCCGTGGTCGACCCACAGCGCGGTGAGCGCAGCCAGGCTGCGGCGCAGTTCGGCGACCGGATCGTCCGATTCCGCCAACCAGTTGTCGGCCACGTGGTCCAGCTCGAGGCCGACGTCGGCGAGCATGGCCATAAGCAGGTTCTGCCGATCGTCGAAATGGCGGTAGAAAGCCGTGCGCGCAACGTCGGCTGCAGACGTGATGTCGTCCAGCGAGATCTCCGCCCATGCCTTTCGCTCCAGCAGAGCGTGGGCGGCGTCCAGGATGCGGCGCCGCGCGTTGCGGCGGTGCTCACGGCGACGCGCTTGCAGATCGGTCTGGCGGGTGGTCATGGATGCGAGTCTCGCACACAATCACACATGAAGTGAAACACCGTTCTTGACACCGTGTCACAGATGTAGTTACCTGGTCGGCAGTCGCCGCCGATCCTGACGGTCGCGCAGCGCGTCCCACACCACAGACAGGGGTTTGAGCCTCGTGCGACTGAGTTTGTCGTTCACCGGATTCGGCTCGATCTTGGCCGACCTGCCCGCGGTCCACGCAGCAGAAGAGTGCGGATTGGACGGGGTCTGGTACGCCGAACACATCAGCGCTCACGACGCGGTCGTGCCCGCGACGGTCTACCTGCGGGAAACCGAGCGGCTGGAGCTTGCGCTGATGGGCATCAACCCCGCGGGCCGCCACCCCGGAGTCACGGCGATGGAACTCGCGTCGCTGGCCGAGATCGCCCCCGGCCGCGTTCGCGCCGCGATCGGCACCGGCGTGCCGGACATGATCGCCAAGCTGGGCCGCTCGATCGAAAGGCCGATCGCCTCGACCATCGCGCTGTACCAGGCGCTGAAATCCGCGCTCGGCGGCGTCGAGCTGACAGGGGACTACCCGGGATTCGCCTTCGCTCGGTACCAGCTGAACCCGCCGGCGGCGCCACCGGCGTTGGACATCATGGCGGTGCGCCCGAAAATGGTGGAGACGGCGGCGCGATACGCCGACGGCGTGTGCCTCAGCGCCGGTTCGTCGCGGGCCTACCTCACCGAAACCGTCCGGCGAGTGGAGGAGACGCTGGCCGCGGCCGGCCGGCCGCGGAAAGGTTTCCGCATCTCCGTCGTGGTTCCCGCGTTCATCACCGAGGACATCGACGCCGCGCGGGCGCAGGTGGCGTCGTTGCTGTCGACGTTCGACGCAAGCACCACGGAATACCTGGCGGCGGGGGCGATCCCGCCGGGCGCGCTGGTGGCGGCGGCCGCCTCCGGCGACCCCGCCGCGGCGGTCAAGGTGTTCACCCCGGAAGTGATCGACGCCGTGGCCATGGTCTGCCCGCCGGACGGCGTCGGCGAATCACTGGCGGCCTACGCCCAAACCGGCGTCGACGAGGTCGCCATAGCCCCGTTCATGCCGCCCGGCCAAGTGCCCGCCCTCGTCCGGTTGCTGGCCGAGAACCGGCCCGCAATGGCCACCAAATCCTGACGCCCAACCCCTGAGAGGACGGAACGCAGATGACGCAGAGCACCACTGTGCTCGAGGGTGATGCCGCCGAGATCATGCGGCTGCACCGCGAATTCGTCGACGCCAACAGCCCACTGGACTCGCGCTATCTCAGGCGGCGCGCGAGCGCCGACCCCGGCGAGCTCGTTTGGTACAACCTCAACGGCTCCGCCTACCTCGGGCAGGACCACATCGCCCGGCTCTGGGACGCCCTGGCGTCCAACATGAGCGAGCAGGCGGTCAGCACGGAACTGCGCGATGAACGCGTCGACGTCGAGGGCGACGTCGCCTGGGTCACCTACCTGAGCCGTTACCAAGCGGATTTCGGCGAACTGGGCACCTACGACGGCGGTATGCGCAGCACCGAGATCTGGCGGCGACGCGGCGGCGAATGGCGGCTCGTCCACACCCACTTCTCGGCGCACGTGCCCGACCAGATGGGCGGGCGATGACGCCGCCGCCCCCGCGGGAGCGGGGCTAGTTCGGTGCGGCGACGCTTCGTGGCGGGTCCGGCCGGGCGCATCAGCTGTCTGTGGGCCGAATCCGACTCGCCCCGCCCACCGGTGGTGTTCGTGCACGGCATCAACGGGGCCGCCGAGCAATGGACGCCGGTGGCCCGCCTCGTGGCCGGTCGCGGGCTGCTCGCCGTCGACCTGCGCGGCCACGGCGATTCGGAGCCGGGAGGTTCCTACGAAGCCGCCGCCTACGCCGCCGACGTCGGCGCGGCGATGTCCGCACTGGGCATCACGCGAGCCCACCTGGTCGGCGCCTCGTTCGGCGCGGGCGTCTGCGTCACGCTCGCCGCGACCGATCCCGACCGCATCGCGTCGCTGACACTCGTCGGTGGGGCCCTCAGCGTCGCCGCCACCGCCGATGCCGAAGCCGCCGTCGCGGAGTTACGCCGGCTGGGCGCGCAGTCGTTTTTCGAGCATGCCGCGGCGGCGAGCTTCGGGCCGGATGCCGACGAGGAAGTGCTTCGGCAGTCGGTGCGGTTGGCAGCCTTTCGCGACGAGGCGATGATCGAGCGGATCTTGCGCGCAGCGCTGGCTGCCGACGTCTCGGCCGCTGCCGCCCGGGCCGCGGCGCCGGCTCGCGTGCTGACCGGCGAGCACGACCAAACCTGCCCACCGGAACTGGGGGCGACACTGGCCACCGCCCTGCGGACCGACTGCACGGTGCTGGCGGGGCTGGGCCACATGGCACACATGGAGGACCCCCAGCGAATTGCGGCGCTGCTTGAAGAGCACATCGGTCGGGCCGACTCGTCGTGCGAATCCCCGGCAGCGCGAGGTTCGTGATGCGCCCGGCAGTGTTCGACTATGTGGCTGCCTCCACCGTGACCGAAGCGTGTGCCGAGCTCGGTCGCGACCCCGACGGCACCCGGGTGCTGGCCGGGGGACAGAGCCTGATGCCGCGACTGGTGCGCCGGCTGGATCGCCCGCGCCGCCTCGTCGACATCTGCAGGATCGCCGAACTTCACGAATTGTCCGCCACGCCGGACGGTGTGCGGATGGGCGCCGCGGTCACGCAGCGAACGGCGGAACTGTATCCCGCGCTGCGGGGCTTCGGTGTGCTCGCGCAAGCCTTGCCCGGGGTCGGCAAGGTCACCACCCGCAATCGCGGGACGGTCTGCGGCAGCCTCGCCAACGCCAACCCCGCCGCAGAGCTCGGTGTGTGTCTTTTGCTCCTCGGCGGCGAGGTGACCGCGATCTCGACACGCGGCCTGCGGCACATCGCCGCGGAGGACTTCTTCCTGGCTCCACGTCGCACCGCGCTCGAGGACGACGAGTTGCTGCACACGGTGCGGTACGACCGCCCACAGGCGGACACCGTGGGGCATTTCGAAAAGGTGACGATTCGCGGTGCGGGTGACACCCCGTTGTTGAGCGCCGCGGTCAGCGCCCGCCTCGGCGCCGACGGGGCAACCGATGTGCGTATCGGGGTGGGCGGCGAGGGGCAGAAGCCGACGCGCGCCCCGTCGCGTATCACCGCCCCGCTGGCGGGGGCGCTCGATGACCCCGCGATCGAGCACTCGAGCCGCTTGCTGGCCGCAGAACTCGAATTCCTCGGCGACACAAGGGCATGCGCCGATCATCGTCGACGGCTGGCGATCCGAATCGTCGCCCGCCTGCTGCGTCGGCTGCGGGAGGATCTGCTATGACCGACGGTGTGGCCATCGAAGTTCGGGTGAATGGCCGGGCGGTGCGCGCCTGCGTGCCCGCGCGAATGACGCTCGTCGACTTCCTGCGGGAGCGGCTCGGCCTCACCGGCACGCACATCGGCTGCGGCGAGGGGTTGTGCGGCGCGTGCAACGTTCTCTTCGAATCGCGTTCCGCGCGTGCGTGTCTGATGCTGGCCGTCCAGGCCGACGACAGCGACGTCGTCACGATCGAAGGGCTCAGCCCGCCCGGGTATGCCTCGAACGTGCAGGACTGCCTCGTGCGGCATCACGCATTGCAGTGCGGCTTCTGCACACCCGGCTTCGTGGTCCTGATCGAGGAACTGCTTGCCGAGGTCGACGCCGGCAGGCGCCCGACGGCCATCCAGATACGCAAACACCTGAGCTCATCTCTGTGCCGCTGCACCGGGTACGCGCCGATCATCGCCGCGGCCGAGGAACTGGTGGCCGACAGAATCGCGGTAATCGACAGCAGCAAACCACAACCCCCGACGGAGGTCGCACGATGAAATACGCATCTCAGGAATGGCTGACCCGGCAGACCGCGCTCCAGCAGTCGTTCGCGGTCCGCCCCGGGGCTACGGCCCGGGTGCAATACCGTCTCACCAACGCTCCGGGCGGAGGCGAAATCCGTTACTACGCCGACGTCCGCGACGGCCGCGCCGTGGAACAGCAGCTGGGTGACGACCCGGCCTCCGATGGCACCATGACGGCGTCATTCGGCGACTCCGTCGCAATCCTGCGTGGCGAACTGCCCCCGACGACGGCGTTCATGGAGGGGCGCATCAAGCTGGCCGGTGACGTGGCCAAGCTCGGCAAGCTGATGCCGCTCACCCAAACAGCCGAATACAAGCGGCATCTCACACAGCTCTGCGAGGAAACCGACTTCTCTTGACCTTCTCGCTGCTTGCCCGCGATCCGGTCACGGGCCATCTCGGCGTCGCATCGCAGTCGCATTACATGGGCGTCGGCGCCGTGGTGACCTGGGCGGAGGCCGGTACCGGCGCGGTGGCGACACAGGCGTTCGCGCTCCGCGGCTACGGGCCGCGCGGCCTGGCCCTGATGCGGGCCGGCAGCCGCGCGCCGGATGCACTGCGGCAACTGCTCGGGTCTGATGCCGACCGCGAGATCAGGCAAGTCGCCTTCCTGGACGCGGCGGGCGAGTTCGGAATTCACAGCGGCACAAGATGTGTCGGTGCCGCGGGCGTAGCGCGAGGCGAGCACGTCGTGGGGTTGGGCAACATGCTCGACAACGACGGCGTGCCGCAGGCAATGGTGCATGGCTTCGAAAGCGCACGCGGTGACCTCGCCCACCGCCTCGTGGCCGGCCTGCAGGCCGCCGATGAGGCAGGTGGTGACATTCGCGGACGGCAATCGGCCGCGATTCTGGTCGTCGACGGTGCACCCACCGATGCGCCATGGGATGGCATCGTGCGCGAGCTACGGGTCGAAGACCACCAGGACCCCATCGGGGAACTGAGCCGGCTCCTGGACCTCAACGACGCGGTCGACGACATGTCGCGGGTGGTGTTCGATCCGGAAGGCCCGATCCTCGGCCCGCCGCAGCCCGATTGCGTCTACCATTCCGCCGCCGCAACGCTGGCCACGGTGGCGAGGGTGCTGGGCGAGAACCCCGAGGCGACGTTCTGGCAAGCGGTGCTGCAGGCGCGCCGGGGACGAACGGACGATGCCAGACAACTGCTGGAAGCCGCTACCCGGCACAATCCCCGGCTGGTGACATTCTTCTCGCGGTTAGCCGACACCGGAATCCTCACACCCGAGAGCGTTTCCGCCCTGACGTAGCCTCTCAGAAACCGCTACCGCAACCTGTCGCCCATACCCGCTGGGGCGCAGCTGGTTGTGGCTGTGGTGCGGGGCAGGAGGTCATCGAATCCATTGCGGCCAGCAGCCGGTCGGCGGTGATCGGAATGGTGTCGACGATGTGGGCGTGCTCGTCCCCGATGGCGTCGCGGATCGCGTTGGCGAGTGCCGCGGGCAACGGGATGGCACCGCTTTCCCCGGCTCCCTTGGCGCCGTTGAGCGAGAACGGGGAGGGCGTTTCGAGGTGGACGAGTTCGATCGGAGGCACGTTGGCCGGCAACGGGGGAAAGTAGTCCCACATCGATTGGACCACCGGTTGGCCATCGCCGGTGTAGGGCAGCTGCTCATACAGCGCCGCGCCGATGCCCTGTGCGGTGCTGCCCTCGATCTGCCCGGCGACCAGCGCCGGGTTGAGCTGCGGGCCGCAGTCGTGCCCGAAGACCAGCCGCTGCAACGACACAGCGCCGGTGTCCCGATCGATTTCGACCACGACCGCGACCGCCCCGAACGTGAAGGCGAAGTTGCGCGGATCGTAGGTATAGGCCGATTCCAGCCCGGGTTCGGTATCGGGCGGCAGATCGATTGCGCGCCAGGCCGCGTCGGCGACCTGGCCGACGGTGACCCCGGCGCCGGTGGCGTCGGCGAAGCCGGAGTCCGTGTCGCGAATGGCGGCCGAATCGCCGGCCTCGAGGAGGTGGGCGGCAATGACCCGCATCTGCTCGCGCAGCCCGCGCGCGGCCATCATGACCGCAGAGCCGGCCACGCCGGCGCCGCGGCTGCCGCCGCTGGCATAGCCGGTGTACGGGCAGGCCTGCGTATCCCCACAGATGACCGAAACCGATTCCAGCGCAACGCCGATCTCGTCGGCGGCGACCTGGGCAAGGACGGTCTCGAGCCCCTGGCCCATCGGGATCTGCCCGGTCAGCACCGTGACCAGGCCGGACGCGTCCATGCGGACCACGGCGCGATCGTGGCCGGGGTTGTTGATGCCCATCATCGCCGCGGCGGCCGACGGGCCGAAATTGGATGCCTCGACGTAACACGCCGTGCCGACGCCGACCAGCCGGCCCAGGGCGCGGGCCTCGGCGGCCTCGCGTCTGGCCCGCGGCCAGTCGAGGCGGTCGGCGACGAGGTCGAGCAGTTCGCCGTAGCGCCCGCTGTCCAGGCACATCATCGCGGCCGTCCAATAGGGCAGCTCGTCGGGACGCAAGAGGTTGCGGCGCCGTATCTCGATCGGGTCGATGCCGAGTCGTCGCGCTCCCTCGTCCAGCGCGCGTTCGATGGCGAAGGTGGCTTCGGGCATGCCGAAGCCGCGGTAGGCCCCGATCGGGGTCTTGTTGGTCACCACCGCCACCAACTCGCTGAGGGCGTCGGCGATCCGGTACGGCCCGGTCAGCATGGCCGCGGTGACCACCCCGGAACCCGCCCCGGCCATGTACGGCGTTGCCCCGCAGTCGAGTACCACCGTGGCTCGCAGGCCGGTGATGGTGCCGTCCGCCTTGAGTCCCAACTCGAGATCGACGGCGGTTCCGCGCCCGTGAACGGTGGCGGTGAAGGCCTCGGCTCTGCTTTCGATCCAACGGACGGGGCGGCCCACGGCGCGCGCGGCGAACGCCACCAAGGTTTCCTCGATGTACGCGCACGTCTTGTTGCCGAACGCCCCGCCGACATCGGGGCAGATCACCCGCACCCGGCTCTCGGGGATCCGCAACGTGGCGCTCAACGAGGCCCGCACCTGATGCAGCGCCTGCGTCGAGGTCCACACGGTGACGGAATCGCCGAGGATGTCCCATGCGGCGCGTACCCCGCGTGTCTCCAGTGAGAGCCCGGCGACCCGATTGCTCGTGTACCGGCCGGCGACGATCAGCGCCGCGGTGGCTAGGGCGGCGTCGGGGTCGCCGGCTTCGAAACGTGTTCGGCCGAAGACGTTGTCGGGCCAGTGGTCATAGAGCAGCGGTTGGTTGTCGGCGCTCGCGTCGACCACGGCGGGCAGCCGTTCATAAGTGACGTCCACCAGCTCGGCGGCGTCCTCGGCGAGGTAGGCGTCGTCGGCGACGACGGCTGCAACCGGTTCACCCACATAGCGAACCCGGTCGCCGGCCAGACACCACGTGGGGGCGTCGTCCTGAATCTGGGTCGTCCACATCATCGCCATCGGGTCGGTCACGGAACGGACGTCGGAGCCGACCAGGACCGCGCGCACGCCGGGAGCGGCGCACGCCCTGCTCGTATCGACCGCGATGCGGGCGTGCGGTTCGCGGGATCGGACCACCACCAGATGCAGCTCGCCGACGGCCTGCTCATCGGCGAGATAGCGGCCACCTCCGGCGGCCAGCCGTCGCAGGTTGAGTCCCGGCGGGCTCTGGCCGACCTGGCGCGCAGTGGTCATGGCGAGGTACCCACGCCCTTTCTCTCACCCCTTCTCCGGGGCATGACCGATACGACCCGGCCGGCCCGAAGCAAACGTAACTACGAGTGTGACACCATGTCAATAATGCCGTTCCAATTGTCGTCAGATATGCTCGCGGAGAGACATGCCACGCCCACCCCACTACCGCAAGTAGGTTGCTGCTCCTGACTACTCGACAAAGCGATTTGCAGGCGCGCCGGCGCGAGCATCGGCGCAATGCCCGCCGACGACTGCTGGACGCCGCGCACGGTCTGCTCGAAGAGCAACGCTGGGCGGAGATTTCGCTCGATGACATCACCTCGGCCGCCGACGTCGCGCGCACCGCCTTTTACCGCCATTTCGAGGACCGTCAGCACCTGCTGATGGCGATGCTCGACGACGTCGGACTCGAGTTGGATCACGTGGCCGACAACTGGATGGCGCCGGCCGATGACCCCGTCTCCGAGTTGCGCACCAGCCTCGATCGCCTGACAACGGTTTTCGTCGAACACGGTCGCCTCATCCAGGCCATCTCCGATACCGCCCGGCACGACCCGGAGATCGGCGCGCTGTATGACCGGCTGGCCGACCGTCTGCTCACCGCAACCGCGCGCCGAATCGAAGCGGACGTCGCGGCCGGACGGAGCGACATCACCGAGCCGCGCGAGGTCGCCCGCGCACTGACGTGGATGAACGAGCGGTACCTGCTCACATCGTTCGGGCACCCCCCGTTCAGCGACCGGGCGGCGGTCACCGAGGCTCTGGCGACCATCTGGATCCGAACGCTGTACGGGCCGGCCGCAGCGAAGTAACCCCGCCTCAAGCCTTCTTGGTTTCGGCGCGGCCGGCCGCGACCCGGCGGAACAGCTCGGTCATGCCGGCACGGGCCGTGATCACTTCGGTCAGGCGCGGGTTGAGTTGAATGGCTGCGGCAATCGGGCGGACCGGTGCGCCGGTGACGTGCACTTCGGGGCGGTCGTGGCGAATGGCCGCCACCACCTTGCGAGCCACTCGAGTGGTCGTGGTCGTGCCCAGGAGGGGGCTGGCGGAAAATCCGTCGTCGAGCATCCGCTGGTACATGCCGGCTCCGGTGACCAGTCCAGGGCACACGACCGAGAAGCCGACGGGGGTATGACGGTATTCGGCGCGTAGCGCCTGTGTGAGGGCGAGCAGGGCGGCCTTCGTCGCAGAATAGGGCGCCTGGTAGGCGCTGCCCATCTTCGCCAGTCCCGAGGAGACGAACACGACGTGGCCGCGCCCACGGTCGAGCATGCCGGGCAGGACTCGATGGGTGAGGAGCATCGTGGCGGTCAGGTTGATTTCGACCATGGTGCGGATGTCGTCGGGCGTCATGTCCGTGAACGCCGCGGGCTGTTCGGCGCCGGCATTGTTGATCAGAATATCGACGGGGCCAAAGTCCCGCTCCGCGCCGCCCAGCAGGTCGTCTGCCGCTGCGGCGTCCGTCAGGTCGACCGCAATCGCATGTGCAAGAGCATCTTTCGCATCCAACTCGGCAACAAGCGCCCCGAGGGGACCGCTTCGGCGACCGGAAGCCACGACGGCGGCGCCGGCATCGGCGAGCGCCAGGCAGATGGCGCGGCCGATGCCGCCGGACGCTCCGGTGACCAGGGCGATCTTGCCGGTCAGTTGTTTCATGTGGGCTCCTCGCAATTGGTTGCCGCGTTTCCCGGAGATCCTCCGCAACGGCTAGAGCGCGTCCAGCAGTCGGTCGAGGTCGTCGGCGGTGTTGTACAGATGGAAGCCGACGCGGGCGGAGCCGGCACGCACGGATGCCCGGATCCCGGCCCGCCGCAGCGAATCGGCGGTATGGGAGCCCGGTATGGCGACGATCGGCGACCCGGCGGGAGGCACGCCGAGTTCGGCGCGCAGCTGATTCGCCAGCCCGACGGCGTGGGCTTCCACCGCCGAACGATTGAGCGATGCCACCCACGGCAGCGCGAGTCCCGCACCGAACACACTGAACCACACCGGCGCCGCGTCGAGCCGCCGCGCGTCGCCGGCCAGTCGCATCGGCAGGCCGTACACCGACGACCACAGTTCTTCACCCGCATACGGATTGGCCAAGTGCGGTACCAGCGCATCCAACAGGCGCTCGCTCAACGACATCCACGCAACACCGCGCGGCCCGAGCAGCCACTTGTAGCTGACCGCGACCACGGCGTCGGCCCAGGGCATCTCGATGTTCATCCAGCCCAGGGCATGGGTCGCATCGATCAGTGTGACCGTCCCGGATTCGGCGGTGTTGCGACGCAACTTCTCCACATCCAGCACGGCGCCGTCAGCGGATTGCACGAGGCTGGCGGCCACCACGTCGAAGTCGCCGGCCGCATCCTCGAGCGTGCCGCCGGGCAACTCCGTGACGGTGACGCCACGCGCGGCTTGCGCGGCGAAGGGAAAGGTGACACTGGTGAATTCGCCGCACAGCGTCGCTACCCGGCTACCGTCGGGTAACGAGGCTGCCACCAGACCGACGGCCGACGAGACGCTGGTACCCATCGTCACCCGGCGCTCGTCTACACCGATCAGAGCGGCGTACGCCGCTCTGCTGTTGCGCATCGGCTCGTCGAACGTGCTCATCTGCAGGCGTCCGTGTGCCCAGGAGTGCACGCAATCCTGCATCGCCTCGGCGACGAAGCGCGGCGGTAGCCCGGATGTGGCCGTGTCCAGGAAGCCGTCAGCACCGAAGAATGTCGTTCCGAATGCTTCACGGTTCACCGTGCCGCCCTCCTAACCCGCTCACCGTTCCCGCCGGTGCCGACACACCGAGTCAGTTGCGCTCGGGGATGAAGACGTCCCTATTGTCCTGGAGCCACGATTTCAACGAAAGCGGCTCGAAGCCGAGCATTTCCGGCGTGAGGTGACGTTCCCCGCCGCGCAGGTCGTTGCCGTGTTTGAGGAGCTCGTTGATGAAGGGAACCTCATGATGACATTCGGCCAGGATGTGCTCGGCGGCGTCGTCCTGCTTGTAGTACTCGCGCAGGGCGGGCCCGAGTTCCCGCAGGAAGGCTTCGTCGGTGCCTTCGTAGCCGATCGGCACGCCCCATGCGTCGCTCATGATGTCCGCGATCCTGCTGAATCTGATCATCGTGTCGATGCCGTTCTCCAGATGGAGGGTCTCGCCGGGCTCGGTCAGCGAGGGGTCCAGCAGCAGTTCGGCCGCACAGCGGCCGATGTCGCGGGTCGCGATGAAGTTCATCGGCCGGTCCGCCGCCATGACGAATGTGCGCTTGTCCCGGATCGGGTCGGCCAGAAACTCGGAGAAATCCTCGAAGAACCAGCCCGGGATGTTCATGTACACGACCGGAACGCCCGCTTCCGTCAGGACTTTACGGGCTCGCAGATGGTGGAGGGCGGTTTCGTTCTTGTAGTCGGCGCCCCACAACGCCAGCACCTCCGCTTCGTCACGGATTCCCGGCGGATCGCCGATCAGCCGGACCAGCCGCACGAGCGTTCCGGCTGCATTGATCGCGTCGGCCACGTTGGCCATGGCGACCTTCTCGTCGATGAAGTCCGGGGTGAGCACGAACGCCGCATGGATTCCGTCGAAGGCCGCGGCCATGTCCTCGGCGCTCAAGTAGTCGGCGATCATCACCTCGGCGCCCGGGTGCGCCTCGACCAGGGCGGCGGCCATGTCGGGCCTGCTGGAAACGACCCGGATGTGCGCCGTCGGGTGCCTTTCGGCGAGCCATTGAGCGCAGGGACGCCCGATGTGTCCGGCGGCGCCGAAAACGAGAAAGGACGGCTCGGGGGGCAATGTCGAGATCGTCACGATTGGATTCCTAGGGCGCCGTAGGGGTCTGGTTCATGCGCCAGCCATGGTGGGGGGTGGCCGTGAGCGGAGTTCCGAAGCTTTCGGCCACTCGAATCCGTCCCGCGGTGCCGCGGGCCATGGCCGGCCTGCAGAGCAATGACGCTATGTAATATGCCATGCGTGACATCGTGTCACAAGTGTGGTCACATTGGGCGCCGGTTTTCCGCGGCCTGACCCGGCGGCTCTTGGGTTGTCAGCCTTTGGGACGGTTGTCGATCAACCGCCTCGCCTTTCCTTCGGAACGCGCCATGCTGTTGGGCTCGACAACGTTGACCGTCACGCTGACGCCGATGCGACTCTTGATCTGCCTGGTGAGCGTCTCGGCGGCGTCCGCTCGCATCTCCGGCGTCGCACCCGTTCGGCACTCCACGTGCACGGTCAGGGTGTCGAGCCGGCCGGCCCGGGCGAGGACGCAATGAAATTCCGGTGTCAGGGCCTGGACCCCGAAGATCAGCTCCTCGATCTGGGTCGGGAAAAGGTTGACACCGCGCAGGATGACCATGTCGTCGGTGCGCCCGGTGATTCTGCGCATCCGCCGCATGCTGCGCGCGGTGCCGGGCAGTAGGGCAGTGAGATCGCGGGTGCGGTAGCGGATGATCGGGAACGCCTGTTTGGTCAGTGAGGTGAAGACCAACTCGCCCTCGGCTCCGTCGGGGAGCACTCGGCCGTTGTCCGGATCGATGATCTCGGGATAGAAATGGTCTTCCCAGATGTGCAGGCCGTCTTTGGTCTCGACGCACTCCTGTGCCACCCCCGGACCGATCACCTCCGATAATCCGTAGATATCTACGGCGTCGATGCCGAGCTTGTGTTCGAGCTCAACGCGCATCCGTTCGGTCCAGGGTTCGGCGCCGAATACCCCGGTACGCAAGGAGGTTCGGCGCGGATCGATGCCTGCGCGTTCCATCGCGTCGATCAGTGTGAGCATGTACGACGGGGTGACCATGATGGCGTCGGGCTCGAAGTCGGTGATGAGTTGGATCTGGCGTTCGGTCATTCCGCCCGACATCGGGATGACCGTGCAGCCAAGGCGCTCCGCCCCGTAGTGCGCCCCTATTCCGCCGGTGAAAAGGCCGTAGCCGTATGCGATGTGCACCTTGTCAGCGGAACGGACCCCTGCTGCGCGCAGACTACGTGCGACCAGGCCGGCCCAGGTGTCGATGTCGGCTGCGGTGTAGCCGACCACAGTCGGGTGTCCGGTGGTGCCCGATGAGGCATGGAGGCGTCGGACCTGCGACTGCGGAACGGCGAACATCCCGAACGGATAGTTCTGCCTGAGGTCGGCTTTGGTGGTGAACGGGAACAGAGCCAGATCCGCCAGGTCTTTGAGGTCACTCGGGTGGACCCCGGCCTGATCGAAGGCTGTTCGGTAGTGCGCGACATTGCCATAGGCATGACGCAGCGACCATTTCAACCGGGACAGTTGCAGGGCCGCGATCTCGTCGCGCGAGGCGACTTCGATCGGTTCGAGCTCATCGGGCGAGCGCCGCGCGGTGTCATCGGTGGGACGGTCGACGAGATCGGCCATGTACGGGTCCCTGGGCAACATACTCATGCGTCGAAATCGACAGTCAGGGCATCGGTGACGGGATAGGACTGGCACGTCAGCACAAAGCCGGCCTCCACTTCAGCGGGCTCGAGTGCGTAGTTGCGGCGCATGTCCACTGCGCCGCCGGTGACCTTGGCGCGGCAGGTCCCGCACACTCCGCCCTTGCAGGCGAAGGGCAGATCGCTGCGGGACTGCTGCGCCGCGTCGAGGATCGAAGAATGACGCGGCAGTGCGAGTGTGCTGGTGGCACCGTCCAGAACGATGTTGACCTGGCTGCGCGGCCCGGCCATCGCCGCGTCGACATGTTCGACCGGGGCGGGAGCGGCGTCTTCGACGAAGAACAGCTCCTGATGGACTCGGTCGCCGGGCACCCCGAGCTCGTGCAGCGCCGTCTTGGCGTCGGTGACCATACCGAGCGGGCCGCACAGCCAGAAGTGGTCGACGCTGTGCAGCGGCACGAGGTGGTGCAACAGTGCGTGGACACGGGCGCGGTCGAGCCGGCCGCTGAGCAGATCCGCCGTTCGGGGCTCGCGCGAAAGCACATGCACCAATTGCATTCGCGCGCCGTACGCGTCTTTGAGGTCGGCGAGCTCGTCGGCGAACATGACCGTCGTGGCGCGGCGGTTGCCGCAAAGCAGGGTGACCCGCGATTCGGGATGGGCCAGCACCGAAGCGGCGATCGATAGCACCGGGGTGATACCCGAACCTGCCGCAATCAGCACGTGGTGGCCCGCCCTGGCGGGGTCGGCGGTGAAATTGCCCGAAGGCGGCTGAACTTCGACCTGGTCGCCCGGGGAGATCTGGTGCACCAGCCAGCTCGACACAGCCCCGCCCGGTACCTCGCGGACTCCGATCCGGGGCCGGTCGCCGGCGGGTGAGCAGATCGAGTAGGTGCGGCGCTGCTCGGTGCCGTCGATCATGCGCCGAATGACGACGGATTGGCCGGGCACGAAGGCGAACTCGGCAGCGTACTCGTCGGGCACGGTGAAGGTGATGGCGGCGGCGTCATCACAGAGCTGCTGCACGTCGGCGACTCGCACCGTGCGGAACCGCCGATGAGGTAGGCCCGTACCCGTCGCGGCGACCGGTTCAGCGGTGGACATGTCAGATCTCCTTGATGCGCTCGAACGGTTCACCGCAGCCCCGGCAGCGGTGCAGGGTTTTGCAGGCGGTCGACCCGAAGGCCGACAGTTGTTCGGTCTCGAGGCAGTCGCACTGGGGGCACTGCACCACCGGGCGGTGGGGAACGAGGATCAGCGGAACGGCGCCGGCGGATGCCGTCGGGGCGGCGTGTGGGGGAGCGATACCGTGCGCTTCGAGCTTGCGGCGACCGTCTGCGGTGATCCAGTCGGAACTCCACGCCGGTGCCAGCGACATTCGCACGTCGACCCGGTCCATTCCGGCGGATGCGAGCGCGTGTTTCAGGTCGTCGCGCATGGTGGCCATGGCGGGACATCCCGAGTAGGTCGGGGTGATGGTGACGACGATGGTGCCGTCGTCTTGTTGATGGACGTCACGCAACACCCCGAGGTCGACCAGCGTGAGCATCGGCATCTCGGGGTCGGTCACCGTCGCGGCGACTGCACGCGCCCGGGCCACCGCTCCCGTCATCGCGGCGCTCATCGGCCTCACCATGCCCCGGTGGGATGGGCACGGGCCACCGACTGCATCTCGGCCAACAGATAGCTCAGCGCTTCGGTGTGGGTGCCGTCGCGACCGGATCTGCCGGCCACTCGCGCCGCGGCCCGCACCGCCGGGACCGGCAACAGCGCGGCCCGGAAAACCTGTTCGACGACGTCGTCGAACTCACCGCGCAGCGTCGTCGAGTCGACCGCCGCGCCCGTTGCCGCCAGTCGCTGCTCCACCGGGTTGGGAGCGAAAAGTTCGTCGACGTAGGGCCATACACTCGTGATCGCCCCCTCCAGCCGGCGCCGCGATTCGGCGGTCCCCCCGGCGAGCGTGAGAAACCATCGGGCGGCGTAGTCGCGGTGATAGGTGACTTCTTTGACGCCCTTGGCGGCCACGGCCGCGAGCACCGGGTCGCGCGAGTCCCGTAACCGTTGCAGCGTCGCCAGCCGAAAAGTGGCGAACACCAGAAGGCGCGTGATGCTCTGGGCGAAGTCGCCATTGGGCAACTCCACCAGGCGCAGGCACCGAAAATGCGGTTCGTCACGGAAGAAGGCCAACGCGTCGTCGGCGGGCACGGGGGAGCCGTCAGGCAGCGCCGGGACAATCGCGGGGTGCGCGGCCGCGGCCCGGGCCAACAGCAGCCTGGCCTGGCCGAGCAGGTCCAGCCCGACGTTGGCCAGGGCCATCTCCTCTTCCAGTTCCGGTGCGTTGGCGCACCATTGGGCCAGCCGCTGGGCGGAGATCAACGCATCGTCGGCGAGCATCAGGCAGTAGGTCGCCAGGTCGGCGCCCTCGATGCCCTCGGCCAACGTGGCGTCGACGCCTGACAGTGGAGCGTCGAAACTGGTTCCGAATGCCCACTGGCCGTGCGTATCCTCGTCGACGGCATAGGGGGTGTCGTGGTCGTTCATCTGCGCTGGCTTTCCTCCGCCGATCACATGTGGGGAACGTTGTCCGGGATGGTGTAAAAGGTGGGGTGGCGGTACACCTTGTCGCCGCTGGGGGCGAAGAACGGATCCTTCTCGGCGGGGCTGGACGCGAGGATCGAGTCCGAGCGCACCACCCAGATGCTGACGCCTTCGTTGCGCCGGGTGTAGAGGTCACGCGCGTGGCGCAGGGCCATCTTCTCCTCGGCAGCGTGCAGCGAACCGACATGCACATGGTTGAGGCCGCGTCTGCCGCGGACGAACACCTCGTAGAGGGGCCAGTCGGCGGCGACAGCAGTCTCGTCCGGCGTGGTGTCCACGCTCGCTGTCGGCACCGCACCGTGACCGCCTCCTGCGGTGAAATCCTTGTCGCTCATCGTGCTTTGCCCTCCGAGGCTTGCAGTTTCGTCGCGAACGCGGTCGCGGCCTCGCGCACCCATGCGCCGTTGTCATGGGCGCGCGTGTGCTTGGCGATGCGCTCGGCGTTGCACGGCCCATGCCCATCGATGACGTCGGTGAACTCGTTCCAGTCCGGCGTGCCGAAATCGTGTGCTCCGCGTTCTTCGTTCCAGCACAGCTGCGGGTCGGGCAGGGTGACGCCGAGGGCCTCGGCCTGTGGGACCGTCATGTCCACGAAACGTTGCCTGAGGTCGTCGTTGGTATGGCGCTTGATCCCCCATGCCATCGACGTGGCGCTGTGGGGCGAGTCGGTGTCGGGCGGCCCGAACATCATCAGGGTGGGCCACCACCACCGATCGACGGCATCTTGAACCATCGCGCGCTGCGCGTCGGTGCCTCCCATCATCGTGGCCAACAGTTCGTAGCCCTGGCGCTGGTGGAAGGACTCCTCTTTGCAAACCCGGATCATCGCACGGGCGTATGGGCCGTAAGAGCTGCGGCACAACGGAACCTGGTTACAGATCGCCGCGCCGTCGACCAGCCAGCCGATCACCCCCACGTCGGCGTAGGTCAACGCGGGGTAGTTGAAAATCGAGGAATACTTCTGCTTGCCCGTGATGAGCTTGGCGTTCAGGTCGGCACGGTCGGCGCCCAATGTCTCGGCCGCCGCATACAGATAGAGGCCATGACCGGCTTCGTCTTGCACCTTGGCCAGCAGGATCGCCTTGCGGCGCAACGACGGCGCCCGGGTCAGCCAGTTGCCTTCGGGCTGCATGCCGATGATTTCGGAGTGGGCATGTTGTGCGATCTGGCGGATCAGCGTCCTGCGGTAGCCGTCGGGCATCCAATCGCGCGGTTCTATCCGCATGCCCTCGGCGATGATTGCTTCGAACTCCCGCGCCAGTGGGGCGGAGTCGTAACCGTCCGTCTGCGACGATACGTCGCCCAAAGTCATCGAACCTCCCTAGTTACCGACCGAATGTTCGGTTATCCAAGTCTGCCGGATCGCGGGCCCGAACACAAGTTGTGCTGGTTCAGTGCCCGACGAAGGCGGGGCTGGTCTTGGCGAGGAATGCCTCGACGGCCGCACCGTGGTCGAGCGACGCTCCGAGGCGCTGCTGTACGGCGGCTTCGCGTTCCAGGACGTCTTGCAGTGAGGCGGTGGCGTTTTCGGCCAGCAACGTCTTGACGGCGCTGAACGCGGCGGTGGGGCCGGCGGCCAGCCGCGCCGCGAGGCCGGTCGCCACATCGTCGAGCACGTCGGGGGCGACGACCTGATGCACGAGTCCCCACGCCTGGGCGGTCGCCGCGTCAATCGTATCTGCGAGCAGGAACATCGCGGCGGCGCGACCGGCACCGATGAGCCGGGGCAGCGACGCGGACAGCGCGGAGTCGGCTGCCAGACCGATGCCGGTGAAAGCGGTGCCGAACTTGGCGTTCGAAGCGGCGATGCGGACGTCGCCCGCCAGGGCCAGCCCCAGACCCGCCCCGACGCAGGCACCGTTGATCCCCTCAACGACGGGCACCTTGATCGCGTGTAGCGCCGTCAGGATCGGGTTGTAGTGGTCGCTCACGGTGTCCATCGCGTGGGCGGGGTCGGCGTGCAGCGCATCGACGTGTTCGGCGAGGTCCTGGCCCACGCAGAAGTTCTTTCCGGCAGCGGTGATCACGAGGGCCCGCACGCTGTCGTCTGCCCGGACGGCAGTCAGCGCATTCAGCAGCTGCTCCTTCGTGGCGCGGTCGAGAGCATTGGAGGCCGCGGGCCGGTCGAGTCGAATCGCGGCCAGGCCGCCGTCGACGCGATAGGCGACGGTGGCCGTGGACATATCTGTCATCGGATGCTCCTCAATGGTTGTTTACCGCGGCCAGGGGAAGAACCCCTGGCCGGTCTTGCGGCCCAGTTCTCCGCGGGCGACTTTGTCGCGCAGGAGCGCCGGTGGCCGGAAGCGTTCCCCCAAGGTCGCGTGCAAGTGCTCGGCAATCGCCAGCCGGACATCCAAGCCGACGAGGTCTGTGGATCGGAGCGGGCCCATCGGATGGCGGTACCCCAATTCCATCGCACGGTCGATCGACGCGGCGTCCGCGACGTTTCCCTCGAGCATGCGGATCGCTTCCAGGCCCAGCGCCACGCCGAGGCGGCTGGTGGCGAACCCGGGCGAGTCATTGACCACCACGTCGGATTTGCCGAGTTCGTGAATCCAGCCGAGCACCTCGTGGACGACGTCGTCAGCGGTGCCGGGTCCACGTACCACCTCGACCACTGCAGAGGCCGGCACCGGGTTGAAGAAGTGCATGCCGACGAACCGCCCCGGAAAGCGCAGCGCCGCAGCGATTTCGCCGATCGACAGGGAGCTGGTGTTAGAAGCGAGCACGGCGTTTGGCGCGACAACCTTTTCCGCCCCGGACAGGACATTGATCTTGTCTGCCATCCGCTCGGGTACCGCCTCGATGACCAGCCCCGCATCGGCGGGCAATTCGGTCAGAGCCGTCACGGTATGCACCCGCGCCAGGACCCGCTGCGGATCGTCACGCAGGCCGCCTTTGTCCGCGGCGCGGGCCAGGCCGGCGGCCACTCGTTCGCGGGCAGCCGTTGCCGCGTCGGAGTTCGCCTCCGCCACGGTGACCGTCGAACCGGCCGCGGCGAAGACCTGGCCGATGCCGGCGCCCATCCGCCCTCCGCCGATGACGGCGACCACTTCGGGCACGGTGATCATGGGGTCCTCTTCTCCAGGAACCGGGTCATCCGTTCGATTTTGTCAGGGCTTTCGAACAGGATCGCCTGAGCGATGTCATCGAGCAGGGGATGCGGCGCGGTGGCATCCATGACCGCCTTGGATATTCGCAACGCCAGCGGGGAGAGCCGGACGATCCGATCCGCCAGGGCGCATGCGCGGCTCAGCGCCGCCCCCGTTGGGACCACCTCGACGACCAACCCGCACTGCAGCGCAGCTTCGGCGTCGACGATCCGCCCGCCCAGGATGACCTGTTTGGCAATCGATTTGCCCACCAAGTCGGTGAGCCGGTAGCTGGCGCCCGCGGCGGCCAGGATGCCAAGCGCGGGCTCGGGATTGCCGAACCGGCACCCAATTCCCGCGACGCGCAAGTCGCAGGCATATGTCAGTTCGGCGCCACCGCCCAACGCATTTCCCTCCACGGCGGCGATGGTGGGCATCGGCAGTGCGGCAATCCGGTCGAAGACGCCGCGATTGATACCGGTCAACGCCTCGTCGCGCCCCCGGGAGCGGAGTTCTGCGATATCTGCGCCGGCGGCAAAATCCGTGCCGGCGCCACTGACGACGAGCACGCGGGGCCGGGCCTCCACAAGGGCGCACGCCGCATGAAGGTCGGCGACCATCGCGGCGTCGATGGCATTGCGCTGCGCGGGGCGGTGCAGTTCGACCACCACGCGATCGTCGTTCTCGTGCACGCGCAGCGTCTGGTAGGCGGTCACGGCCCCTGCACCGTTCGAACGCCGCCGACCAGATGAACCTCTGTCGCCAACTCCGACACCCTCTCGCAGCAAAACGGCTATAACCGACCGTTCGGTCTATTATCTATAGCAGACACACACGCTGCAGGACCATCGCATGCGGAATCGCGAGATGTCATGATGATCAACATGGCCGGACTGCGAGCGCGTTCTACCGGGCAGGTCGGCCGGCCGGGATACGACCTGGACTCCTTGCTGGCCGTCGCCGTGGGCGTGTTCAACCAACGCGGCTACGACGGCACCTCCATGGAACATCTGTCCGCCCGGTTGGGCATCAGCAAGTCGTCGATCTACCACCACGTCAGCGGCAAGGAAGAGTTGCTGCGCCTCGCGGTGGACCGGGCCCTGGACGCCCTCTTCGCCGTGACCGAAGCCCCCGAGACGACCACCGGACCGGCGATCGACCGGCTGGAAAACCTGGTCAACCGCAGCATTCATGTTCTGGTCGAGGAACTTCCCTACGTGACCGTTCTGCTGCGGATCCGGGGCAACACCACCGTGGAGCGTCGCGCCCTGGCGCGGCGGCGCGAATTCGACCGCATCGTGGGCAAGCTGGTCGAAGACGCGTGCAACGAGGGCAGTATTCGCCCCGATGTCGATCCGGCCCTGACGAGCCGGCTCATCTTCGGCACCGTCAACTCGCTCATCGAGTGGTACCGGCCCAGCCGCACCCTGGACGCTGACGAACTCGCCGACGCGGTGGTGACGATGATCTTCGACGGCCTGCGCATCACCCGCTCCGACGACTGACCGTTCGGCCGGTTTCGGCATCCCACGATGTCGGCTTGACTCGCCGATCGCTGCACTGGCACAGTGATAACCGAACGAATGGACGGTTGGTTGCGAGGAGCCTGCTGGATGACCGATGTGCTGAATAGCTACGTGATGGGACGATGGACCGCTCCGGAGGGGGACAGCGTCCCGTTGGTCGATGCGGTCACCGGCGAGGAAGTCGCCCGCTTCGCAACGGGTTCGCTGGATGCGGCCGCCGTCATTTCCTACGGCCGCGAGGTCGGCGGCGGAGCGCTGCGCGCCTTGACCTTTCATCAGCGCGCCAGCGCGTTGAAGTCGTTGGGCAAACTACTCATGAGCCGCAAAGAGGACTTCTACCCGCTGTCGGCGGCCACCGGCGCGACCGTTCGCGACTCGGCCATCGACATCGATGGGGGGATCGGCACGCTGTTCAGCTATGCCGCCAAGGTCACACGCGAACTACCCAACGACACCGTCTACCTCGACGGCCCCGGCGAACAGCTCGGCCGCGCCGGCACATTCGTCGGCCAGCACATCTACACGTCGCGGCGTGGTGTCGCCGTCCAGATCAACGCATTCAACTTCCCGGTGTGGGGGATGTTGGAGAAACTGGCCCCGGCATTCATCGCCGGCATACCCTCGATCGTCAAGCCGGCCCACCAAACCGCGTACCTGACAGAACTGGTCGTCCGCGCCATCGTCGACTCCGGGCTACTGCCCGAGGGGTCGGTGCAGCTGTGGTGCGCCGGCCCGCGCGAGCTGCTGGATCACCTCGACAGCCAGGACAGTGTGCTGTTCACCGGGTCCGCTGCAACCGCCGCCAAGCTTCGCAGCCACCCCAACGTGGTCGAGGGTGGTGTGCGGTTCAACGCCGAGGCCGATTCCCTGAACTGCTCGATCCTGGGACCCGACGCCACAGCGGACACACCCGAGTTCGACTTGTATGTCAAGCAACTCGTGGCGGAGATGACGACGAAGGCGGGGCAGAAGTGCACGGCCATCCGGCGTGCCCTGGTGCCCAGCGAGCTCCTCGACGAGGTGGTTGGTGCGACGAGCGCGAGACTGGCGCAGGTCGTTGTCGGCAATCCCGCGCTCGAAGGGGTGCGGATGGGCGCGCTGGCCAGCATCGAACAACGTGACGAGGTGTTGCGGTCCCTGAAGAGCCTGAGGGACGCGGCCACCCTGGTCTTCGGCGACCCCGATTCCTTCACCGTCGAGGGCGCCGACGCCGCCCGCGGCGCCTTCCTGCCGCCATTGCTTCTGCGCGCGGAGGATCCCACGGCCGCCGCCTTACACGACGTCGAGGCCTTCGGCCCGGTCAGCACCGTCATCGGGTACCGCGACATTGATGACGCCATTGCCCTCGCAGCGCGCGGAAAGGGAAGTCTGGTGGGCTCGCTGGTCACCCACGATGCCGCGGTGGCGCGGGAGGTGGCGATCGGCATCGCCCCCCACCACGGCCGCATCCTCGTGCTGGACCGCGACGACGCCAAGGAGTCGACCGGGCACGGTTCACCTCTCCCCACCCTCGTGCACGGTGGCCCCGGCCGCGCCGGCGGCGGCGAAGAGTTGGGGGGCATCCGCGGCATCTTGCACTTCATGCAGCGCACCGCCATCCAGGCCGGTCCCGACATGATGACGGCGATCACCGGTCGTTGGACCACCGGCTCGGCACGAACCACCACCGACGTCCACCCGTTCCGAAAGCACCTCGAGGACCTGCAGATCGGCGACACGATCGTCGGCGGTCCCCGGGTGGTCAGCCTGGAAGACATCGGTCATTTCGCCGAGTTCACCGGAGACACCTTCTACGCGCACACCGATCCCGTGGCCGCGGCCGACAACCCGCTCTTCGGTGGGATCGTGGCGCACGGTTATCTCGTCGTGTCGCTGGCGGCCGGCCTGTTCGTGGAACCGAATCCGGGTCCGGTGCTGGCCAATTTCGGCGTGGACGGGCTGCGATTCCTCACACCCGTGAAAGCGGGAGACGCCCTGACCGTCACACTCACCGCCAAGCAGCTGACACCGCGGCTTTCGGCCGAATACGGCGAAGTCCGCTGGGATGCACTGGTCACCAATCAGGACGATGAGCCGGTGGCGACCTATGACGTCTTGACGCTGGTCGCCAAGAAGAACCATCGATGACGAACCGGCGACCCGGCCACGTCGGGCCCGAAAGTCAACCCACACATCTATGAAGGCAAGGAGTGCATCATGTTTCGGGTCTCGGTCTGCTATGGCACACCCACCGATCCCGTCGCTTTCGACGAGTATTACGACACCACCCACGTACCGTTGGCGCTGAAGATTCCCGGATTGACCGGCATGACCACCGGCAAGTGCCGTTCGCTCATGCCTGGCGCCGAGGCCCCTTACTACATGGTGGCCAGCCTGATGTTCGCCTCCGCCGAGCAGCTCAAAGCAGCGTTGAAATCACCCGAAATGGCAGCCGCCAGCGCCGATGTCGAGAACTTCGCCACGGGTGGGGTCACGCTGTACCGCACCGAGGAGGTCGACCGGCGCTGCTCCGAGACCACACCGGCAACGACGGAGCCCACACGGTGATCTCAGCGGGCAGAACGGTCCGCGGACGCCGGCTTCGCAAGGACATTCACTTCCTGTAGTTCGCTGAGTGTTTGGCGTGCGATGTCGTCGAAGGTCTCGTCGTTGGGGGCATCGATCCAGCGGTCGAAGGCGATCTTCATGGCGAGCGCGCCCAGTTGGGCGGCGACGCAGGCGGTCATCTCGGGGACACCGCGCCGAGTGAGCGCGTCGGTCATCGACGCGGTGAGGGTGAGCCCCTTCAGCGCTTCACGTTCTTGCAGCTCGGGGTTGGCGGCGATCACGGCACGCCTGCGTGCGCTGAACTCACGCCGGCCGGGCGTGAACGCCTCCCGCGCAACGGCATCCATGGCACGAGCCACCGCTTCGAGGGGGGCGGCCGAACCGGGGGCCGCGGCGATGGCCCCGGCAAGGAGCTCCGCCATCGCCACCCCACCCCCGAAGAGAACTTCGCGCTTGTCGGGAAAGTGCCGGAAGAACGTGCTCTTCGTCAGGCCCGCGCGCTCGGCGATCTCGATCACCGTCGTGTTCTCGTAGCCCCGTTCGGCGAACAGATCGAGCGCGGCGACAACGAGTCGCTCGGCTGCGTTCGGTTGCCAGCGGGCCATGCGTACATGCTACGGCACTTGGTACCGTCACTGGGTGTACGGTGAAGGGACTAAGTCCCATCACTTACCCCGCTGGAGGTCGCCATGAGCCGCTCCGTCATCTACACGACGTTCGGAGATCCCGACGTACTGGAGGTGCGAGACGTTCCGGAGCCGCACGCCGGCCCGGGGGAGGTCCGCGTCCGCGTCACAGCCGCCGGTCTGAATCCGATGGACTGGGGCATCTGCTCGAGCCCGGAGGCGGCGGCGAACTTCGGCATCGCCGTCCCCTCGGGGTTCGGATACGACTTCGCCGGAACGGTCGACGAGGTCGGGGCCGGCGCGGACGGGTTCGCCGTAGGCGACCGCGTCTACGGAGGCGCGCTGGCGAAGGCCGCCGCCGACTTCGTGGTCTTGAAGGCCCCCGCCACGCTGCCCGACGCGCTGCTCCACACACCCGACGGCATCAGCGACCAGGTGGCGGCGACGATTCCGGTGGCGGGCCTCACCGCCGCCGCCGCCCTGGACGCGATCGGCCTGCGATCCGGAGACACCCTGCTCGTCGGCGGCGCCGCCGGCGGCGTCGGCGTGTTCGCCGTCCAGCTCGCCAGGCTCGTCGGCGCAACCGTCATCGGGACCGGCTCCCAGGGCACCTTCGAGTTCCTGCGGCAGCTGGGGGCCCAGCCCGTGGCGTACGGCCCGGGACTCGCGGAGCGGGTTCAAGCGCTGGCCCCCGACGGTGTCACCGCCGCAACCGACTTGTTCGGCATCGAGACGGCGCAGACCGCGCTCGAGCTGGGAGTTTCGCCGGATCGGATCTCCACGATCGCCGCCGGCCCCAACCCGCCGGGCGGCGTCCGCCCCACCGGCGGTAGCGAAGCCGGGCCGGATGCCGCGGCGCGGATCACCGACGCGATCCTCGCGGGCACGATCACCGTGCCCATCGCCGCGTCCTACCCGATCGAGCGGATCCGCGATGCCGTGACACTGCAGGCCGGACGGCACGTCCACGGCAAGATCGTGATCACACTCTGACCCAGCCCGGAAAGGGCAGCGTCGCGCGTTTCGCGCTCGGCGGTTACGCGGTCGACTCGGCGGAGCGGGCCAACTCCGCCGAGGCCGAACGCAATTGGTCAGCGGAATCCAGCGGTGCCGGGAAGCCGGCGCGGGTGTAGGCCACCCCGCGCGGCGTGTGCACCCGCAGGTCCAGGCCGTAGCGGTCGATGCCGGTGCACACCGCGGTCTCGGTGTCGGGGTAGCCGCCGAACGCCCGGGCCATCGCGGCCAGGGCGGCGGCGTGGTCGGCATTCAGGTGCGCGACCGCCCGGGCGGAGGCCGACGCGGTCGGGTCCGGCGACGCGGCGGCGTATTGTTCGGCGGTGGCCGAGTCCATCCGGCCGTAGCCACCGACCCAGCGCACCCGCCGCACCGCGAGCACCCAGAGGGTGAAGTCGCTGAAGTCGAGGTAGAAACGGGCGGCGGGCACCGCTTCCAGGTATGCGGCGCGGGCCGCCTCCCGTTCGGCGTCGTCACCGGGACGGGCGACCACACCCGCCAGGGTGATTCGGCTGCCGGCCAGCGGGTCGGCGTCGTTGCTCGCCGCCACGATCGACAGGCTCACCCTCGGGTCGCCGGCCAGGTTGCGGCCGTGCTCGGCCAGGTTCGACACGCACAGCACCGGCATCCCGCCCAGCAGCCCGTAGGCCACCAACGACGCCCACGGGTCGCCGTCGGCGGTCAAGCTGGCCAGCGTGGCCGTGTTGGTGGCGGCGGCGATGGTGCGGGCCTCTTCCGCCGCGGAGCGACGGGCGGAGTTGGTCGGCGGCAGCAGGGGAGGGGGCGCGGAGGGCGCATCCCCGGGGTCGCCATGATCGCGAGTCGCCACGAGGGCAGGCTAGCAGCGCCCCGCGTCAGCTCGAGGCGCCGAGGATCTTGATCGCGAAGACGAGCGTGTCGCCCGGCCGGATCCCGGCGCTGGGCTGACCGTTGGGGTAGCCGTCCGCGGAGGTCATCGCGACGGCGACCGTGGATCCGACCTTTTGTCCCGCGATGGCCTTCTGGAAGCCCGGAACGACCCCGCCGAGCGGGAAGTCGACCGGGGCGCCGCGTTCGTAGCTGTTGTCGAACACCGATCCGTCACGCCCGTCGACGCCCATGTAGCAGACGGAAACCCGGGCGGTGGCAGGCACCACCGGTCCGTCGCCGGCGCGCAGGGTGTGCACCTGGGTCTGGGTGACGCTGAACGGTGTCGTCACCTTCACGAGCGGAGCCGTCGTGTCCGTGGACCCGGTGACCGCGACGCTGCCGGTGTTCCCGGCCAGCGTCCAGTCGGGCGCTGCCCCGTTGGCCGGCGCTGCGGTCGGGCACGAGCCGGCGGCGGCCGCCTCGCCCGGTCCCACCAGCGCCAGCGCGGTCGCACAGGCCGCGAACATGACGGAGGAGTACACCCGAGAAGACTTCACCGCCGTCACGCTACAGCCACCCGATGCGTCCTTGACCGCCGCGCCCCGCATCCATGCGCGTGTCGGGACGCTTTAAGCGCTTGGCCGCATAGAGGCCGGCGTCGGCGGCGGCGTGCAGCGCTGCGATGTCGGCGGTCTCGCCGCTGTGCGATGCGGTGCCGACGCTCGTGTCCGGAGTGTGCAGCCGGACTCCGGCGACGAACTGCTCGGCCGCGGCCGGGGTCGGTCCCGCGCGGTCGACGATGCAGACGGCGAACTCGTCGCCACCGAGCCTCGCCAGGACGGCACTGCCGGGCGCCAGGTCTCGCCAGCGCGCCGCGCAGCGGATCAGGTGCTCGTCGCCGGCGAGATGTCCGTCGGTGTCGTTGATCTGTTTGAAGTTGTCGATGTCGACCGCGATGACGGTGACGGTGAGCGCCGTCGACCGTGACCGCGCCAGCAGATCGGCGGTGGCGATCTCCCAGCCGGCCCGGTTGAGCAGTCCCGTCAGTGGGTCGGTGCACGCCGCGGCCACCAGGGTGCGCGTCACCAGCCCGAAGGACTCCGCGGCCCCGACGATGGCGACCACGAAGATGACGTAGTCGAGGTACAGGCTGGCCGCGTGACTCAGCGCGAGGGCCAGGACACACGCGCCGGTGAGCACACCGACCAGTAACGCGCCGCGCCGCGGCGAGCAGAAGGCGCGCAGGTACATCGCCAGAAACATCGGCGCGATGAGGCAGGCGAACTCGGCGCTCATGGCATGGTGGAACGCCATCACGGCGGGCGTGGCCACGATCGCCACGGCCGTCGCCGGCGCGGGTTTGTCGGGCCGGACCGCCAGCCACGCCAGCGCCGCGAGTCCGAGCACGACCGCCGCGATTCCCCCCGCGGGATTTCCCCGGGCCAGGCCGGGATGGATGGGAATCAGATTGCCGAACACCACGCCGTAGGTGTACAGAAATGTGGTGGTACCCAAATAGATCCGCAACAGCCGAATCTGGTGTTCGCCGTAAAAACCATTCCCAGCGTCGGCGCGCAACCGCAATCGATTTCGGCGAGCCCCCCGACGGCCGGGGAAGTCCAGACCCATATCGTCAACTCCTGATCACCTGCTGCGATACCGACGCTGCGCCAATTGTTCACTGTATGGTGTCGAGCGCGCACAGCAACTGCCCTACCGGCGCCGAAATGCCGCCGGGAAATGTGGCTCGCGAATACGCCGTTGTGATGCAGTGCGACCAAGTGCGTTCGCCGGCATTGTTGTTCAATCCGTGGCCGTGGGGTTGCCTCAAATCGCCCGATGTCCCGGGGGAGTGGCATCCTCGCCGAGGCGCACCCGCCGCACCCGGGATCGCAGGTCCGGGTGGTTCAGCAGCGCGTCCACCAGCGCAACCGGTCCACCGACACAGCTCCAGTCGTCGTCCCACAGTGTCGAGTACAGCCAGCACCGATCCGCGGGAAACATCAGGTCGGGAACGAGGTAGGGCCGATCCGGCGTGGCGCCCGTGCGACGCCAGCCGGCGGCTTCCTCGGGGCCGGCCTGCACCAACACGTACGGCCAGTTCGCGTACATGTTCACCGGGGGTGCGTCGGGAAAGACGATGTCGCTGTCGCCGCGTTCGAGATATCCGAGCCACCATCGCTGATCCGGCGACTGACTTCTGAGGACCGCTATGACGGCCCGGTCATGCTGTGGCTGCAGTGCATTGTCGTCGGGCAGCACGACGGTTGCGTAGTCGTCGAAGACGGGCGGGATTCCTGAGGTGATCGTCAAGCCGACCGACGTCCCCGTGTTGATCCACGCGACGTCCGACGCCGTGCCGAGCCGCCAGCCGCGACCGTCCCGGGAGACTTCCTCCATGACCCAAAGCATGGACGAGCCGCGGTGGTCGGCGCTGCCTTCGGTGTTGCAGCACGGAAACCATATCCAAATATTTAAGGAAATGATGAGAAGTATGTGGTAATACTAAGAACGCGCTGACGTGTTGCAGCACAACGGGGCGGGAGAGTGCGATGGAATCGTTCGACGTCGTGGTGGTCGGGGCGCGATGCGCCGGCTCGCCCCTGGCCGCGATGCTCGCTCGCCGCGGACTGAGGGTCTGTGTCCTCGACCGGGCCCGGTTTCCATCCGAAACGCCGTCGACGCACATGATTCAGCGGTGCGGCGTGGACGTCCTCGCCGAGCTCGGCGTGCTGGACACCGTGCTGAGCGCGGGCGCCGCCCCACTGCACGGCGCCACGCTGGCCAGCGACGACGTCCGGATGCATGCCACCGTCGACGGCGCGGCCGACCATCCCGTGCTGTGCGTGCGGCGCCTGACGCTGGACGTGCTGCTGGTCGAGGCCGCCGGTGCCGCGGGAGCCGAGGTGCGCACCGGCACGCGGGTCAACGGGCTGCTGTGTGACGGGGACCGCGTGACCGGCGTGCGCACCGACAAGGGTGACATCCGTGCGCAGCTCATAGTCGGCGCCGACGGGCGGCACTCGACGGTGGCCCAAGCCGTCGGCGCGCAGGAGTACGACGTGACCCCGCCCGGTCGCATGGCGGCGTGGGGCTACTTCGAAGGCGTCGATCGGGACGGCCTGGCCCGGTTCGGCCGGATGAAAGACATGGGCTATCTCGCCGGACCCACCGACGGCGACCTCTACATGGCAGCCATCGCGCCCGATCAATCCCGCGTCAACGAGTTTCAGTCCGACCGCGATACCTTCTTCACCAACGCCATCCGGAACTGGCCCGAGCTGGCCGACCTCATGGCCGGCGCCAAGCGGGTCGGGCCGCTGCGGGTGTTCACCAAATGGCACGGCTACTTCCGCCAATCCGCCGGCCCCGGGTGGGTCCTCGTCGGCGATGCCGGACACTTCAAAGACTTCTCACCCGGCCAGGGCATTTCCGACGCGTTGCGCCAAGCACGACAACTGGCGCGCAGCATCGAACACGGTTTGACCGGCGACGGACTCGATGATGCGATGCAACGGTGGTGGCACTGGCGTGACCACGATGCCTACGAGATGTACTGGTACGCAGCCCGCATGGGCGCCCCCGGCCCGGCCACACCGTGGGTGAACGCTCTGTTTCGCGAGATCGGCGCCAACCCCGCCGCCACCCGCGCGTTCCTTGAGGTCCTCAACCACGACATACCGCCCTCGAAGCTTTACACCCCCGCCCTGGCGTTGCGGGCCACCGCACGCGCCATCCGAGAGCAACCCAGACGTGCGCCGGCGACCATCAAGGAATTTATTTCCGTTGCGCGACAGGGAATTCAACAAAACCGCGGCAAACAACGGCTGGCCGATCGGGCCCGAGCGATGAACCGGGAAGCCGCGCGAGGTGTGGTCAGCCGTTGAGCGGCCAGTCGATGGTGAAACGATGTCGCAGCACGAGTTCGGTGAGGACGTCGGCGCGTTCGACGAGCCGCCACGCCCGCGTCCGAAACCGGTCGTGGGCGAAGAACGCATAATTCGTGGACTGCTGCGGGGTGGTCCTCGAGCGGTAGACGATCGCCGCGAGGTCGGGCCACCACTGCCTGGCGGCGTCGGCGAGACGCTGGCAGGTGTCCCAGATTACGTCGTACTGTCCGGTGCTGATCTGGTCATCGATGTCGAGGGCGTCAAGGTTGCGTTCGGTGCGCAGGTCGAGCACGCGCATCGGACTACGGGTGACCATCTCGATCAGATAATGCTCGGCGTGATCAGCGGGGACCACCAGACCGGTGGCGCGGTAACGCTCACGGAAGGCGCCGACAAGTTCCGCGCCGGCGTATCGAGTGCGGAAGGTGCCGGACTGCGAATCGAAGCGATGACGCGGCTGCGGGAAGCCGTGCCACTCCCACTCGTTGGGGCGGGTGGCTTCGACTCGCCACATCTTGGTGTTGCGCTTGGCCGTTCTGCTTTGCAGCCCCGTCGGCCGCGCCGCCGGCATAGGACGACGGTAGACGGGGGAGGGGTCAGGCACCGAGCGCGGTGAGGGCTCGCCACGCCGCCGCAGCGGTGGTCGGGTTGTCGAGAGCATCAGCGATCGAGATGCCGCCCAGCTCCTCGTGCTGCAGGCGCATGATGCGGTCTGCAGCGATCGCGTCGTCGGTATACCGCGCCAACAGTTCGAGAATCCGCGGTAAGTCCGCGCGGAGCCGCCCGCCGTCGAACTGCCATACGGGGAACCAGGTCTTGTTGCCCACCGGGGCGCCGACCAGCCGCTTCCGGGTCCGTAGCCGGTGCACTGCCTGCGGCGAGGCATACCCGAGTTGCGCCTGCACCTCAGCGGTAGATAGCGCGCCGCCCACGAAATCCGTGACGAGCACAGCGCGGCGTTGCTCGTTGAGGGCGTGCGCAGCAGAACGCTCTAGGGAGCCGTGCGGGCCGGTCGGCGCGTCCCGCAGGGCGTCGAGCACCCGCACGAATCGGGCGTCGCGGCGGGCCCGAGCTTCGATGTCCCGAACAAGTGGAGTGACGGCGGCGGTCATTGGTAGTCAGGGGCGCGGTGCCCGCAATGCGGGTCCGTTTCCCCATCCCCCTTTCAATCCGTGCGTGCGGTTTTCCCGCACACGGCTTACCGATGATCTTCTAGACATGGTTA
>Ga0207433_10001673_pt1 | contig 46906 bp, 46 predicted proteins | sample YelNatPaOPGAMG01_FD_187559 | JGI IMG/M metagenome (GOLD analysis project Ga0207433, IMG submission 187559) | Hot spring thermophilic microbial communities from Obsidian Pool, Yellowstone National Park, USA - OP-RAMG-01 (SPAdes) (version 3) | ecosystem: Environmental > Aquatic > Thermal springs...
AAAAAGAATTTATAGAAAAAATAAGAAAAAATCCCTTAAATCGTGCCTTAAGAATTGATAAGCTTACCTTAGCTGGTTTAGAAGCAACTTTAAGATTATATAGAGATGAAAACCTCGCTTTAGAGCATATTCCTGTACTTAAAATGATTTTAACTCCTAAGGAACCTTTAAAGAAAAGAGCAAAATATCTTTTAAAAAAGCTTAAAAAACTTAAACTTAAAGAATTTAATTTTGAAGTTGTTGAAACCATAAATAAAACAGGAGGAGGCGCTCTTCCTACCTTAGATTTAATTTCTTATGCAGTAGCTGTAAAATCTCCCCTTTCTCCCCAAAACTTACAAAAAATTCTGAGAGAAAATGAACCTCCTATAATAACAAGGATAGAAGAAGAAAGACTTTTAATTGATGTAAGGTGTCTTTTTGACGAAGACTATAAAGAAATAATTTCCGCATTTGAAAAATTCGAAAATGATAAAGAAGTTACCTCCTAATATAGACTGGTTTATTCCATATTTACAAAGCCTTGAAATTTTTAAAGAAACACCATTTAAAGAAATTTTTAAACATTCTACTGAGGAACTTATAAAAAATTATGAAACCTCTAAGGATTTATTGCCCCTACTTTTAGCAGAGAGATATTTATGGGAAAATATAGAAGGGCATTTCTTTTCTTATAAATTGCTAAATTTAGTTTTAAAAGAAAGGAAGATATCTGGTTATTTATTTTTCTTTCCTCATAAAAATTTTTGGAATAAAAAAATACTTTCTAAGTTTTTCTTTATAAAGCTTAATGAAACCTATTATTTTTATCCCTCTGAATGGGGAAATGCATTTAAAATTTTAATCAATTTATGGAAAGAAAAAGTAAAATTTTTTTCTGTTGAAGTAAATTTATATAAAGAATTTTCAGAAGAATATATAAAAAATAATTTAAAGCTTGCCCAAATATTAGAATTTTCTTACCTTTCTCAAAGGGCTTTAGAATCTTTGAAAAATTATTTACCAACCTTGGAAGTAGAAAAACTCTCGGAAATAACAGATAAATTTTTAAAAATGAAAGAAAGCTTTCTAATTTTATCTTCAAAAAGTGATATAAAAGAAGATTTAAAGAAGGTAGGAGCAAAAATAATAAAAGAACTTGAAGGGGGAAATAGTCTTTTTTTGGTTAAAAATTTAGATTTAAATAAAATAAATTTTTTATATAAAGAGAATTCAGCTAAAACAGGGGTTTTGTCTTGGGATGTTTGGGGAAAATTTAAAAATAAAGGTTCAACTCCTTTAATTTTTCTCATAGGAGCTTATGAACATGCAAGAAGAGTTAATCAAATAAATATAAAAGTTTTTGAAGGTTTTACCTATCATGTAATAGGGGATCTTTATTATGAATGGAAAGACCTTGGTAAAGCTCTTAAATATTATTTACTTGCAAGAGATTATACTCAACAACCAATTGAATTAGCCTTAAGTGAATCAGCTATTTATTATACCTTTGGAAATCTTGATAGGGCAGAAAAAATTTTAAGAAAAGAGCTTTGTGGTTGTAAAAAAGAGGACCCTTTAATTCATTACAACCTTGCTTTAATTTATTTAAAAAAGGAGAAGAAAGAGGAGGCAAAATATCATCTTTATAAAGCCCATCTTTTAGATCCAGAAAATAGCATTTTTAGAGAAGCTTTGATAAAATATTTGTGGGATTTTGAGGAATATGAAGAGTTGGGAGACTTTCTAACCTCACTAAAAAACCTTTCTTTAAAAGAAAAAATTTATCTGGGGAAATTTTATTTTTATAAAAAAGAATATAAAAAGGCATTCAAATATTTAAAAGATATTCTAACCTTTAAAGAAAGAGATGGAGAAACATTGCTTTTTCTTGCATGGTTGTATCTTTATTTCAATAAAGAAAAAGAAATATCTCAAATATTGTTAAAGGAAGCAAAAGAAATGCTTTCTTCTGAAGAATTAGAAAAGATTAAAAAAGAGTTTGGATTGGAGATTTAATGAAAATTTTTGTTCTTGGATCTGGAACAGGTTGGATTCGTTTAGATAGAAACTCTCCAGGTTATTTAGTAGAGGCAGATGATTTTTCTCTTCTTCTTGATTTAGGTCCAGGGATTTTAAAGCAAGTTCTAAAAATTGGGAAAAAGCTTGAAGATATCTCAGCTATTTTTATTTCCCATTTTCATCCTGATCATGTAACAGATCTTATTCCTTTTCTTTTTGCTACAAGATATAGTTTAGGCTATAAAAGAATATTACCAATAAGTTTGTATGCTTCTGAAGATTTCTCTCAATTTTATAATACCTTGAAAATAGCTTTTAGAGAATGGATTGAACCACCGAGGGGGTTATTAGATATAAATCTTCTTCCTAAGCAAAAAAAATATAGATTTTTTTTGGGACCCTTTAAAGCTTATACTACTCCAGTAAAGCACAATCCTGAGAGTTTAGCTATAAGGCTTGAATATGAAGGAAAGGCACTTGTTTATTCAGGAGATACAGGATATTGTGAAGAATTGATAGAGCTTTCAGAAGGGGCAGATTTATTAATAATAGAATGTTCTAATTCAAAGGAGTTCTATGTAGAACATCATTTAGCTCTGGAAGATGTTGCACTTATTTCAGAAAGGGCTAAAGTAAAAAGAATAATTCTTTCCCATTTTTATCCCCATAGCGAAAATGTAGATTTAGATATAATAAAAGAAAGGTATAAGGGGGAGATATTTTTAGCCCAAGATCTTATGGAGATTGAGATATAAAAAATTTAAAAAGAGGTGGATGATTTTGGAGGGAATAGATCCAAAAATTTTAAATAAATTAAAAGAAAAGGTTCAGAAAGAACTCATTCAAAAAGAAAAAGAAACTTTAGAATATTGGATGAATGAACTTATAAAGGTTTACCAGAAGAATCATCAAACTTTGGCAGAATTTAAAGCAGATATAAGGAAATATATAGACAAAATGAAAAATAGATTAGAAGTAATTAAAACTAAAGGATTTTAGAATTATGAAGTACGTAAGTACTCGTGGAGAAATGCCCAAAATTGATTTTAAAGACACAGTTTTTGAGGGACTTGCTCCTGATGGTGGTTTAATTGTGCCTGAAAGAATACCAAGACTTTCAGAAAAGGAGATAGAAGAATTAAGAAAATTAAATTATCAAGAATTAGCATTAAAGATTTTTAAATATTATATTTCTGATATAGAAGAAAAAGATCTGAAAGAACTTATAGAAAAAGCCTATAAAACTTTTAGGGCAAAAGATATAACTCCAGTAGTAAAAGTAGGAGATATCTATATATTAGAACTTTTTCACGGACCTACCTGGGCTTTTAAAGATATAGCCTTACAGTTTTTAGGAGTATTGTTTGAAAAACTCCTTTTAGAAACAGAGAAAAAAATTAATATCTTAGGAGCAACTTCAGGAGATACAGGTTCTGCTGCTATTTATGGAGTAAGAGGTAAAAAAAATATAGCTATATTTATCTTACATCCCTATAAAAAGGTTTCTGAAGTTCAAGCTTTAATGATGACAACTGTTACTGATTCCAATATTTATAATATTGCTATAGAAGGAACTTTTGATGATTGTCAAGCTATAGTTAAAAGTTTATTTATGGATTTGGAATTTAAAAGAAAATACAGATTAACTACAGTTAATTCCATAAACTGGGCAAGAATAATGTCACAGATGGTTTATTATTTTTGGGTTTATTTTAGGGTCTCTGAAAAGGAAAATTGTGAAAGTGTTAGGATTTCAGTTCCCACAGGGAATTTTGGAGACATATTTGCAGGATATTTGACAAAACTAATGTTAGGAAAAAAAAGGATAGAAAGACTTATTTTAGCCACCAATGAGAATGATATACTTTGTAGATTTGTTAATAAGGGAGATTATTCTTTAAGAGAAGTAAGACCCACCATTAGTCCCTCTATGGATATTCAGGTAGCAAGCAATTTTGAAAGATATCTTTACTATTTCTATAATGAAGATTCTAAAAAAACCAAAGAAATTATGGAAAAATTCGCTAAAGAAAAAGCTATTAAATTCTCAGAAGAAGAGGTAAAAAGAGTTCAAAAAGATTTTCTTTCTGCCTCTATTAATCAAGAAGAAACTTTGGAAACTATAAAGGAATTTTATAAAGAAACAGGTTATATACTTGACCCTCATACTGCAGTAGGAGTAAAGGCAGGATTAAAATTTAAAGATAAATATCCTTTAATTTGTTTAGCAACTGCTCATCCTGCTAAATTTCCTGAAACAGTAAGTAAAGCTTTAGGTTTTTCCATTAAATTACCTGAAGAAATCGAAAAACTTTATAAACTTCCCCAAAGGGTTGAAATCCTTCCTATGGATGTAGAAAAGGTTAAAACCTTCATAAGTGAAAAGGCAATTTAATTTAAATGAAAAGAAACAGGTTTGTTTTATTAATAATCCTGATAATAATTTTAAGTGGAATATGGTATTTTATTAAAGGAACTAATCTTTTTAACGAAATTATTGGTTTTATATTTTCTCCTTTCTTAAAGAGTGCTACCTATTCAGGAGGTAGAACAAGAAATTTTTTTCAAGACTATCTATTTTTAGTAGATCTAAAAAAAGAAAATGAAAGATTAAAAAAGGAAATTCTTCTCTTAAAGTCGCAACTTGCCTATTACAAAGAAAAAGAAAGAATTTATAGAGAATTAGAAGAATTTTATAAACTTTCTACAGAAATTAATTATCCAAAGATTGTAGCTAAAATCATTTATAAACCCATGGATCCTTTTTCAGGGGTAGTTTTTATAGACAAAGGAAGTAAAGATGGACTTTTACCACAGATGCCTGTTCTTGCCAGTGTTAGTGGTGAAGGTGTAGCTTTAGTAGGTCAGGTAGCAGAAGTTTATAGAAATTGGAGCAAAGTAATATTAATTACAGATCCTTCTTTTTCTGCTGATGTTAAAATAGAAAGTACAGGGGATAGAGGTATATTAGTAGGAAAGGCTGAAAAATATTGTAATTTACAATATTTACCCTCTGCTTCTCAAGTTAAAGAGGGGGATGAAGTTTTAACATCTGGACAAGATGCCTTTTTCCCCCCTGGGTTATTAATAGGAAAGGTAGTATCTGTTAACCGTGATCCTGTTCAAGGAATGTTCAAATATGCAGAAATTAACCCTTTAGTAGATCTTTATAATCTTGATCTGGTTTTTGTACTATTAAAATTGCCTGAAATCCCTTTGTAATATGGGGTTAACCATAAATATTAAAGAGCTTTTAAGGATCATCTTACCACTTCTAATTTTAGCTTTATTAATTAAATCTTATATGTCAAGTTTTTTTCTTTTTTATCCAGGAGATATCATTTTTGCCTTTAGCTTAGCAATTTTAACTTTTAGAAATTCTGGAATCTTGCTTTATATTCTTTTATTTTTTTTGGGTTTATTAGAATCTTTAGATTTTTTAGGTGTAGAAATTTTTTTGATCGCCTATTTTATTTTTTTAGGAATTCTTTTAAATCACTCCAGAAAATATTTTGCTTTTGAAAGACTTGAATCCAAAATAGCTGTCTGGTTTTTAAGCATTTTTTCTTTTCTTATTTTAAGATTTGCTATTTATTTTTATAAGCTTAATATCTTTATTAATTGGATGTTTATTTTAAATTTTGCTTTAAAAAGTTTTTACTATGTAAGTACCACTTTTCTTTGGGTATTAATTTTTTACAAAATTTTGGGTATTTTTCTTTATAAAGAAGCATGAAAAATTTTAGCGAAAACGATTTTTTTATAAGGGATTTTTTAAAAACAAAACAAAGAATATTAAAAGGACTTTTTTGGGAAAAAAGACTATTTTGGGCTAAGTTTTTGATTATCTTTTCTTTTGTTATTTTGTGGTTAAAATTTTTTTATCTTCAAGTAATTAAATATTCCTATTATCTAAAAAAAGCTAAGGAAAGATCAGTAGTAAGTTATATAATTAGAGCTCCAAGGGGAGAAATTGTAACTTCAGATGGAGTGGTGGTAGCAACAAATAGGGCAGTGTTTCAACTTTATTTAGATCCCGAATTAATAAAAGATAAAGAAGATGAGATTTTATATAAGTTAAGTAAAATTTTGGGAGAAGAATTTGGAGGTTTAAAAGAAAGATATTATTTGGCAAAAAAAACTTCCTTAGGAAGGGTTTTGATAAAAAGAAATTTAAGCTGGGATGAAGTAGCTAAAATAATGGTTAGAAGATATTATCTTCCTGGAGTGAAAGTAGAGGTAGAATCAGAAAGATTTTATCCCTATGGAGAAATTTATTTCCATCTTTTAGGTTATATCTCAAAGATTACACTTGAAGAATATAAAAATTTAAAAGAAGAAGGCTATTATATGGAGGATTATATTGGGAAAATGGGAATAGAGAGGGCTTTTGAAAAGATATTAAAAGGGAAAAATGGAGTTATAGAAATTGAAAGAGATGCTTATGGGCGTTTAGGAAAGGTAATTAATCGAATAGCACCTATTCCGGGAGAAGATTTAATTATAACAGTAAACCATAGTTTACAAGTAAAAGCTTATGAGCTTTTAAAGGAAAAAAAGGGAGCTATAGTTGCTCTTTCTCCTCAAGATGGTTCAATTTTAGCTATGGTTAGTACCCCTTCTATAGATCCCCAAAAATTTATTGATGGCTTCACAGAGGAAGAATGGGAAAGAATAAACTCAAGTCCAGATAAACCCTTTTTAAATCGTGCTTTACAAGCTTATCCTCCTGGTTCTACTTATAAGATAATTACAGCTATTGCTGCTCTTAAGGCTGGCATTATAAATAGTGTTAATAATTCAGTTTTTTGTCCAGGTTATTTTAGATTGGGATCCCGTATATTTAGATGTTGGGAAGCTAAAGGGCATGGGACTGTTAATTTTATCAAGGGTATAGCTTATTCTTGTGATGTTTTTTTCTATACCCTTGCTTCTAAACTTGATATAGATTATTTAGCAGAGGTATCAAAAGAAATGGGGCTTGGTAAAACTACAGGTTTGGGATGGAATGAAGAAAAGGAAGGTTTTATTCCCAATAGAGCATGGAAAGAAAAGACTTTTAAAGAACCTTGGTATCAGGGAGAAACTGTAGTTATGGGAATAGGACAGGGTTACTTACTTGTTACACCTTTACAAATGGCAAGAGTTTATATGGCAATAGCTAATGGAGGATACCTTTATAAACCTTATGTAGTAAAAAAAATAAAAAGCCTTAATGGTAATACAATTGAAATAGTTCCCCAGATAGAAAAAAAATTGAGTTTAGATCCACAGCATTTGGAATGGATAAGAGAAGGTCTTTCTGAGGTAGTTAAAATAGGTACAGGTAGAGCAGCCTTTGTTCCAGGAGTTGATGTAGCAGGAAAAACCGGAACCGCTCAAGTTGTTAGCTTAGCTCTTAAAAAAATTAAATCCTTAGAACACCATGCTTGGTTCATAAGTTATGCTGGCTTGTCTTCTCCCCAAATAGTTTCAGCTATATTAGTAGAACATGGAGGGCATGGGGGATCAGCTGCAGCTCCTCTTGCACGGGAATTATACAAAACCTATTTTGGTATAAAGGAACCAGAAAGTACAATTATAGAAACTAATGGACAGAATTTGACAGATGAAAATCAATAACATAAAGGAAATTTTTAAAGAAAATTTTTGGGGATTATTTGTAGTTTTTGTCCTTGCAATTTTGGGTGTCTTAAATCAATGGATAATTGCAGAAACAACTTCTATATTTTGGAAAAATTTATTTTGGCATTTAACTGGCTTAACCTGTTTTATTTTTTTAGCCCTTTTAATAGATTATAGAAAAATCCCCTTTAATATAGTTTGGTACTCTTACTTAATTTTAATTTTAATTCTTTTAATATTGTTTCTTTTTAAGAAAAGATGGGTTAATTTTGGATTTATTAGTTTTCAGCCTTCAGAATTTATAAAACCTATTTTATTATTATTAATAAGTTTAATAGTTTCTAAGGAACCTAATCCCTATTTAAAATTAAAAACCTTGGCTAAACTTATTTTGATAATTCTTATACCTTTAATACTTATCCTTCCTACAGATTTAGATTATGCTTTTATAATGGGCATTATGTTTATAAGTTTTCTGATTTTTATAGGAATTCCAAGAAGAATTTTGCTTTCTTTCTTTTTAGTGGGGTTAATAGTTACTTTATTAGTTTTCCCTATAATTTGGGGTAAGCTTAAACCCCATCAAAAAGGTAGAATTTATGGTTATTTATATCCTGAAAAGTATGCTCAAACCTGGAGTTATCAACTTAATCAATCTCTTATTGCTATAGGTTCTGGTGGTCTTTGGGGACAGGGAGTTAAAGGGGGTTGGTCTACAAGGCTCCATTATCTTCCAGCTAAGTACACAGATCTTGCTTTTGCAGTATGGGCAGAAACATGGGGTTTTATAGGTGTAAGTTTGGTTTTATTTTTATACGGACATTTACTTTATTTTTGTATAAAAATTTCTTCTACCGCTAAAGATTGGTTAGGAAAATATCTTTCCTTAGGGGTAGGATTGGTTTTATTTTGGCAAGCCTTGTTTAACATAGGTGGTTGCTCAGGTATTCTTCCCATGACCAGTATACCTTTCCCTTTTTTAAGTTACGGTGGATCTATAACAATTTCTCTCTATTTTTTACTTTCTTTAATGTTTAATGTTGCTTTTAAGAGATATTTCTTTAAATAACTCTAATTTTTATAACTTTTTATAACTTGACTTTTTAAAAATTTATAATACAAATGTAGCAATACAAATTTAGCATTTTAAAAATTTTTAAAAATGGGGTTAAGAGATGATAAACTTTGATATTACTTTATTTATCCAAATTGCTGAAGCTTTAATAATGACCTTTGTTCTTTATTATATTCTGGTTAAACCTGTTATGTCTTATATAAAAGAAAGGGAGTCTCATTTTCAAACCTTAGAAAAAGAGACTCAAGATTTAATAAACTTAGCTGAGGAAGCTATTAAGAAATATCATGAAGAATTAAATAAAGCAAGATCTGAGGGAATTCAAAAAAGAGAACATTTAAAAGAAGAGGCTCGAAAGGTAGAAAAAGAGATATTATCTAAGGTGATGAAAGAAATGGAAGAATATAAAGCTAAATGGGCTGAGCAGTTTTCTAAACAATTAGAGGATGTAAGAAAGGAATTGATAGGGAATGTAGAATATTTTGCTTCTCTTATGGTTGAAAGATTATTAGGGAGGAAAGCATGAAAAAATTAAAATTAATAGGAGGCTTAGTTTTATTTTTAATTATAACTAATATTTCTTTAGTTTTTGGAGCTGAGACAGGTGGTGAACATCATGGGGTTACCTCTTCTCAATTAAAAAATTTGCTTTGGTTTACTCTTAATTTTATAGTTTTGTTTTTGATTTTATATAAATTTCTTAAAAAACCTATCTTAGATATGTTTAAGTCTCGTCAGGAAAATATACTTAAGCAGTATAATGAATTATTAGAAAAGAAAAAAGAAGCAGAGGCAAAATATGTGGAACTTCAAGAGAAGATCAAAAATTTAGAAAAGGAAGCTCAGGAAATTTATCAAAATTATGTTGAACAAGGGGTGAAAGAAAAAGAAAGGATTATAGCTGAAGCTAATGCTCAGGCTGAAAGAATTAAACAGCAGGCACAACTTTATATCCAGCATGAAATGGAGAAAGCTAAAGCTATATTAAGGGAGGAAATAGCCGAAGCTTCTGTCAAATTAGCTGAAGAAATTTTAAAGAAAAGCATAACTGAAGAAGACCAAAAAAGGACAGTTAAAGAATTTATAAACGAAATTAAAGGGAGGGTATTACATTGAGGGCAATGGCAATAGCATTTAAATACGCTAAAGGTCTTTTTACTGTAGGAAAAGAGTTAGGTAAAACAAAAGAATTTGGAGAGGAATTAAGGCAGATAAAGGAACTTTTAATTTCTATGCCAGAAGTCTTATCAGCTTTACAGAATCCTATTTACCCACCAGATCTTAAGATGGAAATTATAGGTGATATTTTAAAAGCTATAAAAGTAGATCCTGAGGTTGAGAGATTTCTTAAGCTTTTAGTAGAAAGAAGAAGAATTCAGTATATTGAAGAAATAGTTACTATGTATCAAGAATTGTTAGATGAGGAATTAAATATTGCCCGTGGAGAGATTATTACAGCCTATCCAATTAGCGCAGAAGAAAAAAAAGAAATAGAAGATGTTTTAAAAGATTATTTAAAAAAAGAAGTTATATTGGAGTCTAAAGTAGATGAAGGAATTATAGGGGGAATTAAGATAAGGATAGGGGATTTAATATTTGATGGAACTTTAAAAACTCAATTAGGAAAGTTCAAAGAAATTATAAAAGGGGAGGTGCTATAAATGGAAGCCATAAGAGCACAAGAACTTAGTGATTTAATTAAAAAAAGAATTGAGGAGTTTGAGAAAAAAATAGATCTTGATGAGATGGGAGTTGTTATGTCAGTTGCGGATGGTATTGCCCGCGTATTTGGTTTGAGAAATTGTGAGTATATGGAGCTTATTGAATTTCCAGAAAGTGGAGAAGTAGGAATTGCCGTGAACTTAGAATTTGATAATGTTGGTATTCCTGTAATGGGAGATTATTCCAAAATTTTAGAGGGTCATATTGCTAAAAGAACAGGAAAGGTTGCCTCTATTCCTGTAGGAGAAGCAGTTATTGGAAGGGTAATTGATCCAGTAGGGAGACCATTAGATGGAAAGGGACCAATTGAAGCAAAAGAGTTTAGAAGAATTGAGTTAAAAGCACCTGGAATTATTAGAAGAAAACCTGTTCATGAGCCTATGTATACTGGAATTAAAGCTATAGATGCTATGACTCCCATTGGGAGAGGGCAGAGAGAATTAATCCTTGGAGACAGACAAACTGGAAAGACTGCCATAGTGATAGATGCTATTTTAGCTCAAAAAGATACGGATGTTTATTGTATTTATTGTGCTATAGGTCAGAAAAAATCTACTGTTGCTCAAATTATAGAGACTTTGCGTAGATATGGAGCTATGGAATATACTACAGTGGTAGCAGCTTGTGCTTCTGATTCTGCTGCTCTACAATGGATTGCGCCCTATTCAGCCTGTGCTATAGGAGAATATTTTAGAGATACAGGAAGACATGCTTTAGTTATGTATGATGACCTTTCAAAACAGGCAGCAGAATATCGTGAAATTTCACTTCTTTTAAGAAGACCTCCTGGAAGAGAGGCTTTCCCAGGAGATATTTTTTATAACCATTCAAGACTTTTAGAAAGAGCAGCTAAATTAGATGATGCTTATGGTGCAGGTTCTTTAACAGCATTACCTATTGTAGAGACTCAACAGGGTGACGTTTCAGCTTATATTCCTACCAACGTTATTTCTATTACAGATGGACAGATTGTTTTAGAACCTGGTTTATTCTTTGCAGGTATTCGTCCAGCTATTAATGTTGGACTTTCTGTATCCCGAGTTGGAGGGGCAGCTCAAATTAAAGCTATGAGACAGGTTGCAGGTAGATTAAGACTTGAACTTGCTCAATATAGAGAATTAGCAGCCTTTGCTCAGTTTGGTTCTGAACTTGATAGAGCTACTCAGAGGGTTTTACATAGAGGAGCAAGACTTGTTGAAATTCTTAAACAACCTCAGTATCAACCACTTCCTGTTGAAAAACAGGTTTGTATACTTTTTGCAGGGACAAGAGGATTTTTAGATGAAATGCCTTTAGAGGTTTTAGCTCAATATGAAAAAGAGCTTTATGAATTTATAGAAAGTAAGTATCCAGAAATCTATAAAGAAATTAAAGAAAAGAAAGAAATTAGTCCAGAATTAGAAGAAAAAATGAAACAGGTATTTAGAGAATTTAATGAGGAATTTAAAAAGAGAAATAATATAGAACCTGTTCCAGTACCATAAATAAACTAAAGGTGGTACGTTTAGAGGAGGATAAAATATGCCAGCTTTACGAGATATTAGAAGAAAAATAGAAGCTGTTAAAAGAATTGGTCAAATTACTAAAGCTATGAACATGGTTGCTTCAGCTAAATTGCGTACCCTACAGCAGAGATTAGAAGGTTTTCGCCCTTATAGAAGAAAATTTGAAGAAGCAATAGATAATGTTTTAAGTGCTGGAGGTATAAATGTCCAAAAAATTCCTTTTTTACAAAAAAGAGAAGTTAAAAAAGTAGGAATAATTTTAATAACTGCAGATAAGGGACTATGTGGGGCTTTCAATGCAAATTTAATAAAAGAAGCAGAAAAAGCTATAAATGGATTTAAAAAAGAAGGGAAAGAAGTTGAGCTTATTTGTGTAGGTAAGAAGGGAGTAACCTATTTTAGGAAAAAAATCGCAGTTAGAGAAGCCTATCCTAATATAATGGGTAAAATTTTGATGCAAGATGCTCGTAAAATTGCCCGTTCTGCCATGATGGCCTATCTTGCAGGTGAATGGGATGAGGTTTATATTATTTATGGATATTTTGTAAATGTAGTAAGACAAATTCCAAAAATGGAAAAACTACTACCTTTAAGCTTTGAAAAACCTTCAGAGCAAGAAGAAAAGAAAACTTCTTATGCTTACATTTATGAACCAGAGGAAGAAGAACTTTTATCTCAAATTCTACCTCTTTATATAAATACTCTTGTATTTTCAGCTATGCTTGAGACTGCAGTTAGTGAACAGGCAGCCCGTATGACAGCTATGGATAATGCTAACAAGGCTTGTGGAGATATGGTAAAACAGTTAACTTTATTTTATAATAAGGTTAGACAGGCAAGTATTACCAAAGAATTAATGGATATTGTAGGAGGAGCAGAGGCACTTATTAAAGGTTAAAAATAAAAAGAAATTAAGTAAAGGGGGTTAAAATATGGCTGAAGAGAAAGTAATGGGTAAGATAGTTCAGATTATGGGATGTGTGGTGGATGTGGAGTTTCCTCCTGGTAAAGTTCCTAAGCTTCTTGAATGTCTTAAAGCTACTAATCCTATGATAGATGATAGAGAGTGGAATTTGGTGTTAGAGGTAGCTCAACAATTAGGAGATAATATAGTCCGTTGTGTTGCCATGGAATATACTGATGGATTAAAAAGAGGTGATCCTGTATTAGCTACAGGTGCACCTATAGTGGTCCCTGTTGGTAAAGCTACCTTAGGAAGAATTATGAATGCTACAGGTGATCCTGTTGATGAAGCAGGTCCTATTGTTTCTGATAAATATTATCCTATTTTTAGACCAGCACCTACTTTAACTGATTTAGATGTTACTATTAAAGTTTTAGAGACTGGAATTAAAGTATTTGACCTTCTTATTCCATTCCCTCGTGGTGGTAAGATGGGGACTTTTGGAGGAGCAGGAGTTGGGAAGACAGTAGTTATGATGGAAATGATTCATAATATTGCTATGGAGCATGGAGGAATTTCTGTTTTCTGCGGGGCTGGCGAGAGAACCCGTGAAGGAAATGAACTTTACTTAGAAATGAAACGCTCTGGAGTTATAGATAAAGCAGCTCTTGTTTATGGTCAGATGAATGAAACTCCTGGGCACCGTGCAAGAGTTGCTCATACAGGAGTTACAGTGGCAGAGTATTTTAGAGATGAAGAAGGACAGGATGTGCTTTTCTTTATAGATAATATTTATCGTTTTACTCAAGCAAACCAAGAAGTATCAGCGCTTTTAGGAAGAATGCCCTCAGCAGTTGGATATCAGCCTACTCTTGCTACAGATATTGGAGCTTTGCAAGAGAGAATTTGTTCTACTACTAAGGGTTCTATTACCTCAGTTCAGTGTATTTATGTTCCTGCAGACGACTTAACAGACCCTGCACCAGCAACTACATTTGCTCATCTTGATGGTACAGTTGTTCTTTCTCGTCAAATTGCAGAGCTTGGAATTTATCCAGCTGTTGACCCCTTAGATTCTCAGTCTCGTATTTTAGATCCCAATGTAATTGGATGGGAACATTATACAGTTGCTCGTCAGGTTCAGCAAGTTCTTCAGAGATATAAAGACCTACAAGATATTATCGCAATTCTTGGAGTAGAGGAGCTTTCTGAAGAAGATAAAATTATAGTTGCTCGTGCAAGAAAAATACAGAGATATCTGTCTCAGCCCTTCCATGTGGCAGAACATTTTACTGGAACACCTGGTAGATATGTAAAACTTGAAGATACTATTAGAGGATTTAAAGAAATTTTAGAAGGGAAACACGATGAACTTCCTGAGCCAGCATTTTACATGGTTGGAACTATAGAAGAAGCTGTTGAAAAGGCTAAGAAGATAATGGAGGGCTAAATGGCTAAGATTCTTCTTGAAATAGTAACACCAGATAGAGTAGTTGTTAGTGAAGAGGTTGATATAGTTACAGCACCGGGAGTTGAAGGAGAGTTTGGAGTTCTTGCTAATCATGCTCCTATGATATCTGCAATTAAAATCGGACCCCTTCATTATAGATCAGGAGATAAAGAAGAATGGGTAGCCATAAGCGGAGGTTTTTGCGAAGTTTCAAAAAATAAAATTACCTTTTTAGTTGAGGCAGCAGAAAAGGCATACGAAATAGATGTAGAAAGGGCTTTAAGAGCAAAGGAAAGAGCTGAAAAAAGAATTCAAGCCTATTTAGCTCGAGCAGAAGAAGTAGATTATGCAAGAGCAAGAGCTGCTTTACAAAGGGCTTTAACAAGACTCTATGTAGCAGAAAGAGCCAAAAGAGGAGTTCCCAGATAATCTCAATAGCCCCCTTTTCAGGGGGCTATTTTTATGGAAAATTTTTCTAAATCTCAGATAAGATCCTATATTTTCCAACTTAGGAAAAAATATTCTTCAGAAATTTTAAAAAATTTTAGTCTTGAGATTTGCAAATTAATAGAACCCATACCTTTATATAAAAAAAGTCAAAAAATAGCCTTTTATTTTGCAAAAGATAAAGAGGTATCCTTAGAATATTTAATAGGAAAAGCTTTTTTAGAAGGTAAAAAAGTTTATTTACCCAAAACCTGGCTTAAAGAAAAAACTCTAACCTTTCATCAGATTTTTAGTTTTTCAGACCTTAAGCCAGGTCCTTTTGATTTATTGGAGCCTCCTTTTAAAAATCCTGAATTAAAACCAGAAAATTTCGAAATAATATTTGTTCCTGGTGTTGCCTTTGATCTTAAAAAAGGAAGAATAGGTTATGGGGGAGGTTTTTATGATAAAATATTGAAAAAAACTAAAGCTTTTAAAATTGGGGTAGCTTTTTCCTTTCAAATATTTGAAAGGTTACCCTTAGAAAAACATGATCAAAAAGTAGATATAATTATTACAGAAAAAGGAATTATTAATGGATTGGGAAACTTTACTTAAAGAAAATTACCTTAGAATATTAGAAAATATCCAAAGGGCCTGCGAAAAATCAGGAAGAAAGTTTGAAGAAATAAAAATTTTGGGGGCTTCAAAAAAACAGACTCCTGAAAAGATAAAAATAGCTTTTAAGCTGGGAATTAAAATTTTTGGAGAAAATTATGTTCAAGAGGCTGAAAAAAAGATTTTTGAACTTAAAGACCTTCCTATAGAGTGGCATTTTATAGGGAGACTTCAGACAAATAAAGTAAAAAAAGCCTTAAATTTATTTTCCATGATTCAAACCTTAGATAGAATAAATTTAGCTCAAGAAATTCAAAAACAAGCAGAAAAAAGGGGTTTAATAGTTCCTGTTTTAATTGAAGTAAATATTGGTAAAGAGTCTACTAAAGGAGGAGTGTATCCAGAAAAATTAGAGGAATTTATAGGAGAGGTTAAAAAGTTTAATAGGATAAAAATTAAAGGACTTATGTGTTTACCTCCTTATGAAGAAAATTTTGAAAAAGTACGTCCCTATTTCATGAAAATGCAAAAGATTTTTGAAAAAATAAAAACTTATATGGATTCAGAATTTAATGAACTTTCTATGGGTACAAGCATTGATTATACAGTTGCTATAGAAGAAGGGGCAACTATTATAAGAATTGGAGAAGCACTATTTGGTAAAAGAAGCTAAAACACCTATTTTTATACTTACCTCTTCTTTTATTTTAGGATTTTTTCTCAGTTTTTATAAATTTCCCTTTTTAATTTTAATTTTTTTTATTTTGGGATATTTTGCTTTTATATTTCTTTTCTATAAAAATAGTCATTATTTAAGTTTGTGGTTAGGATTTTTGCTTGTTTTTTATTTAATAGGCTATTTCCTTTTTAAAAATCTTAAAAATTCCTATTTAGATCAATATAAAGCAGAAGAAATAGAACTTTTAACTACCATTGAGAAAGTAGAACCCTATTATTATGGATATTTGAATACTGCATTTAGCACGTCTTTAGGGGAATTTATATTTAAAACAGATAAAAAATATTTTTTCCCTGGTCAAAGATGTCTTATAACTTTTCAAAATAAAGAATATCAAGAATATTTTAATCCCTTTTCTTTTGAAAAGGAAAATTTGCTTTTAGTAAAAGGTATAGAAGCAGAATTAAAATTTTTAAAAGAAAAAGGTTTTGTTTGTGAAGAAAACAGAAATTTTAATTTAGAGAAGATTAGATATAAGCTTTTTAATTTTTCTGAGAAATTATCTGGAACAGCAAAAGGACTTATTCAGGCTTTGGTTTTAGGAGTTGAATATAATTTCCCAGAAGAATATAAAGAAAAATTAAAAAATCAAGGTCTTTATCATCAATTAGCTATTTCTGGCTTTAATTTAGCCATTCTTTTTGGTATTTTTTATCAAATATTTTATCATCTTTTAAAATTTACACCTCTAATAAGAATAGGTTATCCTTTACAAAATATTTCTTATTCATTGGCTTTACCTTCAGCATTCTTAATTTTATTTCTTTCTGGATTTTGTCCTTCAGCTTTTAGAGCATTTATATTTTTGTCTCTCTTTATAATAAGTAAGCTATTTTTTAGAAATACCTCATCTTTGATATTACTCTTTCTTACTGCATCCTTGATTTTAATTTTCCAGCCCTATTTAATTGGAAATCTTTCCTTTCAGCTTTCTTTTGTAGCAACCTTAGGATTAATAATAGGTGATAGAATATTTAAAATCTATTTTAAAAACTTTATCCCTACTTCAAATACTATTCTAAAAAGTATTAAATATTTTTTCTATCTATTTTTACTTTCTTTTATAGTAAGTCTGTTTGTATTTCCCTTTATAATTTATATTAACGGAACCTTTCCTTTAGCAACTCCCATTAATAACCTTATAGCTACATTTTTCTGGAGCTTCATTTTTATTCCTTTATCTATTTTTATAGCTCTTTTATCTTTTTTAAACGAAAATATTGCTTTAAATTTAGCTAATATTTTAGCCAATATTTTTGATTATTATATTAAAATTCCCTTTTTTGAATGGACCTATAAATTTAAATTACCTATTAATTTGGTCATCCTTTCTATAATTTTTAGCTTATTAATTTTTATCTTTTTAAGTCATTTTATAAAAAATTATAAAAAATATTTTTTGTGGAGTTTAATTAGTTTAATTTTTTATTTATCAATCTATTATTCTTATGAAAAAACCTTTTACATTTTAATTTTTGATGTAGGAAGAGCCAGTGCCAATTTAATAAAAAATGAAGATGCTTTTATTTTAATTGATACAGGGCCAAATTATTTTAAAGATTTTAATTGGACAAAGGTTTACTTGTTACCAGTTTTAAATAAACTTGGTGTAGAAATAATAGATCTTGCAATTATTTCCCATCCCGATCTTGATCATAGTGGAGGATTAGAAACTTTTAAAAAATATTTTTATGTGAAAAAAGTAATTTCAGGGGATTTTAATTCTGAAGATTGGGAAAAAACAAATATTTTAATTTTACCAGATCCTATTAAAAATCCTGAAGCTTTAAAAATAAAGGATGCAGAAATTTTTCTTTTCCCCGGTAGAATGCCCTATGAAGATTTAAACCGAGAAAGTTTAGTTATTTATATAGAATATAAAGGATTAACTACTCTTTTTCCTGGAGATATAGATAAAATAAGATTTTATCGCATGAAAGAAAAAGGTGAAATATTTCCTGTAGAAATTTTGGTTTCTCCACATCATGGATCAAAATACAGTATAGATGAAAATATTATAAACTGGTTAAATCCAAAAGTTGTTTTAACTTCAGGTAGAGGAAATAATTTCCCTCATCAAGAGTATTTAAGAGTTTTAGAAAGATTTAATAAACCACAATTTTCTACAGAAAGGGTAGGAGCTATTTTTATTTTTCCAAAAGATGATTATTATTTAATATGCTTTGAAAAGGAGAAGAGAAAAAATTTCTTATTTTCAGCACTTTTTCCTTTTATTCCTTTATATTTGGAAGATGAATTTTGTAAAAAATTTGAATACCATAAAAATTTATAAAAAGATAAAATTTTGGAGGATTCTGATATGGCTAAATTTGAAACTTTTGAACATGGTGCAGATATAGGGATAAGAGGATATGGAGAAACTCTTTCTGAAGCCTTTTCAAATATTTTAAAAGCCTTAGCAATTTTATTGGTTGAAAATTTAAATTGGAAAGATTTAAGTTTAAAGAAAAAATATTCCATAGAAATTGAGTCTGAATTTTTGGATGAATTGTTGGTAGTGTTTATAAATAAAGTTTTAAGCCTTTTTTATCTTGAAAAGATTCTTTTTTTTGAATTTAAGGGAGAAATAAAAGAAAAAAATGAAAAATATATTCTAAAAGGTGAATTATTAGGTGAAACTTATTTACATGAAAAATTTGGTTACGGAGTAGAAGTAAAAGGAGCAACTTTTACTATGGCTGAAGTAAAAAAAGAAAATAATTTATGGATAGTTCAATGTGTAGTGGATGTGTAATATGTTCAAAGTTGCCATTGTAGGAAGACCAAATGTAGGAAAATCTACCCTTTTTAATACCTTAATAGGGGAAAGAAAAGCTATTGTAGAAAAAACTCCAGGGATTACACGAGACATAATAGAAAGCTATGTGGAATTAGAAAATAAAAAAGGTGTCCTTCTTATCGATACAGGAGGTATTAATTGGGGTGGAAAGGATTTTTTTAATAAAACTATCATTGAATTGGTTGACAAGGCTTTAGCTGAGGTAGATCTTGTATTATTAGTAGTTGATGCTAAAGAGGGACTTACAAGTGAAGATTTAGTAACTGCTGAATATTTAAGAAAGAAAGATAAGAAGGTCATTTTAGTAGTTAATAAAGTAGAAGGAAAAGAAGATGAAGAAAGGGCTATAGAATTTTACAAGTTAGGTTTTGGGGATATAGTTTTTATATCTGCTAAGAATCAAAAGAATATTGCCCAATTAAAAGATCTAATAAAAAAATATGCTAAAGATCATTTAGAAGAGATACCAGAGATTGAGGTTATTAAAATTGCAATAATAGGAAGACCAAATGTAGGAAAAAGCACTTTACTTAACAGACTTTTAGGTTATGAAAGAATGATTGTTTCTGAAATACCAGGAACTACAAGAGATTGTGTAGATGTTTTTTTAACTTTACCAGATGGAAGAAAATATCTCTTAATTGATACCCCAGGAATAAGAAGGAGAACCAAAATTGATAAGAGAGCAGAAAAATTTAGTGTAGATAAAGCTTTAGAAACTATTAAAAAAGTAGATATAGTTCTTTTTATGATAACTGCTGAAGAAGGTATAACTAATCAAGATCAGAGATTATTAAGACAAATACAGAAAAATTATAAAGCCTGTATCCTTCTTGTTAATAAATGGGATCTATTTGATGTTAAAAGAGAGGCAGGAAATCTCATGTTAGAAAATATAAAATATGGTATCAGATTTATTTCTTGGGTTCCTATTTTAACTATTTCTGCAAAAACTGGAAGAAGGGTTAATCAAATTTTCCCTTTAATTGAGGAAGTTTACCAGCAATACAATGCAAGAGTAAATACTGCTTCAGTGAATAGAATTTTAGAAGATTTGAAAAAAAATTATACCTTTAATATAAAAGGTAAAAGAGTAAAGTTTTATTACGCTACTCAAGTTGAAGTAAAGCCTCCTACATTTGTAATTTTTACTAATATTAATCCTGAGGAGATCCCTAAGCACATAGAAAAATTTATGGAAAATAGCTTTCAAAAATTTTTAGAATTTAATAAGGTTCCAGTTAAAGTAGTTTTTAGGTTAAGAGATTAATGAAAATTATATTTTTATTCCTTAGGGAGAGAAGTAGATTCTTGGAATTTAACTACCAAAGTAATTCTTCTATTTCTTGGGTCTAAAGGATTATCTTTAAATAATGGAAAATTATCTGCGTATCCAGCAATAGATACTATTTTTTCAGGAGGAACTCCATTTCTTTCTAATTCTAACATAGTAGAGAGAGCCCTTGCAGTTGATAATTCCCAATTTCCTATTTTTCCCCTCCTTGAGGGGACTGCATCAGTATGTCCTTCTATTTCAATTGTTACAGGTCTTTCTGCTAATTCCTTTGCAAAGAATGCTAATATCTTTTTTGCATCTGGTGTTAATTCAGCGCTTCCACTATAAAATAAGGGTTTATTAACAAGTTCTATTATTTCTAAACGGAGAGCTTTTTTTTCCTCTTCTATATTTATAAGAACATGTTCTCTGAGAGATTTTAAATTGGTTTCTACAATTCTTTTAAAATATTCAGCCTCACCTTTTACTGGTGGAATTTCTGTGGAAAGGGTTTGTAATTTTGGAGAGCTTATTTTTCCACTTTTATAATATTCCATAAGCATACTTATTCCTGCTTTTTGGAAAATGTTAAATTTTTTAAAATAAGCAGCTATTTGAGCTTTTTGTTTAGGTTCCATAATGGTAATTAACCACATAAGAAGGAAAAAAGTCATCATTCCAGCTAAAAAGTCAGCATAAGCTACTTTCCAAGAACCTCCATGATGCCCAGCAACTATTTTTTTAACTTTTTTAATAATAATGGGAGGTGTACTCATTTATTATTTTTTACCTCTAATCAGACCTTCTAATTCTTCAAAGGAAGGTCTTAGATGGGGAGATATGTTTCTTCTTGCAAACTCAACTGCTATTTGAGGTGCTCCACCTCCAATAAAATGAACAATAGCTATTTTAATTACATTTAGATACTCTCTGTGTTGTTCACAAAAAAATTCCATTTTTTGGGCAAGAGGAGCCATAATTCCGTAACAAGTTAGTATTCCAAAGAAAGTTCCAGCAAGGGCTATAGAAAGATGATGTCCCAATACCTCAGGAGGTTCATCAATTTTCCCCATGGTTAAAATAATTCCTAAAACTGCAGCAACTAAACCAAGTCCTGGCATTGAGTCAGCTAATTTTTCCAATCTTTCTACAGGATTTTTAAATTCCTGATGAATTATTTCTATCTCATTTTCTAAAAGGGCATCTAATTCAAAATGGGTAATATTAGTGGTTAAAATAGACCTAAAAGTATTTCTTATAAAATCAATTGCTATGTGGTTATTTAGTATTTTGGGATAGGCTGAAAAAATTCTACTTGCCTCTGGATTTTCTATGTCTTGTTCAATGGAGATTAAACCCTCTTTCTTAATTTTTCTAAAGATTTCATTTAGAAGAAGGAGCAAATCTATAAAATCTTGTTTTGTATATATTTGAGGTTTAGTGAGAGCCTGAACTGCTCCTTGAAAAACACCTTTTAATGCAGTATTTGATGAAGCAGTAAATAAAGCTCCAAAAGCTGCTCCAAATATGATCATCCACTCAACAGGTTGAACTATGACTGAAAAATTACCACGCTCAAGAGCATAACCTCCAAAAACACATATTAATACTACAAACAATCCCACTACAGCAGGCATTACTCAGACCTCAACTCTCTAATTAATTCCCTTTCCTTACAAAAGATAAAATAACTGATTTTTTCTTTTATATCCTTAGGAAGATTAATAAATTTAATTGCTACTTCGTAATAATCTTCTTTTTTTTCACATCTTAAAACTTCGCCATAAAGATAAAATCCTAAAGGTTGATAAATATCAATTACAGTTTTAATTTCTACAAAATCTCCAGTTTCATAAGGGATTTCAGATGGGAATCTAATTCCTTTCTCACTTATATTGATCTTTTGAAAGGGAAGATCATTAAAACCCTCTTTTTCCCTTGTCAAAACACTTATTAGATAATCTAATTTAGCATTTATTAATTTAAGCCAAGAATTTAAGCCTTCATCTATGGTATCTTTAAGGGGAATATAAGAAAAAAAAGGAATATCTCCTATAATTCGGGCAATTTTGTTTTTCGCCTCTTCAGAAGATATTTTTTCAACTTTAAAAGGTAAGATCACATCTATTCTAACAGCTTCCCTTTCCATAGTTTTTACCAATTATCTGCTATAAAATTCGGAAAAAATAAAAAAAACTTTAATTAATAAATACAACTTTAAATTTTTGGAAAAATTTAATTTTTATAGAATTATAAAGGAAAAATTAAATCTTGACAAGATAAAAAGATAAATAATAATTAAGTTTAACCCTATTTTGAAAAATCTCTCAAAAATAAACTTAGGAGGTGTAATATGGAACATGTAATTTATGTAGTTGGTCACAAGAAACCTGATACAGATTCTGTTTGTTCTGCTATTGTATTTGCTTATCTTTTAAATGAGTGGAAAAAGGCAGGTTGTAAGATTATGAAGGTTGAAAAGGAGGCAGTCCCTGTAATTCAAGGAGAACCAAATGCAGAAACTAAATTTGTATTGGAAAAATTTGGTGCCAAGGTTCCCGAAATTATGACTGAAGGCGAAGGTAAAACAGTGGCTTTAGTTGATCATTCAGATAAGGTTCAAAGTTTAGACAATATTGACAAAGCTGAAATTGTAGCAGTAGTTGATCATCACAAAATTGGAGATGTAACTACTCCTAATCCTATACTTTTTGTAAACTTTCCTGTGGGATGTACAGCAACTGTTTTGAAATTTCTCTTTGATAAAACAGGAATTGCTCTTCCTAAGGATTTAGCAGGACTTCTTTTAGCTTCAATTTTAAGTGACACTGTAGTATTTAAATCAGCTACTACCACTCCTATGGATAAAGAAGTAGCAGAAGAGCTTGCTAAAATTGTTGGTATAGATGATATAGTTAAATTTGGTGTAGAAGTAAAATCTAAACTTTCTGATGTATCTGGAATGACAGCAAAAGACATAATTATGAGGGACTTTAAAGATTATAATATGAGCGGTAAGAAGGTAGGAGTGGGACAAATTGAACTTATAGATTTAGCAATGGTAGAAGGAAGATTAGAAGAAATTTATAATGAATTAAATAAAATCAAAAGTGACGGAGCCTATCATACTGTAGTTCTTATGCTTACAGACATTATGAAAGAAGGAACAGAATTAATGGTTATCACTAATGAACCTAAGATTGTAGAAATTACCTTTGGTAAAAAATTAGAAGGTAAGAGTGTTTGGTTGCCTGGGGTAATGAGTAGAAAAAAAGAAGTTGTTCCTCCTCTGGAAAAAACCTTTGCCAATCTCTAAAAAAGACAGAGGGGCTTCAAAGCCCCTCTATTTAATAATTATAAATTGAATCAATCTTTAGACTTATATCTACAGCTTTAACTGAATGGGTTAAAGCTCCAGAAGAAATATAATCTATTCCTGTTTTAGCAATTGTCTCTATATTTTCAAGTGTTATACCTCCTGAAACCTCAATTTTTATATGGGGTTTAGTAGATTTTATCATATTTACTGCTTCTTTAAGTTTTTCAGCAGGAAAGTTATCTAAAAGAATTATGTCAACTGGAGCTTCAGAATTCAAAAGAATTTCCAGTTCTTCAAAGGATTTAATTTCTATTTCAACTTTGAGATAATGAGGAGTATTTTTTAGTTTTTTAATAACTTCCTTTATTCCACCTAAAGCTTTAATATGATTATCTTTTATTAATATTCCGTCTGAAAGAGAAAATCTATGATTTTTACCTCCCCCTATTCTTACAGCATATTTTTGAAGAATTTTTAGTCCGGGAAGAGTCTTTCTGGTATCAAGAAGTATAGTACAATAGGGAGCTAATTTTTGAACAATTTTTCGGGTATATGTAGCAATACCGCAGAGATGTTGGAAAAAATTAAGAGCTACCCTTTCACCCTTTAGGATACTTCTTATATTTCCTTCCACAAAACCTAATTTAGTTTGAGCTTCTGCCTCTCCTCCTTCTTCAACTTGCCAAGTAATTTTTATTTCTGGATCTATTAAATTAAAAACCTCTTCAACTACAGGTTTACCACATACAACAAGTTTTTCCTTAGCTAAAAAGAAGGCTTTACCATAAAGTTTTGAAGGAATTAGAATTTCAGAAGTAATATCTCCGAAAGGCAGATCCTCTTTAAGTGCTGATTTTACAATTTCTCTAATTTTCCATTTTTCTAACAATTTTTATTTATACCTCTGGAAAAATAAAATATAAGTCTTAATTTTTATCTTAACTTAAAGAGTTAAAAAGTAAAGTTTATGGGGGTTTTTGATGGAGGAATTGATAAAAGAGACTCAAGGCAATATTGAAAATAAAGAACTTCAAGAGGAAATACAAAAAGAAGAAGAACAATTAAAACAAAAGGAAGAAGAAATTAAATACTGGAAAGAACTTGCTTTAAGATATGCTGCTGAGCTTGAGAACTTAAAAAAAGCTTTTAAGAGAGAAAAAGAAGAATATTATAAATTTGCCTTAGAAACAGTTTTTAAAGAGCTTTTACCCAATATTGATAATCTGGAAAGAGCTTTAAAAGCTTTTGAACAATCCGAAAATAAAGAAGCTTTAAAGAAGGGTGTAGAATTAACCTTAAGATCTATTATTCAAACTTTAGAAAAGTTTGGATTAAAACAGTTTATTCCCTCTATAGGAGAGCCTTTCAAGCCTTATTTACATGAAGCTTTATCAACAGAAGAACATCCCGAGATACCTGATGGTGGTATAACTAAGGTTTATCAAAAGGGATATAAACTTCATGATAGAATTATAAGACCAGCGCTTGTATGTGTATGTGCAAGTAAAAAAGAAATTAAAGAAGAACCACCTCAAGAAGAGGAAGAAAATATAATAGAAAATGAATAAATTGATTTAAAGGAGGGAAGAAAAATGGCAGGAAAAGCACCGGTTGTTGGGATTGATTTAGGGACTACCAATTCTTGTGTTGCTATACTTGAAGGTGGTGAACCCAAAGTAATCCCTAATCGTGAGGGTACCAGAACTACACCTTCTGTAGTAGCATTCCAAGAAAGTGGAGAAATCTTAGTAGGACTCCCAGCTAAAAGACAGGCTATAATAAATGCTGAAAACACTATTTATGGTATTAAAAGACTTATGGGAAGAAAATTTAATGATCCTGTGGTGCAAGAATGGAAGAAAAAGGTCCCCTATAAAATTGAAGAAGCACCTAATGGAGATGCTCATGTAGAAATAAGAGGTAAAAAATATAGTCCTCCAGAAATCTCTGCTATGATTTTAAGAAAAATTAAACAGGACTTAGAAGAATATCTTGGACAGGAAGTTAAGGATGTAGTTATAACTGTTCCAGCTTATTTTGATGATAGTCAGAGACAGGCTACCAAAGATGCAGGAAGAATTGCAGGACTTAATGTTATAAGAATAATTAATGAGCCTACAGCAGCATGTTTAGCTTACGGTCTTGAAAAGAAAAAAGAGGGACTGGTTGCTGTTTTTGATCTTGGAGGAGGAACCTTTGATATCTCCATTTTAGAAATTGGAGAAGGAGTTTTTGAAGTAAAAGCAACCTCAGGAAATACTTTCTTAGGCGGAGAAGATTTTGATATGAGAATTGTAGATTATATTGCAGAGGAGTTCAAAAAAGAACATGGTATAGATTTAAGAAAGGATAAAATGGCTTTACAAAGACTAAAAGAGGCTGCAGAAAAAGCTAAAATTGAGCTTTCAAGCACCTTAGAAACAGAAATTAATCTTCCCTTTATTACAGCAGATGCCACTGGTCCAAAACATTTAGTAATGAAGCTTACTAGAGCTAAGCTTGAAAGTTTGGTTGAAGATCTCATTGATAAACTGGAAGAACCCTGTCGTATAGCCATGCAAGATGCTGGAATAACTCCTAAGGATATAAGTGAAGTAATACTTGTTGGTGGAATGACTCGTATGCCAAGAGTTCAGCAAAAGGTAAAAGAAATTTTTGGAAAAGAACCTGTTAAAGGAGTGAATCCAGATGAAGTAGTGGCTATGGGTGCAGCTATTCAAGCTGGTGTATTAAAAGGAGAGGTAAAGGATGTCCTTCTATTAGATGTTACCCCTCTTTCTCTTGGTATTGAAACCCTTGGAGGAGTATTTACAGTTATAATTCCCAGAGGAACTACTATCCCCACCAGAAGAAGTCAAATTTTTACCACAGCTGCTGATAATCAGACCGCAGTTACCATTCATGTATTACAAGGTGAAAGACCCATGGCAAGAGATAATAAAAGTATTGCTCGTTTTGACCTTGTGGGAATACCTCCTGCTCCAAGAGGAATTCCTCAAATTGAAGTTACCTTTGATATAGATGCTGATGGTATTTTGCATGTTACAGCAAAAGATCTTGGAACAGGAAAAGAACAATCAATTGTAGTAAGACCATCCTCTGGTTTATCAGAAGAAGAAATCCAAAGAATAATAAAAGAAGCTGAGCAATATTCTGAAGAAGATAAAAGAAAGAAAGAACTTGCTGAAGCTCGTAACCAGGCAGATAGTTTAATTTATTCTGTAGAAAAAACCTTAAGAGAACTTGGAGACAAAGTTTCTGAGAGCTTAAGAAAGGAGGTTGAAGAAAAAATAGCAGAACTTAAAAAAGTAATGGAAGGGGAAGATATAAATGCTATTCGTAAAGCAAGTGATGAATTAACAAATGCATCCTATAGACTTGCGGAAATGCTTTATAGAGAAAAGGCATCTAAAGCCACAGGAACTACAGGAGAAGCTGAAGGTTCTTCAAAAGAAAAAGGTAAAGATGATGTGATTGATGCTGATTTTGAAGAGATGAAATAAATATTTATGGATTTTTTAAAAATAGCTATTTCGATGGGATGTCCTGCAGGGATTGGTCCTGAAATTATTGTGAAAGCTCTTGATTATTTTAAAAAAGAAAATCCCTCAGTTTTAAAAAATATAGTAATATTGGGGGACAAGAAGGTTCTTTTAAATACCTCTTATAATCTTAGAATACCCATTCCTAAGGAAGTGAAGATAGATTCTCTTTCTCATCTTGATATAATTCCTGGTAAACCAGATTTAGAAGGTTATAAAGCTATGGCTGATTATTTTAAAAAAGCTATAGAATTAGCTAAAAATAAAGAAGTTCAAGCTATTGTTACCGCACCTATTAGCAAAGAAGGACTTAATAAAATAGGTATCAATTATTCAGGACATACAGATTGGTTAGCTAAGGAGTTTAATGTAGATAAATATGTAATGGCATTTTATGGAGAAAAAATGATAGTTTCCTTGGTTACCATACATATTCCTTTAAAAGAAGTTCCTAAAAATATAGACATTGAAAAAATAGTTAATACTGCAAAACTTTCTTATGAATTTTTAAAGAGACTTAAAATTGAAAATCCTAAAATAGCTATTTGTGGATTAAATCCTCATGCCGGAGAAAGTGGAATTTTGGGTGACGAAGAAAAAACTATTATAGAAAAGGCTGTAGAAAAATGCAAAAAAGATGGCATCCCCCTTTATGGACCCTATCCCTCAGATAGCTTATTTTATTGGGCTTATAAAGGAAAGTTTGATTTAATTATTGCTCTTTACCATGATCAAGGCTTAATTCCTTTTAAACTTATTCATTTTGAAGATGGGGTAAACATCACTTTAGGACTTCCAATTATTAGAACCTCTCCCTGTCATGGCACAGCCTATGATATTGCTGGTAAAGGAATAGCAAATCCTAAAAGCTTTATCTCAGCAATAAATCTATCTCTAAAACTTCTTTCTAATTAAAATAACCCTTGCCTCTTTCAATAAAATAAGATAAAATTTTTTAAATTATGTTTAAAAAAGTTGCCTTTATTTTTTTAGGATTTTTTCTTTTCCTAATTTTAAGTTTTTTCTTAATAATTTTAAATCTTAATTACCTTTTAAATAATTCCCAAATTAAAAATAGGTTCTCAAATTTTCTAAAAGAAAACTATAAAATAGAGTTAAATTATGATGAAATTAAGGTTAAAATTTTACAAAAGAAGGCCTCTATTAAAAACTTATCTTTCAAATCCTCTCAATATGAGTTATTTCTGCCAGAGGGGGATTTTATTTTTTCCCTTCCTAAAATCTTAAAAATTAATTTTATTCCCAAGGAAATAGAAACTAAAAATGCCTATTTAAAAATTTACAAGAGCGAAAAGCCCTTTCGTTTAAAAGATCTTGTGGAAACTTTTTCAAAGTTACATCCTCTATATTTAAATGCAAATAATACAAATTTGGATTATGAAACACCCTCAGGATGGGTCAAAATTAAAGATCTAAATTTAAAACTCAGAGTGGATAAAAATCAAGCTTTATATGAATTAAATTCTAAAGCTGACCTATTTGAAAGTGCAAATTTTAAAGGGAGATTTAATTATAGAAATCTTTTTTCTGAAAATTCCTTAGAGATTAAAAATTTAAATTTATCTAATTTAAAAAAATTAGCTGAATATGGAATTTTAGAAACATCTTTAGACATTAAAAGTGAAATAGTTTTTGAAAAGGATACCCTTAATTTAGCCTTTGTTATATCAAATCCTTATGTATTTTTAAAAAGAGCTCCCTCTGAAAAATTATTAGGTGGTTATATAGAGGGTTTGATAATTTCTAATAAAGCTCAAACAAAGATTGATCTTAATCCTTTAATAATAAATTATCCTAAAATAAATGGATCTCTTGATTTAGTCAAAGATAAAGGAGGATATAAGGTTTTAGTAAATGCTAAGGAACTTAATTTTTCAGATATTGAAAGCCTTTTAATAAAGATTTTTCCTGAAAATAAGGATGTAAAGGAATTCTTAAATGTTCTTAGGGGAGGGGAATTTTACCATATAAAAATAGAAACCTCAGGGAAAAATATAGAAGATATTTTTCAAATTAAGAATTTAACTTTAAAAGCAAATCTTAAGAAAGGAAAAATTAGAATCTCAGAACTTCCTTTTGATTTTGAGGATATTCAAGGGGAAATTAGTTTAGAAAAGGGGGTTTTGAATTTTGAAGGAAATGCTTCAATAAATAAAGATGTTGCTTTAAAAATAAAAGTTTTAAATTTAGATTTTAACAAAAAAAATCCAGATTTATTTATAGAGGGAAATTTTTACAGTTCTGCTAAAGATTTCATAGATATTTTATCCCTTTTTATGGAAAATCGTGAATATTTTAAAGAATATGAATTTAATGGAAGATTAGAAGGAGCTATAAAACTAAAGGGTGAAATAACAAATATAAAAGGAGAAATTGATCTTCTTTTGAATGACCTTTTGGTTAAAACTCCCTATTATAAGAAAGAGATTCTAATAGAAAAAGGAAACTTAGTTTATGATTTCAATAAAATCTTTGCTAAAAAAATCTTTCTTTCTTCTAAAGATGCATATATAAAAGATTTAACAGGGGAGCTCTCTTTAAAAAATTTAGATATAGATATGCTTGCTAAGGAAGTATGGATTTCTCAAGAATTTGTTGAAGAATTTAGCAAGAAAAACGAAAAAGTAAAGGATCTTACTTCTAAATATAACGTTTCCTTTGAAGGGATATATTTTGATTATCTTAAATATAAAGACAATTTAAATTTTCTTAAAAACAAAGATTCTTCAGAAGTGGATTTTTTAAATAAAGATCTTATAGCTAAGGGTAATGTTAAAAATATTTCCTTTCAAGTTCCCTATAAAAAGGAAATCTTTGATTTAAAAACAGAAAACCTTCCTTTTCAATATGAAAAAGGAGAACTTACTTTTGATGATACCTTAGTTAAAGTGAAAGATTCATTTTTTAAAGTTAAAGGAAAAATCAATAATAAAAAAATTATTGTAGAGGGAAATGGGGAACTAAATAAAGATTTAAAAAATAAGCTCGAAAAGCTTTCAAACATATTTTCAGAAGTTTCTATAAAAACTCCAGTTAGATTTAAAAACTTTAAGGTCATTTATGATAATGGCACATTTTCTTATTTAGGTGATCATGAAATATCTGGACATAATCTTAATTTAGATTTGAATCAGAAAAAGGATTATTTGAGCCTAAATACTTTATTTTTGGATCAAACTTCAGATTTAAAGATTCAAATAAAGAGGCAGTCTAATCAAACAGATATAAAAGCAGATGGTAAACTTGAGCTTAAAGATTTATCAGAGGTTTTTGATCTTAAAAAACATAGCTTTTCTGGAAAATTAGAAACATCTTTAAATTTAAGCGTCCCTAATAATTTAGAAACTAAAAATATTAAAAATTTAATTGATTTTTATTTAACTTCCCATTTAATTTCTCAAAATAGCTATTTAAAACTTGATAATCTTAAATATTTTTATAATGGTACTCCCATTTTTTCTGTAGATTTTCTGGGGAATTTTACTGATGAAAAGTTAAAGATAAATGACTTTGCTTTAAAATGGAATGGTCATCAGATAAAAGGGGATTTTACACTTAGTAGGAAAAAAAATTATCTTTATTTAAGTGGAAATTTATCTGGTAAGGATGCAGATTTAAGAAAACTTATCAAAAAAGAAAAACCCTCAGAAAAACCTAAAGATATTTTTCAAATTTTGGATGAAATCCCTTTAGTGATTAATATAAGCCTTCATGTAGACAATTTAATATTACCTACCTCTCATCAATTTGAAAATATAAATGGAGAATTGATTTTTGATAACAGAAATAAACTACTTATGGTTGAGATACCTAATTTTCATTTTTGTGGGCTTAATGGACAGGCTATATATGAAAAGGCTCCCGATTCTCAATATACCTTTGTAGAGGTTTTTCCTTCAAAGGGTGATTTTTTAGATCTATTCTCTTGTTTATATCCTGAAGAAATGCCTGAAGCGATTTTAGAGGGTCCCTATAAATTAAAGGGCTATTTTTATGCAGAAGGAGATAAAGAAAAGCTTGTTAAAAAAGGTGAGGGAGTTCTTGAGATAACTTCAAATAGAGGATATATATATAGAGCTCCCGTTTTAGCAAAGGTTCTTGCATTTCTCAGTCCCATAGATTTATTTAGAGGAAAGGTAACTAATTTAGAAAACAATCTTCTTGAATATGAGGAGCTTAATATAAACACTAACATTGAAAACAGTACTTTAAAATTAGACAATGGGTTTTTATCAGCAATTGGGTTTAGACTTTTTGGAGAAGGAATGGTAAATCTTTCTAAAGAAAATTTAAATCTTACCTTTTATGTATCTCCTTTTAAGACCATAGATGTAATAATAGAGAAAATTCCCTATTTAGGAAAATTAATTCTTGGGAAACCGAGAATGCTTGTTTATTTACCCTTACAAGTGACAGGTCCTTATAGAAATTATAATATTATTCCTTTGCATCCAAGTAGTATAGGTAAAGGAATTTTTGACTTTATTTTTAGAATTTTTGGTATTCCTGAAGAATTTTTCCAAAAGGTGCCCCAAACTAAGGAATTGCAGAAACAAAAAATGTTAGAGCTTAAAGAAAAATATGAAAAAATTGAGGAATCTCCCTGAAATTCTCTATGAAGATAAATATATCCTTGTTGTTTATAAACCACCAGGATTTGTTGTTCAGGGAACAAAAAGAAATGAAGAATCTCTCTTAAAGATTTTAAAAGATTTTATAAAAGAAAGAGATAAAAAACCTGGGGATATATTTTTAGGTGTAGTACATAAATTAGATAAAAAAGTTTCAGGTATATTAGTATTTGCAAAAAGAAGTAAGTCAGCAAAAAGACTTTTTGAAAGCTTTCAAAGAAAAGAAGTTATAAAGTTATACATTGCAAAAGTTGAAGGGAATTTAGAGGGAGAAGGGATATGGGAAGATTATTTATTGTGGGATAATATAAAAAGAAAAACTTTGGTTTTTAAAAGGGCATCTGAAAATGCTAAAAAAGCTATTACCATTTATTCTACTCTTTATTCCCTTGAAAAGGAAACTTTTTTATTATTAATGCCTCTTACAGGAAGAAAACACCAGTTAAGAGCAGTTTTATCGGAAAAAGGATATTCTATTGTTGGAGATACAAAATATGGATCAAAAAGAAAAATTTTAAATGGAAAAGCTATACTTTTACACTCCTTTTATTTAAGTTTCCCCCATCCTATGAGTAAAGAAAGGCTCGAATTTTGGGCAAAGATCCCAGATTACTTCTCTTTAGATCTTAAATATGAAAATAAAATTTTTGAAATTATTAAAAGGATGCATGAGTATTGGGATGGTGTAAAATATAAAGCAATTGATGTTTTAAAATAAAAACTTTGGAGGAAGGTTAAATTATGGAAAAAAATAATAATCAAGAAAAAGAATTGCCTATTCTTTGTGCTACATGTGCTTGGAGAGGTGTTTGTGTCAAACAGTTTTCCTTTGATAGCACTACTCCTATAAAGTGTCCTGATTATACTCCAGATCCAGAACTTTTAAAGGAACTTAAAAAAGAGAAAAAGGAGTCAGAAAGTGATAAAAAGGAAGATTAAAGAACTTATTGAGGAATCTATTAAAGAACTTTTTGGAGAAACAGAAGAACTTGTTTTTGAAATAGAAAAACCTAAAAAGGAAATTTTTGGAGACTATGCTACCAATGTAGCCTTAGTTTTAAAAAATAAGTTAAATTTTTCTCCTATGGAAATAGCAAATAAATTAGCTTCAAAACTTAAAGAAAAGACTTTCATTTTTTCTCAAATAGATGTAGTTAACCCTGGTTTTATAAATTTTTGGATTGCTCCTGAGTATTATATAGAAAATTTAAAGAAAATTTTAGAATTAAAAGATGAATATGGAAAAATGAATTTAGGGAAAGGAAAAAAGGTGCTTATTGAATTTGTTTCAGCTAACCCTACAGGACCTCTACATATAGGTCATGGTAGAGGAGCAGCCTATGGAGATTCATTGGCAAGGGTACTTAACTTTACAGGCTATAAAGTAACTAAGGAATACTATATTAATGATAAAGGAACTCAAATGGATATTTTGGGGGAATCTGTTTATTTAAGAGCCAAAGAACTTTCAGGAGAAAATATACAATTTCCTGAAAATTACTATAAAGGAAAATACATTTATGATATTGCTAAAGAGGCACTTAAACTATATCCAGAGCTATTTTCTATGGAAAAGGAGAAAGCTATTAAAATTTGTAAAGAATTAGCTATAAAATTAATTTTAGAAGATATTAAAAAGGACCTTGAAAATTTTAGAGTTTTTTATGATAATTGGTATTCAGAAACTTCTCTTTATGAAAATAGTAAAGTGGATAGGATTTTAAATATCTTAAAAGAAAAGGGATTAATTTATGAAAAAGAAGGGGCTTTGTGGTTTAAAGCTACTCTTTTTGGGGATGAAAAAGATAGAGTTCTAATACGTTCTAAAGGAGAAGCTACCTATTTTGCTGGAGATATAGCTTATCATTATGAAAAGTTTTTAGAGAGAAATTTTGATATAGCTATAAATATATGGGGTGCTGATCATCACGGCTATATTAATAGATTAAAAGCAGCTTTACAAGCCTTTGGAATTGATCAAGAAAGATTAAAAATTCTTCTTATTCAAATGGTTAATTTAATTGAAAGTGGGGAGAAAAAGAGTATGTCTACTCGTGAAGGAGAATTTTTAGAATTAAAAGAATTGGTAAAAGAAGTAGGGGTTGATGCAACAAGATTTATTTTCCTTTCCAGATCAGCAGACTCCCCTTTAGATTTTGATGTAGAACTTGCTAAAAAGCAATCTCAAGAAAATCCAGTTTATTATGTACAATATGCTCATGCCCGTATTTGTAGTATTTTTGAAAAAGCAAAAGAAAGTGGTATAAATGAAATATCTTGGGAGAATGTGGATTTTAAAAAAATTAATGAAAAGGAAGAAATTGAATTGCTAAAAAAAATTGAAGAATTTCAAGAAGTAATAGAATCTGCCTCTCAATCTTTAGCACCTTATAAAATTAGCTATTATCTTCTTGAACTTGCTAAACAATTTCATGAATACTATTCTAAACATAGGATTTTAACAGAAGATTTACCTCTCACTTATGCACGTCTTGCTTTATGCTTAGCTTGTAAAATAATTTTTAAAAATGGATTAGAGCTTTTAGGAGTATCAGCTCCTAAAAAAATGTAAAAAGGAGGTAAGGTATGGAAGAGAAAAAGGTTAAATTTGAGGTTAGTAAATTAGCTTTAGTTTTTATCATTCTATTCGGTTTATCCCTTTTAATTTGGAGTTTTGTAATAGGGGTATGGGTAGGAACTAAAATAGAAAAGAAGGCACAAAAAGAAGAAGTAGCACTGGAACAACCTGTTCCCTCTCAAGCCCCAAGTACTCCCCCAGTGGTTTTATCAAATGAAACTACACCACCCCCAGCACCTTCAGTATCAAATGAGACTACCCCACCTGCACCTGTAAAAATTTCACCACCTCCATCTCCTGAAAAACCGGTTAAAGAAGAGATTGCTAAAAAAGAACTCCCAGCAGAACAAAAAAAGGAAGCTAAGTATCAAAAGAAAGAAGTAGCCAAAATTGCCTCTCAGATTAAAGAAACTCCTACAGTATTCTATTCTGTTCAAATAGGAGCCTTTTCAAAAAAAGAAATTGCTGAAAAATTAAAAGATAATGCTATATCCAAAGGATATAAAGCATTTATAAAAGATTATAAAACTAATGGTGAAATTTTATATAAAGTATATGTAGGAAAATATTCAACTAAAGAGGAAGCAAAAAAATATGTTACTCAAATAGCTAAAGACTTAAATGTGGAACATCCTTTTATAACTGAGATAAAATAACTTCATGTTAAGAAAGGCTAAAATTTCAGATATTAAATATATTTATAGGCTTATATTACATTTTTCCAAAAAAGGGGATGTATTACCTCGTCCCTTAGCAGAACTTTATGAACATTTAAGAGATTTTTTTGTTTATGAAGATAAGGATTTAGTTGTAGGTGCTTGTGCTCTTCATATTTGCTGGGAAGATTTAGCAGAAATAAAGTCTTTAGTAGTTAGTGAGGAATATCAAAGAAGGGGTATAGGTATTCAATTAGTGGAAGCTTGTATAGAGGAGGCTAAAATTTTAGAAATACCAAAAGTATTTGCTTTGACCAGAGTACCAGAATTTTTTGAAAAATTGGGTTTTAGAAAAATAACTAAAAATGAGTTACCTCATAAAGTTTGGGCTGATTGTATAAGATGTAGCAAATTTCCTGAATGTGATGAGGTGCCTGTAATTAAAGAAATTTAAGGATTTTATAGCTCTTGACATTTTTTTAAAAATATATAAAAATATATTTTAAAAGTAAAAAAAGATAGAGGGAGGTGGTCCTATGCCTGTAGTAGAATGGAAGGGTAAAAAATTTGAAGTTGATGAGGATGGTTTCTTAGCAGGTGGTTTAGATGTATGGTGTCCAGAATGGGTAGATTATGTAAAACATTTAGAAGGTATTCAGGAGCTTACAGAAGAGCATTGGAAATGCATTAATTTTCTTCAGGATTACTATAAGAAAAATGGTGTTGCACCAATGGTTAGAATTTTCTCTAAAGTAACTGGTTATCCCTTAAAGAAAATTTATGAACTCTTTCCTTCTGGCCCTGGTAAAGGTGCTTGTAAAATGGCAGGTCTTCCTAAACCAACAGGTTGCGTATAATTAAGTTATTAAATTTAGAAATTTCTTATATAGGGGGAGTAAGAAGTTCTTAATACCTTGCTCCCCTTATATAGTTTTATAATGTCTTTTTTTAAATTTTCTCTTATATTTATTTTGCTTTTATTTGTTCCTTTTTATTCTTTTTCTTTTAATAAAATAGACATTAATCAAGCTACAGTTGAGGATTTAGAAAAACTGCCAGGAATAGGTCCAAAAATAGCAAAAAATATTATTGAATACAGAGAAAAGAACGGACCTTTTAAGGCTATTGAGGAATTACTAAAAGTTAAGGGGATAGGTCCTAAAAAACTTGAACAAATTAAAAAATATTTAAAAATTAAGGAGAATATAAATTCACCAAATGTTTCTAAAGAGCAAGAGAAGTCTTTAGAAATTTATTATTATAAAGATGAAAAAGGAATAATTCATTATACTCAATTTCCAGAAACTGTACCTGAAAAATATAAGAATTCTCTTAAAAAATTAGAATAATTTTATGCTTAAGTCTTGTGCCAAAAAATATACCTATGCTCAGGAAAAAGCTTGTTCTCCAATTGAAACTATAGAAAGAGCTTTAAAAAAACTTAATCAAACTGAGAAACCAATTCTTAAAGAAATCTTGAGGATAGATGACTTAGATAGAATAGGTATACCTGTTTATTTGTGTAAAGTTGAGGAAGAAATAATTAAGAGGTTAGGAGTAGGGGATAGTTTTGGTAAAGGCATAACTCCTGAACAAGCAGAAGCAAGTGCCCTTATGGAATTGGTAGAAAGATATAGTAATTTTTCTTTTTTATTAAATGTCAATCCCCTTGTAGATTCATATATTAACATAAAAGAAAGTATTATACCTATGGAAGCTTTACTTTCCCCCTTACATAGCGTTTTTAGAGAAAATAGTTTTATGGAAAAATTAAAAAATATTAAATTACGTTGGGTTGAAGCTTATGACCTTATAGAATCTAAAAAAGTAATCTTCCCCTTATACTGGTTTTATAGAATTTATGGAACAACGGGTTGGGCAGCAGGAAATACCTTAGAAGAAGCAACACTTCAAGCTTTATGTGAGATTATTGAAAGACACTGTATTTCTACTATTATGGAAGAAAGATTAGAAATTCCTACTATTGAGATTGATTCTATTGAGAATCCATTGATAAAGGATTCACTAAAAAAAATTTTATCTTCAGGAATTGAAGTATTTATTAAAGATTTTTCCTTAGATTTGGGGGTTTCTACTGTAGCTATAATTGCTTATGATCCTTTAGCCCCCACACTATCTCTTAGAGTTTATGGTGCTGCAGGTACCCATCCTAATCCAAATATGGCTTTAATAAGAGCTATAACAGAGTTGGTTCAGCATAGAGCCCAAGTTCTTTATCGAGAATTTATTTTAAATAAACCTGGAGGACCTACATTTTGTTTTTTAAAATTTAAAGATTTAGAAGATGCTAAATTTTTATTGAATGGGGAAAAAATTTCGTTTGAACACTTACCTTATTTTTCTCATCCAGATTTTAAAGTAGAAATAGAGTATATTTTGGATAAAATTTTAAAAAAAGGATTAAGGGCATATTTAGTAGAAACAACCCATCCTGTGCTTGGAATTTCTTCTGTAATAGTTAATATCCCTGGAGCTCGTCTTAATAGACCAAGTACAAAGCTTCATCCCTATTTATTAATTGCTCGGCAACTTATGGATATTGAATATTATAAAGAAGCTTTCTTTTATATTGAAAAAGCTTTTGAAGAAGCTCCATCTTATAAAAAGCTTCCTCAAATTCTTTCTCAAGCAGCAACTTGTGCTAAATTAGCAGGGGAATATAAAAAATCAATGGAATATTATGAGAATTTGCTTGAGATCTATCCTCAACTTATGGGGTCATCTAAATTTGTTAATGATTTTATAAGTATTGTAGAATCAGTTTTTGCCGATTTTAATTTTAAAGCTTGAAAATTATAAAAAAGAGGTTATTTTAAATTAAAGTTCTTTGAAAAAATGGGGGCGAAAGGGCTCGACGGGGATAGGTAGGGTTAAACTGCAGGTCGTGGTCGCACCACCCACGTAAAATAGGGTGCAAAGCCACAACTGCCGACGAATACGCTTACGCATTGGCAGCTTAATAGAAAAAGCTGCCACGCACCTTTAGACCATGCCTGTGGGTCTGAAGGTGTGTGACCTAAACAGGCTTTGGCTAAAGGAATTGGTAGGGTTTCTTTAGCCGAGAAAAAACCTACCTGGTAGAAAGCTTAGGTGCCTGTGCCTGGCTTTCTACGAGAAATTAAACCACAGGCTAAGCCTGTAGAAGTTTAACTTGAACTATCTCCGGACGCGGGTTCAATTCCCGCCGCCTCCACCATTATTCTGTCCAATAGCTAAAATTCTTTCATATTACCTCTTAAATCTTTTTAAAAATTTGTGTTTCAATTTGTTTTTAAGCTTTTGATCCACAACCTAATATATTAACTTGACTTTTATTTGTTTGTTTTTTATAATTTTTTTTAATTTAAAATAATTGGTTTAAGGAGGTCCCTTTATGTCTGAAAAATTATTAGATGCACTTTTAAAAGCTGAAGAATTAGAACTGCGAGGAAAGAAATTTTATCTTAAAGCAGCAGAGAAAACACTTGTCCCCTCAGTTAAAGAGTTATTTAAACATCTGGCTTATGAGGAAGATCTTCATCGAGAAAAAATAAGAGAAATCTATCAGTTTTTTCAGCAAAAAAAGGAGCTCCCTCAGTATATTACTAAGGTTTCAAAAAAGCAATTTAATCCAATTTTTGATCCAAAACAGCTTGAAAAAGTAGCAGGAGTTGAAACTGAAATTGCAGCCTTAGAGAAAGCTTTAAACTTTGAGGAAAAATCTATGAAATATTATCAAAAGCTTTCTGAAAAAACTAAAGACCCCAAAGTTAAACGTTTCTTTTTAACTTTAGTTCAGGAAGAATGGAGTCACTATCTTTCTATTTTTGATAGTATAGAATTTTTAAAAGATCCCACCTCCTGGCATACTTTTAAGGAACGTTGGGGACTTGATGGAGCTTGATTTGTAAAATAAAAGCAGTTAAAGGGGGGTATAAAAATGTATGAGGCAAAAGACTATTCTAAATTAATTGGAATGAAAGGTTTTAGCGAAATTCTTTTGAAAAATCATTTTACTTTATACAATGGCTATGTTACTAATTGTAATAAGTTATTAGAAGCACTTATGAAAATGTTTGAAGAAGATAAAATTGGGACTGTAGAATTTGCAGAACTTAAGAGAAGATTGGGATGGGAGTGGAATGGTATGCGTCTTCATGAGCTTTATTTTGAGAATTTAGGGGGAAATGGAATTTTTCCTCAAGAAGGACGTCTTTCTAAACTAATAAATGAGCAATTTGGAAGCTATGAAAATTGGAAAAAAGAATTTATAAGTATTGGTTTGATGCGCGGTATAGGTTGGGTTATTTTATATCAAGATGTTCACACTTCTAAATTAATAAACTTTTGGATAAATGAACACGATGTAGGGCATCCAGCAGGAGGTAACCCGCTTTTAGTTATGGATGTTTTTGAGCATGCCTATATGATTGATTATGGGCTTAAAAAGAAGGATTATATCGAGGCTTTTTTTGATAATATCAATTGGAATGAGGTTGAAAAGAGAATTATAAAATAGTGAGCCTGGGGGGATTTGAACCCCCGACCTTAGGGTCCGGAGCCCCACGCTCTGTCCCCTGAGCTACAGGCTCATTATTTCCAACCCCCAGTAGATCCAAATCCTCCTCTTGAAGAAGATTTTGGAGAAGTAAATATCTCTTCTATTTCAGGATTCCCTATTTTAATAAATACAGCTTGAGCTATCTTTTCATAAGCCTTTACAATCACTTTCTCTTTTCCTAAATTTAATACTGGAATTTTAATTTCATCCTCTTCTCCACAATAGTCAAAATCTATAATACCAGCAGAATTTGGCATTATCAAGCTTTTATTTTTAAAAAGGGAAGATCTTGGGAAAATAAAAAGAGCATAAGGAGGTTCTGTTTTTATTACCAAACCTGTTCTGATAAGAGTAAATTCACCAGGATCTATAGAGACTTCTTCTAAAGCAAATAAGTCATATCCTACAGATTGTTCAGTACTTTTTTTAAGTAACTTAGCTCTGGGGTCTTTTTTCCATACTTTTATTTTCATAGCCTAACCCTTTAAGAAATAGGATAATTTGGTTAAAGCTATAGAAAAAGAAAAATTTTCAATCTTTATTTCTGAATTTTCTACAAAAAGAGGTATTTTACTAAGATTTAAAATAGCTTTTATGCCTTGATCTATGAAAGCTTTTAAGAAAATTTCTGGATCCTCCTCTGCAGTAATCACACCTATATCTACCTTTATTACACTTACTACCTGAGATAACTGATTTAAATTATAAACCACAATACCATTATATATTTTACCAATATTTTCCTCTTTATTATCAAAGGCAGCTAAAAAATAAAATCCCTCTTTTTGTAAAATTTTATCTTGTAAAAGAAATATTCCTAAAGGGCTTAGCCCTCCTAAAATTAGATTCCATTCTTTAGCCCTTCCCAAGAAATTTTTAAGACTAAACTTTAAACTTTTAATACTGTACCCTACACCTTTTGTTCCTAAGGACCCTACAAAACTTAAATCCTTTCTTAACTGAGCAGAATTTACACCACAATTTTTAGCCAGATCTTCAGAACTTATAAAATCTACATTCCTTTTTTCAAGAGCTTCTAAGACTTTTAAATAGATAATTAACCTTTCTAAGGTATTTTCTGGAGTATCTTTTACTTTCATTATTTCTCTTTAAGAGGTTTTTATAATTTTAGGTATATTTTTCTCATAAGGTGGATAGATAATACCCCTTTCTGTTATAATAGCAGAAATTAATTCATTAGGAGTTATATCAAAGGCTATATTATAGGCTTTAGCTTTAGAAGGAGAAATTTTACTTTTATAACAAGTTAAGATCTCTTTAGGAGGGCGAATTTCTATGGGAATTTTTTCTCCTTTTTCTATACTTAAATCAAAAGTAGAAGAAGGAGCAGCAACAAAAAAGGGTATATTATGAAAATTAGCTAAAACTGCTAAGGAATAGGTTCCTATTTTATTAGCTGTATCTCCATTTTTTGCAATTCTATCAGCACCTACTATCACTGAAGAGATTTCTCCCTTTTTCATAAGAAAACCTGCAGAATTATCAGTAATTAAAGTATAGGGAATTTTCAATTTGTAAAGTTCCCAAGCAGTAAGTCTTGCACCCTGTAAAAAAGGACGAGTTTCATCTACAAAAATTTTTATCTTTTTATTTTTTTCATAAAATTTTCGTATAATTCCTAAAGCTGTTCCATATCCACCAGTTGCTAAAGCACCTGTATTACAGTGTGTGAGTATTCCTCCTTCCGGAAGAATGTCCTTTCCATAATCAGCTATAGCTAAATTAGCTTCTATATCTTCCTCCCATATTTTAAGTGCTTCTTTTTCAAGTAATTCTTCAAGTTTTTTAAGTTCAGCTTTTTTTATTTTTTCTTTAAATTTCTCAAAGAAATTAAGGGAAATTTTTCTCATTCTTGAAACAGCCCAAGAAAGATTTATGGCTGTAGGACGCGCGGTAACTAAAAGATTGCTTATTTTTCCTATTTCCTCTTCTACTTTATGAATTAAAATTTCTTCGCTTTTTAAAGAAGATAAAAAATTTTTAAATTCTATAACAAATCCAATTGCTGAACAAATTCCTATAGCAGGGGCACCTCTTATTACCATTTCTTTAATAGCAGTTCTTATTTTGTTAAGATTATCGCAAAAAATATATTTTTCCTCTAAAGGAAGTTTTCTTTGATCAAGAAGATAAAGCCCTTTTTCTGTCCAAAACCAAGCCTTTATTGAGTCAGCCTTAGCAGGTTCTTTTAAAATCTCCTTTTTTAAAAAAGAAAAATTCATTTTTCTAAGAGCTCAATTAGAATTTTATTAACTATTTTAGGATTTGCTTTACCTTGTGTTTTCTTCAAAACTTGTCCTACAAAAAATCCTATAACACCTTTTTTACCAGTTTTATATTTTTCCACTTCTTTTGGATTTTCTGCTAAAACTTCTTGGCAAATAGATCTTAACTTATCTTCTGAACTCTCTTGAACAAGTCCCCTTTCCTCTACAATCTTTCTGGGTTCAATTCCCTTTTCATATATCTCTGGAAAAATTTGTTTGGCAATAGTTATGGAAATTACCCCCTTTTCTACTAATTCAAGTAGTTGAGCAAGGTTTTCGGGTTTGAGATTTGTTTCACTAATATCTTTTCCATCACGGTTTAAATACCTTAAAACTTCTGTAAGCATAAAATTAGAGATGCTCTTGGGATTAGGATAGATTTTTACTGTTTTTTCAAAAAAATCAGCTAAATTTTTTTCTTCAATTAAAATGTCCACTTCATAAGGCGTTAAAGGATAGGTTTTTAAAAATCTTTCTTTTTTTTCTTGAGGAAGTTCAGGGAGTTCAGTTTTGAGTTTTTCAAGAAATTCTTCATTTATTTGGATTTCTATTAAATCTGGATCAGGGAAATAACAATAATCATGAGCTTCTTCCTTTCCTCTCATAGGGTGAGTAGTTTGTGTAGCCTCATCATAGAGTCTTGTTTCTTGAATAACTTCTTTACCCTCCATAAGAAGACCAATTTGTCTTTTTATTTCATAACTTAAAGCCCTTTCTACATGTTTAAAGGAGTTCATATTTTTTAATTCTACTTTAGTTCCAAATTTTTCACTTCCCTTTGGTCTAACAGAAACATTAGCATCACATCTTAAACTTCCCTCTTCCATATTTCCATCACATATTTCAAGATACCTTAAAATCCTTCTTAATGTTTTTAAATAGGCTACTGCTTCTTCAGGGGAAGAGATTTCTGGAGTACTTACAATTTCAAGAAGAGGAACTCCAGCTCTATTAAAATCTACATAAGAATAGGGTTTTTTTTCATCGTGAATTAATTTACCTGCATCTTCTTCCATATGTATTCTTACCAAACCTATTTTCTTTCTATTTCCATTTATTTCAATTTCAACCACTCCCCCCTCTGCAAGAGGTATTTCATATTGAGAAATTTGATAATTTTTGGGAAGATCGGGATAAAAATAAGTTTTACGAGCCATAATAGATTTTAGATTTATCTTACAATTGAGTGCTAAAGCCAATTTTAAAGCATATTCCACAGCTTTTTTATTTATTACCGGTAGTACCCCTGGAAGACCTGTACAAACTGGACAAATTTGTGTATTGGGAAGGTTACCAAATTTAGTAGAACAGGAACAAAACATTTTGGTTTTTGTGCTAAGCTGAGCATGAACTTCTAAGCCAATGACTGCTTCAAATTCCATAGATTTTCTCCTTTTAAAAATAAAATCTTACCTTTTTTTCTTTTTTCTGTCAACCTAAGCTTTATAAACTCTTTATTTTATTGCACTTTTAATAACTCCTCCCCCAAGTAAAAAATCTCTTTCATAAAAAACACATATTTGCCCAGGTGTTACCCCCTTTACAGGAGTTTCAAATAAAACTTTATATTCTTTGTTATTTTTTATTATATCCTTAACTTTTGACATAGAAGCTTTATATCTTATCTGAGCTGAAGGATTTGTCCATAAATTTAAAGGAAGGTGAAAATTCAGATCCTCTAAAATAAGTCCTTTGGAAAATAAATCTTTTTCTTCTCCTAAAATAATTTTATTTTCTTTAAAATCTAAATCAACGATATATAAAGGTTTGCCAAAAGGAATTCCAAGTCCCTTTCTTTGTCCAATAGTATACCACTGAATACCTGAATGGGTACCTATAATTTTATCCTTATAAACAACAAAGCCTTTTTTTTCTGGAAGATAAGTAGATAAAAATTCTTTTAAAGTTTTGTTTTTTAAAAAACAAATATCTTGTGATTCTTTGTAATCCAAAAATTTAAATAAATTTTTTCCTAAGGATTTAACTTCATCTTTAGTAAAATCCCCTAAGGGAAAGATTAAATAAGGAATAATTTCACAATCTATCAAAGCTAAAAAATAGGATTGATCTTTATTTTTATCCTTTGCTCTTTTCAAAAGAGGTTTTCCCTTATAATTTTCTATTTTTACATAATGACCTGTGGCAAATTTTTCTATTTTTAAATTTTTAATAGCCCATTCTAAAACTTTACCAAATTTAATTTTTCTATTGCACCAAGCACATGGATTTGGTGTTAATCCTTTAGCATATGAATCTACAAAATAAGAAATAATTTCCTTTTTAAAAAATTCTTTTAACTCTAAAACATGATGAGGTATATTGAGTAAATGAGCAACATATTTAGCTTTTTCAATGTTCTCCTCTTGAGATTCAAAAAGCTCAAAAGTAATACCTATAAGTGGATATTTTTTTTCTTTTAAAATATAAGTAGTTACTGCACTATCAATCCCACCACTTAAAGCAACTGCTATTTTCATTTTTAATATTAGAGATATAATATTTTAGAAAATTAATCAAAAATTATACTATAACTTTTTTAAAATTTAAAGTTTTTGGGGGATTGATGAGAGAATTGAGGGAAAAATTTTTAAAAAGTTCTAAAAAAGTTATAGCTGATAAAGCTAAATTTCCAGAAGAAACAGTAAAGGAAGTGGAAGAAAGGCTAAAATCGGTAGGAATTAAAATTTATAAAGGGCTTAAAAGAATTGATAAAGGGAGATTGGGGATTCCTATTTATTTAAGTCTCTATGACATAGATGGGCAGAGAATTACTGGAAATTTTAAACAAATGGGGAAGGGAAGTACTGAAACACTTTCTCAGGCAAGCGCTCTTATGGAATTAGTAGAAAGATTTTCTTTATTTTCTTTTTATAAAGAAATCCAAAAAAAGGGGATATTAAGTACTTTTGAGGAATTAAAAGAAAAGGCTATCCCTTTGGAAGTAATTTTAAAATCTGTAGAAGATGAAGAATCTGAAAATATTAAAAAATTAGCTCTTAAATATTTAAAAGAGGTGCCTTTTTATTTTGTTAAAGCTTTTGAAGTAACCACACAAAAAGAAAAATTTATCCCCTTCCACTGGTTTTGGCTTCTTTATGAATACAATGGTTCTGCAGGAGGAAATACCTATCCTGAGGCAAGTGTTCAAGCAATATGTGAATTAATAGAAAGACACACCAATGCCTTATCTGTTAGGAAAAACGCACCTATGCCTGCTATAAAAAGAGATTCTATTCAAGGGGAAGGAGAAAAATTAATAAATTGTTATGAGAGATTAAATATAAGATTATGGATAAGAGATATGACTTTTGGTATGCCAGTTCCTACAGTAGCTGTAATGGCTATGGATCCTTCTACCTATCCTGAAAGGAGTGAAATTGTCTATGCAGCAGGAACAGCAACCTCACCTGAAAGGGCATTAATAAGAGCTTTAACAGAAGTTGCTCAACTTGCAGGAGATTTTGATACAGAGGGCAAATATGTAGAAAGTGGGCTTCCTAAATTTAAAACACTTGAAGAAGCTAAAAATGTTATAGAATGGACTTACCCAGTTGATCTTAAAGATCTTCCTAATATATATTCTGAAGATCATGTAGAAGAAATGCTCAATCTTTCCCAAAAATTGGAAGAAATTGGTTATGAGGTTTATTTAATAGATATAACTCATCCTCAACTAAATATTCCTGCAGTTTATGCAATTATTCCTGGGGTTCTTTTTAGAGAAAGAACTCTTATTTCTTATCTTTACCAAATGGTGAGAACTTTAAATTTATATTTGCCAAAAGAAAAAATGGAAGAATTTCTTTTATCTCTTTTAAAAGAAATAAAAGACAAATATTATCTCTTTACATATTTGGGAAATATTTATAAAGATATGGGTAAAGAAAATGAAGCTATAGAATGTTATAAAAAGGCTTTAGAACTTTTTCCTCCACCAGCAGATAAAATAGCCATAATTTCACACCTTGCAGATGCCTATTTTAAAAAAGGAGAATATGAAAGAGTTTTAAATTTAGTGGAAATGGCTTTAGAAATAGATGAAATTCCGGAACTTTATAATATTTTGGGAAGAGCTTATTATAAGCTGGGGAATTATCTAAAGGCTATGGAGGCATTTTCAAGGGCAATAGATTTAAATCCTGCCTCAGCAATTGATTATGCAAATATAGGATATTGTTTAAAAGCAATTAATTATCTACCTGTTGCTCAAATTTATTTTAAAAAAGCTCTTGAAATTGATCCAGAATTGACAATGGCTAAAAGAGGTTTAGAATATTGCGAAAGGATTCTTAATTCTAAAAATTGAGGAGGTAGAAAATTGATATATAAAAAGGGTTTATATTTAAAGTTTCCTCCAGATATTGTAGATAAACCTATAGTTTATAAATTAGTAAAAGATTATGACTTAATTTTTAACATTTTAAAAGCAACCATTACTCCTGGGAAAGAAGGAATTATGATAATGGAATTAGAGGGAACGCCTGAAAAAGTTAAGAATGGTTTAGAGTATTTAAAAAAAATAGGTGTTGAAGTAAGACCCTTAGAACAGCAGATAATTAAAAATGAAGAAGTTTGTATACACTGTGGTAGCTGTACAGCTGTATGTCCCACATCTGCACTTTATGTGGATAGAGAATCTTTTAAAATTCTTTTTGATCCTCAGAAGTGTACAGCTTGTGAATTTTGTGTGGCGGTTTGCATCACTAAAGCTATGGAAGTTCATGTAGAAAGTAGCACCAAAAAAATTTTATAAAAAAATTTTTAAAAGTATTGACTTTTATATTATCTAAAGTATAAATCAATAGATATGGCTAAAATTGATCCCTTTTTTAGATTAATGGTTGATACACAAGCTTCTGACCTTCATCTTTCTGCAGGGAATCCTCCTCTTTTGAGGGTTCATGGTGAACTTCAAAGAGTTAGATATAAAGTTTTAGAAGAAGATGAGTTAAGAGAAATGCTTTATGAAATAGCCACAGAAGAGATTATAAAAAAATTTGAAGAAGAAGGAGAAGTAGACTTTGGATATGAAATTCCTGGACTTGCAAGATTTAGAATTAATTATTTTCGTCAAAGAAAGGGTATTGCAGCAGCATTTAGACTTATTCCCAGTAAAATTCAAACTATAGAAGAATTGGGTCTTCCTCCACTTTTAAATAAACTTGCACT
>Ga0207433_10001674_pt1 | contig 46886 bp, 56 predicted proteins | sample YelNatPaOPGAMG01_FD_187559 | JGI IMG/M metagenome (GOLD analysis project Ga0207433, IMG submission 187559) | Hot spring thermophilic microbial communities from Obsidian Pool, Yellowstone National Park, USA - OP-RAMG-01 (SPAdes) (version 3) | ecosystem: Environmental > Aquatic > Thermal springs...
AGACAGTTCGGTCCATATCCGGTGTAGGCGTTAGAATATTGAGAGGAGCCTTCTTTAGTACGAGAGGACCGAGAAGGACATACCTCTGGTGTACCAGTTATCGTGCCAACGGTAAACGCTGGGTAGCCATGTATGGAGAGGATAACCGCTGAAAGCATCTAAGTGGGAAGCCCACCTCAAGATAAGTATTCTCATCACGTAAGTGAGTAAGGTCACGGTAAGACTAACCGTTTGATAGGCATTAAGTATAAATGTAGTAATATATGAGCTGAGATGTCCTAACAGACCGAGGACTTGAATTTTTTTAGTTACTAGATATTAAAATTCTAGTAACTATTTTTGCTTTGGTGTTTTTAGTGTACTAAGCGGAACCACACTGATCCATCTCGAACTCAGTTGTGAAACGTTATAAATCGACGACAATACTTGGAGGGGGACCTCCTGGGAAGATAGTTCAATGCCAAAGTTTTCTTTTTTTAAAACTTATTGATAGCTGGTCTTTAATCTCTTACCCCTAAACAACAAATAAAAAAGATTAAAAAATGACTCTGATATTATCTAATTAAAAATGTCCTCTGAGAGGGCCCTAAAATTAACGAGAAGGAGGTTTGTTATCCTTAGTAGTATGATTCCTATTTGTGTCAAACTACTGGATCAATTTAGCTATTTTGATCCAGTAGTTTTTCTAAAATGCAACCAAGACGATTTTTTATTTTTGCTTTGAGTTCCTCAACTTCTTTTAAAACTTATTGTTCTGAATCCGAATTTTTAGAGGTTGCTCTTTATTTTGACTAGATGTTTGAGTAGATAACTCTTCAGCATTTTGAAATAAATCAATTTTGCCTTCTTTTTTATCTTGCTCGAAAAGATTTTGAAGAGTGTTGACACGACATCGTTTTCGAGCTTTGATTCGCCAAGTTTTTCTCAATTTTGACTCTTGCGGTTTCATCACTAGAGATGAATCTTCCTCTTTGATCTTTTCATCAATCGTGATTTTTGGATAACTATTGATAGTCCTACTATCCATAATTCTATGAATTTCCGAACTTTCTGCCCTACTTGGGAAATAAGTTCGAGGGATAGCTCTAGGCGAATTTACCGCAAAATTAGCAATCATACCTACTGTCATAAAGGTACCGCGAAGTTTACCGCCTTTTCTAGTCTTTACTTTTCTAGAAAGTTGCTTAATTTCTACTAGCTTAAGTTCTAGTAGCTTAAGTTCTACTAGCTTACTTTCTAAGAAAGAAACTAGATCCATATGTATATTTATTGCATTTTTTGCATTTACTGCATTTGCTACATTTATTGCAACTTGAATTTGTAACTTTTGAATCTCTGTGTCCAAGTGAGTTTTTCCTTGACTCCCCCCTCGTAACCAGTTAATTCGTCTAGATTTAGTATTTTCCGTTTTCTTTATCGTTTTCTTTCTGTTTCTTTCTTCTCTCCAATAAACGGCTATTTTCCAAAATAAGTTAACTAGATATAAGATGTAGAAAAGTAAAAATGCGTAAGCAACCAGATACAAAACAAATGAGAAACTTTTAGCAGAGTTCAATTCCGAAAACTTCAAAATCAATGTATTCCTAAATGCGTTCAAATAGTTACTTGTAGAAGCGTTAGAATCTCTTTCTTCACCCAGCCGTGGATAGATAGATATTTTAGATCTCACTGCGTCGAGTCCTGATTGAAGTCGTTTATATTTGGCTTCCATTTTTTTAAAGCTCTCACAACTAGCTATTAGTGATTCACAACCTAATCCTGCTTGTTTATATACCTCGCAAAGAGATGATATTGATTTGCACTCTAATGCGAGTTGTTTGTAATCTGATTCGAATTCTCTATAATCTTCACAAAAAGCTTCTAGTGATTCACGAAAATATTTTAGATGTGGATACTCTTCACAAAAAGATGTGAATGATTCGCAAAAAGATATTCGTGCAGTACCATTATCATTAGTATTATTCTTTTCTAGAATATCTTTAGTATTCATAAAAACTCCTTCTTAAAATAGAATAACGTCCTTTGTTCCACAGTGTATGTTTTGACATATGATAAATTCATTAAAAATAAGAGTTTAATAAAATTTTTACTTTTGTTTCAATTTGATTTATTTAATTTCCCATTTCTACAAGTTTTTTTTCTCTCAACTTGTAGAAATGGGAAAACAACTAAACTTCTAAATCCACCATTTGAAACAAACTAATTTTTGAAAAAGATTTCTGGCAAAGGTTGTCTTTGTAGTACTCTAAAGTTTGAGTTTAGCCAATCAAGATAAGGATCAGTGATATCGAAAATCTTCAAAATTCGGTTCTAAAAGATTATGCCATAGTAGTATTACGATAACCAACCATAACTATGTAATCCTTTTCCTAAAAAATTGACTCCTAAATAACAAATCCAAATAACGAAAAATCCTAAACCACCTAATATAGCAGTTTTTTTCCCTTCCCAACCTTTTGTAATACGAGCATGTAAATATGTTGCAAAAACTAACCATGTTATTAAAGCCCAGGTTTCTTTTGGATCCCAACTCCAATATGAACCCCAAGCTTCATTAGCCCAAACTCCACCAGAAATAATACCAATAGTTAAAAATGGAAAACCTAAACCAATAATTCTATAACTCCAGTTGTCAAGACTTTGTAATAACTTTAATCTACCAAGTTCTGAAATTTGATTAGAAGGAGATAACAATTTTGCTTCGTAATAATCTAACATTATGTTATAGAGTGGTAATGATGAATTATCTATGATTCTTAAATCAATCTCTTTACAACGAGATATTACTAAAAATAAAATAGATAATAAAGAACCCATTATTAATGTAGCATAACTTAATAACATCATACTAACATGCATCATTAGCCAATTAGATTGTAAAGCAGGGACTAATGGACTTGATTTTTGCATTTCAGGTGAAAGAGTTAAATTTGCAAATCCGTTGATTAATAATGCAACTGGAATTAACATTGCTCCAATTAATTTACTTTTTGTTTTTGTTTCAATATATAAATAAATTGTCAGCAATGTCCATGTTAAAAACAACAAAGATTCATATAAATTACTTAATGGGAAATAACCCGCCACAATCCAACGTGAACAAAGAGTAAAAAATAATAATAAATTAGCTAGTATTGCACTAAATCGACCAATTTTAGATAAAAAAGAGACTTCACTAAATAGGAATAAATTAGTCCAAGAAGTAATCATTGTAAACAGTAAAACGCCAAAAACGATATTTGATGAAAAGTTTTGAATTTCATTCCAATCCATGAAATTTCTCCAATAAAGATTTTCTATATAAATTATCTTACAATATAGTATTGTACTAAAAAGCATTTGATTATAGCCAATAAGTTTTATTAATTAAGTAAGTCTTTTGTAGATATTTTAATAAATTTTCTTATTTAATTCTGAATAATTTTGGTTTTTACCAGTTTTTAATCTTTTTAATGGAAAAAGATTATTTTTTTTGAATAATTATTAGATTGACATTAATTTTCATTTTAGAGTATTATGGTTTGATAAGATTATCCTTTAAATAAAAAGCCCAGTCGGTTTCAATCTGTGGTGATGCAAAATTTCTTAATCTAATCCATAAAGAAATTTTTGGATTTGCATGTGAACTATTACTGAAAATAGTTGTATTAGTAACAAGAGTTCCTACTATAGAACTTGAAATCTATAATCAACCACAATGAAATGGTTAAAATAAATCAGTCCTAGTGATAATTATCGTAAATTTTTTACTTACTTAATAGTAAAAAATAGGCTTATTTAGATAACTATATCCGAGAAATTATTATCAAATCAAGTAAAAAAAATATAGCCATAGTCAGTATGATGCAGTATAATGTCTATAAAACACATTTTTCAAAATTTTTTAAAAGAACATCTCGAGTTAAATTATGTCAGTACTACGAAAATATGAAATAATGATTCTTTTAACAGAAGAATTTAATGATAGTGAGTTAAAAACTTGGGTATTTAATTTTGCAAAAAATTTGAGAAAATTTAACGTTTCTGATATCTCAGTTATTTCTCGTGGAAAACATAACTTAGCATATTCTATCAATAATCGAGGTAAAGGAAATTATATACAATTAAATTTCTCTAGTATGCCAAAATATGTTAACAATTTTTCTAATATTTTAAAATTAGATTCTCATGTTTTAAGATTTTTAGTTTTTAATAAAAAATAACTTGATATTTGTTAATAAAACGCAAATTTTTCAGCAAAAATTAGTTAATTTCTAAATATCTTCCTTTTTAATTTTTAAATTATTTATCATTATCACACTATTTATTATTGATTTTTGAAAAATTAGTGTTTTGTTTAATAATTTTTTAAACTATTCCTTTAGAATTAGTTGAAAATTATTAGATTCGCTGAAGAGTTTTTAAAAATCAATAATAATCTGTTAAATAAAAAATATTTGTAATTTGAGAAAAGATATGATAAAGTAAAACATATATTAATATTATATCCTCAGTAGCTCAGTGGTAGAGCAATCGGCTGTTAACCGATTGGCCGTAGGTTCAAATCCTACCTGGGGAGTATTTATAAACTATAAATTATATGAAAGAAAATTTAGATAAACTCAAAATTGGAGATAAATTTTTTAATTCTCGTTTAATGCTCGGTACTGGAAAATATAAAACAGCAAATGATGCCATTAATAGTATTAAAACAAGTGAATGTGAAATTGTCACAGTTGCTATTCGTCGACTTCCAATTAATTTAAAAGATGATACTACAAGTTTTTTAAACAATTTAAATTGGGAAAAACTTTGGTTATTACCAAATACAGCTGGATCACAAACCGCAGAAGAAGCTATAAGAATGGCATTTTTAGGCCACGAATTAGCTTGTCAAATTGGACAAGAAGAAAATTTTTTTGTAAAATTGGAGGTAATATCTGATCCAAAATATTTATTACCAGATCCAGTTGGAACATTAAAAGCAGCGGAATTTCTTATTAAAAAAGGTTTTACTGTTTTACCATATATAAACGCTGATCCAATGTTAGCTTTACATTTAGAAGATTTAGGTTGTGCAACAGTAATGCCACTTGGTTCACCAATTGGTTCTGGGCAAGGTTTAAATAACTTAGCAAATATTCAAATTATCATTGAAAATGCACAAGTTCCTGTAATTGTTGATGCTGGTATTGGGACACCGAGTGAAGCAACAGCAGCAATGGAAATAGGAGCGGATGGGGTTTTATTAAATACTGCCGTTGCACAATCACAAAATCCAGCCCAAATGGCATACGCTATGAATTTAGGAGTTCGAGCCGGAAGATTAGCCTACTTAGCAGGGCGAATGAAAAAAAAATATTATGCTAACCCTAGTTCACCATTAAATCAAATCAGTAAAATTTGATAAAAAAACTAATAGATGAGATATTAGCTTATTCTCATCTATTAGTTATTATTATTTAATCATTATTTTTTCTAAAAAATCGAGATGTTCTTCCAGAACTAGTTTGTTCCGTTAACCTTTGAGTGGCTGAATTTAAATTTTGTAAGCCCATATCATTTGTTGAGCTAGATTGATTTAAAGCAAGTACTGATTCATTTTCGTCATCATTTGCGTTTTCTAATAAATCTGGATCTACATCACTAAAATCAATTTTAACTTCTAATTCATTAGTATAAGTCATTAATGTCCCTTCAACTTTTTTTCGACTTACAATAATTTTAGTATTAGGATATAATGTTTTTGATAAACATTGTTCTGCAAGTGTATCTTCTAGATACTTCATAATTGCCCGACGCAACGGACGAGCACCATAAATTGGGTCATAACCCTCGTCAGTTAGAAATGCTTGAACTGCTAAGTCAACAATTAAATTAATTCCTTTATCTTGCAATCTATTTTGAACTTGTTTAATCATTAACCCACAAATTTCCCAAATATCAATTCGTGTTAAATGATTAAAAACAATGATTTCGTCAATACGATTTAAAAATTCTGGACGGAAGAAATTTTTAAGTTCATCGTTTACTAATTTTGTTACGCGTTCAAAAATTTCTGGATCTTTAATTGGTTCTGGAACTGGCTCCCAGCCAAGAACTGCATCTGGTGTAATTTTGAAACCCCGTTCACCTTGTTCAGATTTTGGTTTAATTCCACTTTCTCGTTCAATAATTTTTGCTCCCAAGTTAGTGGTCATAATAATTAATGTATTTGTAAAATCAATTACACGACCTTTTGAATCCGTTAAGCGACCATCATCTAAAATCTGTAATAATAAATTAAATACATCTGGATGAGCTTTTTCAACCTCATCTAGTAATACAACAGAATAAGGTTTTGAACGAACTGCTTCAGTTAATTGTCCACCTTCATTATAACCAACATAGCCTGGTGGTGAACCAATTAATTTTGCTACAGTATGTTTTTCCATATATTCTGACATATCTAATCTAATCATACTATCTTCACTACCAAACATATAATCAGATAATGCTTTTGTTAACTCTGTTTTTCCAACTCCAGTTGGTCCGGCAAAAATAAAACTTGCAATAGGACGATTTGGATTTCTTAAGCCTACTCTTGCTCGACGAATTGCTTTTGAAACAGCAACAACGGCATGTTTTTGTCCAATAATCCGCTCATGAATTGTATCTTCCATTTTTAATAAACGAGCCGATTCTGATCCAGTAATTTTTGTTACTGGAATTCCTGTCCAATTTGAAACTACCTCTGATACATCAGTTTCGGTAACAATATCAACATCTCTTCGACTAAACCCACGTGTTTGATTAGTTAAAGCTGACTGTTTCATAATACGAATGTGAGTTCTCACTTCCATTTCATGATCTAACAACTGTTTCGCTGCTTCAAAATCATGCTCTTTAATACATTCTTCTTTATCTTTAATTGTTTCTTGTAATTCATGCATTAAACTTCGTAACCCTAACGGTAAACGTCGATTTTCTAGTCGAACTCGTGCACCCGCTTCATCTAAAACATCAATTGCTTTATCAGGTAGATATCGATCAGCAACATATTTATCAGAAAGAATTGCAGCTTGTTCTAAAGCTTTATCGTGATAACTTAATGTATGATGTTGTTCAAATTTTGATCTTAACCCACGTAAAATTTCAATTGTAGTCCCTACACTTGGTTCTTCTACATGAACAGGTTGAAAACGTCTTTCTAAAGCCGGATCTCGTTCAATATATTTTCTATATTCATCATTTGTTGTGGCCCCAATACAGCGGAATTTTCCTCGTGCTAAAGCGGGTTTTAAAATATTTGCAGCATCAACAGCTCCCTCTGCAGCTCCTGCACCTACTAATGTATGAATTTCATCGATCACAATAATTACAGCGGCATCGTTTTGAGCTTCTTCAACAATTCGTTTTAGACGTTCTTCAAATTCTCCACGATATTTTGTACCAGCTAAAATTGAACCTAAATCTAATGCCATTATTAAACTTCCATCTAAAAAATCTGGAACTTTTTCAGTTAGAATTAGTTGAGCTAATCCTTCTGCAACAGCTGTTTTTCCTACACCTGGTTCACCAATAAGAACTGGGTTATTTTTTGTCCTTCTTGCTAAAACAGCAATAACATCATCGATTTCTTTCTCACGTCCAATAACCGGATCTAAATTACCATCAATTGCTTCTTTTGTAATATTTTCGGCATATTCGTCTAATGTAGGAGTTGGACTACCTTTTTTTTCACGTTCAATTAAAAATTTTTCAGCTTGAGTTAAAGGCCGTAAAATTTCTTCTTGTGTCTCTTCAATATATGTTAAGACTAAATTTCGTAACCTTTGTATATCAACATTTAATTTATCTAATGTTCGCATTGCAACACCATCAGATTCTGCAATAAGAGCTAATAAAATATGTTCAGTTCCGACAAAATTTTGTCCTAAATCTTTACTTTCATGAACTGCCATTTCTAATACACGTTTTGCTCTTGGAGTAAATGGAATTTCTGATGCAACAAAACCAGTACCTCGACCAATATATAATTCAATTTCTCTACGAGCTTTTTTTAATGAAATTTTCATTTTTTTTAATGCTCGTGCACCAATTCCGTGACGCTGTCCAATAACACCAAGTAAAAGTTGTTCGGTGCCTACAAAATTATGACCCATTCTTCGAGCCTCTTCTTGCGATAACATAATAACTTTTATCGCCCCTTCAGTAAATTTTTCAAACATAGAAATATGGGTATTAATAAGATAATTTTCAAAATTCTATTCACTTTATTTGCTAGTATACACTACTTTATTTTGCTATTATACGCTACTTTATTCAAATTTTTAAATACTTTTAAAAATTTGAATAAAGTATATAAAAACTCTATCAGATTAGCTTAAATTATAGTAATCAACTTTCTTATCTTAAAAATTTTCTAATACAATGATTTAAAACTAAAAGATATAAAAACTATTTGTAGTTTGTAAAGTGTATCAAAAATCTATCACGGTACCAAAAGAATTTGTTATGCTATAATAAATACATAAGTAAAGAAATTCTTTAAGGCGGTATGGCCAAGTGGTAAGGCAGTGGATTGCAAATCCTCTATCCCCAGTTCGAATCTGGGTGCCGCCTTTAAAAACTTTAACAATTAGATTGCTATAATTAGAATTGAATTATATACTAACTTTAAAACTGTATTATATATCGGGAATGTGGTGAAATTGGTAGACACGACGGACTTAAAATCCGTTGCCTAGTGATAGGCGTGAGGGTTCAAGTCCCTCCGTTCCCAATAACAAACTCAATATAAATATATTTAACTAAAAAATTTTTAAATTTTAGAGATCAAAAATATATTTATCCTAAGTAAAAATTACTTAGGATAAATATATACGGTAGAAAATTCCTGAAGGTAAATCTACCTTTGATAATAGATCAAAAATAGCCAGTTCTGAGTCATAAGAAATTTCTAGAATTCGTTTATGAATCCTAATTTCAAAATGTTCTCGTGAATCCTTATTAACATGAGGTGATCTTAATACACAATAAATACGCTTAGAAGTTGGTAAGGTAATCACTCCAATAGAATTCAAAGAAGTATTTTGTAAAATATTAACTATTTGTTGACATGAAGAAACTAAAAGCTCATGATTAAAAGATTCTAATCTTACACGAATTTTCGCATTCGTTTTTATTTCCATAAAAATTTTTAATTATTTAACGATTTTAGAAACTACACCTGCCCCAATCGTACGACCACCTTCACGAATTGCAAATCGCATACCTTCTTCAATTGCTACAGGGTAAATTAATTCAGCAGTCATTTTAATACGGTCCCCTGGCATTACCATTTCAACAACTGTTCCATCATCCGCTGTGAATTGTGTGATTGCACCTGTGACATCGGTTGTTCGTACATAAAATTGTGGTCTATAACCAGTGAAAAATGGTGTATGTCGTCCACCTTCATCTTTTGTTAAAACATAAACTTCCGATTCAAAACTTGTATGTGGGGTAATTGTACCAGGTTTTGCTAATACCATTCCACGTTCAATATTTTCACGTGTTACACCACGTAATAGGATACCAACGTTATCACCTGCAAATCCTTCTTCTAATGTTTTTTGGAACATTTCAATTCCAGTAACTGTTGTTGTTTGTGTTGCACCAATTCCTACAATTTCAACGTTATCACCAACTTTAATAATTCCACGTTCAATCCGTCCTGTTGCAACAGTACCACGACCTGTGATTGAAAAAACATCTTCAATTGCCATTAAGAATGTTTTTTCCGTATCACGTTCTGGTGTCGGGATATATTCATCAACAGCATCCATTAATGCATAAATTTTATCAACCCATGGGTTATCACCACGTTTAATTGTTGGATTTGATAAAATTGCTTCAATTGCTTGTAATGCTGATCCTCGGCAAATTGGAATATCTTCACCTGGGAAATCGTACGCAGATAATAACTCACGAACTTCTAACTCTACTAATTCTAACAATTCCTCATCATCTACTTGATCTTGTTTATTTAAAAAAACAACAATATTTGGAACACCTACTTGTTTTGCTAATAAAATATGTTCACGAGTTTGTGGCATTGGACCATCAGCTGCTGAAACAACCAAGATTGCACCATCCATTTGTGCAGCACCAGTAATCATATTTTTTACATAATCTGCGTGACCTGGACAATCTACATGCGCATAATGACGGTTACTTGTTTCATATTCAACGTGCGCAGTATTAATTGTAATACCACGTGCGCGTTCTTCTGGAGCGCTATCAATTTCAGCATAACCTTTAAGTTCAGAAGTTCCTTCTAATGATAATGCCGCAGTAATTGCTGCTGTTAAAGTTGTTTTTCCGTGATCTACGTGACCAATAGTACCAATATTAACATGAGGTTTTGTACGTTCGAATTTTTCACGTGCCATTATAAAATTCCTTTCAATTTTTCAAAAATTAGAGTTTTTTTTTAAGCTTTTAGCGAGATAATAAAGTAAGTTTGGAATTAGTATCTAAAATGTGCAAAAGCTTTGTTTGCTTCAGCCATTTTATGAGTCTCTTCCTTTTTTTTAATAGTATTACCAATATCATTAGATGTGTCAATAATTTCATTAGCTAATTTTATTGACATACTTCTTCCAACACGTTGATTTGCATATCTAATAATCCAACGTAAAGATAAATTTGTTGCTCTGAAACCACTTACTTCAACAGGTACTTGATAAGTAGAACCACCAACTCTTCTAGCTTTTACTTCAACAATTGGACTAGCATTTTTTATTGCTTTTTCGAATACACTTAATGGATCTTCCTTTGTTTTTTTTTTGATAATTTCAAAGGCTTGATATACAATAGTTCTTGCAATAGTTTTTTTCCCCGATTTTAAAATTCGACTAATTAGTAAACTAACCAAATAACTATTATAAATAGGATCAGTTTGTGGAAAACGTTTTTTTGAAATATTTCGACGAGACATAATATGATAATATAGTTAATAAATATTTTTTATCTTAATGAAATTAAATAAAAACTATCTGAAAATAGCTTCTATTTATAATTTTAACTTGTAAATTCTTAAGATTTTGGCTTTTTAACACCATATTTCGAACGACCTTTAGTTCGATTTTTAACACCTCCAGTATCTAATGCACCGCGAATAATATGATACCGAACCCCTGGCAAATCTTTAACCCTACCACCCCTTATTAAAACAACAGAGTGTTCTTGTAAATTATGTCCAATACCAGGAATATAAGCAGTTACTTCAAAACCAGAGGTTAAACGAACCCTTGCAACCTTTCGAATTGCTGAATTTGGTTTTTTAGGTGTAGTTGTATATACTCTTGTACAAACGCCACGTCTTTGAGGACAATTTATCAATGCCGGTGACTTTGTTTTCTTTTTAATTTGTATACGTCTTGAACGAACTAATTGCTGTATAGTTGGCATAAAATTTTAGAATTATCTATATATAAATTTTGCAAATTATTGATCTGTTGAATTTAAACCATATTTTTTCATAAATTTTTCAACTCGACCTTCACTATCAATCATAACTTGTGATTTTGTATAAAACGGATGGTTCGCTAACCAAATATCAATTTGTAATTCACGTTTTGTGGAACCAATTAAACAAAGCGTTTTTCCGTCACATAAAATTGGTGTATCTTTAAACCAAGTAGGATGTATATCAGATTTTGGCATAGTGTATATAAAAATAAAATTTAACGTTTTGAATATTGTGGAGCTTTTCTAGCTTTTCGTAAACCATATTTTTTACGTTCTTTAATACGTGCATCACGTGTTAAAAACCCAAATGGTTTTAAAATTGCTCGATTTCCTTTTTCCATTTGAGATAACTGTCTTGCAACTCCTAATTGAATAGCTTTAGTTTGACCTGTAAGTCCTCCACCTTTTACTAATGCTATAATATCAAATTGATTTTCCAATTTTAATTTTTCTAAAGGTGCCCAAATTGTATTTAGGTAACTATCATTATATTGCAAATATTTGTTACCTGAAATTTTATTAATGGTTAAATTTCCTTCACCAGGAATAAGAAAAACTCTTGCAATCGCTTGTTTTCGTTTTCCAAGACCAATATTTTCTTTTTTAAAAATTAATTCTACCATAGTTGTATTTATTATTATTTTAAATCGTTATTAATTTTAACTAAGTATTTTTTTGAATGCTAAAGTAAAAATTAGCAATATCAAGTTCTATTGGATTTTGTGCTTGATGAGGATGATTTTGATCGTTATAAATATTTAACCGTCTCATTAATTTTTTTTTTTCAGTTCTTGATAACATTCCTTTTACCGCTTGCTCAATTGTTAATTTTGGAAGACACTCTGATACATTTTTTATTTTTAAAGCATGTCCAGGTCGACCAGGATTAGAAACAATGTAGTGTTTACTAGTTTCATTCAAAATAATGGAATCGGCGTTTATTAAAACTATATAATCTCCAATATCAACTGAGGGATGATAATGCGGCTTTATTTTACCTTTTAGTAAAGCAGTGATAATAGTTGCAAGTCGACCTAATCTTTGTCCTTTACAATCAATAAGAAACCAATTACGATTTTTGTAATTTTTAGTTGGTAAAAATGTTTTATTTAATGAATTCATAATTTTTTTTATTCAAAATAAATAAATAAGAATATTAATTATTTTAAAATAATACCTAATTTATTTTTTAATGTGGAAAAAACTTCATCTGCTGATTTTCGCCCAAAATTTTTAAGTTCTTGTAATTTCTCTGGCGAATATTTTAACAAATCACCAATAGTATTTATTTGAGCCTTTTTAAGACAATTATAGGCTCGAACTGACAATTGTAATTCTTCAATTGCAATATTAGTATAAGGTTCAATAGTTATTGAACGAGTTTTCGTTTCTAATTGATTTTCTTCCTTCTTGTCTTTATTATTAATTAAGAAAGTAAATAAATCAATAATAATTTGAGCTGCAGATTTAAGGGCTTCATTTGGTGAAATACTACCATTTGTCCAAATGTCAAGAAATACTCGTTCCATAATATTATTAAAATTGTCATAAACATTTTCTATTTTAAAGTCCACTTTTTGAACGGACATAAAAATAGTGTCAAGCTGTAAATAATTTTCAGTTTCCTCTAAAAAAGTTTGAGAAGCTAGTCGATATCCAGTTCCATACTCAAATTTAAATTCAATTTCTAAAATATTAGGAGTAGAAATTGTTGCAATATAATGATTTGGATTTATAATTTCTAAATTTGATGGTAATTGAATTAGATCTGCAGTAACAACAGCTGGCCCTTGAATTTTCAAACGACCAAATTGGACATTTTGGGTTTTACTTTTAAAAACGATTCCTTTTAAATTTAATAAAATTTCAAGTATATCTTCTCGAACACCCGGAATAGTTGAAAATTCATGACTTATACCGGCAATTCGAACTGCTGAAATGGCTACACCACCTAAATCACTTAAAAGTACTCGGCGTAATTGATTTCCAATTGTTATTCCTTGTCCAGGTCGTAAAGAATTTATCAGAAATTGCCCATGACAAGCACCCGATTCAATTTTTTCTGATTTAAGACATTTAATAGAAATGTTATCCATATTTTAAGTTTATTAGAAATACAAATTCTAAACACGGCGTCGTTTAGGTGGTCGACAGCCATTATGTGGAACCGATGTTATATCTTGAATTGCAGTTATTTCAAATCCGGCATTTTCAATTGCTCGAATTGCGGTTTCACGACCTGACCCTTGTCCTTTTACTAAAATTTCAACATTTTTCATTCCAGTGCTTAATGCTTCGAAGGCTGCTTTCTCCGCTGCTGTTTGAGCAGCAAAAGGTGTACTTTTTCGAGCCCCTTTAAACCCAGAACTTCCTGCTGAAGCCCAAGAAATAGTATCACCTGTTAAATTAGTAATTGTTACGATTGTATTATTAAATGTGGATTGAATATGAACAATACCACTTGTAAAACTATTTTTATCTTTTTTAGTAGTTGATTTTCTTGTTGTTTGTGCCATATAAAAAATTTTTTAAATAAATACCATTAGAAATAGTGTTATTTTTTCTTACCAGTAACCGTTTTCTTTGCTCCACGTCTTGAACGAGCATTTGTTCTAGTTCTCTGACCACGAACTGGTAAACTATTTCGATGTCGTTTTCCTCTATGACAATTTATTTCACTTAAGCGTTTTATATTCAAACCATTAAATCTTCGTAAATCACCTTCTAGTTTTAAATCCATTTCTTCTAAAGTTTGACGTAAAGCGACTGCTTGTTCTGTAGTTAAATCATTAACTCGTGTTTCAGAATCAATCTTTGCAATTTCAATAATTTTTTTTGCAGATGTAATACCAATTCCATGAATATAAGTAAGAGCATATGCAATTTTTTTATTTCTTGGTAAATCAACACCAACTAATCTCACCATTTTCTAAACTCCTTTAAACTATTATCCTTGACGTTGTTTATGTTTTGGATTTGAACAAACCACCATAATTTTACCATGTCTTTTAATTACGCGACATTTTTCACAAATTTTTTTTACTGAAGGACGAACTTTCATTTTTAAATTTTTAAATAAGAATGTTTTTTTTATTGATACATATTATTGTAAACATTTGAATAGTAAATATTATTAATTTCACGAATTAGATCTAAAACGACACCAGCTAAAATTAATAAAGAAGTTGTACTTAATCCATTAAGACCTGTAATATTTAATGTTGACTCGATAAAATTGGGTACTATTGTTAGAGTAGCAAGCATTGTAGCACCAATTAAAGTTACTCTTTTTATAACTTGTTTTAAATAAAACGTAGTTTGTAATCCAGGTCGAACTCCAGGAATTGTTACTGCCATTTTTTGTAATTGGTCAGAAATATCTTTTGGATTTAAAACAATTGACGAATAGAAAGAACTAAATGTTAAAATTAATACAAAATAACCAATCCAATAAATAAATTTCAACGATGTTAGAAAATTTAACCAGGGAAATATTCCTAAATTAATAATATAATTTGGAAGTACTAAAAAAGCAGTAGTCAAAATAATTGGCATTACGCCTGCTTGATTAAATCTTAATGGAAGATAATTATTTATATTTCTATTATTTTGTAATGAGGATTGATTTAATTGTTTTGAAGAAATCAATGGAATTTTTCGAATACCTTCTTGTAAAAAAACAATCCCATACAAGGAAACAAAAACTAATAAACCAATACTTAGATAGGAAAAAATAGTAAAATTTTCACTATTTTCAAGAATTACTTTTTGAAACAAATTTGGTAGATTTGAAATGATATTTGTATAAATAAGCAACGATGCTCCATTTCCTAGTCCATAATCGGTAATTAATTCACTTAACCATAAAACTATCATAGCGCCAGCGGTTAGCCAAATAACTATTTCTAAAGCTAAGATATAGTTCCAGTCAAATAATATTTGTTTTAAATATAACGTCACCCCTACACTTTGAATAATTGCCCAAATTAAAGTTATAAAGCGTGTTAAACGGCTAATTGAACGGCGACCTTCAAAATCACCTTCTTTTTGTAGTTTTGCAAGTTTTGGAGAAAATCCTAAAAGTAATTGAACTAAAATTGTCGCATTTATATATGGAAAAATATTTAAAGTAAATAATCCAATTACAAAAGTATTGTCACCAGAAAATGTACTTACCAGACTTTTAGTTACAGAATGTCTTTGAATATAAAATGCTAAATCACTATGATTTACTCCAGGAACAGGAAGAAATGTTCCAACTCGAATCAACAATAATATTCCTAGACTAAATAATAAGCGATTTAATAAAACATCTCTAATTTCTTTGTTAATCTTCACTATTATATTGTTATGATATTTATTAAATTAACCTACAATTAAATTACGTTTCTTTGCTACTTGAGATTTTGTAGTTAAGCTTTTTAAAGCACAAATTGATGCACGAGCATTATTTAACAAATTATTAGATCCTAATTGTTTTGCTATTACATTCTTGACACCAGCTACCTCTAAAACAATACGAACTGCTCCACCTGCAATTACCCCTGAACCCTCAATTGAAGGTCGCATAATTACTTTACAAGCTCCAAAATTTCCAACAATATTATGAGGAATACTTAATGCTTTTGTAAGAGGAAGTTTAATCAAATTTTTTCGTCCATCAGTTTTTGCTTTTTTAAACGCATTAACTACATCATCTGCTTTAGCAACACCGACTCCAACCTTCCCATTTTCATCACCAACTACAACAATTGCTCGAAAACTTAATTTTTTCCCACCTTTCGTTACTTTACAAACTCGACTAATTTTTATTAATCGTTCTACAAATTTTGGCTCTTGCAAATTATTGTTACGTCGAGAATTTTTTTTTAATTTATTTACTTTTTTTAAATCACTACTCATAAAATATATTTAATTTGTCTCTTAATTTACAAATTTTAATTTAAAATTGCAAACCACCTGCTCGTACTCCATCCGCTAATGCTTTGATACGTCCGTGATATAAATACGGACCACGATCAAAAACAATTTTTGTAATATTTTTTTTTAAACTTAATTCTGCTAATTTCTCTCCCATAAGTCGAGAAGCATCACAAGTTCGTCCTGTTGATAAAGCAAGTTTAATTGATCTATCTAATGTCGAACAAGAACATAAAGTTTTTGAAGTAGTATCATCAATTATTTGTGCATAAATATTTTCATTCGAACGATAAACAGATAATCGTGGTCGTTCTAATGTTCCTTTAAGGTTTCCTCGTGAAGCTTCTCGTTTTAACTTCTTATATTTATTTGGTTTTAATTTTTTGTTTTTATTTTTCAACTTTAATAGAGTTTGTTCTGAAAATTTCATAGTTATAATTTTAATTTTTTAAAAAATGTAAGAACGTAATAATTCGATCTAAAAATAATTATAAATGCTTAAGCATTAACCATGTAAAAACAAAGTAGACTAACTATATTACTTTCCAGATTTTCCAGCTTTGCGAATAATTTTTTCATCTTTATATAAAATTCCTTTACCTTTATAAGGTTCGGGACGTCGCCAAGCTCGAATATTAGATGCAAATAATCCTAATCGTTCTTTATCACATGATTTTAAATTTATAGTTGTGTTTTGAAGAACTTCAACCGAAATATTTTCTGGAATATCCATTTTAACAGGATGGCTATATCCTAAATTTAAAACAATTTCTTTTCCTTGCACCGCTGCTCGATATCCAACACCTTTTAAAATTAGAGTTAATTTAAATTGTTCAGAAACTCCGATAATCATATTATTAATTAAGGTTCTATATAAACCGTGTAATGAACGAAGATTTCGATTATCAGTTTTTAAATTTATTCGTAAAATACTTTCATCTTGTTGAATTCCAATTATAGTGGGAATTTTTGTTTGTAAAGTTCCAAATTTTCCTTTAACAGTAATTTCTGAATCATTATAATTAATATCAACATTTTCTGGAATAGTAATTGGTAATTTTCCTATACGTGACATTTTAGAAACTCCTTATTTACCAAATATAACATAAAACTTCACCTCCAATACCTAGTTCTTTAGCTTTTAGATTTGTCATTACACCTTTTGAAGTAGACATAATTGCAATTCCTAAATTATCTAAAATTTTAGGTAGTTTTTTTGAACTTGCATATACTCGCAAACCCGGTTTACTAACTCTTTCAATTTTACAAATAACAGGTTTTCGAGATTTTCCAATATATTTTAAAGAAAGCAATAAATAATTTATGCTATTTTCTTTGTAATTTTCAAAATCCTCAATAAACCCTTCTTCTTTTAAAATTTCTGCAATAGCTAAAGACATTTTTGTAGCAGGAATTTGAACAATTTGATGCTTTACCATATTAGCATTTCTGATTCTTGTTAACATATCTGAAATAGTATCTGTTACCACAGTTCTCTCCTTCTCAACTAGATTTTTTCATTTATTTATTCTTGTGACCAACGTTTTCGTTTTAAATGTTTTTTTCGATCCCAAACTTGATTGATTTCAGATAATGATGAATATTTTTCATAATAACCACAATCATTTAAGGGAAATCTTAAAAATTTAAATAAAATCATTCCATTTAAAATTTTATCCATTGATTTTGAGTTATATTTTGGAGAAGAGTGTTCCAAAACAATATTAATTGTAAAACCTCTGGTTTGATCGACATCATCATAATCAATTTCTGGAAAAATTAATTGTTCTTTTAAACCAAAAGTATAATTTCCAGCTTTATCAAAACTTCGTAAAGATAAACCACGAAAATCGCGAATTTGTGCAAATGTAAAGAATAATAGTTTTGTTAAAAAAGCATACATTTTTTCACCTCGTAAAGTTACACTTAAGCCTAGTTCCATACCTTCACGAATCTTAAATCCTGCAATCGCTTTTTTAGCTCTTGTAATAATTGGCTTTTGTCCTGTAATCTTTTCAAATTCTTCAATATTTTTTTTTAAAATATTTGTATTTTGCGCTGCTAAGCCAAGTCCACGATTAATTTTAATTTTTTTTAATTTTGGTACAGTATGAGGGTTTTTAAATCGTGAAGGACTATTTTTTATTAAAATTGGTTTAATTCCTTCTTCATACTCTTTTTTTATATCTCCAAGCAAATTGTGAATATCAGCAATTTCTTCTAATAAATGTTGATTTAGCATATTAAGATACTTCTTTTAAATTTAATTTGACATTTGAATGGTGGATCGGTGCTTCAAATTGTTTTCTTTCACCTATTTCATTGTCTGTATTTGGTTTTATATGTTTAAACTTAAAATTAATTCCTTGTACTATAATTTGTCCTGTTTTTCGATTAATTTTAATAATTTCTCCAGTTTCATTTTTATGAAAACCTGAAATAATTTTTACTATATCACCTACTTTAACGGACATTTTTTGTTTTTTTGACATTTATAAAACCTCCGGTGCTAACGATACAATTTTTGAAAAATTTTTATCCCGAATCTCACGAGCAACCGGACCAAATACACGGGTACCTCGCGGATTATTATCCATGTTTACAATTACCGCAGCATTATCATCAAATCTAATATACATACCATCTTGGCGACGCACAGTTTTTTTAGTTCTTACTACAATTGCTCTAACAACATCTGAACGTTTGACAGGCATATTGGGTAATGCTTCTTTAACAACTGCAATTATTGTGTCACCAATTTCTGCATATTTTTTATTACCACCTAATATTCGAATACACATAACTTTTTTAGCACCCGTGTTATCGGCTACTGTTAAAATTGTTTGAGGATAAATCATAAAATATCATTTAACTTATTAACGATGATTTTGAAAGAACTTCAATTAATTTCCAACGTTTTCTTTTACTTAATGGGCGACATTCTTCAACTAAGACTTGATCACCAATATTACATTGCTCTAATTCATCATGAGCTAAATACTTCTTAGTTTTCACAAGAGTTTTAGAATATATGGGATGTGGATACCGATTTTCAACTTTTACCACAATAGTCTTTTGCATTTTATTACTAACTACAATACCAATTTGTTGCTTTACTGGCATTTAAAACTCCTTAATTTTATGTTGAATGATAGAAATCTTTGTCATTTAAGATTAGTTTCTAATGAAATTATCGTTTCCGTCTGTTGGACTAAGATTTTCTAATCTTAATGTTAATAATGTTTTTAATTGAGCTAAACGACGTTTTGTATTCTTTATTTCGTGTGATTTAAAACTTTGACGAGTAGCTTTTTTAAAACGTAAATTAAATAATTTATTTTCAGTTTCAATAATTGCTTCAGAGATTTCTGTATTTGAAAGTGAAATAATATCAGTAAATTGAGGTACACCCATATTTTATTTAATATTGTCTTTAATAATAAATTTTGTTTTTAATGGTAACTTATAAGCCGCTAAACTTAAAGCAGCTTTCGCAACTTCTTCAGGAACTGAACTGATTTCAAATAAAATTGTTCCAGGTTTTACTACAGCTACCCAATAATCTACAGCACCTTTACCTGAACCCATTCTTGATTCAGCAGCTCTAGCTGTCACAGTTTTATCTGGAAAAATTCGAATCCATAATGAAGCTCCACGTTTTGTGTAACGTGTAATTGTTCGTCGAGCAGCTTCAATTTGACGCGATGTAATCCAATTCGGTTCTAATGCTTGAAGACCAAAACTTCCAAAGCAAATTTCATTTCCACGAGTTGCTTTTCCTCGCATACGTCCGCGATGATACTTTCTATATTTTGTTCTTTTTGGACTTAACATAACAAATTAATTTAATAAAATTATAAATTTTTTCAATAAATCAAAAACTTTCCTATTTAGATAAAATTTCACCTTTGAATAACCAAACTTTAATTCCTAAAACGCCATAAATTGTATTTGCTTCTTTAACTGCATAATCAATATCTGCACGCAAAGTTTGTAAAGGTACTCTTCCTTCTCGGATCCATTCACTTCTTGCAATTTCTGCTCCGTTAAGCCGTCCGGAAACTTGAATTTTAATTCCATTCACATTCTGTTTTTGAGCTCTTTGTAATGCTTCTCGAATAGCTCTTCTAAATGCGATACGTTTTTCTAATTGTTCGGCAACTAAATCAGCAAGAAGATTAGCATTTAAGTCAACTTTTTCTACTTCAAAAAGATTAATTGTAAGCTGACGATTAGAGGGTAATAATTTTTTAATACTATTTAATAAATTTTTAAGTCCTGAACCTGAATTATCAACTAATAATATTCCTGGTTTTCCTGTCTCAATGTTTAATTGAATTTGATCTTTAAGTCCGTTTCGAGATATTTTAACGTTTGAAATACTATTTGCTTTTGCTATTGTATTTATATATCTTCGAATTTTATCATCTTCTTCCAAGATATTGGCATATTGATTAAAATTGGCATACCATCTAGATTTATGTTCTTGTGTAATGCCTAATCTAAATCCTAAAGGATGTGTTTTTTGACCCATAGAATTAATCCTTTTAATTTAATGTTAATTAACTGTTTTCTTTCATAACAACCGTAATATGACAGGTTGGTTTTAAAATTTTATATGCTCTTCCTTGAGCACGTGGTCGAATTCTTTTTAATTTAGGTCCTTCATCTGCAAAAATTTCATCAATGATTAATTTTTTTTTATCTAATCCATAATTATGTTTTGCATTTGCTGCAGCTGAGTGAACTATTTGCCATATAGGTCCTCCAGCATCATAAGGTATGAATTCTAAAATCATTAACGCTTCTTGATATGAGCGACCCCGAATTTGATCTAAAACTCGTCTAATTTTATTAGGAGACATTCGAATATATTTAGCTCTTGCTTTTACTGATTGAGGGTTTGACATAGATAATTGTTTCTAATATGTAATATAGTATTCAATCTATAGAGAAAATTCTAAGTTTTTAGAATTTAAGCATTTTTTGTTTTTTTTATATTGAGTAATATGGACTTTTAATTAAAATGATAAAGAATAACTTTTTTAAATAATCTTAAAACTTTACCATAATGATTCTTGTTTTTTAATAGGTATTTTAATCTTGTACAAAAGTTTAACTGTTATATAACTAAATTTCTCGAAATTTTGAGAATTATTTGTCAAAAACTTATTGACTTTTGGAGTTTCATTAATAGAAATTTCATGAATCCATATATCAAAAAAATTAATAGAAAGATTATTTTGTAATGCAATAATCGGTGAATATAAAATTTCTAAAAGATTAGTACGCTCAACCGGGTTTGATTTTAAGACATACAGAATATCATCAATTGCATAGTAAAAATATTTTTTTTGAAAACTATTTAGTAAAAGTTTCGCAATTGGCGACAATTTTTTTTCGTATTTTAGTTGAAAAGTTTTAGATCTAATATCATTTGGGTTAGGGTATTGAAGTGGTTTTCCTTCACTTCGGTTAGTTGATTTGCGTTTTTTTATTACCGAAAATTCTTCTTTACATCTACATTTGATCTCATATAAAATTCGATTCATTATTTACTTTATTTAACGTTTTGATTTTCTATCAGCTTTAATATGAGTTTTAAAATTTCTTGTTGATACAAATTCTCCTAATTTATGTCCAACTAATTGATCGGAGATAAAAATAGGTACATGTTGTTTCCCGTTGTAGACTGCAATTGTAAAACCAACCATACTAGGTAAAATCGTTGAAGATCTAGACCAAGTTGTAATTGTATCTTTTTTCCCAACTTCGTTTAATTTATTAATTTTTTTCAACAAATGATACGCCACAAAGGGACTTTTTTTTAATGATCTTGGCATCTTGAAACTATAGTTATTAATATATTAAATTGCTAAAAATTATTTAAGAGCGTCGTCGAAGAATGTATGCCGTACTTAATTTTTTTCTTTTTCTTGTTTTTATGCCTAATGCAGGTTTCCCCCATGGAGTTAATGGGCGAGTTCGACCAATTGGTGCTCTTCCTTCACCTCCACCATGTGGATGGTCACATGGATTCATAACTGAACCTCGAACTGTTGGACGTTTTCCTAACCAACGAGTTCTTCCAGCTTTTCCACTTTGTACTAAAAATGCATCATTATTACTAACTTCTCCAATTGTGGCAAAGCATTCTTTGCGAAGTAAACGAATTTCTTTTGATGGTAATCGTAGAGTTACGTAATCTCCTTCTTTAGCTAAAATTTTTGCTGATGTTCCTCCTGCACGAACAATTTGTCCACCTTTATTTGGAATTAGCTCAATATTATTAATAGAAGTACCTAAAGGAATTTCTGTTAATGGTAAGGTGTTTCCAATATTTAATGGTGAACCCGACCCAGAGATAATTTTATCGCCAACATTTAAATTTTTTGGATGTAAAATATATCGTTTTTCACCATCTAGATAATTAATTAATGCAATTCGAGCATTTCGATTTGGATCATATTCTATTGCTGATACGATTCCTTCAATTCCATATTTATTTCGTTTGAAATCAATTAATCGATAACGTCGCTTATGACCACCACCGCGATGACGAATAGTAATAACACCTCTATTATTTCTGCCTTTACTACGATGGTTTTTTTGAATTAAACTTTTTTCTGGTTTAGTTTTTGTAATTTCAGTAAAAGCTGAAAGTGCTCGGTTTCGTGTACCTGGGGTGTATGATTTATAAAGACGAATACTCATAAACTTTGTTTTTTGTTTTAGTTATTAATTTTCGGTAAATAAGTTTATTACATCACCGTCAGATAAAGTTACAATTGCTTTTTTATATTGCGGTTTCCACCCAATATATTTACCTACACGCTTTTTTTTACGTGGAAGCCGACATGTATTAACTTTTATAACTTTTACGTTAAACAAATATTCAATTGCAGCTTTAATTGTAATTTTATCAGAGTAACGATCTACAATAAAACTATACTGATTATTTTCTAAAAGTCTTGTAGCCTTATCTGTAATAATAGGATATTTGACAATCTGTGCATTGCTAAGATAAAAATCTGAAGAATTAATCACAATAAATCTCCTTTATATAATTTATTGCTAACGAGGTTAATATAATTTGTTTGGCTTTTAATAAACTAAAAGTGTTTAGATTTGAAGCTGAAATTAATTCAACATTTTTAAGATTTTGTGTTGATAATTTTAATGGAATAGTTTTTTTTGAAACAATTACTAATAACTTTTGATCTAAATTAACGCCACAATCGTTACAAATTTTTAGAAAATTTTTCGTCTTAGGTTGAGTAATTTCATTTTCTAAATTCTCAATGATTAAGATATTATTTTTTTTATTGTATAACAAGGTTTGTAAAGCTAATTGTCGTTCTTTTTTATTTAATTTTAAAACAACGGTTTTTGGTTTTGGACCAAAAATTACACCACCCCCTTTCCATAAAGGGGAACGATTTGACCCAGCTCTAGCACGTCCGGTTCCTTTTTGCCGCCACGGTTTGCGCCCACCACCACGAACTTCACTTCGAGTTTTTGTTGAAACTGTTCCTTGTTTTTGAGAGTTTAAATGTCTTAAAAGATCTTTATGTAATAAATAATTTCCTGATTTTTCAAGAACATTTAATTTTAATTCATGAGTAGAATTTAATGACTTTCCACTTACATCTAGTGGAGTATATTTTATAAATTTTTGAACGGTCATACTTTATTTTACTATATTCAATTATTAATTTTAGTTCGTTTATTCTGATGGAATAATACTCAATAAATTTCCAGGTTTTCCTGGAACAGAGCCTTTTATTACTAAAATGTTTTCTTCTAAATTTATTTGAATAACTTTAAGCTTTTGAATTGTTGTAACTTTATTTCCTAATTGACCAGCCATTCTTTTACCAGGTAAAACACGACCTGGTGTTGTTCCCATACCAATTGATCCAGGTGCTCTATGATTTTTAGAACCATGAGTCATTGGACCGCGGCTAAAGTTATGACGTTTTTGAAGTCCTGAAAAGCCTTTCCCAATACTTTTTCCTCGGATATTTACAAGTTGACCTGGTGAAAGTGAATCTACTTTTAAAACTTGCCCAACTTCGAATTCGTCTTGATTACTAATACGAAATTCTTTTAAATATTTTAATGGTTGAATATTCGATTTTTGTAAATGTCCTAATTCAGGTTGACTTAAGTTTTTACTTGAAAAATTCCCATAACCAATTTGAATTGAGTTATATCCATCTTTTGCTTCTGTTTTTACTTGTGTTACAATACAAGGTCCAACTTTTAAAATTGTAACTGGAATAATATTGCCAGATTCATCAAAAATTTGAGTCATGCCAATTTTATTACCTAATAAACCTACACTCACGATAATCCTCCAAATGTATTTTTAGAAATAATCAACTTTGCTCTTTTTAATTCGATAGAACTCGATAAACTAATTAGAATTAGTAAATCATGCTTGGTAGTGTAAAAAATTTTCTAATCTTTGTCTATATAAGTTAAAAGTACATTATTATTAATTTAACTGTTTTCTACGGATTTTTAAGTTTATTAAGTAGAAATTGAATCAATTATAATTGTATTCAAAAAGTAACTATAGATAAAATAAAAAATGGCAAAAGTTGTAGGAATAGATTTAGGTACGACAAATTCAGTAGTAGCTGCAATTGAAGGTGGTCAACCTAGCGTAATTATAAACGCAGAAGGATTAAGAACAACTCCTTCAATTGTTGCTTATACTAAAAAACAAGAATTATTAGTAGGTCAAATTGCAAAACGTCAAGCTGTGATTAATCCAGAAAATACTTTCTTTTCCGTTAAAAGATTTATTGGATCAAAAGAAAGCGAAATTTCTGAGGAAGCAAAAAAATTACCATATAAGGTAACAAAAGATTCAAATGATAACATTAAAATTAAATGTCCCGCTTTAGGGAAAGAATTTAGTCCTGAAGAAATTTCAGCTCAAGTTTTACGAAAATTAATTAATGATGCAACAAGTTATTTAGGTCAAGAAGTAACTCAGGCTGTTATTACCGTACCAGCTTATTTTAATGATTCACAACGACAAGCAACTATGGATGCGGGAAAAATTGCTGGTGTTGAGGTTTTAAGAATTATCAATGAACCAACAGCAGCTTCTTTGGCTTATGGTTTAGATAAAAAACAAAATGAAACTATACTAGTTTTTGATTTAGGTGGTGGTACATTTGATGTTTCAATCTTAGAAGTTGGAGATGGTATTTTTGAAGTTTTAGCAACATCAGGAGATACTAATTTAGGTGGTGATGATTTTGATAAAGTTTTAGTAAAATGGTTAATCGATGATTTTAAACAAAAAGAAGGGATTGATTTAACAGATGATATTCAAGCTTTACAAAGGTTAACGGAAGCCGCAGAAAAAGCAAAAATGGAATTATCAACTGTTGAAAAAACAACAATTCATTTACCTTTTATTACAGCTGATAAAACAGGTCCAAAACATATTGAAAAAGAATTAACGCGAGAAGTTTTTGAAAAATTATGTGAAAATTTAATTAATCGCTGTCGTATTCCAGTTGAAAAAGCATTAAATGATGCACGACTTGACAAAGCTGATATAAATGAAGTTGTACTAGTAGGAGGTTCAACTCGTATTCCTGCTATTCAAAGATTAGTTGAATCATTAACGAATAAAAAACCAAATCAATCTGTTAACCCAGACGAAGTAGTTGCAATTGGAGCAGCAATTCAAGCTGGTATTTTAGCAGGTGAAATTAAAGATGTTTTATTGTTGGATGTAACGCCATTATCATTAGGTGTTGAAACACTTGGTGGAGTTATGACTAAAATTATTGCACGAAACACAACAATTCCAGTTAAAAAATCGGAAATGTTTTCAACAGCTGTAGATAATCAAACTAATGTAGAAATCCATATTTTGCAAGGTGAACGAGAATTAGTTAGTGGAAATAAAAGTCTTGGTAATTTTAGATTAGATGGAATTCCAGCTGCTGAACGAGGTGTTCCTAAAATTGAAGTAACATTTGATATTGATGTTGATGGAATCTTATCGGTAAAAGCAAGAGAAAAAGAAACAGGGGTAGAACAATCGGTAACTATTCAAGGTGCAGCAAATTTAAGTGAAAATGAAATTGAAAAAATGTTAGCTGAAGCTGAAAAATATGCTTCTGCTGATAAAGAAAAACGACAAAATATTGATTTAAAAAATCAGGCTGAAACATTATGTTTTGAAGCAGAAAAAGAACTGTCTCTTTTCAAAGAAAATATATCTGAAGAAAAAGAACAAAATATTAGAAGATTAATTGAAAATATTAAACAAAATATTCAAAATGATGAGTTTGGTTCATTAAAATTATCTATGGAAGAATTAAAATTAGCAATGAAAGAAATGATCACTGCCAAACCATTAGTCGATAATGAATCAAATTCGAATTTAAATGATTTATAATTAATGGTTTCTAAAAGAATTAAAAACTTAAACGAATCTTATGATTCGTTTAAGTTTGAATTATCATCAACAATAATACATTCAGTAGTCAAAATCATACTAGCGATTGAGGTTGCATTTTGCAAGCCAGAACGTGTAACTTTCGCAGGATCAACGATTCCTTCTTCATACATATTACCAAATGTATTTTTAGCTGCATTATAACCAATTTCAAATTCCTGTTGTTGAACTTTTTCAATAATTACTGCACCATTTATACCAGCATTTTCCGCAATTCGTCTTAATGGAGCTAAAATTGCTCGTGAAATTATTATAGCACCAATAAGTTCATCTTCTTTTAGATTATTTTTTGCCCAAGTAACAAGATTTTCAGATAAATGTGCTAAAGTTGCTCCTCCACCAGGAACAATTCCTTCTTCTACAGCAGCTCGTGTTGCATTAATAGCATCTTCTAGTCGTAATTTTTTATCTTTCATTTCTGTTTCAGTTACAGCACCAACTTTAATAACTGCAATTCCACCAGATAATTTAGCAATTCTATCTTGTAACTTTTCTTTTTCATAAGCGGTATCAGCAAGGTTAGCTTGTTTTCGAAGTTGCTCACACCGAATTTTAATATCTTCCAAAGTGTCACCATTTGCTACAATTGTTGTTGTATCTTTAGTAACTATAACTCGACGAGCTTGTCCAAGTAAATTAAGTTGAATGTTATCTAAACTTAATCCAGCATCTTGAGTAATCACTGTTCCATCTGTTAAAATAGCAATATCTGCTAACATTTGCTTTCTTAATTCCCCAAAACCCGGAGCTCGTATTGCAACAACATTTATAATTCCACGTAATTTATTTAAAATTAATGTTGCTAATGCTTCTTTTTCCACATCTTCAGCAATAATAAGAAGAGGTCGTTTTGTTTTTGTTATTTGTTCTAAAATTGGTAATAGATCTTGTTGAACTAATGTAATTCGTTTATCTGTTAAAAGAATATATGGATTTTCATATGAAACTTCCATTTTGTCTGTATTTGTGATAAAATAAGGAGAAATAAAACCTTTTTCTAATTTCATCCCTTCTGTAATTTCTAATTCTGTTATAATTCCTTTACCTTCTTCTAAAGATATAACTCCTTCTTTACCAACTTTAGCTAAAGCATCCGCAATAAGAGATCCAATTATATCATCATTACCTGCTGAAATTGACGCTACATGTTGTATTGATTGAATATCTTCCACAGGTTGAGCAAACTCATTAATTTGAGTTACTAAATATTGCGCTGCTTTTTCCATTCCTAATTTAATAGAAATAGGATTTGCACCAGCGGCAACATTTTTTAACCCTTCTTTTACCATTGCGTAAGCTAGAACAGTTGCTGTTGTGGTTCCATCACCTGCCACATCATTGGTTTTTGATGCAGCTTGACGAATTAAAGAAACCCCAGTATTTTCAATATGATCTTTTAAATGAATTTCTTTTGCAATTGTGACACCATCATTTACAATTTGTGGCGATCCATAAGCTTTTTCTAAAACTACATTCCTCCCTTTTGGTCCTAATGTAACGGAAACAGCTTCTACCATTATTTCCATGCCTCGTTCAAGAGCACGTCGAGCATTATCTTGATATAAAATTTTTTTTGCCATATTTTGTCAATAACTTATTATTTTGTAGTTAAAAGGGGAAATATTTAAAAAGCTAATGTAATTCAAGAATTCTGAATTTTGCAAGTTTAAAATTAAATTCTATTAATTTTTTTTAACTTTACTAAATAGCTATTCTTAGAGTATTATCTATGTTTATAATTACATTTTGGGCTTGTAGCTCAGTGGACTAGAGCACGTGGCTACGAACTACGGTGTCAGGGGTTCGAATCCCTTCTTGCCCAATATTTTTATTATTTAATGAAATCTAATTCTAAATTTTAAAATCTTAAAAACTTAGAATTTTTGGGGTGTCGCCAAGCGGTAAGGCTGCGGACTTTGACTCCGCCATTCGTAGGTTCGAATCCTGCCACCCCAGGTATTTAACTTTAACCCAGAAATTTTAGTAAGAAAAACTTGTTTTTAATCTCTAGAACGTGCATAATTAAACTAAAAAGAATTATTATAATTTATTGGTTTTGAATAAGGATAAAATTATGGAAGCTAAAATTCAATTTATAAAAGGTCTAGATGAAAAAGTATTACCTGATGTCCGTTTAACTAGATCACGTGATGGAAGTACAGGAACAGCAACTTTTCGCTTTAAAAATCCTAATATTTTAGATAAAAGTACAGCCAAAGAAGGTGAAATCACTGGAATGTACTTAATTGATGAAGAAGGAGTTTTAGAGACTCGTGACGTCAATGCACGTTTTATCAATGGAAAACCGGAAGCAATTGAATCTATTTATATCATGAAAAGTCCTGAAGCCTGGGACAGATTTATGCGATTTATGGAAAGATATGGAGAAACAAATGGTTTAGTTTTTACTAAAGCAAGTTAAAAAAACTTTATACTAATTTAAAAATGCAAATATCATTAAAATGGATTAATGAATTAATCGATATTGAAAATGTTGACTTAAATTATTTAATTGATAAATTAACACTTGGTGGATTTGAAGTTGAAGAAATTTTAGAAATCGAAATAAATAATCAAAAAACAATAACATTAGATATATCCGCAACCGCAAATCGTTCAGATAGTTTATCAATTCAAGGTATTTCATTAGAAATTGCTTGTTTATTAAATAAACCGCTTAAAATTCTAAATTATTTAAACAACAACTGTGAGTGGAAACAAAAAATTGAAAATTTGTCTGAAATTAGTTTAGCTAAAAATGATTGTTCCCTATTTCTAGGTCTAACGATTGAAAACTTAACTAATTTAACAACACCTGAATGGTTAAAACAAAAATTACTTGCTTCCGGATTAACCATTGAAAATAACCTATTGGATTTCCAGAATTATATCTTATTAGAAACAGGATATCCATTTGAATTTTATGATTTAGATAAAATTAAGTCGATATCTAATAATAATGAATTAAGTTTAAATCTGACTTATAGTAAAAATAAAGAAAAATTTATAGCAAGTGATGGGGTAGAATATATATTGGATGATTCAATTTTAATGCTTAAAGCCAATTATTTACCTATAAGTATTGCTGGAATTATTTCCAATAATGCTGTTCGCTATTCAAAGGATACAAAATCATTATTAATAGAAGGTAGTATTTTTAATTCGGCAAAGATTCGTCAACAATCTAGAAGTTTAGGATTGCGAACAGATAGGTCAGCAAGATATGAAAAATCAATTAAAAATACTAATCTTATAGAGTCTTGTTATCGATTAGTTTCTTTATTAAGAATATCAAATCCAAATTTAATTTGTAAACTTTATACTATTGCTCAGTCTGTACCACAAAATTTAATCTCGATTTGTTTAAATTATAAAACTGTTAATAAAGTTTTAGGACCAATTAAGAAATCCGAAAAAATGAATGATAGGTTTCTTTCTGTCCAAACAATTACAAATTATTTAGAGCGGTTAAAGTTTAATTATATATACGATAAAAATAACTCAATATGGAAGGTTACCATTCCATATTTACGAAGTGATGATATTCTTTGCGAAATTGATTTAATTGAAGAAATTGGTCGGCTACATGGATTTAATAATTTTTTAACACAGTTACCACAAATTAAAAAGATTGGAGTTGAAGATTTTAGTTACCAAACACGTAAAAAACTTACAACTTGTTTTATAAATTTAGGTTTTAACGAATTAATTCATTATTCATTGGTAAATGAAAAAACATATCTAACTAATGAAACCAAATTAATAAATCCATTAGTAAAAGATTATTCCAATTTACGTTCAAGTTTGTTACCAAATTTAATCAAAACGGTACAAGAAAACTTGAAAAAAGGTAATTTTACAATTGAAGGATTTGAATATGGACATATTTTTTCAGGTGATAATTCAAGAAAGTTTAAAGAAAAAGAACATGTTGCTGGAATTTTTGGTGGTATAACTACTAAATCATCGTGGGCAGATTCATCAAAACCATTAAGTTGGTTTGAAGCAAAAGGAAAAATTGAACAATTGTTTAAGAAATTAAATATTTTAATATATTGGAAAACTTATAGAACTGTGAAAGAGAAAAATATTTTACATCCATATTGTACTGGTGAACTATATTTAACTAAAGGGACTAGTTTAGGAATCTTTGGACAAATTCATCCAATATTATCTAAAAAATTAAATATTTCTTCTGATTTATATTTATTTGAATTTGACTTTACAGTGCTTCAAAATCAAATTCAAAAAAATAAACTAGCAATTTATGATGAATATTCATTTTATCCAAAAATAATAAAAGATTTGTCATTTATTATTCATAATGATATTTCTTTTAACGAACTGAAAGAAATCTTATATTTAAATGGTAGTAAATTTTTAACTGAAATAAATTTATTAGATGAATATAGAGGGAAATCTATTCCTAAAAATCATACTAGTTTATGTTTACAACTTATCTTTCAGTCGACTGAAAAAACTTTACAAACTAAAGAAGTAGAAAATATTATAAATAATCTTCAATCATTATTAATAAAAAAATTTAATATTGTTATTCGATCATAAATTTTTTATTTCAGATAATTCTATAAAAAATTTATAGAATTATCCACCTCCAACAATAGTAACAATTTCAATTTTATCCTGATTAGTGAGAAAAATATTTTTCCAATCTTTTTTATTACAAATTAAACTGTTATATTCTAGAACTAGAAGAGAATCATCATAATCAAAATACTTAACCAAATCAAAAAGACTTAATCTTTGTTTCGTATAATATTTTTTACCATTAAGGAAAAATTCTTTAATTTGTGTCATAGTGGTTGTAGTTTAATAACGAAATTGTGCTTGATTTGAATATTCTACTATAATAATTCTGGATAAACTAAACTTTTTTATCAGCCTTTGATTTAAAAACTAAAAATAATAATAAATTATTTAAAGTACTATGATCCTAATTATTTTTTTAAAATATCAACTAGACATCAGAGAAGAGCAAATGATAAAATACAAATTAAGACATTATGGCGGGTGTAGCCAAGTGGTTAAGGCAGTGGGTTGTGATTCCACCATTCGCCGGTTCAAGTCCGGTCACTCGCCCTTGTTGAAACTTTTTATTTTAAGAATTTTTAAAAATTTAATTACAAATTAAATCTATTCTTATGTCACGTTATCGAGGACCTAAACTAAGAATTAGTCGCCGGTTAGGAATATTACCCGGTTTAACAACTAAAAACTCACACAAAAACAATCGACCAGGAAAAGATCCTAGTATTAATCTTGATAATAGTAAAAAATTAACTGAATATGGTGTTCGTTTAGAAGAAAAACAGAAACTAAAATTTAATTATGGATTAACAGAAAATCAGCTTTTTAGATATGTTAAAGAAGCTCGAAGAAGAAAAGGTGTTACTGGTTTAATTTTACTTCAGTTATTAGAAATGCGTTTAGATACACTTTGCTTTACCTTAGGTTTTGCAAAAAGTATTGCACAAGCTCGACAATTAATAAATCATGGACATATTACAGTAAACAAAAAAGTTGTTAATATTCCAAGTTTTCAATGTCGGTTAAATGACGTTATTAGTGTTAAGGAAAAAAGTACCTCAAAAAATTTAATAGAGAATAACATTAAAAATAACCAGATAAGTGAAATACCGTACCATTTAAAATTAGAGCCTTCCAAATTAGAAGCTACAATTTTAGATTATTGTGATAGAGATGATGTACCATTACAACTTGATGAATTACTTGTAATTGAGTATTACTCTCGTCGATAATTTTTATCATATAATATTAGACGATCAAGATAGCTTTAGTCATTTTGTAATAGAAATAAAATAAACATTTTCATTTATTATACTTTTGTTAAAACAAGTAATTAATTCACAATTTATAAATTATATTTAGTTCTATGTTAAAAATAAGATTAAAACGAATAGGAAGAAAACGTTCTCCATCATATAGATTAGTTATAATGGAAAATAACTATAGACGGGATGGTCGACCTGTTGATGAAGTTGGTTATTACGATCCAATTTCAAAAAAATATAGATTTGATATAGAAAAAATTCAAAAATGGTTAAATTATGGTGTAAAACCAACAGATACTGTTTTAGGGTTATTAAAAAAAGCCAAAATTATTAATAATTAAATTATTAATTTAAATACATACGTTAGAAAAGGTGTAGAATCTTTATGATTATAGATAAATTTATTTAACCCTAAAAGTCTTTATGTCACATTTTACACACATGAAAACCCGTTTTCAAAATCTATTTTATCTAGAAAAAGCTTTAAATAGATTAAATATTGTCCATAAACAACAAAAAAAAGTGATAAATAATTCAGAATCTTCTAACATCAATTTAGTTATTCCTCAATCAAATGGATATGACATTGAATTCTGTTGGAATGGTCAAGAATATGAATTAATCGTGGATATGAGTTTTTGGGAACAACCTTATCCTATTGAAAACTTTATTGATAAAGTTGCACAACAATATGCTGGTGAAGTTGTTATTGGTGAAAGTCAAAAAATTGGTTTTCAACCAGTTAAATATCAACAAAATTCAGATGGTTCAAATACATTAGTTTTAGAACGTTGGAATAGTGGAAACTAAGACTATGAAAATAAGTTGGCGTTTCGGATTACTTTATCCACGCTAACTTATTTTAATTTTTAATATTTATCATTAGCTTTTCATATCTAAATGAAGTCTACAATCTACAAAAAAAAGAATTACGACTTTTCAATTTTACAGATTACATTTATAGATTAAATAGATTAAAAAAAAGAATAGATTCTAAAAAAATTATAAAAAATAATAAAGAATTTCTAAACCTTTAATAAAATTAAAGGTTTAGAAAAACTAAATATTAACAAATTAACCGTTAACAGCTGGAGCTGTTAAAGCAACTGGTAATACTTCACCTGAAGCTAAATCTAATGGGAAGTTGTGTGCGTTACGCTCATGCATTACTTCCATACCTAAATCAGCACGGTTGATGATGTCAGCCCATGTGTTAATTACACGACCTTGAGAATCAACAACTGATTGGTTGAAGTTGAAACCGTTTAAGTTGAACGCCATTGTGCTAATACCCATAGCAGTTAACCAAATACCTACAACTGGCCATAAAGCTAAGAAGAAGTGTAAAGCACGAGAGTTGTTGAATGAAGCGTATTGGAAGATTAAACGACCAAAGTAACCGTGTGCTGCAACGATATTGTAAGTTTCTTCTTCTTGACCGAATTTGTAACCGTAGTTAGTAGATTCGTTTTCAGTTGTTTCACGAATTAAAGAAGAAGTTACTAATGAACCGTGCATAGCTGAGAATAAAGAACCACCAAATACACCAGCAACACCAGCCATGTGGAATGGGTGCATTAAAATGTTGTGCTCAGCTTGGAATACAAGCATGAAGTTGAATGTACCAGAGATACCTAAAGGCATACCGTCAGAGAATGAACCTTGACCAATTGGGTACACTAAGAATACTGCAGATGCAGCAGCTACTGGAGCTGAGAATGCTACGAAAATCCAAGGACGCATACCTAAACGGTATGATAATTCCCACTCACGACCCATGTAAGCTGCAACGCCTAATAAGAAGTGTAATACGATTAATTGGTAAGGACCACCGTTGTATAACCATTCATCGATAGAAGCTGCTTCCCAAATTGGGTAGAAGTGCATACCGATAGCATTTGAACTAGGAATAACTGCACCAGAAATGATGTTGTTACCGTATAATAAAGAACCTGCTACTGGTTCACGGATACCATCAATATCAACAGGAGGAGCTGCGATGAACGCAATGATGTAACAAGTAGTAGCTGTTAATAATGTAGGGAACATTAAACAACCAAACCAACCAATGTATAAACGGTTTTCTGTACTAGTAATCCAAGCAGCGAAACGCTCCCATACTGAAACGCTTTCACGTCTTTCTAAAGTTGCTGTCATAAAAAAGTTTTTATTATTATAATTCTTCCCAAGCATTTAACTTGTTACTTACAATTATAAAACAAACCTATAGTTTTAATCACTATTAAATTATTTTTATTTTACAAATTTCAAAAATTCCAATTCAAAATCAAAAACAGCACGATTAGTATTCCCTCCAATAAAGATTTTTTGATCTTTTTGAATAATCCAAACTTGTGAATAAGTAATATAACTAATTAATGTGCTGACCATTAAAAAGAAAAAGCCTAAATAAATCATTGGAATACCAGGATCTATTTTAATCTGTAAACCAGTAGAACTTATTATTTCTGATAAAGTAAATGTTTGTTGAAAATCAAATTTTTCATTTAACTCGATATTTCCTAAAAATTGACCTATTTCATTGTAAATAGAACAATAACCTTCCAGATTATCAATGATTACAATGATTCCATCTTTTAATGTTTGATTATTTGAAATCCAAGTTAACCAAACTTTATCCTGATTTTTTAAAATATTCACTAAGGGATATTCAATTATTTGATTATTTGAATTTTGAAATCGTAATCCAACCAAATTCCAATCAGTTTGATAATAATAGATACCTTTATAAATTAAAGGATAATTTACAGATATAGTTTTTCTATTTGTTTCATTACCCTGATTATCTAATATAGAAATGTCTGAATAGAATTGCGAAATTGTTTTTTTTCTTGTGTAAGTTATCCAAAAATCATTAATTCGTGCCGAAGTATTTGGAATGATTGTTAAAGGACCATTATTCAAAATATTTTGAATATGAAAGTTTTCAGTTTTTGAAACAATTTCTTGTGCTTTAAACCCAAACAAAGAACCAATAATTGTTCCCAGTAAAATTAAAATCATACTAAAATGAACAATTAGAGGTGCAATTCGTCCAATCAATCCTTTATAACAATAGAGAATATTTTTTTGTTGAAATATTGAATATTGTCCATTTTTTATACGCGAAACAATTTTATTAAATGAAAAATGAGTTAAAATTGTAGAAATTTTTAATCGATAAAATTGTCCAGTCGTTCTAAAAAATTGACAACGACGAGCAATTTTTAAAGAAGGGAGTTGTTGTAGAAAACTACATAATACTAAACTTAAACCAAATAAAAAGATAAGTGCCAAAAACCACCAGGTACTATAAAGATGATCTAAACCTAATTGAATAATCCGATCCCATGACAAAAATCCAAAAATTGGGTTTGTTAATGGATAGTTTTTTTTATAAATTTCTATAGGTTGATCTTGTTCAATAATTGTTCCAGCAATACTGCAAAAACTAATTAGCAGTAAAAGAAAGATTGAAAATCGTAAATCTGCTAATAGTCGAAAGAATTGTTGTTTCATCAAAGAGATTAATTTAAATATATATGTTTAGAAGAAGCTAAACGAATTTGACCCGACGAGGCCCAATTTTGTAATTTTACCATTTGATTACTTTCTAAGTTTGCTAAGGGAATTAACTCTTTTATAGCTAAACAAATATCATCAGTTGTAAATTCACGTTTTTCATAAAAAGCATGATACATACCTTCAATAATACTTTGTCGAATTTCTGCACCTGAAAAAGATTCAGATAATTGAGCTAATTTGGAGTAATCAAATGATTTCCAACTATTTGGTCTAAATTCTTGTAGATGAATTTTAAAAATTTCTTCTCGTTCTTCTTTCTTAGGTAAATCTAAAAAAAAAATTTCATCAAATCGTCCTTTTCGAAGAATTTCTAATGGTAATAAATCAATATTATTTGCTGTTGAAATTACAAAAACTGGTTTTGTTTTTTCAGATAACCAACTTATAAATGTCGCCAATACTCGATTACTTGTTCCACTATCTCCTTTACTTTCTGTATTAGTAAAAGCTTTATCAATCTCATCAATCCATAAAATACAAGGTGAAATAGTTTCTGCAAGATTAATCATTTGACGTAGTCTTAATTCAGATTCACCTACTATTCCACCAAAGAGTTTACCAACATCTAATTTTAACAAAGGTAATTGCCAATCAGTAGCTATAGCTTTTGCGGTTAAAGATTTTCCTGTTCCTTGAATTCCAATTAACAATAATCCACGTGGTGTTGGTAATCCGTAATTTGCGGCTTGAATACTAAATGCGGTTTTTCGTTTTTTTAACCAATCTTTTAAATTATCTAATCCTCCTAAATTTGTAATTTTTTCATTAACTGAGGAGTATTCAAGAATTTCTGTTTGACTTATAATTTGTTTTTTTTCACTTAATAATACTGCGATACTATTATTGTCAATTGTTTTATAAGTTGCAATAATTTTTGATAAAACTCTTCGTATTCGTTCTAATGATAAACCTTGACAAGCCCGCGTCAAATTTTCAAATAGTTGTGGATCGACTTTGATATTTAACGAATTAATTAAACGATTTAATTCTTGACTAATTTCATCTTGTAAAGGAAGTTGAAATTGTAATACGGTAATTAGATCTTGTAATTCTTTTGGTATAGTTAAATCAGAACCAATTATAATTATTGTTTTTGGTTGTAGTTTTAAAATTCGGCTAATATTTCTTAATTTTCGTGATATTGAAAGATCAGTTAAAAACCGATTGAAATCTTTTAACAAAAATAATGCAGGTGTTTCAGCATTTAATCGTTCAACAAGTTCTAAAGCTTGTAAAGGATTTCTTTTAGCAAAACCTTCATTATTTGGGTTATTTGTATATCCATCAACAAAATCCCAACTATAAATACTTCTATTTAAATTTGTTTTTACATTTTTACGAATAACATATTCTACCCGATCCTCTTCAATGGTATTAATATAAATTATGGGATAGCGAGCTTTTAAAAAAAGTGCTAATTCACTACTAAATTTCATAATATACTTATTCAAAAAATCAGTTTGCTAAATTAATATTATATTAATTTTAAATAAAAAATTATTTATTATTAGAGTAAGTAAAAATAAATAACTCTAATAATTAAATTATAAAATTAACGACGAATCGCTAAAGTTTTTCGACCTTTTTTACGACGATTCCGTATTGTCTTACGACCTTGTGGCGTTGACATTCGTGCTCGAAAACCTGATAGCTTTAAAATAGAATAACGTCCTTTGTTAGAAAGTGTATGTTTCGACATATTATAAATTAATTAAAAATAAATTTCTTTTTGAATTTTATAAAATTGATGATCTTAACAAATCATAAATTACTAAATGTCTTAAAGTTTCTTTGCGAGTTTCAAACATATAAAAGGCATCTTGTTTATATTCATATAATGGATTTCTTTGACCATACCCTCTCCATCCAACAGCTTCTCGTAATAGTGTCATTCTTTGTAAATGTTCACGCCAAATTCGATCAATATTAATTAAGATAATACTTCGTTCTATAGTTTCACAAATTTTATCTCCATAAACTGAGAATTCCATGAATTTTGCTTTATATGTTAACCAAAATTCATTAAACAAATATAGCTTTAATTCATAAAAATCAAATTGATCAATTAAAGAATTAGAAGTTTTAATATATTTTAAAAGTATATTTTTACCAAATAAATTTTCAAGTAATAAAATTATCTGTTTATTAAATGATTTTTCATTTTTTGTTTCTAGTAAAATTTCAGTTATAATCTGTTCTCCATAAGCAAAAATATTTTTTTGAACAGAAACACTTTTTAGAATTTCCCGTCGTTCAAAATAAACAATATTTCTTTGCTTATTTAAAATATCATCATAATCAAATAAATTTTTTCTTTGCTGGTAAGCTCGCTCTTCTACTCGTTCTTGCGCAGAATCTAAACTTTTTGTTAAAAATTTAGACTCTAATGGTGAATCATCAATCATCTGAGTTTGCATAAAATTCTGAATTTTTGGTCCACCAAAAAGACGTAATAATTTATCATCCAAACTTAAAAAAAACCTTGAAGTACCAGGATCACCCTGTCGTCCACATCGCCCTCGAAGTTGATTATCGATTCGACGAGAATCATTTCTTTCTGTTCCGATTATATATAACCCACCTAAATTTTTAACAATTTTATTTTCTTGTTCTTGATGTTTTTTATAATATCGAATTAATTCATTAATTAAAAACCGAATAGAACATTGATAAGAAATAGTTGGAATCGAAATTCGATCATTTTCTCTTAAAATACGTAAAATATCAATGTCAGATAATTTTAAGAAATTTTGATCAGTAATTAATGAAAATAAAACACTTAAAAATTTTTGTGAACTGCAAGTAAATCGAGTTTTTAAAGCTGATTTTAAGAGATTAATTTTTTTAGAAAGGATATAATTTTTTGATAAAGTTAAAATATCATATAGTTCTTTTTGAATTTTAAAATTAATATTTCCACCTAAAATAATATCTGTTCCACGACCAGCCATATTTGTCGCGATTGTAATAGTTCTTTTTTGCCCTGCTTGTGCAACAATTTCTGATTCTCGTCGAACATTCTCAGGTTTAGCATTTAAAATTTGATAAGATAATTTATATTCACTTAACAGTTGGGCTAACATTTCCGATTTTTCAACTGTGGTAGTACCAATTAAAATGGGTTGTCCGGTTGAATAAATGTCATTACAAGCTTGAGCAATTGCTTTCCATTTTGAAAATTGATCTTTATAAATTAGATCAGGTAAATCTTTTCGTTGATTCGGTCGAGCGGTTGGTATTTCTTCTACAGATAAATTATAAATTTTTTCAAACTCAATTTCAGCTGTTTTTCCAGTTCCAGTCATTCCGGATAATTTTGGATAGAGTAAAAAAAAGTTTTGATATGTGATTGCAGCCACTGTTTCGGATTTTTGACGAATTGCCACTTTTTCTTTCGCTTCTATCGCCTGATGTAATCCATCACCCCATCGACGATCAGGCATAATCCGACCTGTAAATTCATCAACAATAATAATTCGATTATTTTGAACTATATAATGAACATTGTTAAAAAATAATGCATTTGCTTTAATGGCATTAATAACATATGGAATCCAAGGGTCTCTTGGATCATATAAATCTTGAATCCGTAAAATTTTTTCAATTTGTTTACTACCTTGTTCTGTTAATATTATATTTTTATTTTTTTCGTCGACTTTGTAATGAATATTAAGTTCTAAATAATCTGTAATTTCTGATGCAACAATATATTTATCAACTGGAGTTTCAATATTGTTTGAAAGAATTAAAGGTGTTTGTGCTTCATCAATTAAAATTGAATCAACTTCATCAATAATACAATAATTAAATGGTCTTAAAACTACATCTGTTAAGTTTAAAGCCATATTATCACGTAAAAAATCAAATGTTAATTCATAATTAGTTACATATGTAATATCGGCATTATAATTTTCTTTTCTTTCCGAAGTAGACATACCATCTTGAATTAACCCTGTATCTAAACCTAAGAATCGATAAATTTGACCCATAGATACTTGATCTCGATTTGCTAAATAATCATTTACAGTGACAATATGAACACCTTTATTTGTTAATGCATTTAAACAGGCGGGTAAAGTAGCAACTAATGTTTTTCCTTCACCAGTTTTCATTTCAGCAATTTTTTGATCATTTAAAACAAGTCCTCCTATTAATTGAACATCAAAATGTCGTAGACCCAATGTCCGTAAACTTGCTTCTCTTGTTAATGCAAATGATTCTGCAATTAAGGAATTTAAATTTGAATTATCCTTATATTGGTTTTTTAACTTAAAGCTTTTAGCTCTTAATTCACTATTACTAAGTGGTTTTAAATTTTCTTCTAAAATATTTATTTTACTAATTAAATCTTGATATTTATTTCTCAGTGAATTGTTTTGAAATTGATTTTTTCGCATTGGAAAATTATTTAAATATTTCTTAAACCATGATATTTATACGTTTTTGTTTTCTATCTTTATAATCAAACTTAACTGTTCCGTCTGTTAATGCAAACAAAGTAAAATCTTTTCCACATCCGACATTCGAACCTGCTTTAAACTTCATACCCCGTTGACGAATTAAAATATTTCCAGCGCGAACTTTTTCTCCTCCAAATCGTTTTACCCCTAATCGTTTTGCATTTGAATCTCGACCATTTTTTGTACTACCTGCACCTTTTTTATGTGCCATAAATTTCGACTCCTATTTTTTAATTAATAATAATATCTTCAATAAAAACTCTTGTTAGTTCTTGTCGATGACCTTGTTTTTTACGACTTTTTTTCTTTGGGCGCATTTTGTAAACAATTGTTTTTTTACCACGTAAATGTTCTAAAATTTTTCCTTTAACTTTTACACTTTCTAAATACGGCTTACCAATTGAAAGATTACCTTCATTGTTTAACAGTAAAATTCGATTTAAAGTAATTTGTTTCCCTAATTCTGTAGGAATTCTATTAAAATCGTAGTATTTACCGGTTTCAATCCAAAATTGCCTTCCACTTATTTCGACAATTGCATATTTCATAATTTAAATTAATTTATGTTTATTTAACGGTATCATACTAAAAATTTTTTGAAACCGTCAACTTTTTAAATATATCTTATGAATTTTCTATTTTATTTTTTAATCTTGTTAACTCATCATAGAAAAAATCAAAAGCTTTAGATTTATAACATTCTGAATTGCTAACTATGAATAGTTTTCTAGTTATTTTAATATTTTCAATTTTTAAAATCTCAATTGTTTGAAGTTTGATCTCTTTTTCAATAGCAGAGCAAGATACAAAAGCAGCTCCTAATCCTAAACTAACTGCAGTTTTAATAGCTTCAATTGAGTTCAATTGTAGAATGGGTTTTAACTGTTTTATTTCAATTTCATTTTGAATTAATATATTATCAATAAATTTTTTAATAGTAGAGTTTGAATTTAATGTTATAAAATCTAAACAATATAAATCTTCTTTATAAATCTTTTTTTTTTTTGCAAAAGGATGCGATTTTGAAATTATCAAACTTAGCTCATCATAAATAAAGTCTTCAATAGTAAGATGTTTTTTGAAATCATCGGAAATTTCACCACCAACAATAGCAATATCTATTTCTCGGTTTCTAATACTTTTTGCAATTATTCGCGTTGAATTAACTTGAACGTTTAAATTAATTTGAGGATAATTTTGAGCGAATAATGCCAATATTCTAGGCATTAAATATGTTCCAATTGTCTGGCTTGCCCCAACTGTTAAATTTCCTCTTTCTCCATTTTTTAGATCAATTAAAGCTCGACAACTTTCTTCACATAAAGCTAAAATTCTTTCAGAATATTGTAAAAGAACCTTTCCATTTTCTGTTAGAGAGATTTTATTACTTTCTCGATTTATTAATAAAACATCCAGGTTTTTTTCTAGTGTTTTAATTTGCTTACTTAATGATGGTTGAGAAAGATATAATATTTCGGCGGCTTTTGTAAAATTTTTTTCCGTTGCAATTGCTTTCAAAATTCGAAGTTGCTGTAAAGTAAAAGGAAGCATTAGGTTTTAATTTTTAATAATTCATTTTAACATTATAAAAAGTTTTTTAATAAAATCAATTACGGATGGAGAGACTCGAACTCTCATAACCAAAGTTACTAGGACCTAAATCTAGCGCGTCTACCAATTCCGCCACATCCGTTATATTTTTAAAAAATTTTGTCTGAAAAATAAATCTTTAAATTTTGTTTAAAGATTTATTCTTCTTCAACATATACGCTGTATACAAAACTTGTCGTTTTACCTCGTAACATCGATTTGGCTAAAGAGAATGATTTTTGAGCGGCTTTATATCCTTTTCTTTTCCAATTAGCTTTACGAGCATTTTTTTTAGATTTTGATGTTCGTTTTTTAGGTACAGCCATTAGCTTTAATTTATAAATATAATTTCTTAACAATATTATACTAAATTAATTTAAAAGTCAAATAGAATTTTAGTATTTGGATTTCTAATAAAATGAAAAAAATTAATATTAATACACGATTAAAGTATCGTACATTAGTATTATGATAACCAACTATTACTGTGCAAACAAATAATGTTGAGAGGCTTTAGCTTTTTCTAACCTTAACTCAAGTTAGAATCGAAGATCAATTACTAAAAATTTTCAAAAAAAGAATTACAGATCCTTTAAATTTTAAAATGGTTCTTGGCTAATGATGAACTTCTTTTTGCCAAAATTCAGCAATACCGTAATATTTATATTTAAAACTATACTCTATTTTTATAGTAAGATGGGTAAAAATGAATCTAATATTTTAATTCAGAGATATCAGATGAGATGTCTTCGAAAATGGCGCCAAAAGGCTTTAGAATGAAAATAAATTGGTTAGATACTTACCCTCAGCTAAAATTCATTTCAAAATGGGCAGGTTTAAATGGTAAAAGTGGAAGATTTGGTTGGAAAAATGATTCAATATGCTTTCAGCGTCCGATTAAGGGGGTCTATAATAGAAATAAATTAAGTTTAGGATAATCATAAAAATTTAGAAAAGTGAAAAAAAAATAAATTCACTTTTCTAAAAAACTAAAATAAATACCTAGTTATTTGTTTTGAGCTTTTAAAATAACAAGAACTACAATTAGACCACCTACTACGCCAACCACAAAAGGAACGGAACTAGAGGCTAAAGCATATATAGTTGCGGCCGCACCAGACAACCCGCCGATAATTCTTTCACTTGGGACTAACGGCGGTTCTGGACTAGGACAAGGACAAATGTCACCAGGCTGACTTGGGAATAACCCCGGTTCTAGATTAGGACTAGGACAAATGTCACTGGGGTTTGCTCCCTCTGTTGGCAGATCTTTTGCAACAGCTGTTAATACTGGAACAAGTAGTGTTACTCCGAAAATACCCAAAACAGTTGTAAAACCTAAGACTAAAGATTTACGTTTCGATCTTGGTTTAGTTTTGGCTTCAGAAACATTTTCTCTAAATTTTTGGGTCAAATTTTGTGCTCCATCCCTTACGGTTATCAGCTTATTTCTAGCCTTTTGTTTCAAATCAGACAGCATATTTTTAAAACGAGAGAATCGAGAGTTTTTATTAACTTTCTTCATATTTTAATTTTAGAGTGAGTAATAATTTATATAGTTTTAATATTTTAATAGCCTAAAAATCTTGAACTTGAGTTATTACCTCCTTCCATTCTATAAAAATATAAGTTTTATAATATAATGTTGCAGTTTAAAAAACTAATTTGTATAAACTGAAATATTACACTATAATATTATAGTACAATAATATAATTTTAAAATATTATAAAAAGGATTATTATACTTATGGATACTCGTTTATTAGTTATTGCTATTCCATTATTAGTTGCAGCATCATGGGCTTTATACAATATAGGTCGTTTAGCTATTCAGCAAGTTCAACGTTTATCACGTTAATAATAGAAAAATACAAAATCGAAACCTAAATTTTTCATTATATTTCGAACAATAACATTATTTTTACTAAAATAAATTACAATCTAAGATAATAAATAATAAAATTATAAAAAATTATGTCTCATACTGTTAAAATTTATGATACATGCATTGGATGTACACAATGTGTAAGAGCTTGTCCTACAGATGTACTAGAAATGGTTCCATGGGATGGCTGTAAATCGGGTCAGATTGCTTCTTCTCCACGTGTAGAAGATTGTGTTGGTTGTAAAAGATGTGAAACAGCTTGCCCAACAGATTTTTTAAGTGTACGTGTATATTTAGGTGCAGAAACAACTCGAAGTTTAGGATTAGCATATTAATACTATGGCATAATCTTTTAGAACCGAATTTTGAAGATTTTCGATATCACTGATCCTTATCTTGATTGGCTAAACTCAAACTTTAGAGTACTACAAAGACAACCTTTGCCAGAAATCTTTTTCAAAAATTAGTTTGTTTCAAATGGTGGATTTAGAAGTTTAGTTGTTTTCCCATTTCTACAAGTTGAGAGAAAAAAAACTTGTAGAAATGGGAAATTAAATAAATCAAATTGAAACAAAAGTAAAAATTTTATTAAACTCTTATTTTTAATGAATTTATCATATGTCAAAACATACACTGTGGAACAAAGGACGTTATTCTATTTTAAGAAGGAGTTTTTATGAATACTAAAGATATTCTAGAAAAGAATAATACTAATGATAATGGTACTGCACGAATATCTTTTTGCGAATCATTCACATCTTTTTGTGAAGAGTATCCACATCTAAAATATTTTCGTGAATCACTAGAAGCTTTTTGTGAAGATTATAGAGAATTCGAATCAGATTACAAACAACTCGCATTAGAGTGCAAATCAATATCATCTCTTTGCGAGGTATATAAACAAGCAGGATTAGGTTGTGAATCACTAATAGCTAGTTGTGAGAGCTTTAAAAAAATGGAAGCCAAATATAAACGACTTCAATCAGGACTCGACGCAGTGAGATCTAAAATATCTATCTATCCACGGCTGGGTGAAGAAAGAGATTCTAACGCTTCTACAAGTAACTATTTGAACGCATTTAGGAATACATTGATTTTGAAGTTTTCGGAATTGAACTCTGCTAAAAGTTTCTCATTTGTTTTGTATCTGGTTGCTTACGCATTTTTACTTTTCTACATCTTATATCTAGTTAACTTATTTTGGAAAATAGCCGTTTATTGGAGAGAAGAAAGAAACAGAAAGAAAACGATAAAGAAAACGGAAAATACTAAATCTAGACGAATTAACTGGTTACGAGGGGGGAGTCAAGGAAAAACTCACTTGGACACAGAGATTCAAAAGTTACAAATTCAAGTTGCAATAAATGTAGCAAATGCAGTAAATGCAAAAAATGCAATAAATATACATATGGATCTAGTTTCTTTCTTAGAAAGTAAGCTAGTAGAACTTAAGCTACTAGAACTTAAGCTAGTAGAAATTAAGCAACTTTCTAGAAAAGTAAAGACTAGAAAAGGCGGTAAACTTCGCGGTACCTTTATGACAGTAGGTATGATTGCTAATTTTGCGGTAAATTCGCCTAGAGCTATCCCTCGAACTTATTTCCCAAGTAGGGCAGAAAGTTCGGAAATTCATAGAATTATGGATAGTAGGACTATCAATAGTTATCCAAAAATCACGATTGATGAAAAGATCAAAGAGGAAGATTCATCTCTAGTGATGAAACCGCAAGAGTCAAAATTGAGAAAAACTTGGCGAATCAAAGCTCGAAAACGATGTCGTGTCAACACTCTTCAAAATCTTTTCGAGCAAGATAAAAAAGAAGGCAAAATTGATTTATTTCAAAATGCTGAAGAGTTATCTACTCAAACATCTAGTCAAAATAAAGAGCAACCTCTAAAAATTCGGATTCAGAACAATAAGTTTTAAAAGAAGTTGAGGAACTCAAAGCAAAAATAAAAAATCGTCTTGGTTGCATTTTAGAAAAACTACTGGATCAAAATAGCTAAATTGATCCAGTAGTTTGACACAAATAGGAATCATACTACTAAGGATAACAAACCTCCTTCTCGTTAATTTTAGGGCCCTCTCAGAGGACATTTTTAATTAGATAATATCAGAGTCATTTTTTAATCTTTTTTATTTGTTGTTTAGGGGTAAGAGATTAAAGACCAGCTATCAATAAGTTTTAAAAAAAGAAAACTTTGGCATTGAACTATCTTCCCAGGAGGTCCCCCTCCAAGTATTGTCGTCGATTTATAACGTTTCACAACTGAGTTCGAGATGGATCAGTGTGGTTCCGCTTAGTACACTAAAAACACCAAAGCAAAAATAGTTACTAGAATTTTAATATCTAGTAACTAAAAAAATTCAAGTCCTCGGTCTGTTAGGACATCTCAGCTCATATATTACTACATTTATACTTAATGCCTATCAAACGGTTAGTCTTACCGTGACCTTACTCACTTACGTGATGAGAATACTTATCTTGAGGTGGGCTTCCCACTTAGATGCTTTCAGCGGTTATCCTCTCCATACATGGCTACCCAGCGTTTACCGTTGGCACGATAACTGGTACACCAGAGGTATGTCCTTCTCGGTCCTCTCGTACTAAAGAAGGCTCCTCTCAATATTCTAACGCCTACACCGGATATGGACCGAACTGTCT